>JYMV01002607.1_pt1 | contig 24416 bp, 24 predicted proteins | sample 338911 | NCBI WGS metagenome assembly JYMV01 (sample SAMN03354496, study PRJNA234377) | hydrothermal vent metagenome | biome: Deep sea; feature: Hydrothermal plumes at the Eastern Lau Spreading Center, Western Pacific Ocean; material: Seawater | place: Tonga | collected 2009 | depth 2000 m m
AACCGTAAGATCACATATAAGAATGGAGCTAGGGCTAAGCCGGATGAGTTTCCTCCCTTTAACTGAATATGGTGATTCTGAAATAATCTGGTATTGAAGATCTGAAAAGACCACAAGGGGGTAAATGATGGTGGTGGAATGGATGTCGTTTTCAAGGCTATTCTTCTGCTCTTTGTGCTTCGAGTTCCAATCGTCAAAACACTAAGAGATGCTGATAGCATGTACTAGCCTAGGAAACTGTCGATTAATACTACGTTAGGCAAAAAGATATATGAAAACAATCCTTCTCGTTGGTAGTTCTATATTTGAACAATGGAGCAATATGAAGGACTTCGCGCTCGGTTACACTGTGAAGAACCGTGCCATTGGAGGAACAACGACCTCGTACTGGACGGAACACTTGGCCGATGTGTTGACTGCCGAATCACCGAATGCAGTATTATTTTACTGTGGGAGTAATGATATCAACAATGGAGTTCTCGAAGAAAACATTATTGCGAATGTATCGCAGTGCTGCAAGATTGTTCATGGTCTGTCACCAGTCACAGCATTCGCCTATTTCAGTATCATTAAGGCACCACAGAAGAGTGGCAAATGGGAACTCATTGATAGGCTAAGCTCATCCATTCGGATCGGATTTCCGGTCGATGACCTCTATGTTGAAACGAATGATGTGTTCTTTGGTGACAGGCTCCCCGTGGACCGTTTTTTTGACGATGGCGGATTGCATTTAACTAGCGAGGCATACGCCACACTATCAGCTTATGCAAGGCCACTCATCTCTAATTGGATAGGAGCAGGTAATATGCCTCGCTAGTCAGCTAAAGCCACGACATACAGGTCGCACCGTTAGGCATAACTCCATTTAAGAAAGGTAGTGGTCCCAGCATATCAAAATTGAATAAAGGAATTCCGTATGATTGAGTACTCAAAATATAGGGAGCTTTCACCAACCGCTTACGCTGAGGCTTTAAACCGTTGCCAATTTATGGATTTTGGCCTTAACGAGCTATGGCCACAAATACCAAGAATTGCAGGTCCTGCATTTACGGTACAACTTCACCCTGGTGATAATTTAATGCTCCATGCCGCAATTTATGCAGCACCAGCTGGCTCTATCGTTGTTGTTGATGCTGGAGATACAGACTTCGCAGTGGCTGGTGGCAATGTTTGTGCAGTAGCGCAGAAGAGAGGAGTCGCCGGATTTGTGATAGATGGAGTAATTCGGGACCTAGCGGAAATACGGCAGAATAAATTTCCGGTATTTGCCCGTGGTGTTATCCCAATTCCCGGGCAAAAGAATATTACTGGGCCACTCAATGCACCCATAAGTTGTGGAGGAGTGAATATATCCCCAGGAGATATCATTGTTGCAGATGAGGAAGGCATTGCTGTTATACCAGCTGGGAGGGAAGATGAAGTATATGGAAAAGCAAAATCCAGGGCAGAAAAGGATGCAATGACATCACTTAATGATTGGGAAACAGCACATCACGCTAAGATAATGTCATTAGTAAACCAAAACACCAAAACATAATAATTGCAAACAAGAGGCCAATGACATACGAATGATCGCAATGGTCGTGGATGGACAACCCCGAGCATGCATTGTTGTTTCGGATAGCGCTTCACTGGTGGAACGGCACGCGGCGGCGGAGCTAACTAAGTACATCTGCCAGATGAGCGGGGCGCAGCTTCCGGTGGAAACCACTCCTAGCGACAACAAGACCAATATCTACATCGGTCGCGCGGCCCCGACCGAAGGACTCGATATATCAGAAGAGACCTTGGGCTTCGACGGCTACATGGTCAAGACAATTGGACACAACATCGTTTTGGTCGGGATCAAGCCCTACTCATGCCTTTATGCGACCTATCACCTTCTGACGAAGCATCTCGGTTTCGGTTTCTTCGAAGACGGCGATCAAGTGCCGCGGCAGTCATCGGTGACCGTTCGCGAGTTAAACGACGTGTGCAAACCACGGTTCGAATGGCGAAACAAGTGTGTCGCCCACTTCCCCGCTTACAGCGGTCATCGGTGGTACAGCGAAGAGGAATGGAACCAGTGGTTCGACTGGCTCGCCAAAACACGTATCAATACCTGCGAAGTGGGTTGGCTAGCACGTTACACCGGTATAGAAGCGCTCGCAGCCGCCAAGTTCGGCATAAAGATCGAGCTTACGCCGTGGCAGGAGCAGAACTTGGCTGATGATGCGGCGACTCTTCAACCACGCACGGATGTGCGGTATCCGCTGCTGGCACGAGGTCACCTGGCACATGCCATGGCTCGCTACCGAGCCTGGATCAATGCCCTACTACGATGGCGTTCAGACCGCAGAATTCTTGCGCAAGTACCAGGAATTAACTGGCTAAAAGGTGCCAACTGTGCCCTATGAATGGTGCGGTCTCACTTTCCAATGGTTGGACCCCAGGATTCCGGAGGTACAGGAGTTTATTACTGCCTGTGTGACAACGCAAATGGAAGTGCAGGGCTCGGATCACTACTACTATAGGTATCGGCGGCGAAGGGCATTTTGGCAGCGGCTCCACTGAAGAACTAAACGAGCTGACCGAGGCTCTGTTATTCAAGACAATCGACGCCGTCAAAAAGGCGGACCCGAAGGCAATCATACTGACTGGCCAGCCGTTTCCGTACGCGGCCACCTACTAGGCACAAAAGGAAGCCATCAAGAAATCCGATGCGATCGTCGTAACCTGCTTCCTGGCGATCCCGCAGCGCTTGCCGGATTTCAAGCTCAACGACTACTACTGGGGATTGCGATGGATCAACGGGATGGTGGTTCAGTGCAGTAAGCACACTAATCCTTGGGGCGACATGAAGGTCGCCGTGGACAACGCAAAGGTCCTTTGCAAAGATCCCAAGGCCCACAATTGGTGGGGTTTCACGGTCGGTGGAGAGTCCAGCCATCGCGAGCATATCAAACAGGAGCTCTTGACGGAGATAGCCTGGAATCCTATGACCGTCGACTTGGACGACTGTCATGAGACGGTGGACAATTGGACGTTACGGCCCGAAAGCAGCGGAACGCCTTCAGCACGTAACCAAGGCGGCTATGGATACGCTATACTCATGCTACAACATGGACATGACTAACCGCCCGCTATACCGCGACTGGGCCGGCGGCTACCTCCCGGGGCTGACTCCGACCTCGGTCAAGCGGACGCTAGGTTATTTGCCAAAGCTTCGTTTCATCTTGAAGACAATGCTTAAGGAGCACGACCTGCTGAAGACGAACCCTCTCTATTGCTTCGATGTAGTCGATTACGGCCGGGTTTATCTCGGTGCGCTGTTCAACGACCGGCTTGCCAGAGCTGGAAAGGCGTTTCGAACCGGAGACAAGAACGCTTTTGAACGCTACGCGGCGCAGGTCGAAGAGGTGATGCACTTCATCGCCAAACTGACTTCGTCGCACGATCAGTTCCGAATGAAGGTGCACGACGACCGCGCTGCAAGATTCCCGGCAATTCTGCCGGGACACGCGAACAACGAGAGTAATTGGATTACCTTCACGGCGACACAGTCGCCGACAGCTTGGCGCGCAATTCTGGACTACACGGCGGAAGATTACGCCGAACTGGTGGAGCACTATTTCTGGCCTCGGGTCGAGCGGTATCTGAACAAGATGCGGGAGATGCTTGAGCAAGGAAAGGATATTTCAGGCAATATGGACAGGGACTTCGTGATATCCGACTGGGCCAGCCCTAAAGGTTCGCTGCCGTGGTCGCCATATGGCATCCCCTATGGAACCGGAGCTCAGCATCGAAGATCTGGAATTAGCACACAGTATAATCACCTCCGGATCCAAGAGCGGACAGTACAATTTCTATGAAGGGCCATTGATGCCGCTTATCGAGGAACTGTTGGTTCGTTTCCCCATACCCGGCGATCTCAATGAAATTCTTACTGAGGAAGACCCAACTCAAAAAGCGTATCAGGTTCAGTCCGTGTCCGGTGAACCGGGAGAAGTGAACCAAGGCTTCCACACACCGGAAGTGGTCGAACTTGTGGACGTGCCGGAAGAACTTGGCTACGTAGTCGAGATAGAGGACTTCGGATCGGTCTACAATGTTGCCAGAGGAGAAGTAATCCGCTACAAGGTGCATGTCTCCGATTGGTTGAATCTCACTCGGCTACCTGACCGGAAATCAGAGAGGGGAGACCACTCGGTTGTGGTCTACGAGTTCGAATACGACGGGAGGAATTGGGTTCTTCGCTACGACCCCGGATCAGATCAGACGTTTGCCGCCCTAAGGATCGATGAGTTCCATGACTGGGCATGACGTGGTGGCACGAGGCAAATATCACAGTACATATATCGGTCAATCGGCATCGGTTCGTGCTTGCGGACAGTTTGACATTAAGACCAAATCCATAATAAAAAAGCAACGGCAAATACTGCCCGGTAATCCAGCATGCCGATGGTGGTCCCCCCTGTGGGGTATCATATGGCTATCGCCAAACATGGAAGTGCATCCCCCATCCAGAAGGGTGTAGCCTGAAATAGACAGATCGGTCGCCAGCCGACTCGTCTCTTGTCATTGTGTGCCCGTGCGATTCGTCAGGAGCAAGTGCTGTCATAGAACCTGCCTCTTTACCCAATACGGCAATCGTGATACAATGCCGAAGCAAGTACAGCAACTTGAGACTCAAGGGGCAACTAATAATGTCGGACGTACTTATGTCATATTCGCGTAAAGATATTAAGTTATCTCAACGCTTGAACCATGAGCGGGAAGCCAGAGACCATGGGCGGGCTGGTAGGCGAGAAGAAGCCCCATGATTTTCCTCCTAGCCTTATTTGGATGGAACGTTATCATGGTTTGATCTAAGTTAGTCATGCGAGATTATAATTGCGTGATCAGGCGAATCCACGCTTTGAATCCCCTTCATGCCAAGTTTGAGATACTAGGATCAGCCGCAGGTTGGCCGATCTACGGTATTACACTTTCCAAAAATGATATGCTTCCGAAGATACTGATTCTTGGCGGTGTCCATGGAGATGAACCGGCTGGGGTTGAAGCCTGTCTCGCTTTCTGTGATTTGAACCATCAAAATTGGTTTAACAGCTTCCAATTTTACATCATACCGTGTCTTAATCCTCACGGTTATGTCCATGACACACGTAATAATGATCAGGATATTGACATCAACTGGGCTTTCCCCTCAAAAAACTTGCCGGAAATTCAAGCCTTGCGCAAGTTTGTAAACGATCAAGAGTACAAGGTCATCATAAGTCTGCATGAAGATTGGGAAAGTTACGGCTATTACATGTATGAATACCGAAAAGATGTAACCGCGATTGGTCAAAACATTCTGAAGAGGGTGGCTGAAGTTTGTCCCATTAATCTTGATGGAGAAATCGACGGTGTTTCTGCTACGGATGGGTTGGTTGACGAACTAGATCTGGAGGAACGGGCAAAGATGCGCGGTCTAGGAATTCCAATCGCTTTGTTTCAGGATAACACTGACCGGCTTGTTACGACAGAAACACCGACATCACTGAGTCTGGACTGTCGTGTTGAGGCGCAAATCACCGCCATTCAGGCAATGATTGAAAATTATATCAGCCTAAAATTGTAGGTAAGTCCAGATTTGCTTAAAACCCGGCACAATTTTGCCATTATCACGTATGACAACAATAAGTGGAAATAGTACGTACTAGAAAGTTGGACTAATTCGGAAAGACGCGATACATCGGAATATCGAGAATGACACCAATTAGGCTAAAAGTACAACCACTCAAGTAATCTCCCAATAACAAACCAATAAAAAAGGGCATAGCTTGGCGATAAGCGCGAATTCCACCGTATTGGAGAACCAGTTTTTTGAGGCACCAAGAGACACACATCGGGGTCCAAATCAGATCTATAATAAAACTATGCCCAACAGCGTAGCCGATCGGATGAATCGGCCACCACAGGAAGTGCGTTCGCAGGAACATCAGCAGGAAGGTTGCCAGCATCCCTCCACCAATGAAAGGTAGGCTATCGAGGCCACTGTAGGTTGGATAGTCTAACCAAGCCCGCAATTGACGATATGGAATCAGTCCCATGTTTGTTCGCCAAAGGTTAACATATGGGGTGCCTGCCCCTTTAATATAGTACATCCTCAGAACGTTCCAATAAGCGGCCGCAATTCCGACTATCATTGCAAGCACAATAAGGCCAAACATAGATTTCCTCTGAATCCTTCCGACGTGGGCAATCCGAAGACCTTCCAATTGGTGCGGCATCACCGCACAGCGATAGTCTAGGTTGAACCACTGCAAATAGGCCAATACCGTTAGGTCTCTTTGGTTTAGCAACCTAGATCCAGTCAAATGAACCATCAATTGTGGTGGATTGATATAAGGACCAAAGTTCCAGATAACACCGCCTTCCGAGCGGATTCGCGTCAGTCCAATCATATACAACAAAAATAAGAGTATAAATATCGTAGCGACGATAGCATTAAGGCCAGCAAAACTGCAAAAGGCAACCAAAGCAATGATCCCCAGGATTAAACCCAGCCAAGCATATCGCTGGTGAATGGGTTCATCTGATGGTTCCCCTGACCAAGCGATGCTGAGGGTTTGAACCAGATGTTTTCGACCGGTCCATAATACCAGGAAGGCTAATCCAATCCACGCCCCCACCCCCTGCTCAGCGATGGCTGGATAGCGAGCTGATGGCCCCCATACTGAACCACCACCAGTACTAATCATGGCTGCCAATACCTGTTGTCCTTTTCGAAACAGAAAGAAGAACCAACAACTGAATGAAATATCAAGTGGAATAAAATAAGTCAACCCGATGACACAGGGATGAAAGGCGATGGGAAACCCGGCCACCGCATTCCACGGCCTTTCGCTGAATAAGTGGCCGATGTCGAACGGCTTAACTTTAATATAAGGAAGTTGCGGATAATAGTACTGCAGCGTGTTATTCGTTTGTATCAGGATGGCGATCAGCAGGCCAATCCACAAATAGCGATTTTTCAAGTAGTCGCTGAAACGCCGCTCCCGCAGACTCATCTCCACTGGCAGTGTGGTAATGGGGAATGAAAGTTGCTCGTGTTCTAACCAACGTTTTCGTAGCAAAGCATTCACACAGAGCATAACCCACAACAGAACAAAGGTGAATGCGCTCCAGACTAGGATGGGTACCGCCCACGCCTTGAGATGATCCCAACGATACAGAGTTGATTCCCCGAGGTAAAGGTGTTGAATCGCATCTTTGCTTTGCGGAACAAACCAACTCGGAATCTCAGGGAAGAAGTCGTGCCAGCCATTCTCAGGGGTAGCATACCAAAACGGGTTGCACAGTGCTGTGACCAGAAACCCGAACATGCCAATCCCATTGATGCTCATCCCAATGTTGAGCATGACGAAGATTGTCAGCATTTCAGCCCCGGAGAGGGCGTGATCAGGAACTGTCTTTTCTAGCAGAACGTTGACTAACATCAGCAAAAATAACACAAAAACGGCCCCAATTAGGAGCGAGGTTGAGGTAATTTCGGTCACGCCTGTCACCATCTCCGAATTTGAGATCCAAAATGAACTCAGCGGAATGAGCAGGATGCCAATGAAGATTGAGCGTTTGGTTGCTTTTTGATGGTTGGTTGTCATTTTATTCAGCTTTGGCGACATGTTTGAATATTATCAATAAACTCACCATAAATATTTTAATGATTGGCAACGCTCCCTTATATCTTGACTCTAGGCTTTCCAAGTCAACTACATCTGAAAGTGGACCCGATGTCTGAACAGCTAGAATCTTGTCGTCACGCTCACCTCTGTCAACCAGCCTATACCACGTGCTTGAACTACCTTTCCTCGTTCAACCTGACCACCTAGCAGCGAAACGTCCAAATCAACTTCCTACTTCGCATTAGTACCAGCAGGTATTTCGATAACAACATTAATTAACCTCCTGTTTGGTAACTGCATTACATCTGTCAAGGTAATTTATCCTGGTAAAGGATAGCCCATTGCAAGCAGGTAGATAGAGAATCAGCAAGAAGCTCAAGACAGTTGTCGGCCCTTGTATTATTGTTTTCTGTTGTTTCAACTGCAGGTCCATCCGGGTGTTCATTAGTTTAAAGGCAATTGAGGGGGATTGGAAAGTAATCCTAGTTGCTAATATCAGTTTTTGTGTCAGTATAGGCTAAGTTAAGTAAAGTTTAGCTCCATCTATAGACTACCTGCGATTATATTAGAAATTTTGGAATCTAGTCAAGAAGCATCCAAACAGACAGTGATTGCTCTTTCTGTTAGACAATCCGGCTCCTATCACTAGCAACTTCTTCTGTAACAACCACATTGCTTCTAACGAAAAGTGAATCCATATGCCTAGTTGGTTCCCATTGAGAGTGCTATGGATTTGAGCTGAGTCCTTGAGTATTCATAGAAACGAATTCATCTGATGCGGAGGAGAAGAATATCCAACTCTTTAAAAGTGATTCTAATCATAGGACTCATAACATTTATCATGGCCTCTGTTGTTTTAGCCGACTGCTATCAACTGTTGAAACAGCTGGCCATTAACCGCATTTCGTTGGTCATCGACCGTAGCGGCAGCATGAAAGGCCAACTGCTGGCTCAAGCCAAGATAGGTGCCAAAGCCTTTATTCAGCACATGCGGGCTGATGATCGGGCCTCGGTCATCGAATTCGGCAGCCAGGTGAATCTGGTTACCAGTCCAACCCGGAGCAAAGCTGACCTTCAAAATGCCATTGACCAGTTGAAAGCCAAGGGTGCGACCGCTCTCTACGACGCTATGGCCCGGGCCACTTTGTTACTGGCACATCAGCCGGGGTCCAAGATCGTGGTCTTTCTGACCGATGGCTCGGACAATTTCAGTCGATACACGCTGTCGGATCTACAGAAGATGAATGTCTCGGAAGGGGTTTTTGTCTACGGTATTGGTCTGGGTCGGGTGGACAAAGAGAAACTGGGAAAGCTGGTAGCAGCCACCGGTGGGAGATTGGAACTGACGCGTGACTCGACTGAGCTGAAGGATCTCTACCTGCATGTATTGGAACAGTACTACCAGAAATACGGCAATCGGCAGGCTGAAACTGGCACGCTGCTGATTAACGATCCCGGATAATCAGGAGATGATTCTGGACGGTCGCAAGGTAGGTCGAACACCATATCAGTTGAGTGCTGCTACTGCTAGAAGTTACCAGGTGGGTATTACCTATGATCGTGGCATTTGGGAATGTCAAGCGGTGGTGCAAAACGGTTACCGAACCTTGATTGATTCACGTCAGTCTGATCTGGGAGCTGATTTGTTGATTGTCTACAGTCCGCAGGGAGCCTCGGTCTTTCTCGATGACGCTTGCGTTGGGCTGACTGCGGTGGGGAAACCAATTTCGTTGGCTAAGGCGGATTGGTTCAAGAAAGCCCAAGCAGACGGCCGTCAGTTGCGGGTTAGAAAAGCACCTTATGGCAACATTCAACTTCGCCTCAGGGGGATTCCAGATTTCGATTTTGGACCTGATCAGGAGATTGAAGTGGAAATCCCTGTTCAGGATGAACAGATGGTTCTGTTCGCTGATATCTTCCGTCAGAAAGTAGTAGACCAAAAGGGAAAAGTTTACACCGTCGGTCAACCCAATGACCCCTTCCAGGAGCTGGAGGATGCGGTCGGCAACCAGTAACAGGTATTCGTTTTAGCTGTAACGGAATTAGAACACACGCTAATTGTCAAAACAAAGTTTTTGGCGGCGAATTCTTCCGCTTTACCTTGACATGACGATTGTGCTAAGATGCTTCATCTGGTTGTTAAATCTGATTGCCAGATTGAAGTTAAAACGACACAAAATCAAACATGTACTGATTATCAAGAAACAATAGCTCATTATAATATCTGCACATCGAAGTCATAAATAGATGAGGTGTCGAGATGGAAAAGCCTCCGATGTTGAACCAGCCAAGCATTGGGGCTTTTTTGTTAATACCTGTTTTCAGAAGGATCCCATCATGAAACCTTCCATTGCAATTCAAAAATTGGAGGAGTTTTTATTGGTGGAACTAGCATGGTACTAAGAGAAATTAGTTTCTATCAGACAGAAAATAGAGCCTGTTTTTAACTTTGAAAATATTTTACCTGTGGGACTATTGAGAGATGATGGAAGTGGGTGATAACAGCTTAATTTTGGAGAGGAAGGCGATGAAGCTCTGGCCAGCGATGGCCCTGCTGTTACTGATGTGGACTGGTTTTTGCTCCACGCCGCTGGGCCGACAGAAGAGAGCGGTGTCATTAGCGAAAATACCACTTGGAAACTGAATAATAGCCCTTATATTATCAAAGGAAGTGTCAATGTTAGTAGTGGTGCCACCCTGACCATCGAAGCCGGAGTGACAGTCAAGTTCGACGGCGATTACAACCTGGTGATCGACGGCACCCTGGTGGCGCAAGGCACAGCCGATAAACTGATCACCTCCACCTCCAACCAGACCATCAAGTCGGCCGGAAACTGGGGTCAAATCCAGTTTCGGGATACCAGCGTGGACAATAACTGCCTGATCCAGCATGCGGTAATTAAATACGGCACGACCGGGGTTAACTGCAGCAAGGCCTCGCCCACCATAGCCAACTCCACCATCCGACACCATAAGTATTCTGGAATTCAGGCGAGTGGTGAGAACCAGAGTAATGGCCCTAGCGGATGCGTCGTTGCCAACGCTTGACGTTTCCCGTCGCTACAAACAGGAAGAAGCCAAGAAGAAAGAGTTGGAGGCCCGTTTAGCCAGGCAAAAGACGGTCATTACGGACTTCAAAGTCGACCTTAAAGAGTTCTGCAACCTGATGAGGCTGGAGCTGCTAAGGGAAGAAACCCGTAAAGCCGCTTTACATGCCTTAATCGAAGAGATTGTGGCCCATCTAGATGCCATGATAGAAGTGAAATACAGAATCAGAAACCGGTATAGAACTGCATCAAAGGTGGTCAAAGCGGGACAAGACCTCCGTGTATGTACCGCCACGGCGGTACATACATTACGTCGGATAATTTTCCAGCGCAAAAGATCAGCTTCCAAGACAGCGTAGTACTGCATTACATCCCACCATGCAGAAGGGTGTAGCCTGAGATAGACGGGTTGGTTACCAAACAAATTGGCTGTCATCATTGTGTGCCTAGTATGGTTCATCAACCCCACCTACGGGCAGCTGTGGGGAAAACAAGCCGGGTATTGGTTCCTTTTCCACCCGAATGGTGTTGGATGGATGCGGGTACTGAATCTCCTTGGTATCCGGGTACGGCTGTATATCGACAATCCATGTTGGGGGATTGGGCGGAAAGTATTCAAAGACTAAAAAAACGATTTGAAAACTGAATTTTCACTCTGGTGTTAAGTCTAAAACTGAGTTGTAATTGAGAAGTATCGGAATATTTTAGATAGACTTCGGAGTGTCGACACTACAATAAAGCTGATAGATGTAATAAGCAAAAAGAAAATCCATCACGCGAAGTAGGGGAAACTAGCTTATACTAGAAGAATATATATCGTGAATTCAACTCTTAAGTGTAACTCAAAAGTGCTTGTAAAAAGAATAGAATTGATGTAACTTCTCTACTCTCACAGTTAAAAATGAAAGGCGCCAGTGAGATCCTATAGCCACTAGAACAAAAGTACGGAATATATTCTTTATCAAGCACCTGTTGGACAAAATTACACAAGTTACGTTGGGCAGTTTTGAAACCAGTTCCAGGCAATTTTTTTTACGGCTGTCTGTTTCTGGTTTAAGCAATGTGCTTTGACAATTAATTAAATTTCCAATGGTTAATGCTATACATAATCATTATAGGCTTGGCAATATGATGGCAAATGGAGAATGAAGCAGATGGAAGCAAAAATTTTGAAACAACTTTATATGCAGATGTTGAGGATTCGGGAAATCGAGGAGAAAATAGCCGAATTATATCCGGAACAAGAAATGAGGTGCCCCACTCATTTACACATTGGTCAGGAAGCAATTTCTGCGGGTGTATGTGCTAATTTATCAAACAATGATTATGTATTAAGTGGACACCGTTGCCACGGACATTATATTGCTAAACAAGGAGATATTAGGGCTATGATAGCAGAACTGTACGGAAAAGTCACAGGTTGTTCTATGGGAAAAGGTGGCTCGATGCATCTTCTTGATCTTTCGGTTGGTTATCTTGGTTCTTCGCCAATTGTTGGGAGTACGATTCCAATTGCTGTAGGCACAGCTTTTGGTTCTGTGATGCGAAACGAGCATTCAATAACAGTCGTCTTCTTTGGAGAAGCCGCCACTGAAACGGGTGTTTTTCACGAGAGTCTTAACTTCGCAGCGCTCCATAGTTTACCCATCATATTTGTATGTGAGAACAACTTTTATTGTGTCTATTCACCTCTATCTGTTCGTCAACCAGAAAATAGAGAAGTTTATGAATTGGCTAAGGGACATGGAATAGAAAGTTACCAAAGTGATGGGAATGACGTTTGTGAAGTTTATGAGTTATCAAAGACCGCTATTAAAAAATTAAGAAATGGTCATGGTCCAATTTTCCTCGAATTTATGACCTATCGTTGGAGAGAACATTGTGGGCCATACTACGATAATGATCTCGGCTACAGAACAAAAGAAGAATTTGAGGAATGGGAAAAGAGGTGTCCGATTAAAAGATTCAGGCAATTTCTGACGACGAGTAAGATTGTGGATCAGAAGGAGTTTAAAAGGATAGGAAATATTGTAAACAAAGAGATAGAAGAAGCATTTACTTTTGCAAAAACCAGTCCATTTCCAAACCCCGAACTCCTTGAAGAAGGCATATATGCTTCATAAGAACCTGTTTGGGAAAGAGAAGAGAGTTGAGATAGTAAGAAGTTCCATGTAGTATTCATGGAATTAAAAAGCCTAACTCAACTATGGGACAAAAACATTATAATACCGATCTGACAGATCAAAAATGGCAATGCCTCCAGCCCCATCTGCCAAATTCTGGCCTGCTAGGAGTTTATCTGCGCCAATGGAATCAACGGCTGGTTTTCAATGTCATCTGTTACCTGGTTGTCATTGATTATCACTGGCGCACGCTAACTAAAGACTTCCCTCTTTGTACCACTACTATTACCGCAAATAGTGCCAGAAGATTCATCGGCAGGTGGGATTTGGAAACTTGGGTGCTGAATTGGTTTGAATGCCAGTCGGGAATAGCCATTCAACATAAAGGTAAAGGTTTCCAAGTCTTAGCTAAACGGTGAATTACAGAGTCAACTTTTACGTGGTTTGCATGGTATTAATGCTTGAGTCTAGATTATAAACATCAATCTCTACATTAGGGAAACATGGTTTCTATTGCCATGATTCAACTTTTTTCGAAGCCAATCTAGTCTCTTCCAAACAGTTTCTAGGAGGTTTTAGTTGCATAAAAGAAGCTTGAAATTTTACGAAGCCATTAGAGAAGCAATAGATTTAAACATGGCAGAAAATTCGGATGTCTACTTGATAGGACTGGGAGTTACAGATCCAAAAGGTGTATTTGGTACAACGCTTGGCCTACAGCAGAAGTATGGTTCAAACCGTGTAATGGATATGCCAGTCTCGGAGAATGGAGTGACTGGAGTTGCAATTGGTTCAGCGCTTGTTGGTATGCGACCAATTATATCTCATCAACGCATTGATTTTGCGATAGCTTCGATGGAGCAGATTGTGAATCAAGCGGCTAACTGGCATTATATGTTTGGAGGACAAATAAGTGTGCCACTAGTTATTAAAATAGTTATTGGTAGAGGATGGGGACAAGGACCACAGCACTCCCAAAGTTTACAAACATATTTCGCCCATATTCCTGGACTCAAGGTGGTTATGCCGACAACCCCGTACGATGCCAAAGGTCTTTTGACCTCGTCAATCCAAGATAATAATCCCGTAATTTTTATTGAACACCGTTGGCTCCACAATATTACTGGCCATGTCCCAAAAGGTTTATATCAAGTGCCGATCGGTCAACCTAAAATTATTAAAAAAGGCAGACAAGTTACGATTGTTTCCATATCCTATATGACACTAGAAGCAATTAGTGCTGCAGAGATGTTAGAAGAAGATGGGATCAGTGTCGAAATTATTGACTTACTTACCTTAAAGCCTCTTGACGATAGAATTATTCTTGAATCGGTCAGAAAAACAGGAAGGCTTATCGTGGCAGATATAGGATGGTCGACTGCAGGTTTCTGTACGGAAGTTATTACACGCGTTGTAGAAAAAGCGTTTAAATATATTAAAGCTCCACCTAAACGTTTGGCACTTTCGGATTGTCCAACACCAACATCACCTGCGTTGGCTAAATACTTGTATATAAGGGACGTACATATCTATACTGCAGTCAAAAAAATGCTTGGCTATGAAGTAGATAGGTCAATCCTGGAGCCTGATGATTCAATATTGTACGATGTTCCTGATTCTACATTTATTGGTCCATTTTAAAATCTTTTTTTAAAGGTAAAAGCGTATTTTGCGTAAGATTTTAGTCATTGGTAGTAACTCATTTTCGGGCAGTGATTTTGTTGACCTTCTTTTAGATGACCCGGAAAATCATGTGGTAGGGTGTAGTCGGTCTCCCGAAAAAAAGCGGATTTTTCTAGTCTATAAGCGGCGTTCATCACCTAATTTTGATTTTTTTCAGGTTGATCTTAACAAGGATTTATCTGAATTGATTGATATACTCGACTCCTTTAAGCCTGAATACATTATAAATTTTGCTGCACAAAGTGAAGTTCACCCAAGTTGGGAAAATCCAGGTCAATGGTTTCAGACCAATGCGGTTGCGCTTTCAGAATTGGCCAACATTTTGAAGAGTCGACGTTATCTCAAACGCTATGTGCACATTTCCACACCGGAAGTATATGGTTCTTGCAAAGGCATGGTGACTGAGACCGCACCTTTGAATCCAAGCACCCCGTATGCGGCTTCTAAAGCAGCTGGAGATTTGTTCCTTTTCACTTTAGTCAAGAATTTTGATTTCCCTCTTATCTTGATCCGAGCAACCAACGTGTATGGCGCACACCAGCAATTGTTCAAAATTATTCCAAGGTCAGTCATATATTTAAAGTCTGGTAGAACAATTCAACTCCACGGAGGTGGGGCTGCTATCAAGTCTTACATTCATATTCGGGATGTGTCACGCGGTGAAATGTTGGCAATGCTTGAGGGCAAGCCTGGTGAAATTTACCACCTCTCTCCTGAAAAAGGTGATGCTGTTAAGGATATTGTGAAACGAATTTGTGAACTAATGGACAAAGATTTTGCCAAATCATCTACAATTGCAGGTGAACGTTTAGGTCAGGATTCTGCTTATGTGATAGATTCAACTAAGGCACATAAAGAACTTGGTTGGTCATCAGAGATTAATCTGGAAGATGGTTTGGCATCAACAATTAGTTGGATAGAAACGGAATGGGAACAAATCCAGAAAGAACCACTAGAATATCTCCATAAAGCCTAGAGATTCACAGTGTCTTGACGCAATCTAGTGCCATAAGGGAGGTCAGTAACTACCATGCACGAATTTTGTTTTCTGCCACATAATGTTAAAGCATTATTGTTGTAAAAGAATTTAGGTTAGGGATAACCATAGTCATCTCGATGGGAGTAGTATTCAAACGCGTTTGCAAGCAAACTTAGATTGAGCTGTTCAATAGGCGACTTCTCTTTCGAAGAACCTCGACCTGTTGATGCTTCTTTGGAAACTAGTAAATTCGCTTCTTCCATATAATAGGCCTCTTGCATAAGTAGTAAAACTCACTAGAATTCTATAGCTGAGAGGCACCTAAATTCATTGAATACGTGGGCTCAAGAATCTCCAAACTTCTATTTATTTGACTTATGCAATCTAATATGTCTTTTACTCGATTTGCCAGGATTTTGCCGAAAATCCTGAAACTTTATAATTTTAAAATCCATGAAAAAGAGAAACTGTTGTGAAAATTTAGATTCTTCAAAAGACTAAAGTTGATACCAAAAACAAGGGAAATAAAATTAGAAATGGCTGAAGTTAATTTGCTGGACTGTTATCCAAGGTCGAAGCGTCCTATAAAAGAACGCTCGAAGTTTATCACAGAAGATCATCGCCAAATTGCACGAAGGTTCGGAAGGGAATTTTTCGATGGAGATAGATTGTATGGCTACGGTGGATACAACTATCATCCAAGGTTCTGGCAAGATACGGTGCAAAGACTTCGTGATTATTATAGTCTATCTGATGATGCTAATGTCCTAGATATCGGTTGTGCTAAAGGTTTCATGCTCTACGATTTCAAGGAATTGATGCCTAGGCTTACCGTTGCAGGAATTGATATTTCAGAATATGCGATTGACAATGCAATCGAAGCTATAAAACCTTTCTTGCAAGTTGGTAATGCGAATAATCTTCCTTTCGAGGATTGTAGCTTTGATCTTGTAATTTCAATTAGTACAATCCATAACCTGCCAATTGAAGAATGTAAACAAGCTTTACGTGAAATTGAGAGAGTAAGTCAAAAGCATGCCTTTGTAACGGTTGATGCATGGCGACATGACCTTGAAAAAGAACACATGTTGCAATGGAACTTAACTGGACTAACTTACATGCATACCGATGAATGGAAAAAATTATTTTTAGATGTTGGTTACAAAGGCGATTATTACTGGTTTATAGCTGAATAGATAAAAAAAGATTATCCTTCCCATCTTGTATATGCGATACAACGGGTTATGATCACCTAGTCGACGTATTACAATACTTCAACCTGTTCAACACCTACGAAAATAAATAAAAGTGTGGTAGAGATGGAAGATCTATCAGTTGGTTCGGCTAATGACATCGACTATAATGACCTCGGAGTTAGGTTGTATGAAGGAGAAAGGCCTGAAGAGGCGAATAATGCCTTTAAAAGAGTGCTAATCTTAAGTCCTAACCATATTAGTGCTTAATTTAATACAGCATTATCTATTGGGACTTGAATAGCGGAATAAAGCTTTAAAACACAGCTCACATGCGCTCAAGATCGGCGTACACGAAACGAGGTGTGGTTTAGAATGCATTGTTAATGTTGGAGGCATCTAAGCAAGACTCGTCAGATATCGAAGTAACTATCAATTACCTACAGTATTATGGTGATCTTGAAATCCAAACGAAGCTTGAGCAAATAACCGGGAAAAATGCTATTGAAAAACGCTCAAAACTTATCGTAAGGATATCTTCAAGTTGTACCGAGATAGGAAAGTCCTTCTATTAGAGTCAGCTTGTAAAACTATATACATGTTAAAAAAGTAAGGATCGTAACTACGATGAAGGACAAATTGGCCATTCATGGAGGTTCGAAAGTTCGGACACAGCTAATGCCTGCTCGTAATGCATTTGACAATCGTGAACTTGAAATTATTAAACAGGTTTTTGCACATTATCGGTGTAGAAACCAGGATTTTGGCAGTCAAGGCCACTATGAGCATTTGTATACTGATGCCTTCGTTCAATATCTTGAGACCAATGGATTCGCTGACGCGGTTAATAGCGGCACTTCAGCTTTGTTTGTTTCTCTTGCTAGCCTTCAACTACCGCCTGGAAGTCATGTACTCGTTTCACCAGTGACCAACCCTGGAACAATTAATGCTATTATTCTGAATCAACTCATTCCTGTCATTGTTGATTCCTGTCCTGATTCTTATGTTACCAACACAGCGCAGTTTGAAGAACGTATCACTGATTTAACAAAAGCTGTTATTATCGTCCACATAGCAGGAAAAACAGTGTCAACAATAGATGAAATTATCCAAGTTTCAAGAGAAAAAGGGATTTTTGTTATTGAAGACTGTTCTCAAGCACCAGGTGCCAGAATCAATGGGAAAAAAGTCGGAACCTTTGGCGATTTATCTGCTTTTTCTACGATGTATCGAAAATCATTAGCCTCTGGGGGATGCGGCGGGTTGGTTTTTACCTCAAGCGAGAAACTTTATAATTTGGTTTGCGCATATGCAGATCGAGGAAAGCCGTTTGGTCAGCCCCATTTCCATCATAGTGATCCAACAGTATTCATGTTTCCCGCTTTAAATTTAAATCAAGATGAAATATCATGTGCTATAGGTCTTAGTTCACTTACAAAATTGGATGATCTCATTAAAAGCAGGTTAAATTTCTTATTTGACCTGAGAGAGTCAATTACAAGACACTCAAAGGTTTGTAATCCATCTCCTATTTCAAGTGGAGATTCACCGTTTGTTTATCCAATCTCCGTTGATACCGACCAAATAGTCTGTTCCAAACGAGAATTCGCACAAGCACTTCTTGCAGAAGGAATTGATTTAAATCCGCATTATAAGGAAATTGTTTGCGAATGGCATTGGGTTAAACCTTATCTTTTAGATTCATTCGTGACTAACAACGCAATTGAATATAGAGATAAAACATTTAATCTGTATCTGAACGAAAATTATGGCAGGCAGGAGGTTGAGGATATAGTTGAAGCTATTGTTAAAGTTGAATCAATTCTTTACTCAAAACTGTGATTTAGCTTCCAACGCCGATAAAAACAATGTAAATCTGCATTCCTGAACAGTATCAATTTCTTTTTGGAGTTAGAAGCTTATTTTCGATTGATACCTATGGTGAACAATTTATCAATTCTTCTCGGTGGTGCCATCAGCTTGAATTAATTTAACGATAAGAACCAAGATTTGGAAAGATTATGAATAGTAATATACGTGGTCGATATAGGAAAGAGGGTTATTGTCTTCAGAGTTTTTGCCAGACCTCATTGGTAAGGTCTATTAAACGAATTATTGAGGAGCATTTTGACCAAACGATCACTGATTATTGCTTAATGGGCTCAGATGAATATAGGAGTATAGTAGCTGAATGTCAAGACGAAATAAACTCTCTTAATATAGCAGAGAAGCTAGTATTTCAGGAGAAAAAGATAATTTCCCAGTTTATGATAAGCCCTTTTCTGTTACAATCCCGCGTTTTTCTTAGAGCAACCAGACCAAGCAAAGAACAAATTCAAGAATATGTAGGATATCATCGTGAGAGCTTCTATAGTGATGTAGAACATAAACACATTGTTGATCAGGGAATGACCATTTGGGTGCCAATTAAGAATGTCAACTATAGGAACACACTGAACTTTATTCCTAGAAGCCACACTATTCCGAGTACCGAAATTAAACTTCAACCTAAATCTGAAGATAAAAGTTCTGTAAAGAAAGGATCATCAGGACACAAAATTGGCCTACTTTATTCACCAAAAGAGATTATTGGTGGAGTCGATCTTACAACAGGAGTTCGATTTGATGCTTCTGTCGGTAGTTACATCGTTTTCTCCAATCAACTCATTCATGGCAACGGCATAAATAACGCTGAAGATATTCGATTCAGCATCGACTTCAATATTCTTCCTCACTCAGATAAAACACCCGTTCATATTCCCTCTGATTTTGAATGTTTTTCAATCTGAAATTGACCCTACGGCAAGACGGGGTATGATTAAACTAAATTAATTTTTAGAAGAACCTTTAAACAGATAGCATGTAATAATACTGACGGTGAACCGTTTAAGGTAATCAGATCTATGTTTCTACATGTTACTCTCGTGGAAAACCAAGTTACTTCTTTAAACTACTGTAGGTTCATGTTTGGTTGTTAATGATGGTGAATCTTGTAGATACGTTATTCAAACTTATACCAGAAATAAAGGAACATCACCAACCAAGCGACGAAATATACCAAAGTATAGATCAGTATTTCAAGTCATACTTCCAGAACTTAAACCAAGAAAGCATTAGTTTTGGAGAAGTGGAAATTTTCTGGCCGAGAGTTAGTTTAGGTAATATTAATAGTTTAAATTTTTTTGACCTAGGGCAAATGATTCTATACAAATTCTATGAAATTAATAGAAACAGATACAAGTCATCAGTTGATTTGGGTGCCAATATAGGCATAGATTCTTTAGTGATGGCTTCACTCGGTTATGATGTGGTAGCGGTAGAACCTGATCTTGCTTGTATTGACATTTTTAAAGAGATTATCAGAAAAAACGGTTTGAACAATATCCAAGTTATCCAAAAAGCTGTTTCCGACTCTAGGGGGTTGGCGAACTTTGTTCGTGTCAAAGGAAATACAACGGCCAATCATCTAGCGGGTAGGAGAACATACTATGGAGAAGCTGATTTCTTTTCAGTTGAAACCATTTTGTTTGAAGATCTATCAATCAAGCCAGACCTAATGAAAATTAACGTTGAAGGAGCAGAGAAGGATATCGTTCCATTGATTTCTCTCCAAATATGGAATTCGTGTGATACTTTTATTGAACTGCATTCTATGAAGGATCGAGAGGTTATATTCGATTTCTTCCAACAAAATGATTTAAATATTTTTTCTCAGAAAATTAATTGGCAAAAAGCGAATTCTGTTGAACAACTTCCACTTAATTACAAAGGAGGGATATATATTCGTGAGTTCGAGAGCTAAAATGCCATGGGAATAATAAGCTTTAATGTAGTACATGTCATATTTCTATAGCAAAACTCTCGCTTATATTGTGGGTGCCATTTCATCGTATATTTTGTACGGAAAGCACAGAATATTATAATGATGGATGTCTAAATATTATTTAAGTTAACATTATATTTGTCTGCATTAACTAACATAAAAACGTAAAAGATGAGAAGGTAATCATGTCTGATAATCGGTTGGATTCTGAGGCAGGTTGTAATGTAGTAAATGGGCGTGTTTTGCTAATAACTGCGTGTAGTGGTTTAGGGTTTAATTTGGCACCCCACTTTGGTGTTTACCAACTATATAATTACTTGATAAAGAAAGGAATACCATGTGATTTATACGATCGTGATTTAGAACAAAATAATTGGACAGAAAAAGGGGAAGAATATTTCACGGAAAGGATCAGTCAAGGTTTCTATGATATTATCGGTATTAGTGTTTCGCACGACAAGGTGCTCGGTGAGCAGAAGATGGTGGAAGATTTGAATCTAATTTGGCGCTTACGTTCGTTAACTGGAAGATGTGAGGGCCGTCCAATTTTTGTCGCTGGGGGGCAAGCGGCTGCTCTTAATCATGAGCAATGGCTCAATTTAGGTATTGATCTGATATTCTTAGGGTTTGCGGAGGCCTCTCTTTATGAATTTTGCCATCGTATGCTGACTAAACCAAAACCTAGTAAGACAGGAAAACACTTTTCAGACATTGTTAAAGGGATACCAGGTATTGCTTATCGTGATCTAAAAGGGAGAATGTTATATGTTCCCTCAAAACTTGTCACTCAAGATTCATTTCGTGAACTTTTTTACGAATTACCAATGAGTTATGAGATGCCGTATCATAATTTTTGGGATTTGCTCCGATATCGATCTGCTAATCAGCAGCTAGGAGGATCTGAGTTTATCTTCGAAAACGTTCGAATTTATAGTACCAGCCATTGTCCTAGGCGGTGTGGATTTTGTAACTCTCAATCGTTTCTAACGGAATCTATCTTAGAAAATGATGAGCTAATGGCTACCCATGAAAATCATGAAACTGTCATATTTTCAAAAGGAAAAATGAAAATTATTCAGTTATCAGCTCCAGAACTGGGAGCACTCACCCTTCATTATACGGAAAAGTATGGCGCAAGAAGTTTTCTGTTTAGTGATGATGACTTGCTGGTAGGGACTAAACAAGGTGTGAATAGAATTCGCGAGTTCTGCAATCTTGTCCTTGAGTATAAAGCTTTAGGTAAGATTGCCAAAGATGTTCGTTTCTCTTGTCAAACTCGTGTCGCATGTTTTTTGAAGAGCAAAAAGGAGGTCGACAGAGAGTTAATCCAACTTATGACTGATGCTGGATGGTTAAGTTGTGGTTTGGGCGTTGAAACTTTCAGTGATAATATGTTAAAAGCTCCTTCTATAAATAAAATGGGTATTACCTCGAAAGACTGCAGAAATGTGATTGATGCGATGTTGGACATTGGAATGGTTCCACAAATTAATATTATCTTGGGAATTCCAGAGTACACTCCTAAAGAACTTATAGAAACCGTGGCAATCGCGATTGATTATGTCATTAAGGGATGTGATATCAGTTTAGCTAGGCAACTCTTAGCTCTTCCGGGTGCTCCAATGTACAGTGCTAGCAAATACAAACTGGCTACTGTTAGTTGGAAACATCCTGTTACAGGTGAGGAAATCGAAATTCCAGACTATTTTATTCCCTTAGATCCTAAAGTTGCATTTGCTTTAGAAAACTTCGATGAGGCAGCCCAACGAGAACTTGACCGCGTTATAGAAGTGATGGGTTGGGAGGGACTCGCGTCTCCAAAACGTGTTATAGCCGTTTGTGCATTAACGGCTCTTCTAAGATTACTCAACATGCCTCATCTTACGGCAAAACTAGAAGAAAAGGTTACTATGGCCTTGAACGGAGTGCTTAAAGGTGAGTTTAGGTCTCAATAGCCGTTGGAGTCTGAAGAGGCAAAACCCGTTGCTGGAGGAAGGATTTAGATTGTCTAATCCTTAGTTCATGGACGTAAGCTTTTAGGATAATAGCAAATGTAAGCAGAAATATGAAGATTAGACTCTTTAGTCGAATTACATTCTGCTCGAGAGATCGTATCGGTTGTGCGATGTTAGTCTGGATTGGTCTCAATCAGGTCGTTCGTCAGACGGATCAGACCATCTATCAACTCAAGCTTGCTACTTGACGATTATCGTCATCAACAACTTCTTTCACCTTCTATTGCCATGATTCTTGCGTAAGTCCTAAGGATTTTTTGATGATAGACAAAACACTATACTGTTTCTACGATTTAGCCGTTTCACCACCAACATATGACTTTTTGCCCTTTCTGCAACTTTCGGAATTGCATCGTAGACGATATGAATTAGATAATATTTGCTTTGTATTTGTTCCTGGACCGAAAGACGGTTTCCGCGATGATACGCAGCATCCACGCAGTATATCGGAACGCTACGCTTGGATGAGGAACATTGTTATGCTAGCTTGTTATCTTTTGGAGTCGTGTAAACAGATCATATGGTTGAAAAGTAGAGATGAAGCAATTTATTTTTTGAAAAGGTCAAAAAGTAATGTGTTTCCTAGATCATACTCACTTGATTCTCCCGTGGGGGACTATTCCCACAGAGGAATTATAGCTGCCTATATAAGGGGTGAAAAGATAGCTACGATCAAAGAAACTCCTGAGTACACGCGGATGGTTGAATCATATTTAGCTGGTCGAGTCATACCACAGAAATTAATTACGGTGACAATTCGAGATGTAGATGATTCCCCAGCCAGAAATACGAATTATTCTGAATGGAGAACTTTTCTTCAACAGTTAGATCCGCAAAAATATAAAGTTATCATTATTCCAGATACCAGCAAAGTTTGGCAGGCAAACAACGTCTTGAGTGATTTTGAGCATTGTGAGTTAGCCAGCATAAATCTTCTATTTCGAACGGCACTTTATAGGCAAGCTTATCTCAATATGACAGTCAACACTGGCCCAATCGATCTTGCTTATTTTTCTCAGTCCCCATTTTTGGTCTTTAAACCGACTACTAAAGATGCAATTTCAACTGCAAGCGAGTTTTGGTTGCAATGGTTGGGATTGGAAGTTGGCGATCAATACCCTTGTGCACAACAGAACCAAATTGTCGTATGGCAAGATGACACGGCGGAATACTTGGAAGAAGAATTTCATAGATTTGTATCCAAACTTGAGCAAGATGAATCTCTTGCTAAGAGAGAACACGGATTTCGGTCATATAGACAACGATGTAACTGTTACCAAACGGCACTTAATTATGTCAAAGAGAAACTTCATTCGCCTAATTGGTCTCCCTATGCTGACCCCCAAATTGTTAACAAACCGATTCAGGAAGATATTGATACACTCAAAGCAATTATTGGTGTTTTTTCGGTAGATGCTAGGTTTATTTTAGGGTTAATTCTTCAAAAGGCTGGCAAGCGTGAGTTGGCTATAGAGCTTTTCAATGATTGCATTAAACGAACGAGGGAAAATGATATTAAGAACATATGTCGGATGATGCTAACCGAACCATAGTGGAATTGAATGGAGCTCCGTAGTAGAGACTGGTTACTACGGGGCTTTTTTTGTGCTGATAGTAGCCTGCTAATATCATAAAGCTATCCTTCCCCAAGTAGGTTGGTGTTCACCGGTGTCAACTTGTTGATCTTACCTTTTGCTTCTGTCCTCCCTTTTTCAAGAAAACGCAGATTCTAGTGGTTTTATTTTGCCTGCATTATAAGATTGACCTGCCTCTTTTACTGAGACACTCCAATAGTGTTGAAACGCCCGCCAGCCACGTTCAACAAACTTCCCCCAATTTGGCTATTTGCACTTTAGGTACCTGAAATACAATTTGATAGAGTAGCTATTCATTACTTCTTCGGA
>JYMV01022053.1_pt1 | contig 24411 bp, 20 predicted proteins | sample 338911 | NCBI WGS metagenome assembly JYMV01 (sample SAMN03354496, study PRJNA234377) | hydrothermal vent metagenome | biome: Deep sea; feature: Hydrothermal plumes at the Eastern Lau Spreading Center, Western Pacific Ocean; material: Seawater | place: Tonga | collected 2009 | depth 2000 m m
CGAATGTAGCGAACACCAATGCCAGCAAAACTTCCGCTGCTGACGACCCGCAGGATTACACCGCGGGCATCATTAGCGTTGAGGCAGCTTCTCTTCGAATTGCACCGAAACATTCTGCCACTGTGCTCGACATACTGACGCTGGGCACACCGATCAAGATCGTCTCAGCAACCAATGACTGGGCTCAGATAGACGCGCCTGCTGGTTCCCTGGCTTGGGTGTTTGGCAAGTACGTTTCCGGTCATACTGACCAAGCAACCATTCGCGGGGCCGGAGTGCGGGCACGCTCAAAACCAGGTACCGGAGTTGGCTCGACTGTGATCACCAAGCTCAAGGCTGGCGAGCGTGTTCGAGTGCTTAAGACAGCAGGAAAATGGAAATTGATCGCAACTTCGATCAAGACCTGGTTACCGACCAGTAACTTTGAAATGCTTGATACACCGACCAAATCCTGGCACGCACGCTGGGTCAGCACCAGTCAAAGCAGAATCCAAGGCAATAAACGATCAACTCGACCGACAACGAAAACAGCACCAGTGGCTGACACAGTCGATGATGACAACATCGGCCAAAAACCGCGCGCCGCATTGGTTCGGACCCTCTCAAGCGAAGTGCTCGGCACGGCACGCTCGAATGCGCCGATACTGGCCTTCATCACTCGAGGCACACCGGTTCGTGTCCTTAGCGAGCGTGGTGCCTATGTGTCAGTCCAAATACCAAATGGGCTTGCAGTATGGGTCTACGGAAAGCTGATTGAGGACATGGGCAAAATCGCCGTCGTTAATACCCCGAATGTTCGTGCCCGTTCAATGCCCTCAACTGGCGCAGATTCGGGGGTACTCGGCCAATTGCGAAAGGGTCAGAAAATATCGATTATCAGTCGGCAAGGCGAATGGACGCGGTTGCGAGCGCTGAACTCAGTCGCCGGCTGGATGCGGCGCGACCAATTGGACATACTCGACACAGTGACTGCCGAATGGACAGAGAAATGGTCCAGGGCCCGGGCCAGCATTCGTCGGTAATACGCACCGCGCTCATTGCAGTATTCATGGCCTGCACTGTGGCAGGGCAAGCTGCGTGGGCCTCTGGTGAGACCGATGCTGCATTGCAAGCCTACCGCGACGGTAATTATCCCGCCGCTATCAAGATCTGGCGAAAACTCGCTGCACATGATAACCCTGATGCTCAGTACGCTCTCGGCGTCGCTTACCTTAAAGGCCATGGAATAGCTCGCGACACGCGCAAAGCCGTGCGCTGGTTCCAGATGGCGGCTAAGTCCCAGCACCGACTGGCCGAGGCGTTGGTCGCTTACCAAGCGGGAGCATTCGACACAGCAGTTGCTCTGTGGAAAGACGAAGCTCAGCAAGGAACAACCGATGCGCAATATGCCCTTGGGCTGGTCCTGCTAAAAGGTCAAGGCGTTAGAAGTAATCCCAAGCAGTCACTACAATGGTTCGGGATTGCCGCTAAAGCGGGTAACACTACAGCCATGTTCAATCTAGGCGGAATGTACTGGGAAGGCATCGGCACCACTGCAGATCCGACCATGGCAGTTTACTGGTGGACTCGGGCAGCAGAGAAACGCGATCCAGCATCACAGTTCAATTTAGGGCTGGCTTACTACTTCGGACGCGGCGTACCGCGTAATCCGGCTCAAGCCACTTTTTGGATTCAAATGGCGGAAACCAATGGTTATCTCGGTGCGCGCAGTGTGTTAGGTCTGATGCAACGTGGCATGTTAATCGGCGGCCTGCACCTTCGACCGGGCGACGACGCTGTGGCGGGCGGAATCGCGGCTCTTGAAACCTCACGTCATGAATCCATTGCGGTCAGTGGAGCTGTAATGACTGCTCAACCACCAGTGGCCACAGCAAAAACACCTGACAACGCCCAACCCCAAGCAAAAGCAAAACAAGCTGCTGCGGATGATCCTGACGCAATACGGCAACTTCAAGAAAAACTAACCACGGCCAATGCACTGAATGTAGAACTGAGTAAAAAATTGAGCACTGCAACAGCCACTAGCCAAACACTCAAAAAACAACGTAAGAAACTGAGCAACAGCCTAACGGCAGTCAAAACTATCAACGCAGCACTGGTCAATGAAAACAAGACGCTTTCAAAGAAACTAGCCACTGCGACTGCACTCGGCACACAACTCAGTCAAGAACACATGACTGCAAAAGTCGCCGCCAAAACACTCGAGCAACAACATCAAAAACTGACGGCGACCGTAGCGGCGGTCAACGCAACCAACGCGGCTTTGATGAATGAAAACAAGGCGTTGTCTAGGCGAAGCGCCACACTCCAACAACAACGCGCGCAAGAAGAAAAAGACGATACATCGCTGAACGTGCAACTAGAGAATATAACCACCGCCTACATCGCGCTGGAAAAAACCAACCAAGCAATATTGAATGAGAAATTACTTCTAACCACTAATCTGAACAGCTTAACGCAACAACTCGCCACACAAGTCAATGAAAAGACGGAACTGAGTCAGAAGAAAAAGGAATTAGATGCTCGAATCACCGAGCTTCAGACTCGGTTAGAGAGCGATAAGACAGCACTCAATAATCAAATCGCCACACTCACCAAAACTGATCGAGAGTTAGAGACAACCAACATAACACTGATTGAAAAAAAGAAAATATTAGAAACTCGCATCGGCGATTTGCAGAGTCTATTAGAGAGGGGCAAAGACAACACGGCAGCCCTAACCATACAAATCGATCGGCTAAAGGAACGTCAACGGGAAATTATCGCATCAGAAAAGGCACTCACTGCTCAAAAGGTGCTGCTGGAACAGACTCTCGACCAGCAACGCCTCAGTGCGGAACTGTTGGAAACTGAAAACATCAGTCTGATTAATAGAGTCCAATTGCTCGAGAAACAAAAGGCCGTATCAGTGGCGAGGGCTAACGAGTCAGGCGCGACGAAACAGCCTTTAACTCAATCAGATTCACACTCGGAACGCCCCACAACCTCCGCCGAGGCTATCGATAGATTCAATCACGGACTCACATTAATCACTCAAGGCCGGTCGGATGAGGCGATCACAGTCTACGAGGACCTGATCAAGACTTTTCCGCAGTTTCCGCAACCCTATAATAACCTCGCGAGCGTGTTTGCATCGCTTGGCGATCTAGAACGCGCTGAGTCATTGCTTCGGCAGGGACTTGAACTGGACGATCGATACAGATTATTGAGAAAGAATCTCGGTTCGCTGCTGATTCATCGAGCATCAAGAATTTATCGAGAAGCCATCGACGGCGAAAGGGATACAAATGCGTCTGCCAAAAAAGAACCTATTGCGTTGCAGGCATTTGACATGCTGAGTCCGCTCCAGTGAAGCAATCATTGGAGCGCATCAAGTTGACTCAACCAAGCAAGGCATACAACACGCTCAAAGCAATCTTCTGGCCCTGGGTCATTTTGAGCGTGCCAGGTCATTGCTTAGCTGCCGCTGAACCGACAACTTATGAAAGCACTCTGTTGCGCGTCGTTGAGACGATGCACAATGGTCATCTTGATCCAGCTCGGATACTGGTCGAATCACTGTTGACTGAGTATCCGCACAGCCGCACCGCTAAATTACTCTATGCGGACATTCTGGCCGCACAAGGCGGACGTCTACCTCTAGGTGAACGGACGAGTCACACTCGGGAACGCGCTGCACTTGATGACCTCCAAAACCAATTGCGAGTTCGCTGGCGCTACCAATCTGGTCAATCCAAAGCCAATGACAACCTGCTGCCTTCCCGGTTGTTGTTGCCCGGTCGAGACACACACTACCTGATCTATGTTGATCTCCCGGAATCCCGCCTCTACGTCTACCGTCATCAGAAGGGCCAATTGATTCACCTGCATGACTATTACGTAACGATCGGGAAAAACGGCATCGGTAAACAAATTGAGGGTGATGGTAAAACCCCCGTTGGGGTCTATCGCATCACTTCCTTTATTCCCGATGCAGAATTACCGCCACGGTATGGTCCAGGTGCCCTCCCGATCGACTATCCCAATTCGATCGACCGCATGACACAGCGGACCGGCTACGGAATCTGGCTGCATGGCACTGAACCCGGCTACGTCAATCGCGGCCCCTACGCCAGCGATGGCTGCGTCAGCCTGTCTAACCAAGAATTCGAACATCTGCGGGAAATTACTGGTAACGCCACTGACATTCCTGTCATTCTGGATCATGCGCCTGTCTGGCTCAACCAGGAGCGTCTGCAAAAGCGCCGAGCGAATGCCATCACCGCAGTACAATACTGGCACAGCAGTTGGCTCAAAACTGATAAGGCCGGACTCGCCAAGGTTTACCGCGCCATGAGTGCGACCAGTCTTGAAGAAGCTTTGCGCAACCCCAGCCAGGATCGACCGTTATCCCCGCTAACGGCAGATTGGAATTACCCTACTATTCCTGACATCGAATTGATGGGTTATCCCAATTTGATTGAGACATTTCTTGCACGATTGACATTTAAGAACGCCGCTGGCTCACGCCTGATCATCAATCAATACTGGCAACACGACGAAAGAAAAAACTGGCAGGTGGTGGCAGAACGCCGACACACTCAATAACCCTGCTCCAAATCGACGACGTGGCTTAGTGTTTGACCCGCCTGCCAGCGACCGATGTTAGTGACCACATGCGCGACCGCCGTATCCGCCTGCGTGATGCTCGCTACATGCGGCGTAATCGACACCCTCGGATGACGCCAGAACGGGTGCCCTACCGGTAACGGCTCCTGTGAGAAAACATCCAGTGCGGCGCCGGCGAGGTCTTCCCTGTCCAACGCGTGCAGTAGATCACCTTCGCGAATGAGGTCACCTCGACCCACATTGATGAGGAATGCGCCACGCGGCAGCCGCGCAAGCAAGCGAGCATCGATCAAACCGACCGTAGCCAAAGTGGAAGGAAGCACCGCAACCAGGATCTCTGTATTTTGAAGGAAAGCATTGCGTTCTGCCTCACCGACGTAACTATTCACACCCGGCAAAACCTTTCGTGTTTGACTCCAGCCATGGACTTTAAATCCCATCGTGACGAGCAATTCTGCAACGGCTTGACCAATCATGCCCAAGCCCATGATCCCGATCGAACGTGCCTCCGCTGATATCTGGGGAAGCACTGACCAGTGCGCAGCCCGCTGCTGCGCATCGTAACGATCCATCCCCCGATGAAATCGCAAGACGTTGTAGAGCACGTATTCAACCATGCCGGAGGTTAGCCCAGGCTCAACCATACGAACGATAGGAATGTTGCGCGGCAGCGATGGGCACGCGAGCAAATGATCGATACCTGCACCAACGGAAAAAATGACCTCTAGGTTGGAGAGTTGTGTAAATAATTCCGGTGGGGGCATCCACAACAGCGCAAACTCGATTTCTGATGGGTCTCCCAGTTCTGGCCAGATTCGCACTTCAAGCGCTGGCATCTGCTGGTTGAGTGCTTGGACCCAAGTCGGAATGTCGAGGTCACGCTTTACTAACAATACGGGTTTAACCTGGTTCATATTTGGTTCACCTCGAAAAACGTGCGTTGTCACCTTGTTGTGTGGTGGATAAAGGACCTGTTGTTTTCCTTGCAATACATATCCTAGACTAGCGTTAACATTACAATGTACGGGCAAATTAACGCTAGCTGTCAACCTACGAGATAGCGAATGCCCCCGCCAGCACATCTAAGGCGGATAACAAGCGATTAGGCTGGAGGCAATGGGGAGTTGTGAATAGCGATTCGATGTCATCCGGCACAGTGGAGACAGACAACTATGTTCGTTTCGATGCAGTCCAGAAAAGTTACGATGGCGAATTACTCGTCATAAAAGACCTTAATCTTGACGTCCAGCGCGGTGAATTTCTGACGCTACTCGGTCCTTCCGGTTCCGGTAAAACTACCTGTCTGATGATGCTTGCAGGCTTCGAGCCCGCAACCCACGGCGAAATCTATCTCGATGGTCGGCCGATTAATGCTGTCCCGCCACATCGCCGAGGGATCGGTATGGTCTTTCAGAATTATGCCCTCTTCCCACACATGACGGTTAATGAAAACCTTGCCTTTCCGCTCCAGGTCCGCCGCATCAAAAAAAATGAAATCGAATCTCGTATCAAACGAGCGTTAGATATGGTTCGGCTTAGCGGCTTCGGTGCTCGGCGACCCGGCCAACTCTCCGGCGGCCAACAACAACGGGTGGCAGTGGCACGCGCACTGGTATTTGATCCCAAACTGGTTCTCATGGATGAGCCCCTGGGTGCGCTTGACAAACAGCTTCGTGAACAAATGCAATACGAGATAAAACATATCCACGATAATCTTGAAGTCACGGTAGTCTACGTCACCCACGATCAATCTGAAGCGCTCACGATGTCTAATCGAATCTGCGTGTTAAATGAAGGCATCATCGAACAACTGGCCTCCCCAGCAGATCTTTACGAGCGACCCAACAACGCATTCGTTGCGCAATTTATTGGTGAGAACAACACGCTGCCTGGACAAGTGACCTCGGTTAACGGCAACCACTGCCAGGTCCAAACCGATGGCGGTGCCACTGTCGAGGCGCTCAAAGTTAACGTAAATGCCAGCGGGGACCGCACAACATTGTCTTTGCGACCCGAACGCGTCGAAGTGAATCCGGAACCGGGCAAGTTCCCCAACGTTTTCGATGCCCGCGTGGAAGAACTCATTTACCTTGGCGATCACATTCGCACTCGAGCGTCGGTTTGCGGCCAAACCGACTTTATCGTCAAGATCCCCAATGCATCAGAACACGCCGTCCTGCAAGCAGGGGATGTCGTCACTTTCGGCTGGTCCGCTGAGGACTGCCGAGCACTGGATGTCTACCAGGGTGCCTGAACACGCGGCCTGATGACATATACCGCCGCATAACGCGGCTCCATTCACCAAGAGCGAGGAATCAGCAAATGAGGAAATCCCTGCTACTTTCAACCGTGGTTTCGACCATGGTCGGTGCCGCCCTGGCACTACCTGCTGCAGCTGATATAACGGTTGCATCGTGGGGTGGTGCCTATACTATGAGCCAGCAGAAGGCGTACGCTGACACATGGAAAGGCGGCAAAGCTAACTTTGTTAACTACAACGGTGGCCTAGGCGAAGTACGCACCCAGGTCGAGGCTGGCAATATCCAGTGGGATATCGTCGATGTACTGCCTCACGAAGCGCGAGTCGGTTGCGACGAAGGTCTGTTCGAAGAGTTACCGCGCGACGCATTTACCCCGGCAGCAGACGGCACCTCCATGGATGACGACACCATGGTGACAGTACCCAACGACTGTGTCGTACCGCAGATTTTCTGGTCTTATGTCCCGTTTTATCAAGCGGGTACCTTTGACGGAAATCCCGCGGGCAATCCCAAAACCATCGGTGACTTTTTCGATGTCAAGAAATTCCCCGGCAAACGTGGCATCCATACCTGGGCCAACGCGTTGATCGAAATGGCGCTGATGGCCGACGGCGTAGCTGCCGCGGATGTCTACAAGGTCATGGATACCGCAGGCGGTATTGATCGTGCTTTCTCGAAACTCGATACCATTAAGGACCACGCCGTTTTCTGGTCATCAGGCTCGAAACCCCTTGAACTCGTCAGCAGTGGCGAGGTCTCAATGGCACTGGCCTACAACGGCCGCATTGGCGCTGCCGTACTCAGTGAAGGCGCTAAGTTTGTGACCAACTGGGATGGCCAGGTTCTCGAGGAAGAGTGGCTGGTTATGCTCAAGGGCACCAAGAACAAGAAAGAGGCCCTTGAGTTTATGGTTCATGCCTCGGCCCCTGCACAACAGGCGGGACAGGCCAGGTGGATCAACTACGGACCGATGCGAAAATCCGCACTGGCCATTATCCAAGCCGGTGAGCCCTGGTTTAACACGGGTGTCAATATCATGGAGCACATGCCCAATGCGGGTGAGGCCATGAACAATGCTGTGTTTGCCAACCCGGAATGGTGGGCTGATAACGGTGATTCGATCTCTGAGCGTTTCAAAGCGTGGATGGGTCAATAGTCCGGTTATTCATTGCCTAACTAGACTGCTGGACTGGGTGTTTAACACCCGGTCCAGCCTTTTCCTGGCTACCTGACCAAACGACTACCGGGCAGAGCGTAATGGCCACGTCAGAGAACACGGCACCTGGGTCATTGCTGACCGCAGATGGAATCCCGCTTAAGGTCAGCCTGGCCCGCTCTCTTCGGCGCAGCAAGTTACGCGGCACCTTGTTGGTCCTGCCGGCGCTGTTATTTCTCATTATTATCTTTGTTGTCCCCATTGCTAATCTGCTATCGCGCAGCGTTGATGACACAATGGTCAATAAAGCGTTGCCTAGAACCTTTGCGGCGTTTGAGTCCTGGGATCGCCAATCCTTACCCGAAGAAGCAATGTTCGAAGCGATCTTTCTAGACATCACGACGGGTGAAAAATATCTAATCGGGAAAGCCACCACCCGAATGAACTATGAAAAACCCGGCTGGCGAAGCTTAATCAAGAAATCCGGGCGAAAATTCAAGAAGAAGATCAAAGGCCCGCCTTATCGGGACGCAATGATCAAAATCGATAAGCGATGGGGTGATGTCGCCTTCTGGCAGACACTTGGCGCCATGAAAGATCCACAGACACTTGGCTATTTCTTAAATGCCGTGGATCGTCAATACGACGTCAACAAGCATGTCATCATGAAAGATAAAAATGTCCGAGTCTACGTTATGCTGTGGTGGCGAACGCTTCTTCTGAGCCTTATCGTCACCGTTGGCTGTTTAGCGATGGCCTATCCTGTCGCGCACCTGCTGGCAACACTGCCCCTGCGCTACTCCAACCTGCTGATGATCTGCGTATTGATGCCGTTTTGGACATCACTACTCGTGCGGATTGTGGCGTGGATGGTCATGTTACAAAACAACGGTGTGGTCAACAGCACGTTGGTATGGACCGGCATTCTCGATGATCAAAACCGCTTACCCATGATGTACAACTTCACGGGCACCGTCATCGTCATGATTCAGATCCTGCTGCCCTTCATGATTCTGCCCATATACAGCGTCATGAAAACGATCCCGCCAAGTTACATGCGCGCAGCCCAGAACCTCGGCGCACCGCCTTCGCTAGCCTTTTTAAAAGTTTACTTGCCCCAAACGCTGCCCGGCGTAGGCGCCGGCGTGATCCTGGTCTTTATCGTAGCCATTGGTTACTACATCACACCTGAACTGGTGGGTGGGAAAGATGGGCAACTGATCGGCAACATGATTGCCTACCATATGCAGAAATCTCTTAACTGGGGGCTTGCGGCCGCCATGGGAACCCTCCTTTTGGCTGGCATTCTGCTCCTTTACTGGGTATATGACCGCATCGTTGGCATCGATAACATGCGCATGAACTGACCCGATGGCATTACCAGCTTACGCAACCGCGCCGCAACGTTTGTGGCACTACACCTACCTTGCGATCTGCGCGGTCGTGTTGTTCTTTCTTGTGATGCCATTGATTGCGGTTATTCCGCTGTCTTTCTCCAAATCACCGTTTCTGCACTTCACACCAGAATTACTCGCGCTTGATCCCGATGCATTTTCACTGCGCTGGTACCGCCAGATGATCGGCGACTGCTCTGACCCCGGCATCACAACAGTTTGCTCTGACCGCTGGAAAGACGGTGCCTGGAACAGCCTGAGAATTGGTATCGCAGCGACCATTCTGGCAACCACGCTTGGGATTTTATGTGCACTCGGCCTGAGCCGACCACATATGCCATTTCGCAGAAGCATCATGGCGCTGATGATCTCGCCTCTGATTGTTCCCTTAATCATCACAGCATCAGGACTGTATTTCGCCTTTGCGAAATGGCAGCTCGTGTCAACGTTTACCGGCATGATCCTGGCGCATACGGTGCTTGGGTTACCATTTGTCGTGATCACTGTAACCGCAACGCTGGTGGGTTTTGACACCAATTTGATGAAGGCCGCGGCCAGCCTCGGCGGTACGCCGGTGCGTAGTTTTTTCAAAGTACAGCTACCTCTGATCACACCAGGCGTGATTTCTGGTGCTCTGTTTGCATTCATCACGTCTTTTGACGAAGTGGTTATCGTGCTCTTTATCGGCGGACAAAATCAGATTACGCTGCCCCGACAAATGTGGTCGGGTATTCGTCAGGAAATCAGCCCGACTATCCTGGCGGTTGCGACCATATTGGTGATCTTATCCATTCTCCTGCTGACTACCGTTGAGTTGTTACGACGACGCTCTGAACGACTGCGTGGCGTCAGCCCTGGCTAACAGCGATCGACCAACGGATGGGAAAAAAACACCCAGCGCTTGTCGTAGAAAACCTGCGCAAAAGGTTCGGCTTGGAAGAAGTACTTAAAGGCCTCTCTCTTAACGCCAACGAGGGTGATGTGATTTCCATGCTGGGTGCATCGGGTTCAGGCAAGAGCACATTCCTTCGCTGCATCAATTTGCTTGAGATCCCAGATAGTGGCTCCGTTACCGTTCGAGGCGAAACCATCCATATGGCGACGGACCGTGCCGGCAACCCGGTGCCAGCGGACATGAAGCAAGTTGTCCGTCTTCGCGCCCAGCTTGGCATGGTGTTTCAAAATTTCAATCTGTGGTCACACATGACGGTGCTCGACAATGTGGCCGAAGCGCTGATTTATGTGCTGAAACTATCGAAGATAGAAGCCTATGAGCGCGCTGAAGCCACCCTTGATAAGGTCGGTCTGTCGAATCGACGCGACTATTATCCCGCCCATATTTCCGGGGGACAACAACAACGGGCGGCCATCGCCCGCGCTCTCGCCATGGAACCTGCGGTGATGCTGTTCGACGAACCCACTTCAGCGCTGGATCCAGAACTGGTAGGCGAAGTACTCAAAGTCATGCGGACTCTAGCAGACGAAGGTCGAACTATGCTCGTCGTCACCCACGAAATTGGATTCGCACGCGACGTGTCTAACAGGGTAATCTTTCTTCATGAAGGGCTGATTGAAACACAGGGAACACCGCAAGCTATGTTCAGTAATCCAGAGTCTGAGCGCTTTCGACAATTTCTATCTAATACACTGCACTGAACTTAGACTTAAGGAAGTCAGTCTGTCATGCACCACTATTTTGATCACAACATCACCGGAGGAGGTTTCAACTAATGCCATTGAAAAAATTGCTCTTACCTTTGCTGACAACAATATTTATGTTGAGCAGCGCAGCGACGTACGCCGGCGGCAGTTTACGAGTCGGTGTAGAAGGTGCTTACCCACCATTTTCGTGGAAGGAAGCAGACGGAACACTGAAAGGGTTCGACATCGACTTTGCTTATGAAGTGTGTAAACGCCTGAACAAAGAATGCGTGCTCGTTGAACAGGAGTGGGACGGAATGATCCCTGCCCTGCTGGCAAGAAAATTCGACACCATTATCGCATCGATGTCCATTACAGAAGAGCGCAAAAAGAAAGTTGACTTTACCGTCAAGTACTACAACACACCGGCCATGCTGGTTGCCAAGAAGAATCCTGGATTCGATGACACAGCCGATGGACTCAAGTACAAGCGTGTTGGTGTACAACGCGCGACTACCCATCAGTGTTCTGCAGAAAAACTGTATCCAGACGCAGAAATCGTGCTTTACGCAACGCAAGAAGAAGTCTGGCAGGATCTCGCTACCGGCCGACTCGATGCACAGTTGTCGGACTCACTACAAGCACTCGAAGGCTTTCTCAAGCTTGATGCCGGAAAAGGATTCGACTTTCTTGGCGGCGCCATCGATGATCCGCAGTGCCAAGGTATTGGTGCTGGATTTGCGGTGCGCAAGAAGGACACCGCCTTGCGTGATGCATTGAGCAAGGCAATCGACGACATTCGAGCAGATGGGACGTATAAAACGCTTAACGACAAATACTTCGAAATCGACGTCTACGGCAGCTGATCGGCTGCATTCTCTCCCAACCCAGGCGGGCCCGAGCTTCTCGCGGGCCCGCCCGCACTTGCCCTAATTACTGTCGATGGAATCCGTCTGGGAGTATCGTTATCTGTTGCTCAACGGTACCGTTGTCACGGTGCAGCTGGCGGTTGGCTCACTGATCTTATCGGTAGCGCTGGGTCTGGCGGGCGCGTCCGCCAAACTAGCCCACAATCCCATTTCGAATCGCTTCGCATCAGCCTACACGACACTGGTTCGGGGCGTTCCAGATTTGGTGCTGATGATGTTGCTGTTTTACGGCGGACAACAAATCGTTAACGAGCTGGGCACTGTCACCGGCTGGTGGGACTATCTGGAGATCGATCAATTCATTGCGGGCATTGGCTCTATCGGTTTTGTCTTTGGCGCTTACATGACGGAAACCTTCCGCGGTGCGATTCTGGCCATTCCGCGTGGCCAAATTGAAGCAGGTATTTCCTGCGGCATGACGAACTTGACGATATTTTTCCGAATCACCTGGCCGCAGATGGTGCGGCACGCGTTACCAGGTTTCACTAACAATTGGCTTGTACTGATTAAGGCAACGGCGCTGGTCTCCGTTATTGGCCTGCACGATCTTGTTTGGAATGCGTCGACTGCTGGTCGCTCCGTGCGGGAACCATTCACCTTCATGTTTGCGGTGCTATTGATTTATCTCGCCTTGACCGCGATATCCGATATTGGTCTGCGCTGGCTAGATCGTCGATATAGCGCGGGCGTAAGGCCAGCTTAACTGTGGAAAACACCAGCGAAAGAACCTTCTGGGACTACCTGGCATATGTCAGCGAGAACCATTCACCCATTGATTTCGTGCTGATCGCAGATCACCTGGACAAGTTTCTGTATGGCACCCTGGTGACACTGGAGATTACTGTCCTATCCCTGTTGATCGGTGGTGTACTGGCAATCCCACTGGCCATCGCACGAGCACAACGGCAACGTGGCCTCAACGGCGCCATATTGGGCTTTACCTATTTTTTTCGTGGGACACCATTGCTGGTCCAGACTTACCTCTTTTACTATGGCTTGGCCCAGTTCGAGTTCATTCGTGAGAGTTTCCTCTGGGCGCCTATCCTGTCGAAAGCATGGTGGTGTGCATTGATTGCATTTACCTTGAACACAGCCGCTTACACCACCGAATTTCTTCGAGGCGCCATAGAAAATACCCCGCGTGGAGAGATAGAAGCGGCCCGCGCTTGCGGCATGTCACGCCTGACTCTTTTGTGGCGCATCGTCCTACCCAGTGCGTTTCGGCGGGCGTTACCCGCCTACTCCAACGAGGTGATTTTTATGCTGCACAGTTCAGTTGTGCTTAGCACCATTACGATCCAAGATATTCTCGGCGTTGGCCGATGGTTGAATGGCCGCTACTATCTCGCATATGAGGGCTTCATCACCGCGATGATTTTTTACATGATTCTCGTTTTCATTATCAGTCGAGGATTTCGATGGTGGGAAAATCGTTGGTTAGCCCATCTTCGCCCTCGTCCCCTGCTGAGCACACAATGAACTTACTGTGAGCACCTCTGACCCAACCCCTTCACCGACAGGACAGTTGGCCGCGCAATTGGTCCGTCGAGTCTCGATTACTCCTGATGACGCGGGCTGCCAGCCATTACTCCTTGAACAACTCCAGGGTGCCGGTTTCCAGGGCGAGTATTTGCGCTTTGGTGATGTCAGCAACCTGTGGGTGCGTCGCGGGCAAGTAGCCCCCCTCTTTGTCTTTGCAGGGCACACCGATGTCGTGCCAACCGGTGGCGATGAAAAATGGGAGCATCCCCCGTTTGCCGGTGACATCGTCGGCAATATCCTGCACGGTCGTGGTGCCGCAGATATGAAAGGCAGTCTTGCAGCCATGGCCACTGCCTGCCAACGATTTGTAAAACAACATCCCAAACACCGGGGATCAATCGCACTGCTGATAACCAGTGATGAAGAAGGACCCGCAAAGGACGGCACGGTACGAGTACTAGAAACGCTTACCGATCGCAACGCGCGAATCGACTGGTGCGTCGTTGGAGAGCCCACCAGTCAAAATCGACTCGGCGACACTATTAAGAATGGACGACGCGGCTCACTTAACGGAACACTGGTCGTTCGTGGCGTTCAGGGCCACGTGGCCTACCCGCACCTTGCCGATAACCCCATCCACCGCACCGCTAACATCGTGGCCACACTGGAAAAACAACATTGGGATGACGGTAACGCCTATTTCCCGCCAACCACATTTCAGATCTCAAATATTCAATCTGGCACAGGTGCCACCAACGTCATTCCCTCCGAGGCAAAAGTGATGTTCAACTTCCGCTTTTCACCTGAATCCAGCGTGGAATCGCTAAAATCCAGGGTGGAAACACTGTGCCAGGCGAGCGGCGCCGATTACACAATCGACTGGTCCTTGTCTGGCTTACCTTACCAGACCGCTGAGGGAGAACTGGTAGGTGCGGTCATCGCGGCCGTTGAATCCGTAACGAATCATCACCCTAATCTGTCAACGGACGGAGGCACGTCTGATGGTCGGTTTATCGCCCCCACTGGCGCACAGGTGATCGAGCTCGGGCCGATTAATCGCACGATTCATCGAATTGACGAACAAGTCGATCTTCATGACCTTGACCTCTTGTCCGCGATCTACGAAAACATCCTGATCCGATTATTATCCTGAACCTTTACCGAATCCACATTACGATCTCGTAATCCAGCCGTAATCTCGTCGTAATGCGAGCTCCGCGACACTTCTTTGCCCTTATTCTTAAATGGAGATATTCCCGTGCGCAGGAAAAGATTTCTCACCTTGACCGCCCTGCCCATTGCACTTTGGCTTTTCTTTTCTGGCGGGGCGACTTCAAACGCAACTACCGCCCTTCCCCCACAAGTCAAAGAAACGCTAGAAACCGTTCCGCTCAGCGGCTTTGCTGATCTCGTGACGCGAGTCAAACCCGCTGTGGTTAATATTTCAACAAAGTCACGGGCTCGCGCAGTACCGAATGGCCGAACGGCCCTGGACCCTCGCTCCACATCACCACGATTGCCAGGCGGCCCTTTAGAGATGGACAATTTTCTGCGTCGATTCTTCGATTCGAAACCGATTCACCCTAGGCACCGTGCGAGGCGTTCGCTGGGATCAGGATTTCTCATCGATGCAGAGGGACTCATTGTCACTAATCGGCATGTAATCGAAGATGCCAGCGAAATCACTGTGGTTCTCGATGATGGTCGTTCGTTCCCTGCAGTGCTTCAGGGCGAAGACGACAAGACGGATCTCGCCCTACTGAAAATCAATGCGGTGAATGATCAACCTTTTCCCTACGTCCGATTTGGGGACTCCACCTTGGCGCGAGTCGGTGACTGGGTACTTGCTATCGGTAATCCCTTCGGCCTGGGTGGAACAACAACCTCCGGCATTATTTCCGCCAGAGGTCGCAATATTAATTCCGGCCCTTACGACGACTACATTCAAGTGGATGCTTCCATCAATCGAGGCAACTCCGGGGGACCCTTGTTCAATACCAAGGGCGAAGTCATTGGTGTTAATACCGCGATCTTCTCACCGAACGGTGGAAATGTAGGTATAGGCTTTGCCATCCCCGCCAACGTGGTGACCGAGATTGTCGCGCACCTCGAGTCACACGGAGAGGTGCGCCGTGCATGGCTCGGCATTCAGATTCAGTCTGTCACACCTGCCATCGCGGAAAGCTTTAACCACACCGAGACCGGTGGTGTCCTGGTATCAGCCGTTAATCCCAGCGGCCCGGCCGCCCGTGCGGGAATTGAGATTGGAGATATCATTATCAGTTTCAATGACATAGACACTCGCCGCCCGCGACAATTGCAACATCAGGTTATACGAACTCCACTGGGCATTGAAGTAGGCCTAGTGGTTTGGCGCGAAACCCAAAAAATCCGTTTAACGACAACTGTGACCTTAATGCCGACCGATATGAACATGGCGGCCACTGTGCCGACATTAACCGAAAAACTGGAACGATGGGGAATCGAGCTTGCGGCCATAGACGACGACGCCCGGCGTCAGCATCAAATAGACGCCAGCACCAAAGGAGTCTTGATTCAGCATGTCGCAACAAACAGTCCCGGGGAGCGCAAGGGACTCAAGGCCGGTGATGTGATCGTACGGATCGGCAGAACCGTCGTCACCACGCCTGGCGATGTCATCAATCAAATCGCCCGTGCGCGGGACACCGGCCAGCGCGCCATGGTCTTTCTAATTCTCCGGCAACACGCGACTCGCTTTGTACCGTTTAACCTTACCTGACAAGAATGTTGACGAGGACCGACCACTATTCGGCTCCTCGTCAACTGGTTAGAATTTCGGACATTGTCTGCGCGGGACTTATTGGCTGCCTAGATGCGCATATTATTGGTTGAAGATGACCCGGATACAGCACGACATGTGCGGCGCGGCCTGGCTGAGTCGATGCACGTCGTGGATCACACGGACAATGGCAACGATGGCCTTGGTCTAGCACTCACAGAGCATTACGACGTCATCATCGTCGATCGGATGCTGCCTGGCCGCGATGGCATTTCACTGATCAAAGCCCTGCGAGAGAAAAATCAGCGACTGCCCATCCTTATTCTTAGCGCACTGGGTGACACCGATGATCGAGTCGCTGGATTAAAGGCTGGGGGAGATGACTACCTCGCCAAACCGTTTGCCTTTAGTGAATTGCTTGCTAGAGTCGAAGCGCTGCAGCGGCGCACCCAACAGGGACCCATAACAACGAAACTCCAGGTGGGAGATCTAACTGTTGATCTACTGTCTCGCGAAGTGCGACGGGCAAATCAGTTGATCTCACTACAACCCCGCGAGTACCGACTACTGCTCTACTTGGTACAGCACGCTAACCAAGTAGTAACCCGAACCATGCTACTTGAAACCGTATGGGACTACCATTTTGACCCGCAAACCAACGTGATCGACGTTCACATATCCCGACTTCGATCAAAAATCGATCGAGACTTTGATTCACCGTTACTACACACTGTTAGAGGCGTGGGATACGTCATCAGTGAACATCGCTAAATTCTTCCCCAGCACCACGTTCAGATTCGCAATTTGGTACGTAGGTCTATTTTCCTTATCTGTCATCGTGATATTCGGGTTTATCTATTGGTCAACTGCAACTTACATGGCGACACAGACCGACGCCGCCATCGAAGCTGAGATTCAGGCGCTTGCCGAGCACTACGAAAAAGGTGGTATCCGTGCGCTTAGACAACTCATCGTGGAACGCGTTCAGCGGCAGCATCCCACCGGCACCACCATTTTTCTTCTGACCAATCCAGCTTATCAACCACTTGTCGGGAACATCAGCGGTTGGCCTAAAGGAAACGAGAACGGTGGCTGGATCGATTTCACACTGGAAGACGCGGGGACTGCGGGCGACGAGCTACATATGGCTCGCGCTAGACCCTTTCTGTTGCGGGGGGGCTTCCACCTGCTTGTCGGTCGTGACACCGAAACTCTACGGGTCGCGAAAACACGCATCATCCAGTCACTCTCCTGGGGTCTTGTTTTGACGCTGGTTCTTGGTATTGCGGGAGGAGTTGTCATCAGTGGCCGAATGTTACGCCGCCTGGATGCAATTAATGATACAAGCCAACACATTATGGATGGCGATCTTAGTCAGCGGGTACTGTTGAGTGGCGACAATGATGAATTTGATCAGCTGGCGCGGAATCTCAACCGAATGCTCGACAAAATAGAAACTCTTCTCGACGATATTCACAGAGTATCCGACAATATCGCCCATGACATGAAAACCCCCCTGGCCCGCCTACGGGCGCGCCTGGAAACGCTTGTTCAGTCAAGTCACGAAGATTTTACCAGCCGTCACGATCTTGACGTCGCTCTACGGGAATCCGACCAACTGTTGACCATGTTCAATGTGGTTCTTCGGATTGCGCGAATCGAGGCCAGTCCGCATATTCAGCCGACTGAACACGTTAACCTCGCTATTTTGGCCCGCGACCTGATAGATCTGTACGAACCTCTAGCGACAGAGAAGAGCCTGACTCTGTCTTGCCCCACTAACCAAGGCGTCGTGATTGCCGGTGACCGGGATATGTTGTTTCAAGCATTCAGCAATCTGATCGACAATGCGATTAAGTATGCCCCCTCGAAAAGCCACGTCGCTCTAGATACCGGCTCCGTGCCAAAACCATTTTTTGAGATTAGCGATCAAGGCCCAGGCATTCCGGAAACCGAACACGAAAGGGTCTTTCAGCGCTTCCATCGACTGGATCAAAGCCGCTCGACTCCGGGCAACGGGCTCGGTCTGAGCCTGGTGCGAGCCGTGACCAACGTGCACAGCGCAACGATTTCGCTTTCAGACAACAGGCCAGGGCTTGCCGTGCGTGTAACGTTTCCAGCAGCATGGTAAATTCCCCCTGACCCACTCACCGTGTTTCCGCTTCCAAACCTGCTCGTGAAATCGATCATACGCATTAAAACAGTGACGATCGCTGCACAGTATGATGTGCGTCAGTCGCCGCTAGATGATCCCCTCCCGGTTCGTTATACTTTGCCTACATTCACGGTTAAATGAGGAAGCGCGAACCGCAGTGGCAAAAGAAGAACATATTGAGATGGAAGGCACGGTTCTTGAGAACCTGCCCAACACACAGTTTCGAGTCGAACTAGACAACGGCCATGTCGTCACCGCCCATATCTCGGGGAAAATGCGCAAACACTATATCCGTATTCTGCGAGGCGATCGCGTCACGGTACAACTCACGCCCTATGATCTAAGCAAGGGGCGCATCACATTCCGGGCTCGTTGAACCCCGTGATCGCTCGCCCAACCCCTGTGGACTGAACAAATATGCTGCACCTCCCCTGGTGGGGAAACACACTTGCCGCTTTCCTGTTGACCCACCTTTCGATCATTTCTGTCACGCTATACCTGCATCGACACAAAGCTCATCGCGCTCTTTCAATGAATCCCGCGTTGAGTCATTTATTTCGGGCTTGGCTCTGGTTAACAACCGGCATCATTACCCGGGAATGGATTGCCGTACATCGCAAGCATCATGCCAGAGTCGAAAGTTGTGACGATCCTCACAGTCCGCAACAAGTTGGCATTCTCTCCGTTCTTTTTGGCGGACTACTCCTGTATCGACGTGCCGCTCGAGACTCCAAAACACTCCGCAAGTATGGTTTCGACGCACCGAATGACCGCATTGAACGCGGTCTCTATACGCGCTTTCCAAATTTCGGTCTCGTGTTGATGTTGGCGATTGACCTGATCGTTTTTGGACCTCTGGCCGGCGCGATCATTTACGCTGTGCAGGTGATCTGGATACCGTTCTGGGCAGCCGGAGTGATTAATGGGCTCGGCCATTATTTGGGCTATAGAAACTACGAGGTTAGGGATGCGAGCCGCAACATTGTGCCCTGGGGTCTACTGGTCGGTGGCGAGGAATTGCATAACAATCATCACGCTTTCCCACAGTCCGCCCGTTTTTCCACCCGCTGGTTTGAAATCGATCTGGGTTGGATTTACCTCAAACTATTGAATCAACTGCGCATGACTAAGATTCACCGCATTCAACCCATCATGGAAGCGCGTCGTGCTACGTACCCATGCGACACGGCCACATTGCAAGCATTTCTTGTAAATCGCTTCGAGATCCTGGCGGAATATGCACAGCACGTTGTTTCTAATGTGGTGCATGAAGAACGGTTACACATGTTTCATCGAGAAAGGCGACAACTGATGCGGCAGGCCGGCCATTTGATGCGTACCGAAACTCTTGGCCTTAACCCGCGCGCGGACAACCAACTACAAAAAGCCCTGTCCCTATCGCCGAAACTACAAACCGTTTATCAAATGAAACAACAACTTCAGAACATCTGGACGCGATCAACGGACTCCAGCGACGTGCTTGTGCATCAACTGGAAGATTGGTGTCGCGCAGCAGAACACTCAGGAATCCAGGCTCTGGAAGGATTCTCTGAAAGATTGCGCACTTATCGCCTAGTAAAGGTATAACCAAACTCGATGCGCAAAGGCAACAACCAACCTACCTGATCTTGAATTCCTTATAGATCACGTGCTTGCGCACAACCGGGTCAAATTTTTTCATTTCAATCTTATTCGGCGTAGTCCGTTTATTCTTACTCGTGGTGTAGTAGTGCCCGGTTCCAGCACTTGAAACGAGTTTTATCTTGTCGCGCATAGTGACGTCTCCTGCTGATTCAGACCTTGACTCCGCGACCGCGGATGTCTTTGAGGACAGCATCAATACCTTTTTTATCGATGGTCCTCAATCCTTGCCGTGAGACGGTCAAGCGAATCCACCGATTTTCGGTTTCCACCCAAAATCGCCGATTGTGGACGTTAGGCTTAAATGTCCTCTTCGTCCGATTATTCGCATGGGAGACATTGTTCCCAAACATAGTAGTCTTACCAGTGATTTGGCAGATTTTCGACATTGTTACGATCCGATTAGAAATAGCGCTCTCGGGGGCACGTTTTATACCAGATCTCGGCGTTTTTGCAAAATAACTCGAGCCAGAAAACAAGTTATTTCAACCTTTCGCGTGTAACCGTTACACTTCGATCTATGTCTTCGCTTGCGCGCAAACACGTTCTCGTTGGGGTCACGGGCGGGATTGCAGCATACAAGAGCGCCGAACTGGTTCGTCGACTGGTCGATCAGGAGGCTATCGTCCGAGTGGTTATGACTCGGGCAGCGCGGGAATTTATTACACCACTTACCCTACAGGCGGTGAGTGGTCACCCGGTTCGTGACGCACTGCTGGATTCCCAGGCCGAGGCCGGTATGGGTCATATTGAACTTGCCCGCTGGGCAGACCACGTCATTATTGCGCCGGCGACCGCAGACTTCATCGCACGTCTAGCGGCTGGACTGGCCAATGATTTACTGACTACGCTGTGCCTCGCAACCGAAGCGCCCCTAAGCGTAGCACCGGCCATGAATCGAGTCATGTGGGACCATCCTGCTACCCGCGCTAACATTGACATCCTGAGTCGCCGCAACGTCCACATCCTTGGACCCGACAGTGGCCTACAAGCGTGTGGAGAAACTGGCGAAGGTCGCATGATCGCACCCACCGACATCGTCTCATGCCTGAATGAGACTCCATCAACCGGTGTGCTCCAGGGTGTCAGGGTTGTCATCACAGCCGGACCGACTTGGGAGCCATTAGACCCCGTTCGCGCCCTGACAAATCATAGTTCTGGCAAGATGGGTTATGCCGTAGCGAGCGCGGCGATTGAAGCGGGAGCCGATGTCATTCTGGTGTCTGGACCCAGTTCCGAACTGCCGCCCCCGGGCGCCACCATTCACTCAGTAAAAACTGCCAATGAAATGTTGGCGAAAGTAGAGTCACAAATCGCTTCTGCCAATATCTTTATCGGCGTCGCGGCGGTTAGCGATTACCGGCCGGTGGAAGCCAGTCGCAAGAAATTGAAAAAAGGCCAGGAAACGATGCGTCTTGATCTTGTCCGCAATCCAGATATCCTAGCCAGCGTCGCCGCCAGAGCTGATCGCCCCTTTACAGTGGGCTTTGCTGCTGAGACGGAAGCGACCCTAAACAACGCACGGGAAAAACTGTTAGCCAAAGGACTGGACCTGATCGTGGCCAATTCAGTCACCAGTGACAACAACCCGTTCGGCAGCGACCATAATCATCTGCTGCTCATTGACGCAAAGAGCGATCTGGATCTCGGTCGAGACACAAAGAGCGCATTGGCACAAAAACTTATCATCGAAATTGCCCGACACTATCGTGCAAAGCATTCAACTCAAGATACTTGACCCGCGCCTGCAGAGTGAATTCGGGCTACCCACTTATGCTACCAGCGGGTCAGCAGGCCTTGATCTAAGAGCCTGTCTGAAGGAAAGGTTAACCATTGAACCTGGCCAGTGCTGCCTAATACCTACCGGATTGGCTGTGCATATTGCCGACCCCAGCCTGGCCGCGATCCTGCTGCCGCGATCAGGCCTTGGCCACAAACACGGTATTGTTCTTGGGAATCTTGTCGGTCTAATCGACAGTGATTATCAAGGAGAGGTCATGGTGTCGTGCTGGAACCGCAGCGATCAGACCTTTGTCATCGAGCCAGGGGACCGTATTGCGCAGATGGTCTTCGTACCCGTTACTCAAGCTAAATTTGAGCTTGTTGACTCCTTCGACGTCAGCGACCGCGATAGTGGCGGATTCGGACACACCGGCAGAAGCTGACTGCGGGATGCCCGTACCCTCTTGTCTGTTGGGTAAAACGGAGATTTTCCTTATACTCTCGGCCACATCACCGATTCTGTTCTGACCCCACCGCAGCCACGGACAAGTTTGGCCAATGCGCACCGATGATAGAGGCCGTTGGCCGCTGTATCAGAGCTATCTCACTGGCACTAATGCGGCCTATCTTGACTCCTTATACGAGACTTACGAAAACGACCCCCAGGCTGTCGCCACTGATTGGCGTCAATCGTTCGACACTCTGAGATACGAATCGGTCACAACAAATCGTGACAGTTTGCCAAACGGCAACGTCTATGCGTATCACGATGAACAATGGGGCACTGCAGAGGCACGAAAACAATCGGCCGTGCTCCGCTTGATCAATGCCTATCGCAGTCGCGGACATCTGATTGCGCGGAATGATCCGCTGCAACTAGCAATCACTAACCCACTCGAAGACTTCGACCTTGGTTTTCAGGGCCTCTCCAGCGAAGACCTCGATACACTCTTTGACACCGGCTCACTGTCAGTACGCCAGAAGATGACGCTTCGGGAGATTATCGATTTCTGCGACACGGTTTACTGTGGACCCATCGGCATCGAGTACATGCACATTTCGCGGATGGAAGAAAAACGATGGCTACAGGCACGTCTTGAAACGATGCCTGTGCGCCCCCTAGAGAGTGCCGAGGTGCGTTGCGAGATGCTGAAACAACTATCAGCTGCCGAGGGACTCGAGCGTTATCTACACTCTCGTTACGTCGGTCAGAAACGCTTCTCGTTAGAAGGGGGAGAAACCCTGATACCTTTGTTATCAGAACTCATTCAACGTGCCGGCGCCAACGGCGTGCGTGAAATCGTCATTGGGATGTCGCACCGTGGTCGACTCAACGTTCTCGTTAACATTCTCGGGAAATCTCCTGCAGAATTATTTGATGAGTTTGAGGGCCGCTATACCAGCGCCAGCGGCAACACGGACACAGGTGACGTCAAGTACCACCAGGGATTTTCGTCTGACGTAGATACGCCTGGGGGGGTCGTCCACCTGGCGCTCGCATTTAATCCATCCCACCTCGAGATTATCGGGCCAGTGGTTGAGGGATCAGTCCGAGCACGTCAAGAACGCTATATTGCCGCCAGTTTCGAAACGATGGATCGCCGTCGAGACGAAGGCAAGCAGCGTGTGATACCTGTTCTGATTCACGGCGACGCCGCTTTTGCTGGACAGGGGGTCGTCATGGAAACCCTCAATATGTCGAGTACCCGAGGCTTTTCAACCGGTGGCTCAATTCACGTTATTGTCAACAACCAGATTGGGTTCACCACCAGCAATCCGCTGGACGCCCGATCGACACTGTATTGCACGGAAGTCGCCAAGATGGTGCAAGCGCCCATTCTTCACATTAACGGTGATGATCCTGATGCGGTGCTGTTTGCGGTTCGACTAGCCTACGACTTTCGCACGACTTTTGATAAAGATGTGGTCATCGATCTGATTGGCTACCGGCGTCTTGGTCACAACGAAGCCGACGAACCCAGCGTAACGCAACCCACGATGTATGCCCGCATCGATAAACTGGCTACCGTGCGAGAACAGTATGCCGAGCGCCTCACAGCGGATGACATCATTGACCGCACCCAGAGTGAACAAATGATGCTGGATTACCGCGCTGCACTAGATGCCGGAAAGATTGTGGCAGACCATGTCACAACAGACAATGGTCCATTAGACGGTGTTGACTGGAGCCCCTATCTGAACAGTCACTGGACGGACGCGAGCGACACCCGCGTTTCCAGTGCGCGTATTAGCCGCCTCAACGCACAACTACAAGAAACACCTCCCGGGTTCACCATCCATCCACGGATCGCGAAGTTGTTTGACGACCGCAATGGCATGGCAACAGGCACACAGCCCATCGATTGGGGTTTTGCCGAGACCATTGCCTATGCCAGCCTAATTGAAGACGGATACTCTGTGCGCCTGTCTGGACAGGATTCCGGACGTGGGACGTTTTCTCATCGCCACGCGGTCATCAAGAACGTGAACGCACGCGAATCACTGGTTCCGTTGCGTTCCATTGGCGCTGACCCAAACCAGTTCCTTGTCATCAACTCCCTGCTGTCGGAAGAGGCAGTGCTAGCGTTTGAATATGGCTATGCCACCACTGAGCCCCGTGCACTGGTTATTTGGGAAGCCCAGTTCGGTGACTTTGCCAAC
>JYMV01001037.1_pt1 | contig 24386 bp, 20 predicted proteins | sample 338911 | NCBI WGS metagenome assembly JYMV01 (sample SAMN03354496, study PRJNA234377) | hydrothermal vent metagenome | biome: Deep sea; feature: Hydrothermal plumes at the Eastern Lau Spreading Center, Western Pacific Ocean; material: Seawater | place: Tonga | collected 2009 | depth 2000 m m
AAACCGCTAAACACTATTTTTGTTCAGTCTGTGGGATTTATACCCATCATAATCCACGAAGAAATCCTAACTCATATGGATTTAATGTGGCCTGTTTAGAGAATGTTAACCTATATGATTTAAAAGATATTTCCTTTTTTGATGGTGTTAACCATCCACTTGATAAAAATAAATGAAAAAACTTTTAGGGATCTTGGTTCTGGGTTTGTTGTGGTGCAGCAATACTTATGCTGGTCTTTTTAGCAAGGATAAAATTAAAGTTAAAGAATGTTATGACCCGATAGAATATAATAATTTTAAATAAAATTAATGTTCAAAATTTTAATACTGGCTTATCTTATAGGTCAAAATCCTGTAGACACGCAAAAAACTTTTGTATTAGACAATAATTTTGAAACAATAGAAGAGTGCAAACAAGAGTTACTTTTGAAAACTCGAGACAATAATACATACGAGGTATTATATAATTTTGTTGTTGTGAATAATTTTAAATACGACTGGTTGGCGGCAGGATGTAAAAACAATGATACAGGGGAAGAATTTATTATTGAACCAACTTATCCAAAAGGTAAACCAGATGAACTTGAGGGTATTATTCTAGATAAAAATTTTATTTTTTAAATGTCTAACCAACCACCTCAAAACCAGAGGCTGGATAATTTAAAAAACTATCTCTATACGTGTTTCTGGTTTTAAGGATTATTGTCCTATAGATTATAGGAGAACTAGAGACAGACTAGAGCCTAGAGAGATAAAAATAAATTTAGTTGCGTATTTGATAATTTCAAAACATAATATACACGTAAACATTAACTAATATGAGGAAAGGGCGAATGGCGGAACTGGTAGACGCGTTGGACTCAAAATCCAATAGTAGCAATACTGTGAGAGTTCGAGTCTCTCTTTGCCCACCAAATTTTTTATGAAATTAGAGAATTTTAATAACTTAATTGAATTATTTTTTTATCAAGCGGAGAAACAAGATCCCAAAAGTATTTTATTACAATGGTTAAATCCAAATAACAAAAAATCTTTTACATGGGAAGAAACAAAACTAAATATATTTAAGCTTTCAAAAACTATAAAAGAAAATGTTAAAGAAGGTGACAGATGTCTACTAGTATCGGAAAATAGACCTGAATGGTTTATTTCTGATTTAGCTATTATGTTATCTGGAGCTATTACTGTCCCTGCATATACAACCTATACAGATAATGATTATAAATATTTAATTGAAGATTGTGAGCCAAAGATAGTTATTGCTTCCAACAATGACATACTTAAAAAATTAAATACAACTATTAATGAAAAAAATTTTATAAAAAAAATAATTACTTTTGATGAAGTAGAAAAAGCATATCATAATTTAAATATAGATAATAAAGAAAAATATTTAGATTTTAATTCAATAATAAAAAATGATTTATCTGAAAAAGATAAAATACAAAATTTAAATTTAAAAAGATCATCAGCAGCTTGTATAATTTATACTTCAGGAACTGGTGGAAATCCAAAAGGAGTAATATTAAGCCATGGAGGTATTTTGAATAATCTTGAAGGGGCATGTGAAATAATAAAACCATTAATTGATTCAAGACCCGTTTTTTTAACTTGGTTGCCTCTTTCTCATTCATATGAACACACTGTGCAATTTGCACAAATAGCAGTTGGAGCTAAAGTTTTTTATGCAGAAAAAATAGAAAAACTATTAGATAATATGGCTGAGGCAAAACCAACAATTATGACAGCTGTTCCAAGATTTTATCAAAATCTTTACAACAAAATAAATATTAATATGAAAAAGCAAACTGGCTTTAAAGCCAAATTAATTCAGGCAACTATCCGATTAGGCAAAAAAAAATTGTTAAAGGAAAAAATGACCTTTTTTGAAAAATTACTAAATTTAATGTTAAATGTTTTAGTTAGAAAAAAAGTAAGAAAACAATTTGGCGGAAAATTAAGAGCTTTTGTTTCTGGAGGAGGAGCTCTAGATAAAGAAATAGGTGAATTTTTAAATTCTATCGGGCTACCGACCCTTCAAGGATATGGTTTAACTGAAACCTCCCCAGTAGTCAGTTGTAACCCTATACACAATATAAAGGTTGAAACTGTAGGTCCTCCTTTTAAAGGAAACAAAATTAAAATTTCTGAAGATGGCGAAATATTAGTTAAGGGAGAAAACGTAATGTTGGGATATTGGAATCAAAAAGAGGAAACAGCAAATGTTATTAAAGATGGATGGTTACACACAGGTGACATTGGTGAAATCAATCCAGAGGATGGTTATCTCAAAATTACTGACAGAAAAAAAGATATTATTGTTAGTGCTGGAGGAGATAATATTTCTCCAGCAAAAATTGAAAATATTATAACTAATGAAGCAGAAATTGATCAATGTATGGTCTATGGAGACAAAAAAAATTATATAGTTGCTTTGATTGTGCCAAATAAAGAATTTTTAAAAGAAAAAGAAAAAATTAACAATATTATTGAAAATATAAATAAAAAACTTACACAAGTAGAAAAAATTAAAAAAATTCAATTAATAGATGAAAATTTTTCAATAGAAAATGGTTTATTGACACCAACAATGAAAGTAAAAAGAAAAAAAGTAACAGAGAAATATAAAAAAGAATTAGAAAATCTTTATTAAATTCTTTTTTTAATAGATACGTTATAACTCGCAATTTACCTAACTTTTTTTATAAATTTGTTTTTTTTAAATAAAATTCTTTTTTTAAAATTTTTCCCAAAATTAAGTATTTGACATAACTAAACAAAAAAAATAAAAAAAGAGGGATAAACGAATCATAAAGATTCGTTAATAAAAAAAGGGAGCTAAAGATGGCTAAAAGAAGAAAAAAAGCTGCTAAAAAGAAAACTAAGAAAAAAGCTAAAAAAAGAAGAAGATAAATCAGTATTCTTTTTAGTTGATTGCGCTTCTCACAGCAATGGTTGTGGGAAGCGTTTTTTTTTACTCAATTACTTCTGGAGTTTCTTCTATATTCGCTTCAGGTTTGACTATAACTTTAGGAGCTTGGGCCTCTAGATTTCTCTTTAAAGCTTTATCAAGTTTTTTTTGGGCATCTTCCGAATTTGTACCCAATACAATTTGGAATTCTGTTGATAGTCTATCATAAGCTTTTTCAAAAAGTTGCCTTTCGCTATAAGACTGATCTATCATCAGGTCATCTCCTTTGTTAAGATCTTTTACAACCTCAGCTAAATCATATATTTTACCTGACGAGATTTTAGCCTCATACTCTTGAGCTCTTCTGCTCCACATTGATCTTTTTATTTTTGGCTTACTCTTTAAAATACTAACACACCTATTAATCTGATTAATCGTTGCAAGAGGTCTTAAATGAGATTGTTTATTTACTGGGACCATGCCACTAACTTTATCTTTTTCAAATCTTAAAATATACGCTTCAACATCTATTCCCCCGATATTTATTTTTTTAAATTCATTGATTTGACCAACACCATGTTTTGGATAAACTACATAATCTTTAATCTTATATTCTCTCTTTTCTGTTTCTTGAGTTTTTACTTTTTTAATTTCAGGTTTTTGATCGTTGTTTTTAAAAATTTTTATATTTTCAGATTTAATTTTATCCGTAGAAGCATCTGCTTTTTTCTTAACAACTTTTCGAGATGTTTTGATAATTTTTTTAATGTTTTTTTTTATAATTTTTGGTTTTATGACTTTTTTTGTTTTTACAACCTTCTTTTTATTTACTGACTTTTTTTTTTTTATTTTTAATTTTTTATTTAATGTTTTCTTGAAAAAACTTTTCAAATTTATTTTTTTCATCTTTAAATTTTTCACTATCTTCAGGTGGATCTTTTTTTTTGTTATGTTTGGCCAAACTTATGAATACTTTTTGTTCAATTCTAACCACTGTTCATTTCCGCTTTCTGTATCCAGAACTATAGCATCAATTGGGCACTCTGGTTCACAAACGCCACAATCTATACACTCATCTGGTTTAATTACAAGCATATTTTGCCTTCATAAAAACAGTCTACTGGACAGACTTCTATACAATCCATTAATTTACATTTAATACACTTGTCGTTAACAATATATGTCGTTTTATATATTTGATTTTACTTTTACTTTCAGACCTCCAAATATTGTACTATCTAAAAATAATAGTTTATTTAATCTTCTCTTTAAGTTCGCTTCGTACATATCAAAATAGTCATCTGAATAAATAATATTTTACAATGTTTCAATATTTTTTTTCGTTTCTTCATCTAAATTTTTAATTTCCCTTATAAAAACTACTATTTAATTAAAATTGTTACATCTTTTCTGCCTCATTTAAAACTATATCTATATTTTTGTTATTAAAATCAAATTCTAAAAGAGCATCTTTATTAATTATTTGCCTATCTTTATAGTATGAACTAAAAGTGTTGATGTCTTAACTATAGGTTCAGTATTTTTATTTTTGTTTTATTTATTATTTTAAAAAATTTAAAATTATTTAAAACTCATTTGTTTGAGAACACTAAATGGATTGTCTTTATTATTACTTTTAAATTTATAATTTTTGTTAAATTTTTTTATTGGCGCGTATTTAAAATAAGTTTCATCATTTTTTTCAAAAGTTTTGTAATTCATTTTTTGAATTAATTTTATGAAACTATCTTTGCTACAACCTAACAAATTCAGCATTTCTGGGATTAATTTTATTTCATTTTTATTTTCTGGATTTGAATTCATTATTTTTACAAATAATCTTTCCAAAATATCTATTCTAACAAAAAATTGATCAAATTTTTCAAAACCACATAAAAGCATAAAATTTTTATTTTCTGGATTTTTGTGTTCTAGAAAATTCAAACCAAATTTAGGAGGTTTAAGTTGAAAATATTTTTGATGATAATTTCTCCAAAGAGCAATTCTTAATGAAACTGCATTTGGTTTAAATAGTTTATATAAAAATATATGATATCTTCCAAATTTAACTCCTAATTCTCTTAGGACTCTTCTTTCTTTTTGACCTAAATTATTTAAAAAATTTGACACATCTTCTCTTTTTATTACACCATTGTTTTCATATAATTGGTAAGCCAAAGCTCTTATTGAAGGATTATTGATCTTGATTTGTTTTAAATCTATTAAACTTTTCAGATCATCTTTAATTTTATTGTTTAGCCAATTCATCAAATAATTAGACAATTGAAGTTGATCAGAACTTTCTACCATGTCATCTATAACTAGTGATAATTCTGGATTTAAGTAATCTTTACCAGGAGAAAGATTAGCAATTGGATATCTTTCCAAGTAAATTTTAAAATCATCCTTTAATTCAACTAAACCAGTTCTTTTTATTTGTTCAATTCTATTTAAAATTTCTGGTCCCACAGTTTTTCTTGCAGCTTTTTTTAATGATTTAATATCTGTATCTAAAGCTCCTATTTTTAAATCTAGCTCTAGTTTTAATGCTTTAAGTTGACCTATGAACTGGTTATTTATCATTACTTTCCCATTTTCCAAAATTTGAGTATCAAAAGTAATATCTTTTTTTAGTCCCCTGGTAAGAACACTTGCTCTTTTATCTATAAAGCTTTTTGTTAATTCCTCGTGCAAACGATCTGATAATTTATCTTCTAATAATTTTGTTCTCTCAACCCAATAATCTTGATTTTCAACCCAATTAACTTTGTTTGATACATAAGACCATGTTCTAACATTTGCGATCCGATTTGATATTGAGTCTACATTTCCATCTAACTTATTCAATAAAGACAATTGTTGTTTTATGTAGTTATTAGTAATTTTACCTTCTTTGCTATTTAAAAATCCAAAAATCTTATTCACAACTTCCAAATGATGACCATAATTTTTCTTTACAAAATCTGGTATTTGACAACATTCCCATAACAATTTTAATCCGTTTTCATTTTGAATAATTTTCTGATCTCTAAAGTCTTTCAAAAAATATTTTAAAACTTTCTCATCTTCACATTCTTGTATTCTCCTTAACCAATCTTTATTTGGTCTTTCCTCCAAAGATTTTAATAAGCTTGATGTACTACTAAAATTAAGATTAGAATTTCTCCAAAAAAGAGTTCTTATTTCTTTAAACTTATGATTTTCAATTAAATTAATCTCTTCTGCATTTATTTCTTCACAATCTCCAGTTATTCCAAAAACTCCATCATTCAAATATCTCCCTGCTCTACCCGAAATTTGACCAATCTCTGCAAGATTTAATCTTCTTAGCTTCTTTCCATCATATTTTTTTAGATTTGAAAAATAAACATTGTCTAAATCCATATTTATCCCCATTCCAATTGCATCAGTCGCTACAAGATAGTCTACGTCACTGGATTGATAGAGATTTACTTGAGCATTCCTTGTTTTAGGACTTAGTGATCCCATTACAATTGCCGCACCACCTTTTTGCCTTCTAATTAATTCTGCTATTGCATAAACTTCTTCAGCTGAAAAAGCTATAATTGCACTTTTTCTTTTAATTCTAGAAATTTTTTTGTGCCCAACATAAGTTAATTTTGATAATCTTTCTTTGTTTATAAATTCTACATCTTCATCAAGTTTAGAAATTAATTTTTTTATAGTACTTGAACCCATAAACATGGTCAGTTTTTCTCCTCGAAGATTTAGTAATCTATCAGTAAAAATGTGTCCTCTTTCGTTATCAGAACACATTTGTATTTCGTCTACAGCTACAAATTCCAAATTTTTATCTATTGGCATTGATTCAACGGTACATAAAAAATATTTAGCATTGGATGGAATAATTTTTTCTTCTCCTGTAATAAGTGCAACTTTTTTGGGATCAATTTTTTGAATAATCTTGTCGTACACTTCTCGAGCAAGTAATCTTAATGGAAAACCAATCATTCCAGACTCGAATGAAAGCATAATTTCTATTGCTAAAAAGGTTTTACCGGTATTTGTTGGCCCAAGAACTGCGGTAATTTTATTTTTTGTCATTTCTATCTCTTGTGTATTAAAATTTTTTTCTACTATATGTTGTTATCACAAAAGAACAAAAATAGTCTAAAACATGACCGAATCATCAAGGAAAAAGTTCTCATTTTGATTTTTTATTTAGAGAAGGGTAACACAAATAATAATAATTCAATATATAATTTATTTATAAAATGCCGATAAAACTTTGGGAAGCTACAGAAGATCAAAAAAATAAATCAAATTTATTTAAATATGAAAATTTTTTGCACAAAAGATATAAAATTAAATTTAATAAAAACTATTCAAAGTTACATGACTGGAGTATTAAAAATCCTGAAAAATTTTGGAATTCAATTTGGGATTTCTCAAAAGTAAAAGGAAAAAAAAACGAAAAATTTTATAAATCTAAAGAGTTGTTTAAAAATCGATTTTTTATAAATTCGAAATTAAACTTTGCAGAAAATTTACTTTCCAAAAAAGACAATTCAAAAGCAATCACTTTTATTAATGAAAATGGCTATAAAGAAATTCGAAAATGGAATGAATTAAATTTAAATGTAGGAAAAATTTCTTTTTACTTAAAAAAAATTAATATTAAAGAAAAGGACAGAGTAGCAGCTTATCTTCCAAATTTAATTGAAACAGTAGAGTCTTTTTTGGCAACTGTTTCAATAGGTGCAATATGGTCGTCATGTTCACCAGATTTTGGTGTGAACGGTGTAATTGAAAGATTTGCCCAAATTAAGCCAAAAGTACTTATTCTGTGCGATAGGTATTATTATAATGGAAAACAAATTAATGTAATAGATAAATTGAAACCAATTCTAAAAAAAATTAAGTCTATAAAAAATGTAATAATAATAAATTATCCTGGAAAAAAACATATTAAATTTAAAAAAAATAAATATGTAAAGTTTGAATTTTGGAAAAATATTAAAAAATTAAAACCTAAAAAGTTAGAATTCAAAAGATTTGATTTTAATCACGAATTAGCAATATTATATTCTAGTGGCACTACAGGAAAACCAAAATGTATTTGCCATAGATCAGGAGGTGTTTTATTGCAACATTTAAAAGAACATCAATTGCAGAGCGAAATAAAAGAAAACGATAATGTTTTTTATTTTACCACATGTGGTTGGATGATGTGGAATTGGTTAATTAGTTCATTAGCATCAAAAGCTTCAATAGTTCTTTTTGAAGGGTTTCCTATGTATAAAAAAAATGATCTTTTAATAAAAATTGCAGATAGAGAGAATATAACTTTGTTTGGTGTAAGTGCTAAATATATAGATTCGTTAAGAAAATTAAATTTTTCAGCTAGGTTAAAATATAAACTAAAAAAATTAAAAACAATTTGTTCTACAGGTTCGCCTTTATCTGAAGATGGATTTAATTACATTTATGAAAAAATTAAAAAAAATGTACACCTAGCATCTATTTCTGGAGGAACAGATATAGTTTCTTGTTTTGTTTTAGGAAATATTTATAGACCAGTAATTTCAGGAGAAATACAAAGCAAAGGACTAGGAATGGATATGGATATATTTAACGATCATGCAAAATCCATAAAAAACAAAAAAGGCGAACTTGTTTGCAAAAATCCATTTCCATCAATGCCAATTAAATTTTGGAAGCTTATTTCAAAAAATTTAAAGGAGTATGGCATCATGGAGATTATGCGGAAATAAAGAATAGTGGAGGGTTTATAATTTATGGAAGATCTGATGCCACACTTAATCCTGGAGGTGTAAGACTTGGTACTGCAGAGATATATTCAGTTGTAGAAAAATTTAAAGAAGTGCAAGAGTGTCTTGTTGTAGGTCAACCTTGGAATAATGATGTTAGAATTGTTTTGTTTTTAGTCATGAATAGATCTTATGATTTAAGAGAAAAATTGATTAAAAAAATAAAACAAAAAATCCGAGCAGATGCTTCTCCTAGACATGTACCTTCAAAAATAATTAAAGTTTCTGATGTACCTAGAACAAAAAACGGAAAAATAGTTGAATTAGCTGTTAAAAATGTAATAGAAGGAAATAAAATAAAAAATATACAAGCATTAGCAAACCCAGAAATTTTAAAAGAATTTAATAATATAAAAGAACTTAAATATTAAATGATTAAAGAAATAGTTAAAAACTTAAGTTTATCATCAACTCTAAGAATTAATGAAATATCTAAAGATCTAGAGACTCAAGGTAAAAATGTATTTAAATTTGGTTTTGGTCAGTCCCCATTTAAAGTACCGGATGATGTAGTTTTAGAACTCAAAAATAATGCAAACAAGAATAACTATTTGCCAGTGCAAGGTCTTCCCGAATTAAGAGAAGCAATAGCAAAACATATATCAATAAAAAAAAATTATAATTATTCAGCAGAAAGTATTTTAATTGGACCTGGTACAAAAGAGCTTATGTTTCTATTAAATATTCTTTTTGATGGAGATGTTTTGTTACCTACTCCAAGTTGGGTATCATATGAACCTCAAGCAATTTTAGGAAGAAATAAAATTCATTGGTTACAAACAAACAGAGAAAAAAATTGGTTTCCTACAGCAGACGATATTGAAAAAATTGTTTCAAAAAATAAAAATAAAAACTATTTATTGTTTTTAAATTCCCCAAACAATCCATCGGGCCAAATTTGCAATAATTTAGAGGAAATTAGTGTTATTGTAAAAAAATATAATATATTAGTTCTTTCTGATGAAATCTATTCTGAATTAAGTTTTGAAGATAATTATAAATCTATTGCAAATTTATGCCCAGAAAAAACAATTATAAGCAATGGATTGAGCAAGTGGTGTGGAGCCGGAGGATGGAGACTTGGACATTTTATTATTCCAAATGAGTTAAAAAAATTAAGAAATTCTATGAAAGTTCTTGCAAGTGAAACTTTTACATCTGTCAGCGCTCCAATTCAGCATGCTGCAGTAGCAGCATATGAAAAAGACATGAGCAAATATGTTAATTCTTCAAGAAATATTTTAAAAAATGTAGGAGAATATGTTTATAATAACTTACAATCGAACAAAGTGCTAATAAGTAAACCACAAGGTGGTTTTTATTTAATGCCAGAATTTTTGGATAAAAAATATAAATCTTCAGAAGAAATGTGTACTGATCTTTTAAATAATACTGGAGTTGCGCTTTTGCCAGGGTCTGATTTTGGTTTTTCAAAAAATAAAATGATTGCAAGGCTTAGCTTTACAGATTTTAATGGAAAAGAATTCATGGAGAACTTTCAATCTGATAAAAATATTAAAGTAGAAGATATAGAAAAATTTGCACCTAAAATAATTGAAGGTACAAAAAGATTAAAAGTTTGGGCAGAATCATCATAAATTTATATAGACTCATCCACATAGTTATTGTTAGTATCATCGGAACTTAATTTAAATTTAATTATGGAGGGGAATATGAAAAAAATAATCGCTTCTCTATCTACTGCTCTTGTATTTTTTGCAGCTACACTGTCTTTTACAACAGTTGCGAAATCTGCAGAGTTTTTTACGATAGGAACAGGAGGACCAACTGGAGTTTATTTCCAGACTGGTAACGCAATTTGCAAAATGTTGCATAAATATGCAATTGCCAAAGAACACGGAAGAAAAAAAGGTATAGATAAAGCTTATAGATGTACAGCTCCATCAACTGGTGGATCAAACTACAATATTGGTCAAATTAAAGCTGGTGAGTTTCAATTTGGTGTAGCTCAGTCTGACTGGCAATTCCATGCTTACAATGGTTCAAGTAAATGGGAAGGAAAACAGTTTAGTAATTTAAGAGCTGTTTTTTCAGTTCATAACGAACCTTTCCAAATTTGGGCTAGAAAAAAAGCTAAAGTTAAAGACTTTGCTGACCTTGCAGGTAAAACTGTTAACATAGGTAATCCAGGTTCAGGTCAAAGAGGAACCATGGAAGTACTTATGAAAGCAATGGGAGTTGATAATAGTTACTTTAAAGGAGTTACAGAGTTGACTTCTTCTGAACAAGTTAAAGCACTTTGCGACGGTAAAATAGATGCTTATGGATATTCTGTAGGATTTCCAAATGGCGCTATGGAGCAGGCAGCAACTTGTGCAGCAAAAGCACTTCCAATTAATCTAGTAGGCGGACCTGTTCAAGGTTTAATAGATGGTGCACCTTATTATGCAGCAGCTACAATACCTGCAGGAACTTACACAGGACAAAAAAAAGATGTAACTACTTTTGGTGTTAAAGCTACAGTAGTAACTAGCGCTGATGTTTCTGAAGAGCTTGTTTATTTAGTAACAAAAGCTGTTTTTGAAAACTTTGATAATTTCAGAAAACAACATCCTGCTTTTGGACCATTGGAAAAGAAAAACATGATAGCTGATGGTTTATCTGCTCCATTACATCCAGGTGCAGTTAAATACTATAAAGAAGTTGGATTAATGTAATCCAAATACTTATTGAACTAAAAAGGCCCAATATATTTATTGGGCCTTTTTTTTATAGTAAAGTATCTTTCATAAATGAATCAAAACACTGATACAAATATTGAAAGTAAAATTCACGAAGATTTGTCGCCCACTAGAAATCTTACAGGATTACATTTAAAAATTGTTTTGACGATAGCAATTATTTGGTCCTTATTTCAACTTTGGTATGCATCCCCATTTCCATTTTGGTTTAATATTGGAATGTTTAAGGGCTTACCAGCTAGAGCTATTCATTTAGGTTTTGCTTTACTACTAGCATTTTTAATATTTCCTTTTTCTAGATCAAAAAAAATATCAATCATAGATATTCTAATAAGTATTATTGGAGCTTTTTGTTGCCTCTATATTTATTTTTTTTACGACCAATTAGTAGATAGAGGAGGTATTCTTTTAAAGATTACTTTAGGTCAAAATATTAATATACCAATTGAATTAATAATTGGGATAATCGGAATTTTGATTTTACTTGAAGCTACTAGGCGAGTTATTGGTTTACCTTTAGTTATTATTGCAATTTGTTTTTTATTATTTTCATTTTTTGGAAGATATGCTCCAGATATAATTTCGCATGGCGGACTTTCATTAAAGAGACTTGTTGGATATTTGGAATCCCAATAGGTGTTTCTGTAGATTTTATTTTTTTATTTGTTTTATTTGGCGCACTTTTAGAAACTGCAGGCGGAGGGAAGTATTTCTTAGATCTAGCTTTTGCTATGGTTGGGAAAATGAGAGGAGGACCTGCTAAAGCGGCTATATTAGGATCAGGAATGACCGGTTTAATATCTGGTTCTTCAATTGCAAACGTCGTTACTACAGGAACCTTTACGATTCCAATCATGAAAAAAACAGGTTTTTCAAAAGAAAAAGCCGGAGCAATAGAAGTTTCATCTTCAGTTAATGGGCAATTAATGCCTCCAGTAATGGGGGCTGCAGCTTTTGTTATGGCAAGTTTTATAGGAGTTACTTATTTTGAAATTGTTAAACATGCTTTTTTGCCAGCAATTATATCTTATGTAGCGTTATTTTATATTTCCCATCTTGAAGCTTTAAAATTAAATCTTAAAGGCATGGAAGAGCAAGATGTACCAAATTTAAAAAAAACTTTTTTATCAGGATTACATTTTTTAATTCCAATTTTTGTTTTAATTTATTTGTTAGTTTATCTAAGACTAACAGCTTCATACTCAATATATTATGCAACCATTGCATTAATTTTTGTAAATTTAATAAATAAATTAATTAAACAACCTAATTTTAAAGATGCTCTTAAAATTTGGTTTAACCAAACTATTGTAGGCTTTGAAAAAGGTGCAATAAATATGGTTGGTGTTGGAATTGCCATTGCAACTGCTGGGGTAATAGTAGGAGCAGTGGGATCTACAGGACTAAGTACCAATTTAATTATTGTAATAGAAACTATTGCTAAAGATAATGTTATAATTTTAATATTATTGACCATTATTTTATGTTTGCTGCTTGGCATGGGCCTTCCAACTACTGCAAATTATGTGGTTGTGGCATCATTGATGGCAATGGTTTTAGTAGAGGTAGGTAATGCTTCTGGATTTGTATTTCCACTTATAGCTGTTCACTTATTTGTATTTTATTTTGGATTAATGGCCGATGTAACTCCTCCAGTAGGACTAGCATCATATGCGGCAGCTGCTATTTCAGGAGGAGACCCACTTAAGACTGGAGTACAAGCCTTTTGGTATAGTTTAAGAACAGGTATTCTTCCTATTGTTTTTTTATTTAATCATGAATTACTTTTAATAGGTGTTGAAGATATTTGGCATGCTTTATTAGTCATTGTAACTTCTTTAATTGGAATACTTATATTTACTGCTGCTACTCAAAGATGGTTTTTTAATAAACTTCAATGGTATGAAATTATAGTTTTTCTATTTATCTCAATATCCTTGTTAGCGCCAGAATTTGTTCTTAATAAATTTTATCCAAAATATAACTATAAAGACATAAATCAAATTCAGCTTTTAGAATTAGATCCAAAAAAAGAAGTACGCTTCAAAGTTACACGCCCAAGTGAATATGGAGAAAGATATAAACTATTTGTAATTGAAAAAAATACTTTTGAAACTAAATTTAATTTAGATGAGTATGGAATTTCTTTAATTCAAGAGGAAAAAAGAATTGTAGTTGATACCTTGAAATGGAATGGCAAAGCTAAAAAAAGTGGCTTTGAAACTGGAGATTTTATAAGTGAATTTAAAGTAGAAAATTTAAATAGACCAAACAAAAGAATTATTTATCCTTTAGCAATTTTATTATTAATTATATTTGGGTATTTAAATTATAGAAGAAAAAATTAATTAACAACTAGGACTTAAGTTAGAGGGTTTTGTTTTAATATTTTCCAAATACCGGAAGCAGAAGCAATCATTTTACCATTGGACTCTAAATGACATATTAAAAATACTAAAGATTTTGTTTTCTTTTGAATTTTTGTAAATCCTACAATTTCATCTCCTAGTTTTGTTGCTGCAATAAATTTTATGTCTAAAGAAATTGTAACACATGGAAAATTATCAGCTGCACGGTGAGCGCCAGTTCCTGCGCCGGCATCAATTATAGAGGCTATATAACCACCATGGGTTATACCTGCAGTATTAAGATGATTTTCTTTTATAGTAGTTTTGAATTCATATTCATGTTTTGATATTTCTCTGAACAATAATCCACCGTTATGATTCATATAACCAGGTTTAACACTTAACTGTTCAAAATCTTTTGACATATTTTAAATTATTAATGAAATTAAAATTAGAATTATAAAGACTATTACAAAGAAATAAATAACTGCTTTTTGTAACGATATATTCATTTTATCCTTTTTTTGGCGGGCCGCGAAGGACTTGAACCCTCAACCTCAGAGTCCGTAGCTCTGTGCTCTATCCAATTGAGCTAGCAGCCCACTGTTATCAATATAGATTAATGTAGCTAAATTTAAACTAAATTTAACTATTAATATTTCAATGATTTTAAATTTTTTCTTAAAATCAATTTTTGTATCCAAAGACTTGCGTCTGTATTTTGTCTATTATTAATAATTACCAATTTTTTTATTAATTTTATTAACATGATACAATTTACTCATTTAAGGATGGCCAAAAAATTATATAAATATGTCCAAAATAAATCTGCTATTAATTTAGCAATAAGATAAGATATAAAATTCATGTCAAAAGATTTGCTTTTACCTGATATTGGAGATTTCGAAAAAGTTGAAATTGTAGAAGTTTTGGTAAAAGCAGGAGATAAAATCAAAAAAAATGAATCCTTAGTTACTTTAGAGAGCGATAAATCAAGTGTTGAGGTTCCTTCAACAGATGATGGAATAATAGAAAGTGTGAATGTTAAGATTGGTGATAAAGTTTCCAAAGGTCATTTACTAGCTACATTAGAGAGTTTGAGTTTAACAGAAGAGAAACCAAAAAAAATCTTAGGAGAAAAATTACCTCCTGATACTGAAAAAATTATTGAGGAAGCAGAAAATACTTTAGTATTAAAAAGGGAAGCAGATGAACAAAAAACTATAACTAAAAAAGAAGACAATGACGAAAAAATTGAGATTGTCAAAAATGGCGATATTGACCCAATAGAAACAAAAGAATGGCTAGAATCGCTATCTGCTGTTCTTGAAAAAGATGGAAAGCTCAGAGCTCAATTTTTAATTAAACAATTAATAGAACATTCATATAAAAAAGGATCAGATCTAGTTTTATCTAGAAATACTCCTTACATAAATACAATACCTCCTGAACAAGAAACAAAGTCTTCAGGGGATCAAAATCTATGCTGCTGCGATGGTTGTTAGAGCAAACAAAAAAAATCCAGAACTTGGTGGTCATATAGGTACATTTGCATCGGCAGCTACACTTTATGATGTTGGTATGAATCATTTTTGGAGAGCAAAAAATAATAAATTTGGTGGCGATTTAATTTATTTTCAAGGGCACAGTGCACCTGGAATGTATGCTAGAGCGTTTCTTGAAGGAAGGATTACCTCAAAACAACTTGATTGTTTTCGACAAGAAGTTAAGTCTGGAGGGCTTTCTTCCTATCCTCATCCTTGGTTGATGCCAAAATTTTGGCAGTTTCCTGTAGTTTCAATGGGGCTAGGTGCCATGATGTCAATTTATCAAGCCAGATTTACTAAATATTTAATAAATAGAGGATTATTAAAAGATGAAGGAAGAAAAGTTTGGTCATTTTTAGGTGATGGTGAAATGGATGAACCAGAATCTATGGGTGCAATTGGTTTAGCTGCTAGAGAAAAATTAGATAATTTAATTGTTGTCGTTAATTGCAATCTGCAAAGACTTGATGGTCCTGTAAGAGGTAATGGAAAAATTATACAAGAATTGGAAGGAATATTTAGGGGAGCTGGTTGGAATGTGATTAAAGTTATTTGGGGATCATATTGGGATTCTTTATTAGCAAAAGACAAAACTGGAATGTTAATTAGACGCATGGGTGAAGCAGTTGATGGTGAGTACCAAGCTTTTAAAGCAAAAGGAGGAGCATATGTAAGAGAAAATTTTTTTGGAAAATATCCCGAATTATTAGATCTTGTATCTCAGATGACAGATAAAGATATTTGGAAATTAAATAGAGGTGGTCATGATCCACATAAAGTTTATGCAGCATATCATTCAGCAATGCAACACACCGGTAGTCCTACAGTAATATTGGCAAAAACTATTAAAGGTTATGGAATGGGCAAATCAGGAGAAAGTATGAACACAACTCACCAACAAAAAAAATTAGGTGAAGAAGACTTATTATATTATAGAGATAGATTTGATGTGCCTTTAACTGACGAACAAGTAAAAAATATTGAGTACTATAAGCCACCAGAAAATTCTCCTGAAATAAAATATTTAAAAGAGTGTAGATTAAAATTAGGAGGCAATCTGCCCGAAAGATCTTCTTTCGCTAAATCAATTAAAACTCCTTCAGTAGATATTTTTAGTGCTATGAAAGAATCAACAGGGAAAAAAGAAATGTCTACAACAATGATTTTAGTAAGGATGTTAACCAGTTTGCTTCGTGACAAAAATGTTGCCTCACGTTTAGTTCCAATTATTCCAGATGAAGCACGAACATTTGGAATGGAAGGATTTTTTCAAAAAATTGGGATTTATGCTCATGAAGGACAAAAATATGAACCGGTAGATTCTGAACAGCTTAGCTCTTATAGAGAAGATATTAAAGGGCAGGTATTGGAGGAAGGTATTACAGAAGCAGGAGCAATGTCATCATGGATTGCAGCTGGTACTTCTTATACAAATCATGATTTAGAAATGATCCCAATTTATCTTTTTTATTCAATGTTTGGTTTCCAAAGAATTGGAGATTTTGCTTGGGCAGCTGGAGATGCACAAACAAGGGGTTTTTTGATAGGAGCTACAGCAGGCAGAACTACTCTTGCTGGCGAAGGATTGCAGCATGGTGATGGACATAGTCATATTTTGTCTTCAGTAATACCAAATTGTAAATCTTATGATCCCACATTTGGATATGAGTTAGCGACTATATTTCGAGAAGGTTTAAGAAGAATGCATGAAAAACAAGAAAATATTTTTTATTATATAACTACTATGAACGAAAATTATCCACATCCAGAAATGCCAAAAGGCAAGGGTGTTGAAGATGGAATTTTAAAAGGTATGTATTTATTTAAAGAATTAAACAAATATAAAAAAACTAAAATTCAATTACTAGGATCGGGCACAATTCTAAGAGAAATAATAGCTGCTGCTGAAATTTTACAAAAAGATTATCAAATAGACAGCAATGTGTGGAGCGTTACAAGTTTTAACGAATTAAGAAAAGAAGCTTTAGAAGTAGAAAGATATAATCTTTTAAACCCAGATAAAAAACCTAAAAAAAACTACATTGAAAAGTGCATGTCAACAACAGAAGGTCCAATCGTTTCTGCATCTGATTATATACGTTTAAATTCAGATCAGATAAGACCGTTTATTAGAAAAAGTTTTTATTCTTTCGGAACAGATGGATATGGAAGAAGTGATACTAGAAAGAATTTAAGAAAATTTTTTGAAATAGATAAAGAACATATAGTAACATATTCATTAAGTGTTTTAGCAAAAGAACAATTAATACCTTCAAAATATGCTAAAGAAGCTATCAAAAAATATAATATTGATCCAGAGAAACCATTTCCAACAAAATTGTAAAAATGTCAGAAAATAAAAAAATATTTGCAACTCCAAAGATAAGAAAATTTGCCAGAGAACTAGGCGCAAATATTGAACAAATTGAAGGGTCAGAAAGAAAAGGCAGAATAACAGAATATGATGTAAAAAGTTTTATAAATAAAAAACTGATACAGTCAAAAAATTTTCATCAAAGTAATAAAAAACAAGAAAAAATACAAAGTGAATTTAAACACTCTGATTTTGGTGAAGTGGAAATAAAAGATATGCCTAGAGTAAAGAAAATAGCCGCACTTCATCTTTCTAACTCGTGGACAAAAATTCCTCATGTCACACATCATGATGAAGCAGATATTACAGAGCTTGAGCTATTTAGATCTTCATTAACTGACATAAATACTGGTCATAAAAAAAAAATTACCCCTTTAGTTTTTATAATTAAATCATTAGTTTCTGCTTTGATAAAATATCCAAATTTTAATTGTTCAATTGATGACATCGATAATGGAAAAATGACTTTAAAAAAATATTTTCATATTGGTATAGCAGTGGATACAAAACATGGCTTAATGGTACCAAAAGTAAGAAACGCAAATAATAAAAATCTAAATCAATTAAGTGAAGAACTTAAGGATATAAGTGATAAATGTAGAAATTTAAAAATTGATAAAAAAGAATTTTTTGGAGGGTCAATGACCATAACTAGTTTAGGAGGTATAGGAGGATATTTTTTTACCCCTATAATAAATTATCCTGAGGTTGCAATTTTAGGAGTGGGAAGAACTTATTACAAACAAGTTTTAATTAATAATGAATTTCAGAAGAGAAACATGCTTCCACTGTCCTTATCTTATGACCACAGAATAATAGATGGTGCTGAAGCAGCAAGATTTTGTAATGAATTAAAAGAAAATATTGGAAAAAATTTCGCCTACAGATTAGCTATATAAATATTTCCATAATGAAAAAATTTATTTCATTTCTTTGTCTAATTGTTTGTACGTTAATTTGGGGTACAACTTTTATAGCTCAAGATACTGGGATGGATAATATAGGTCCTTTTACTTTTAATTCAGCAAGATTTTTTGTAGCTTTTTTTGCTGTCATGCCTTTTGTATTAATATTTGAAAAAAAAAAAATATTAAATTTTGTAATTCCAAAAAAAAAAGAATTCTTTAAGTTAATGATACCAGTGGGAGTATCATTATTTTTAGGAACTGCATTACAACAAGTTTCATTAATTTATACTAATGTTTCGAATTCGGCATTTTTTACAATATTTTATGTACCATTAGTTCCAATAATTATTTATTTTCTTTTCTCTGACAAGCTTCACTGGTCAGTGTGGCCTTCGGTTTTTGTTTGTATACTTGGAGGATATTTTATATCTGATTTTAGTGATGCTGCTGTTAGTTTAGGAGATGGAATAGTATTAATAGGAGCTATATTTTGGGCTTTACATATTATTTATATTGGGAAACTAATAGCGAAATTTAACTTACCTTTTTTTATAGCTTTATTACAAAATTTAGCCGTTGCAGTACTATCTTTTTTATTAGTAGTTATATTTGAGGAAATCGATTTTTCTAAAATAATATTAGAAACATATGAAATATTATATGCAGGTGTTTTATCGGGAGGTGCAGCATTTGTTTTACAACTTGTTGGTCAAAAACATATTTCACCTGCACCTGCAGCAATTATTATGTCTTTAGAAGGAGTTTTTGCAACAATATCTGCATGGATAATTCTGAATCAAATTTTAGGATTCGGCAATATATTTGGATGTTTGCTTATATTTTTTGGTGTTTTGATTTCTCAACTTCTGCCAATTTATGATAAAAAAATATAAATTCAAAATTAGACCCTGTAAAAAAAATATTGGCGCTAAAATAATTTGTAATTTAAAATTAGTTAATAAAAAACAAATTAAACTAATAAAAAATTCATTAAATAAATATGGTATGGTTTTTTTTAGAAATCAGAATTTAGATTCAAGATCTTATATTTTATTTGCAAAAAAATTAGGTCATGTAGCAGATTACCCAATGTTAAGGGGGCTAAGTTCTAAATTTCCTGAGATTACAGTTGTAGAAAGAAAAGTTTCTGATAGAGGACCTAGCTTTGGTGAACAATTTCATACAGACTCAAGTTACACAAAAAAACCACCAAAGTTTACAATTTTGTTAGCTAAATTAGTGCCACCTCGAGGCCTTGGAAATACTGAATTTGCTTCACAATATTTAGCATATAAAAATTTACCCAAAATATATAAAAAAAAATTTGAAAATTTAAAAGCAGTATTTTCTTCATCTGGTCCGATCTCAATAACACGACTTGAAAGAGAAAAAGAAAAAGGTACTGGAAAGTCAAAAGATTTTAAAGCAATTCATAATATTATTAGAAAAATTAATAACCATAAAGCTATATATTGTAGTCCAGGGCATGTTGAAAATTTTTTGAATATTAATGTTAAGGATGAAAAAAAAATTAAAAATTTTTTATTTAAACATCAAATTAAGAAAAAATTTATTTTTGCTTTTGAGTGGGAAAAAAATTCCTTAGCAATATGGGACAATCGATCTATGCTTCATCAAGCCACTCCTTTTAATGGAAATCGAATAATGCATAGAATAACAATTAAATAAAATTTAAAAAGTTATAATTTAATAATAAATAATTGTAAAAAGTATTAAAGCTAAAAAGATTCTATAAAAAACAAACACATTTAATGAAAAATTTTTTACAAAAATTAAAAAATATTTAATAGTCAAATAAGAAATTATAAAAGAACTAATGGTAGCAAATACTATTAAAAAACTAAACTCTATATTCTGATTAAAAGCATCTTTTAAACCTAGTACGCTTGCTCCGGCTAAAGCGGGTATTGATAAATAAAATGAAATTTTTAATGAGTCATATCTGTCAAAATTTAAAAAACGGCTTGCGGTAATTACAATTCCAGATCGACTGACACCAGGTATTAATGCTAAAATTTGAAATAAACCAATTATTAAAATATTTTTTAAATTAAGATCGTTATCAAAACTTTTTTTTATTTTAAATCTATCAGAAAAATATAAAAGAATACCAAAAATTAATGTAGTCCATGCTATTATTTCAATATTTCTTAAATAATAAATTAAATTACTAGCGTGCAATACAAATCCAAAAACTATTAATGGAATTGAGCCTAATATTATGAGTAATGCCAAATTTTTATTTTGAAAAAAGTTTATTAAATCTTTTCTGAAATAAAATATTATCGCAAGAAGAGATCCTAAATGTAAGCTTATATCAATTATTAAAGAGCTAGATTTATAATTAAAAAGTTTAGAAGTTAACAAAAGGTGTGCAGAAGAACTAATAGGTAAAAATTCAGAAACTCCTTGAATGAATGACAGCGTGAAAGTTTCAAAATAATTAGTTAACATTAGAGATTACTATTTGGTAAACGAAATATTCTTAAAATAAAGCAATTACTTGACAGCATAAGAGGTATGCATAAGTGTAAAAAAGCAATAAATTGCTTACTTTTCTAATTTATAGGACATAAATATTGACCTAGTTGTTCTTTTAGTCGCTCATCTACTAATATATGTTTCATCAGTTATGACAGAGAAAATGCTTAAATTTGTAAAAACAGGTAAACAAAGTCCACCTAAAAGGGAGGTTTTAGATAGAAAAGAGGATTTTAGAGAAATATATAACGAATTTATAAATGAAAAGGCAAAAGAGCAATCAAGCAGATGTTCTCAATGTGGGGTGCCATTTTGTCAAATACATTGCCCATTAAGCAACAACATACCTGATTGGTTAAAGCTGACCGCAGAGGGAAGACTGGAAGAAGCTTACCAGTTATCTGAAAGCACTAATAATATGCCTGAAGTTTGTGGAAGAATTTGTCCTCAAGATAGGTTGTGTGAAGGCAATTGTGTAATTGAACAATCAGGACACGGAACCGTCACCATTGGTTCAATAGAAAAATTTTTAACTGAAAACGCTTGGAATAACGGTTGGATAAAACCCATAAATGTATTTCAAGAAAAAAAAGAAAGTGTAGGAATTATTGGAGCAGGTCCAGCAGGTCTTGCTTGTGCAGAACAACTTAGAAAAAAAGGATATCAAATTACTATTTATGATCGCTATGATCGTCCAGGCGGATTACTGATTTACGGTATCCCAAATTTCAAATTAGAAAAATTTGTAGTTGAAAGAAGAACAAAGTTGCTTATGGAAGGTGGAATAAAGCTTATTCAAAATTATGAAATAGGAAAAAATTCATCTTTAAAAGAACTTAGAGAAAAACATGATGCAATTTTAATTGCCACAGGAGTTTACAAAGCAAGAGAAGCCAATATACCAGGAAATAATTTAAAAAATATATTTCCAGCAATGGAATTTTTAACAGCATCAAATAAAAAAGGTTTAGGAGATAAAGTTGAAATGTTTGACAATGGAACATTAAATACAGAAGGAAAAAATGTTGTTGTAATTGGTGGCGGAGATACAGCAATGGATTGCGTTCGAACATCGGTAAGACAAAATGCAAAATCTGTAAAGTGTTTATACAGGAGAGATAGAGAAAATATGCCGGGTTCTGCTCGAGAAGTTGCAAATGCTGAAGAAGAAGGGGTTGATTTTGTATGGTTATCTAATCCAAAAGAATTTAAGGGAACTAGTAAAATTGAAAGTCTAATAGTAGAAAAAATGAAATTAAGCGAACCTGACGAAAGTGGAAGAAGTAAACCAATCGTTCAAGAGAATTCTGAATATGAGCTAAAGGTTGATATTATAATAAAAGCTTTAGGTTTTGATCCTGAAGAATTACCAAAATTATTTTGCGAAGATCAACTTCGATTAACAAAATGGGGAACAATAAAAACTAACTTTGATACTATGGAAACAAATATACCAGGTGTATATGCTGCTGGTGACATAATTAGAGGAGCATCATTAGTAGTATGGGCTATTAAAGATGGAAGAGATGTTGCAATTTCAATTGAAAAATATTTGAAAAAAAAATCATATCAAAAAATTAAAGCTGCTTAGCATAATATGAAACTTTATAAAAAAAATTTAAAAAAATTAATTAATGGAAAAGTTTACAATCCAAATATGGAACACGATTCATGTGGCGTTGGTCTTGTAGTTTCTACGGAAGGAAAGAAATCGAGAAAAATTGTTGAGTATGGGATTGAAGCATTAAAAGCTGTTTGGCATCGTGGAGCAGTAGATGCTGATGGCAAAACCGGAGATGGTGCTGGAATACATATAGAAATTTCAACTAATTTTTTTAAAGAAAAAATTGAAAACTATGGTCGTCAATATGACGGCGGAGAGATTTGCGTTGGAATGATTTTTTTGCCTCGCAATGATTATAACTCTCAGGAAAAATGTAAAACATTGATTGAAACAGAACTTTTAAGCAATAATTATTATATTTATAGATGGAGACAGGTCCCAATTAATACTAGTGTGCTTGGAGTTAAAGCAGAACTGACAAGACCTGAAATCAGTCAAGTTATTTTCAAATCAAATAACAGTACTCTTAAAGACAAAGAACTTGAGAGACAACTTTATATAATTAGAAGAAAAATAGAAAAAAAAGTTTTAAATTCTCAATTAAAAGATTTTTACATATGTTCATTTAGTTCAAAATCGATAATTTATAAAGGCATGTTTCTTGCTGAAACATTGTCCGAATTTTATCCCGACTTACAAGACGAAAGATTTATTTCTAGATTTGCAATTTTTCATCAAAGATATTCTACGAATACTTTTCCTAGTTGGGATCTTGCACAGCCATTTAGGGCTTTAGCACATAATGGAGAAATAAATACATTAAAAGGCAATATTAATTGGATGAAAGTTCACGAACAAGAGATGAATAGTGAACTGTTTAAAGGAATGGAGGAAGATCTTAAACCAGTTATAAGTTCAGGTAATTCCGATTCTGCTGCACTAGATAACGTATTTGAATTGTTAAACCGGTCTGGACATTCTGCGCCTCTCGCAAAATTGATGTTAATTCCAGATGCTTGGTCAAAAAAAAGCAAAACATTGCCAAGAAATCACCAACAACTATTTAATTTTTTAAATAGTACCATCGAACCTTGGGATGGACCCGCTGCTATTGCTGCAACAGATAATGATTGGGCTATTGTTGCAAACGATAGAAATGGATTAAGACCCTTAAGATATATTGTTACTAAAGATAAACTTCTATTTGCTGGGTCCGAAACTGGAATGGTATCTTTAGAAGAAAATAAAATCGTAAGCAAAGGTAGATTGGGGCCAGGACAAATCATAGGTATTAAGTTAGATAAAGGAAACGTCTTTCACAATATTCAAATTAAAAATTACCTTGCAAAAGAGTACAAGCATTTCAATAATCAAATTATTGATCTTGATAAAAAGTTTTATGTTAAAAATGAAAAAAGAATTTTCTATGGAGATGAGTTAAGAAAAAGACAGTATGTTTTTGGACTAAGTATTGAAGATTTAGAATTAATTTTACACCCAATGGTAGAGGAATCTAAAGAAGCGACTGGATCTATGGGTGATGATACTCCAGTTGCTGTTTTATCCGATAGATATAGACCACTTAACCATTATTTCAGGCAGAATTTTAGTCAAGTTACAAATCCACCAATTGATTCTTTAAGAGAAAATAAAGTTATGAGTTTAAAAACTAGATTTGGAAATATGGGAAATATTTTAGATTTTAATAATTTAACTAAAGAAAATATTTATGTTTTAG
>JYMV01000588.1_pt1 | contig 24371 bp, 22 predicted proteins | sample 338911 | NCBI WGS metagenome assembly JYMV01 (sample SAMN03354496, study PRJNA234377) | hydrothermal vent metagenome | biome: Deep sea; feature: Hydrothermal plumes at the Eastern Lau Spreading Center, Western Pacific Ocean; material: Seawater | place: Tonga | collected 2009 | depth 2000 m m
AAAAGCAAATGAGGATGCAGGCCGCCTGAATGCCCTGGTTTGGGACATGGATTCCAAAATCAAAAAACTTCGCGAAGAAAGTAAACTGCTCAAGTCTGCGGATCACAATATCAATCGGCTTGAAGATATACTCGATAGCGTTTCGATTCAGGTGCAAGACATTGTCAACATGAAAGAATTTATGAGAACGGCCGCCGTAAAAATCGGGGTTATGAAAGACACCCTGGGGGAACTTGACAGTCGCTATGACCGTATCAAGCAGGATAAGGAAACCATAGAAAGCCATACCCGCGATACAGAAGGGTTGAAGCGTATTCTTGCCAAGGTGCAGGATGATTATGAAAAGCTCCTTGGGCAGAGCTTTATGCTTAGTGAGACCCAGGATACCGTCCACAGCCTGATGCAACAAATCAGCGAATTGAAAATCGAGTCCAAAAACATTTCCATAAAAAATGAAATGATCCGAAGCATTACCGGACGTTTGCGCGATTTGGATTCTGTGTCCGTGGATGTGGAGACCCGAATTGCCAGGATCCATGACGAAAAGGCCGTCATTGAAAAGACCGAGGAAAAGATAAACACGCTCAATTCCTTTCTGATAGACAATCTCAGTAACAAAATGAAAATTTTGAAAGATGAGATGAAGAGCATCGATATTGCCAATGAAAAGATGAGCCGCTTTAACGTCATGGCCGAGGAAGCGGAACAGAAGGTCAAGCGGTTGGATGAGGAAATTAAGAAGGTTGACTCCATCTCTGGGATCCTCAGACAGGTTGAGGAGATCGGCGAGTCCACCCAGCAACAAATGGATGAGATCATCCGTAAGCAACAGTTGGTGGACCAGGTGGGTAAAAAAATTAATGATCTCAGCTCAATGGTCATCAGTCTTGATGTGAAGATGGAAACCCAGGTGCAGAGGAAAGCCCTTATTGAGAAGATGGAAAAGAAGGTGGACGGCCTGGATTTCTTTATTGAAGAGGCGAACATTAAGATTGCTAAAGTTTCTAAAAAAATAGATTTCCTTGAGAAGGTGGACCAGAAGCTTGAGGATTTAAAGTCCATGGCAAATATAATTGAGGAGAAAATACTCGATCTGTCCAAGGAAAAGGCAGCCATTGATGACCAAGAAAAAAGGATGAATAATATTTCCTCAAAACTGAGTATCCAGGAAATTGAATTACGCACGCGGTTTAGGGAGGTTCAAGAAGCCAAGGATGAAATATCAAAAATTGATTTGATTCGTGAGGAGCTAGGGCAGATAACCACTAACTTTGAAGGGAAAATGGATGAGCTGAATAAGGACTCGGCCCGGGTTGAGAAGACGGAATCCAAACTTCAGGAGCTTGATAACTTGATGAAGGATTTGCTGAACAGGCAGGAAGCCTTGGATGAAAAACAGGAGTTCATGCTGGAGGTTGAAAAGAAGTTGGATCTGCTCAGCAATATGCTGGAGAGGACAGAGAAACGTATCAGCCTGGTTTCTGAAAGTGAGGAAAAAGTCAAACAAACCCAGCAGGCTCTTGCTGGACTTGAGGCAGTGATTAGCCGCACTAATACTGAAAAAGAGAAAATTGATAAGGAAAGAGAAAATTTCGATAAAATTAACCTGAATATTGAAAAACTGACCTCCATTACAGAGGATGCTGAATCAAAAATTGATCTATTGAACAGCAAGATCAATTTGCTCGGAGAGGTGGAAAAACGTTTGAGTTCATTGAACTTACTGGCGGAAGATGTGAATGTTAAGGTTCAAAACCTCAAGCAAGAAGAGAAAGAAATCAGCAAGGCTGGCGAACAGATCACGGAGCTGAAATTTTTGCTGAGTGAGGTGGAAAGAAAGACAGATGGCTCGGTTTAACCGGGTTAAACCATAGGTGGGAAACAAATCTCTTGAACCTTTTCTTGTAATGGGGAAGGGGTATCATTTCTTCAATCGGATGGACCTTCTGTTTGTCCATCACTTTTTTGTCCTTTTAAAACTCTAAGGCCTTTGGGCTAAATCCCTTTCAAAATTGAATGGAGTAAGTTTTCATGGCGGATAAATTGCTGGGTGTGATTGGCGGGAGCGGATTATACCAAATGAAGGGCCTTGATGTGATCGAAAAGATAACGGTGAATACTCCTTTTGGTTCCCCTTCGGACAGCATAGTTGTAGGGGAACTGGAAGGGGTTAAAGTGGCTTTTCTTCCCCGGCACGGTGTGGGGCATGTTATCCCTCCCTCTGAAATAAACTTCCGGGCAAATATTTTTGCGATGAAAAAAATCGGGGTCGAACGGATTATTTCCGTAAGTGCCGTAGGAGGCATGAAGGAAAATGTTCCCCCTGGTCATTTTGTAGTGCCCCATCAATTTATTGACAGGACGCATCGGCGTATCAGCACATTTTTTACTCAAGGAATGGTCGGTCATGTCAGCCTGGCAGACCCGATTTGCCTTTCTACTGCGAAAGCCCTCTTTCGGGCCGCGCAAAAGGCTGGAGCAAATGTTCATGAAGGCGGAACCTATATTTGTATTGAAGGGCCCCAGTTTTCCACCCGGGCGGAATCGCATTTATATCGGCAGTGGAATGTCGATGTCATAGGAATGACCAATGTCACCGAGGCCAAGCTTGCACGGGAAGCGGGCCTATGCTATTCAACCCTGGCTTTAGTGACAGATTTTGATTGTTGGCATGTAGAGGAAGAGCCCGTTATTCTTGAAGCGGTGTTGGAGATCATGCATAAGAATGTAGAGCAGGCGCAGTTGGTTCTTAAGGAATTAATACCCATGTTGGGAAGCATTAAACCTTGTTCCTGTTGTGAAGCCGCAAAATTCGCCGTGGTCACTGATCCTGAAAAAATCCCGCTAACCCTTAAAGATGAGCTATCAATTTTATTTGGCTAATGTCCATGAACAGAAACAATTCCAGTCGACTTTTCTCTATTGCCCAGAAGGTGATGCCGGGCGGGGTGAATAGTCCCGTCAGGGCTTTTAATGCCGTGGGGGGAGATCCCTTGTTTATCAAAAGCGCCAAGGGGTCACGGATTACGGATGTCGATGGAAACGAGTTTATCGACTATGTGGGATCGTGGGGGCCACTCATTTTCGGTCATGCTCATCCTCAAATTGTGTCTGCCATAACTCAGCAGGCCCAGTTAGGTACCAGTTATGGCGCGTCTACGGAGTTGGAAATCCAGTTGGCGGAAAAAGTAGTCCAGGCTGTACCTTCTGTTGAAGTGGTGCGTATGGTGAATTCCGGTACCGAGGCGGTGATGAGCGCGTTGCGTTTGGCCCGGGGAATTACCGGACGTGACAAGATTGTAAAATTTGAGGGATGTTATCACGGGCATGGAGATAGCCTTTTGGTTAAAGCGGGTTCTGGGCTGGCATCCTTGGGAATTCCTGAATGTCCTGGTATCGTTTCCAGTCTTGCCGAAAAAACCTTGAACCTTCCTTACAATAATGTAGATCAGGTTCGTGAGCTTTTTGAAAAAGAGGGCAAAGAAATTGCCGCGCTAATTGTGGAACCTATTGGGGGCAATATGGGTGTGGTCCCGCCAAAACCGGGTTTTCTTGCAGCCCTGCGTGACGTGACCCAAAATGCTGGTGCGTTGCTGATTTTTGATGAGGTTATTACAGGGTTCCGGGTCTCGTTAGGAGGCGCGCAAAAACTGTTTGGAGTGAATCCGGATATCACTTGCTTGGGAAAAATAATCGGCGGAGGACTGCCTGTAGGCGCATATGGCGGCTCTCGGGAAGTGATGGATCATATATCTCCGGTGGGATCGGTCTACCAGGCGGGTACCCTGTCCGGGAACCCCTTGGCAATGGCAGCTGGGAACGAAATGCTGGATCTGCTCTCGCAAGAGGGGATTTATGAAACTCTGGAGCAGAAATCGGCAAAACTCTGTGAAGGTTTGAAGAAAAATGTCGATGCTCTTGGTATTCAGGCTCAATTTACCCGGGTGGGTTCGATGTTCTCCATGTTTTTTACCGATCAGGAAATCGTTGACTTTGAAACGGTCAAATCCTGTGACACGGATTTGTTTGGACGATATTTTAATGGATTATTAGAGGAGGGGGTTTATGTCGCACCCTCCCAATTTGAGGCCGGTTTTATGTCTGTGGTTCATTCGGATGAGGAAATCAGCCTAACACTAGAAGCCAGCCGCAAAGCGTTAACCGCGGCCCGTGGACAACTTGTAGAGTGAGGTTATGAGCGAAATCATCGAGGTGCTAGGCAGACAGATTTTGGACTCAAGGGGCAACCCTACGCTGGAAGTGGACGTGACCCTGGAAAGTGGTGCTATGGGCCGGGCCGCCGTTCCATCCGGAGCATCCACCGGTTCGCGGGAAGCGGTGGAACTCCGCGATAAGAATCCCAAGGTTTATATGGGGAAAGGAGTCTCCAAGGCGGTAAAAAATGTAAACACCAAAATTGCATTGGAAATTATCGGGATTGAAGTTACAGAACAGATTTTGATTGACCGACTGATGATAGAAATGGATGGAACGGTCAATAAGAGCAATCTGGGCGCTAATGCCATACTCGGGGTTTCTTTAGCAGTGGCCCAGGCGGCGGCAAACGATCTCGACCTACCCTTATTTCAATATATCGGCGGCACTAACGCCAAAGAGCTCCCAGTTCCCATGATGAATGTGCTGAACGGTGGTATGCATGCGGACAATAATGTGGATATCCAGGAATTTATGATCGTGCCGGTTGGTGCAAAATCTTTTTCAGCGGCTTTAAGAATGGGTGTCGAAGTGTTTCACCATTTGAAAGGAGTCTTGAAAAAGGGAGGCTTCAATACCGCTGTTGGAGATGAGGGCGGATTTGCCCCTGACCTGCAATCGAATGAGCAGGCTATTGAAGTTTTGATTAAGGCTGTTAAAAGCGCTGGCTATAAAGTTGGAAAAGATATTTTAATTGCTCTGGATGTCGCCGCCAGCGAATTGTTCTCCAACAAAAAATACACCCTGTCAGCAGAAGGTAATAGTAAATGGACATCTAATGAGATGGTGGATTTCCTGGTCCGTTTGGCGGGCAAATATCCCATTGTCAGTATTGAAGACGGTCTGGCTGAAAATGACTGGCAGGGCTGGAAAAAATTGACGGACAAAATTGGTGATTCCGTTCAAATTGTCGGTGATGACCTGTTTGTCACGAATACAAAAATTCTGGCTAAAGGAATTCAGCAAGGGGTCGGCAATTCTATCCTGATTAAAGTAAATCAAATAGGAACCCTTACGGAAACACTAGATGCTGTCGAAATGGCCAAAAGAGCAGGATATACATCCGTTATATCGCATCGTTCCGGGGAAACTGAAGACACCAGCATTGCGGATATTTCTGTGGCGGTAAATGCGGGTCAGATTAAAACGGGATCTTTGAGCCGAACCGATCGTACTGCCAAATATAACCAGCTCTTACGTATTGAAGAAATCCTCGGAGATACAGCAGTTTACCGGGGTAAAGATGTTTTTTATAACCTCCACCACCACTAAGGGCCAACGAGCAACCACTGGGCGTGGGGCCGACTAGCAATAACCCGTTGAGCCCAAGAGAACGTTTGCCCGCAAGATAAATATTGCTCATTACCAGCGGAGGTTCTCCGCACGGCTAGTAGCTTATGACTGAAAGTTCTCGATACCAGAAGATTCTTTTGTTGAGCCTAGGCTTTTTTTTATTGCTGGTCTTGATGGCGGTTTTTCACGAGAATGGTATTTTAAATGCTTACCGTTTAGAGCAAGAACAGTTGAAAATGAAAAATGAAAATGAAATTTTGCGGGCTAGGAATGAAAAATTTCGGCTGGAAATTGACGCTTTGAAGTCAGATCCCTACGAAATTGAAAAAATTGCCAGGGAGAGGTTGAATTTGATAAAACCCGGTGATCAGGTTTATTACATCGTGCAAACGAAAAATCCGCTAACCCCTCCCCAATAAAATTTTTCCTCCTTATTCCTACTTGATGGGTCGAGTTAACACAGCTTTTCTATAAACCTTTTTAAAAAAAAGGTTTTCTCAGGCCCGGATTTGTCTGTTCCCGAAACCTCTTCAAGCTTGAAATTCGAAATATTCCCAGGATAAGAAAATACTGCTAAATTCTTGAATAAATTATTGATATTTTTAATTTAAGTGATAAAGTAAAGCCACCGATTCAATAAATAGGATGTAATTTATCAGCCGAGGTGGTTCCCGGTTTACCTTGATGAAATGAGTTGAGAAACATGGATTTTTTTGTCAAGGGTGTGAATACTGAATTTAAAATTTAGACCCATTAATTTTATAAAAATATCATTAGCTTGTTTTTAAGGAGGAAGCATGACCAAACAAGATATCATTAACCAGGTTTCATCTCGAGCCAGTTTGTCCAGGGCCAAAGCTGAAGAGGCAGTGGAAACAGTGATTGAATTGATTAAAGAATCACTAGGTCATGGGGAACCGGTTATCTTGCGTCGGTTCGGAACGTTTCAAGTCCGATCAAAAACCAAGCGTATTGGCAGAAACCCTAAAACGGGTGAGGAAGCTGAAATTTCTGCCCGGAAAGTGGTTCGTTTTAAATCGGGTAAATTTTTCAAACAGGCGGTGGATGAAGGTAAGGCTTGATCAAATCTTGGCCAAGGGCCTTACTTTCAAAGAATTAGCATCGCATCACCGTAGCTGAAAAAGCGGTACTTTTTCTTTATAGCCTCGGAATAGGCTGTTTTCGCTAATTTTTCACCCATGAAGGCACATACCAGCAAAAATAGTGTTGATTTGGGTAGATGAAAATTGGTGAGCAAGTGATCCACCTTCCTGAACTCCCATCCTGGATAAATAAAACAATTGGTCCACCCGGATATGGCTTTCCGGATTATTTTCTCAAACGCCTGGGTTTCCAAGACCCGGGTGGATGTTGTTCCCACCGCTAAAACAGTTTGCCCCTTCTTTTTTGCTTGAGTGATCTTGTTCCAGTTAACCGGTGAAATTTGAAAGTATTCCTGCTCCATTTTGTGGAGGATAATATTTTCTTCGCGTATGGGAATGAAAGTTCCTGGACCTACATGCAGTGTCAGGCGGGCTGTGTCGGTAAATTTTCCGCGAAGAATTCTCAATTGGGACTGGGTAAAATGCAAACCTGCTGTTGGGGCGGCAATGGCTCCGGAATGCAAGGCAAAAACGGTTTGGTAACGTTTTCTATCTAATTCAAGCGTGTGTCGATCCGTATCAAGAGGTCTATGTATATATGGGGGCAGTGGCATTCGGCCATTCTGGTTTAAATAGGCGGATAGCTTTTTATGAGATGAAAATTTTATATGGGCTCGGTTGTCCTGCCGCCTGAGGAATTGGGCACTTAAATCGCTATTCTCAAATTTGAATTCGGCTCCCGGTTTTAAACGGTTCAAACCCTTTATCATGGCTTCCCATACCTCAGAATCAAGTTTGCGAATGAGCAATATTTCAACTTGCCTGGAATTAAATTCCAAACGGGCTTGGAGTTTTGCCGGGATGACACGGGTATCATTAAATACCATCAGGGGATGATTTTTTAGATGGTTTTTTAAGTTGTTAAAAGTATCGTGCGTTAGGGTTTGCTTTTCACGGTCTACTACCAGCAAACGGGACTGTCCTCTGCGCTGGGTTGGTTTTTGGGCTATCAGGTTCTCCGGTAAATCGAAGTCGTAATGGGAAAGTTTAAGTTTCAAGAAGGTCGGCCTGAATAAGCTTAATATTGTCAGCCTATAAATAAAGGAGTGGCGGGGTTTTCACAAGAACTTTACCACTAGGCGTGGGGCGCAATGTGCCATCGCTTTATTTGGCTAGCAAAGGGCTGTCTCGGCTCAATAAGCTATTGCCCATTTCCTCAAGGCGTAGCCTTGTTGCTCGTTGCCACCGGGTTCGCCGGCGCAATGGCTATTGACCCCATAAGGGAATTATACTATCCTTCCCCTGTTGTATAAGGTGATGTTTTTGGGAACCGGTAGGTTCTTCCTCATCAGGAATATTGTTTAAACATGTTTTAAGCCCCGAATACATGGGCCAAGGAGGGTTTGTGGAAAAAAGGGAGTGGAAAATGGGGAAAATATTGAAAATTCTGAGCTTGGTTTTGGTTTCCTTAGCCTTGGTCTTTGGAACCGGTATTGAGGTGGACGCTAAAAAGAAGAAAAAGAAAATTGAATTGACCGAAGCAGAAAATGCCATGTTTGACAAATGGGAAGTTAAACCCAAAAAACGGGCCAAATCGGTCAAGATTATGAGGAAAAAACCTAAATTTGTTGGCGCTGTCAAATGTAACGGCAGTTGTCACGATCCTTATTACCAGGCTTGGGTAAAATCGCCCCATGGCGACACATTTAGTTTATTAAAACCAGGTGCTCGTAAGGAGGCCAAGGAACGGGTTAAACTGGACCCTGAAAAAGATTACACCACGACTCCCCTTTGTTTACGGTGTCATACAACAGGCTATGGTCAAAGAGGGGGATTCAAACCGGCAGGGAGCAAGAATAAAAAAGGTAAAGATACCAGTACTAAAATCGACCCGGAAGAGCCGAATAAGGAGCAGGTAGGTTGTGAAATGTGCCACTCGGTTGCCGGGGGTTCCCAATTCCGTGCCGTGATGAAAGCCTCGAAGGGGAATTTTGTCAAAGCAGAAACGGAACAATATGGTCAGCGATGGGATTATGCCAATGTCTGCACTCGGTGCCATACGCATAAAAATACTCCTTTTCTACCCGAGGTTCATGACAAGTACAAGTTCAACTTTGAAGAAAGAAAGTTGAAAGTCCACCAGATTGCGGAGTACTGGAACGAGGACAACATGGACCAGAAGCTGGAGAAAAAAGATGATCGTGCGAAAGAAGTTGGCCAGACGGAGAAAACCCCGCTGGTGATCGAAGACTTTAAAATCAATGATAAAGGTAAAATCAAATTTAAAAAAGGTACAAAGCCTTATAACAGTAAGAAAAAAACCTTTAATTATAAATAGTGATTTGCTCTGATCCCTAAATAAAAAGGTCTGGTCCCTTCAGGGCCAGGCCTTTTTTTGTTCAAGCCAAACTTCCTATTTGCCGAAAAGTTCCAGATGACAACTAAAAATTTCAAAAAAAATATTCTGTGTATCGGAGCGGGTTATGTCGGAGGACCGACTATGACCATCATGGCCACTAAATGCCCCGATTATAAGGTGACGGTCGTTGACATTTCTGAGGAAAGGATCAATGCATGGAACTCTGACAAACTCCCTATTTTTGAACCGGGATTGCTGGAACGAGTGCTTAAGGCCCGTGGCAAAAACCTGTTTTTCTCTACAGAGATTGACCGCTGTATCGATGAGGCAGATATCATTTTTGTTTCGGTCAATACCCCCACAAAAATGTTTGGTGAAGGGGCTGGAAAAGCCGTGGATCTGCAATTTATTGAACAAACGGCAAGACGTATAAAGGAAAATGCCAAATCCAACAAAATCGTTGTAGAAAAAAGCACCATTCCTGTCCGTGCCGCGGAAACTTTGGCAAAAATTCTTCATTCCGGTAATAATTCTGTCCAGTTTGAAATTTTATCCAATCCAGAGTTCATGGCCGAGGGGACAGGTGTCAGGGATATGGAAGCGCCGGACCGTATTCTGATTGGTTCAATGGATACTCCTTCTGGGCTTGCGGCACGTAATATTTTGATGGATGTTTATCTCCATTGGGTTCCAAAGGAACGCTTGATCACTACCAACCTCTGGAGTAGTGAACTCTCAAAACTGGTGTCCAATGCTTTTCTTGCTCAGCGGATCTCTTCCATCAACACGATTGCTTCGATATGTGAGGTGACGGGGGCCGATGTGACAGAGGTTTCCCGTGCCGTAGGGATGGATTCACGGATTGGTGCAAAATTTTTAAATGCTGGGCCGGGGTTTGGGGGGTCCTGTTTTCGCAAGGATATTTTGAACCTGGTTTATTTGTGTGAGTATTATCAGTTGAATGAAATTGCCGCTTTCTGGGAGCAGGTGGTTACCCTCAATGATTACCAAGTGGAAAGATATGTGAAACGGATTTTGCAGGCCATGTTCAATACGCTGGTCGGAAAGAAGCTGGCGGTTTTTGGTTTTGCATTTAAACCGGATACAGGGGATACCCGGGATGCGCCGGCGATTTATATTTGCAAGCGTCTTCTTGAGGAAAAAGCCTTCTTGAATATCACTGATCCCCATGCGTTGAACAATGCCAGGAAAGATCTTCAGGATATCGAAGAGGGGGTGGACTTTATTGAAGATCCCTATCAAGCTGTTGAGGGAGCGCATGGAATTGCATTAATCACCGAATGGGCCTCATACAAGAAACTGGACTACCAGAAAATTTTTGATAAGATGGAAAAACCGGCTTTTATTTTTGATGGCAGGAATCATCTGGATCATAAGGCTCTCTATGAAATAGGCTTTAATGTATATCCCATAGGAAAACCTGCTTTGAAGCATTTATAATTATCCCGCCTTGAATAAACGGGATAATTCCCGTTTAACCCCGTGAATTGCCGAAAATGAAAAATACCAAGTATTTGGTTTTTTCCCTTTTATGGATTCTGTCCCTGAGTGCCTGCAAGCTCGACTTGTCCTCAAGGATCAATGTTGGGGATTTAAACCGAGTTGCCTTGAGTCAGGAAAGCGGGGTGGTGGGTAGGGGAACCATCAAGCTGGAAGTTGGCTCCATGGATCATTGCCAGAATGAAAGCCAGTTTTTTGCTTCGGTTCTTGAGAGCCATTTTCGGGGCTTTAAAATTCTGCCATGTGAACAGATGGGAATGGAATCTTATTTTGTTGCAGGGTTTCAAATTCCGATTTTGCCTTCTGGAAAGGATTGGCCTGAAAAAAATAACAGTCTGATTGTCATTAAAGCGGCTCGCTCCAGCCAGATTGGCGGGGTGGATGTGGATTTACTGCATAATCCAGCGCGTTTTAGAACGATCAATAAGGCTATTGAAGCTAAATACTTTCAAAAATTCGATTTCGCCCGCTCCCGGATAGCCATCTTACTGGAAAATGATCAATTGACCTATCATGATGTTTTAGCATCGGATGTGTTCGCGGATGGACGCCCTATTGTTGGACTCAAAGCATTTGGTTTGAAGCCGGGAGCCCATCTTAAAATTGAACTTTCTGATGTTCAACGGGAGTTCTTTTCTCTTTATTCTCATGTCCCGTTATTCAAGCTGATTCTCAGCATCTGAAATATATCAAAACGGATTGTCTGTGAGGTCATGGCAAATTGTGCAGGTTCCCATAGGACGGTGCGGCATGATAGGGATTTTTTCTATTGCTTGAATATGACATTCCATGCAGTCTTTTGCCGGAGTGGTGACCTGATGGTATTCTGATTTTTTAAAATCCGGTGCGGCGCTCATAAATGAATAGCCCAAGCTACCAATTACGCCAACCCCGATCAGGGACATAAACCTGTAAAAATTTCTTGTTCCGGTAGATTTTTTTGCCAAAATAATTCTGCCTAGGGTTATAAAAAATTTAGGGGATATTTAAAGGGCCAATCTAATAACTCGATCTCTGGCGCCAGCCCTCTATATTTCTAGCTTGCCAGCGAAAGCTCTGCTCATTGAGTCCAGTGAGTTGTACTTATCATTTGCCTTCATGCCCCGAATGGGGTATCACGCTGGTTAAGTGTGGGCAATAGCGTCAATTTCTACTTTTGCCCCTTTAGGTAATGCCGCAACTTGCACACAGGCACGGGCGGGTTTGGTTTTGTCAAAAAACTTCTCGTAAACCTGGTTCATTCTGGAAAATTCACCGAGATCCGTCAAATAAACCGTTGTTTTGATAACATGGGCCAGGCTCAGGCCATCCGCTTTTAAAATGGCTTCTATACTCTTTAGAACCCGTTCGGTTTGTTCCTCAATTTCACCATTCATCATCTCCATGGTATCCGGGTTAAAGGCAATCTGGCCTGATGTATACAGAAAATCACCAATACGGATTGCCTGGGAATAGGGACCTATTGCTGATGGGGCTGCGGATGTTTGAACCGGCTTTTTTTCCATGACGGATTTCCTACGAGTTTCGGGCAAGTTCTGCCATATTTTTAATAAAAGGATAAGACTTCAACTCACGGCCTAAATGAGAAAGAATCAGGCGATGGGTTACCTTCTCAATTTCATCCGTTTGGGATTTGGGAGATTTTAACCGTTCACAGGTTTTAATTTCTACATCTAATAATTTTTTAATGTAGTTTCTTGTCCCCGTGCTGAACTTTATGTCTATTCTTGCCCTGTTGGAGCAGGCATTGCATAGGATTCCGTTGTGGGCATAACTGAAAGGTATCATGCCGTTTTCCGGTAGACTCTTGCAAAGAACACAATGTTCAAGTTGTGGTGTATAGCCGGATAATGAAAGCAATCGGATTTCAAAAAGCCGACGCAGGGGTTCCAATTCGGTCTGTTGATTTAATGCCGCCAGTGACTGGTAAAGCAGAGTAAAAATTTTATTTTCCCGGTGGCCTTCGAGAATCATTGAGTCTATCAGGTCCAGAAAATAGACTCCTGTATAAAGTTTATTGAAGTCATCACGAATTGTTTGAAAGGATTCAATAATGTCTGAGTGATTCAAGCGGAAAAGATTCTGGTGTTCCTTGCCAAAATATATCAGGTGAATAAGGGACATGGGTTCTAAGGCCCCCCAGAATCGGTTCTTAATTTTTCTGGCTCCCTTGGCAACGCATTTAACTTTGCCTTGGTTCTCGGTCATGAAAGTGATGATCCTGTCCGATTCAGAAAGGTTAATGCTTTTGATTACTAATGCTCGGGTTTTATAGAGGGCCATTAACTCGCTTTTTCTAACCCTAAAAGGTAACGCTTAATCTGTACGCCCCCAGTGTATCCTCCCAGTTCGCCGTTTTCACGGACTACCCTGTGGCAGGGGATAACGATGGAAAGAGGGTTTTGGCCGTTTGCGTTGCCCACGGCTCTGGCTGAATTAGGGTTGTTTATGGATTTTGCTAACCATTTATAGCTTCGGGTAACGCCATAAGGGATGGTCAGAAGGCTTTCCCATACTTTTTTTTGGAAATGAGTTCCCAGCCTCAAATCCAATGGGAATTTAAAGGATCTCAGTTCGCCTTTGAAGTAGCTTTGAAACTGTTCAATGAGGATACTGAAATATTTCGGATTTTTTTTGATTTGAAATCCTAGATTTTTAACTAAAAGTTTTTCAAAAGCTTTTTCACTGGGAACCTTGTTTGCTATTCGTATAAGTCCATTTTTCGTTGCCGCAAGACCTGTTAATCCGATAGGGTTTTTGAAGACGGTGTAAGAAACCGTTTCATTATATAGGTTATGGTAATAATTTTTTTTCATGTCAATAATCGGATTTCAGATTAATACATTCGTTTGCGGGACCTTAAACACAAAATCTTTTTGAAAGAATAACATAGGTTCTGAATCCGGAGAATAGGAATTCTGACGTTATTAATTTGAAATCCATTCAACTAGAAAGAGGCTGATTCCGGGTATATAAGTAATTAAAATAAGTCCGATTAACCGCAACCCTAAAAATGGCAGAACCGCTTTGTACAGTTTTATTACAGGCTGGTTAAACCGGGTGCTGGCAATAAAAAGATTGATCCCAACTGGAGGTGTTGAATAACCGATCTCTAGATTGGTTAGGAAAATGATCCCAAGATGCACCATATTGATATCAAAACTTTGTGCAATCGGGATAATAAGCGGGACGACCACGATGATTGCAGAAAATATATCCATCGTGCAACCCACGATCAAGAGGAAAACATTTAAGACCATTAAAAATGTCAGGGGATCATGGATATATTGTTTCATTCCCTCCAGTATGGTCATGGGGATTTGTTCATCTACCAGGTAGTTGGTAAAGCCCATTGCGGTTCCCAGAATAATGAGAATGGTGCCTACCAGTATCATGCTTTCTTTCATCAGGCCTGGTAAATCTTGCATCATGTCCAAATCTTTGTAGATGAAGGCCTGAATCAGAATCACATAGACCACGGTTACAGATGCGGCTTCGGTAACAGTGAAGAATCCTCCATAAATCCCCCCTAATACTATAAAGGGAAGGGGTAGTTCCCAAATAGCTTCTATCAGGGCTGATTTGGCTTCAGGCCAGTTGATACTTTGTCGATACTGGGGGCTTTGAGAGATAGCGAATGCGGAAACAATCAGGATCATGAGAAGGCCTGGGAAAATGCCTGCAATAAACAGCTTATCCACACTAACCTGGGCGACAAGGCCATATAAAATAAGTGGCAGGGAAGGGGGAAATAAAAGGCCCAGACTTCCTGATGAAGTGATCAATCCCAAGGAAAAGTTTTCGCCATATTTTTCTTTTAATAACAGAGGATATAGTAAACCTCCCAGGGCGATGATCGTCACTCCGGAAGCTCCTGTCAGGGCAGTAAAAAAAGCGCAGGCCATCAAGATTGCCAGAGGAATACCTCCGGGAGCACCGCGCAAAATGGACTGGGAGATTCGTGTTAAACGTTCTGGAGTCTTGCCATGGGCGAGAATGAATCCGGAAAAGGTAAATAGAGGAATGGCGATGAGTGTCGGATTGCTGGCTACCCGGTATAGTTCAACAAATATTGCCGCCGAATCTATTTCGGCATTGTAAAAAGAGAGAAGGGCCGAGAGGCCAATAATTGCAAACAGGGGAACCCCCAGCAAGGCCAGCAGAATGATGCCGAAGGCGATCATTATTGTGTTTGCCCGGAGTCATTTTTAACGAAAGCGGCCCCACTTATAATAAAACGAATTGCGATAACCAGGAAGCTATAAGGCAGAATTGTCTGGAAGACCCAAACAGGAAGATTCAAAAAAAGAATGGATTCTGAATCCTTTTCGAACAGTACGAATGACCAGGCCGACCATGCCAGGAAACCGCTGATTATACCGGCGCAAAATCTTGTAAATGCTTTTATCATTCGTTTCCAAAAAAGGGACGATGGATTGGCAAAAACCTCAATGGAAATATGTTTGTCATGCCTCACTGCCATGGAGGCGCCTAAAAACCCCACCCAGAGAACCCATTGACGAAGGAGGGTGTCTCCCCATATGATTCCCATGTTGAAAAGGTTTCTCAGTAACATTTGACCGAACGAAAGCAAAATCATGAGACTCAGGATTAAGACAATCAGGTGCCCTTCAATTTTTTCAAGAAATCGGTCAACTTGCTTTAAGATATGCATGGATAAAAAGGTTGGGTTAAATGGAAATGGAGAATTTGCGGGCCATTTGCCCTCACTGTTGTTCTTTATAACAAGCTTTTAAACATTTGGCCTTAATAAATATTGGGTTCTGAGAAATTTTTAAAAGAATTATGAGATATTTTTATTGTATTTGCGGTTTGGCGGTTCTGCTTGCTGTAATGTTTTCCAAGGTCGAGGCCGATTCTTTCCCTGAAATGGCCTATTTTCCCGCAGGCGAATTTGAGATGGGGAGTTCGGATGAGGAAGGGAAATTCAATGAGCACCCCCGGCATAATGTTTATTTGGATGCCTTTTATATAGATAGGTATGAAGTGACCTTTAAGGATTTTGAGAAATATTTAGCCGTAAACCCAAAACAACATCCAACGATAACAGGCTGGTATGACCGCAAGGCACGGCCTGATATGGTGAACAAGCCTATATTCGGGCTTCAATGGAAGCGTTGCAGAAAATATTGTGAATGGAATAATAAACGCTTGCCCACTGAAGCTGAATGGGAACGTACGGCAAAAGGTATTGAAAAGCGAAAGTATCCCTGGGGCAGCTGGCCTCCCGATGGCCAGCGGGGTAACTTCGGCAATTGTTGTTTTATTAATAAGGGGGCGGTGCTCTCTCAAGTGGGTAGTTTTGACCAGGGCAAAACTCCGCAGGGAGTGTTTGATCTTGGAGGCAATGTTGCCGAATGGGTTTATGATTGGTATGATAAAAATTATTATAAGAAAGGGCCCTATAAAAACCCCAAAGGGCCAGAAAAAGGTAAATACCACGTTATTCGTGGGGGTGCCTGGAACAGCCTTCCCGTTTACCTCCGTTCTTCCAGCCGCTACGGGGATAGTGATGCCAAGGACTATTATGGTATAGGGTGTCGTTGTGCCAAAAGCGCAGATTAACAGATTGACTCATCTCACTAACATTATTTAGAATTTTTATTATGGATGATTTGGATAAAACCCTGGATATGATGGAGCGGGATAAATGCACGACCCTGCTGGCCGAAAATTCGGTGCGTTTGAAAAAGAACAATATAAGATTCACCACGACTGATAAGAAACACTCTCAGGCACATCTGGATGCCCAACAGGTTTCCTACGAAAAGTTAATTCGGACCCTTATAAGACAATTTGTCATGATTGAAAAAAAGATCCGTTTGAAATATCTTGTTCCCCTGGAAAGCTCAAGGGCTAATAAACTGAGAGCCAGTTGGAATACTGAGGTGGAAGGTGTCCTGGAGGATTATAAGAAAAAATACAGGGCTGTCCACAAGCAAAGAAGGAGTGTTGAGGAGTTTGATAAAAAGATTTCACAAATGCTTGCTGGGGCTAAAATATCGGTGGACACAGAAGTGACAAACTTGAAACATAAACTGGGAAAAGAGATTGGAACCTCCGAAAGATTTTCGCCTTCTGAGTTGAGCAAAATATATGGAGTGGATGAGCCTGTATTGATTGATTTGCAGGTTATAGATCCTTTGCAGAGTATGCGAATTCTGTTCAAAAAATTGGAGGATTCAGGTTGTGATGGAAAGATTTTTGTCTCTTTAAATGAAATTATCCAAATGTATGCGAAGGAAATTAAAAATGTAGAAAATACTGTTTGGTCAGGCCGCTCCGCAGATCAACGTAAGGAAAATAAAATGCGTGTGGCAAAATTAAGTTTAAATTTCAAAGAACTTATTCTCTGTTTACATGATTTGGCCAGACAGGCCTTGTTGGAAAAAGAAAAGCGCAATGAAGAGATCATTTTGAAGATTCGTAGCAATCTTGAAAAACTCTTTGAGTCTGTGACGGATTCTGAACCCTTGCAGAATAAACTTGATCCTTTTTGGGGTGTTTTAAATTAGGATTAAATTCCGAATCTTTTGAAATAATGAAAATTCCAGAATTCATCAAGCATGTGTTGGTCTCAATCCTAGCTATTTTTGTGAGTTCAGCCTGCGCGACCATTCAACTCGGCCCTTCCCTGGGACCTTTAGAAGAAACCGTGCTGGAGGGAAAGGGGCCCGGGAAAATCCTTCTGATTGATATCCAGGGAATAATTAACAATCAAAAAGACCATGCCCTCACAGGAGCTACGACGGCATTGGGGATGGTTGAATCGATTCGGGAAATTATTGCCAAAGCAGGTAAGGATGAAAATATCAAGGCTCTTTTAATTAAGATCAACAGTCCTGGTGGTACAGTGACTGCCAGCGACATCATTTTGCATGAACTTCTGCTTTATAAGAAAAAACATGTGATTCCCATTTATGTTCAGGTTATGGATCTCGCCGCCTCCGGGGGCTATTATATTGCCCTTGCTGGGGATGAAATTATTGCGCATCCTACTTCCTTAATTGGCAGTATTGGTGTGATTGCGTTCAAGGTGAATCTGGAAAATTTGATGGAAAAAATTGGTGTGGATTGGGAAATTGTTAAATCTGGGGATAAAAAGGATTTCATGTCTCCGTTTCGATCTTTTACGGATGAGGAACGAGAGCTTTTTCAGAAAACCATTGATAATTTTCATAACCGATTTATCTCCATCATCGCCGAAAACAGGCGGAAGCTCAATTTTGAGGAAGTAAAATCTCTCGCCGATGGCCAAATTTTTGACTCCAAGCAAGCCATGGTACTCAATCTCATTGACCGTATTGGCTATATCTCAGATACTGTGGAGGGGATAAAACTGGGACTTGAAAATCCTGATCTCCAAATAATTACCTACCAACGTGAGGGAGACTACAAATCTAATCTTTATTCCTTCCACCCTCAACCTCCTGTCTTTAACCTTATAAATTTAAATTTGGGCTTAGAAAAAAGTGCATTAAGTCCCTATTTTTTATACCTTTGGATGCCTTAAGCCCCATCTTGATATTCCCTGAAATTTAAGTTATCTTGTCATTAATACTTCTGCACTTATAGATAGTTTCGAAAAAATATCGGGGTAGGATATTTTATGTTTTTGCTATGAAAGATAATCAATTAAAAGTGCTTGTTGTTGATGATGATGAGGAAGACATTTTTCTTGTAAAGGAAATGCTCAAGGAAGGGTTGCCAGAATCGGATATAACTTTGGATTACGCAACGACAAGCGATGGTGCTATTGCCCTTATAAATAGTGGTGAACATGATATTTGTCTCCTGGATATTCATTTGGGAAAAGAGGATGGCCTCTCGATTTTAAAGTATTTAAATGCAAAAAAAAACTTTACCCCGGTAATTTTTTTAACCGCCCAGGGAGATCAGGAGAAAGCGGTTGAGGCCATGAAAGCTGGAGCCACGGATTATTTAATCAAGTCAAATCTTTCTGTTGTGAGCCTTGCTCATTCCATACGTTCCGCCATAAAACTTGAAGGGGAGAGAGCACAAAGGGCAACAGCCGAGCATTCACTCAAGATTCAGGGCGAATTATTGCAGGGGATTTCGAATGCAACGCATAAATTGTTGACGGTTCCGGACTTCCATTCAGCCATCAGTCAGGCTCTGGAGGAACTTGGGAAAGCCGCTAATATTGATGGGGCTTTTATTTTTAAACATTCCCAAGAATCTGGAAAAACTCCAATGTGCAACCTCGAGTATTCCTGGACAGATAATAGCAGTATTACTGGATTTAATCCTAAAGTAGAGAAATTAAGCTACGCAGGATTAGGAATTGAAGAAATTTTCCAACCTCTGAAAAAGAAACAATCCGTCATAACGTATGAAAGACAAGGATCCAATTTCCCAGGGGGAATATTTAAGCAATTATTTATAAGGTCTTTATTAGTATTTCCTCTGGAAATAAATTCCAGTTACTGGGGTTTTGTGGCGTTAGGCTCTAAAAATTCGGACCGCCTTTGGTTGAAAAATGAGCAATCTATTTTAGAAGCCGTTGTCGCCAGTATGGGTGGAGAAATCAAACGTCAAACTGAGAAAAAAGCTTTCAGGCTAATTGTTGAGGGGACTTCCTCCGGAGTCGGAGATGAATTTTTCCGGTCATTGGTTCGGCATTTAGCCGAAGCGCTTCCAGTAAAATATGCTTTTGTTAATGAACCCATCAATATTAAGGAACTCCAGTGTTCAATTCTTGCTGGATGGGAAGGAGATGATTTTGTAGAAAAGAAAATCTTCAATACCATGGATACGCCGGGGGAAGAAGTTTTGGCAGGAATGCTGTCATTTCATTCGAAAAATATCACCGATTCATACCCCGATGATCAAAATCTGGTGGATTTGAAAGTTGTCAGCTATGCAGGGGTTCCTTGTTTTGACTCAAATTATAAAATTATCGGGCATTTGGCCGTCATGGATGACAAAACCATGCTAGATAAAAAACGCACTCTTTCCATTCTCAAAATTTTTGCGGCACGGGCTGGGGTGGAATTGGAAAGAAAAAGGACTGAAAGTGCCATGAGGAACATGGCTTATCACGATGCCTTAACGGGTTTGCCCAATAGAATTCTTTTAAATGACAGATTAGAAATGGCATTGCTCCAGGCCCAGCGGAATAATGGTTTAGTTGCTTTATTGTATATAGATTTTGACCACTTCAAGCAAATCAATGATGGCTTAGGACACGATGTTGGAGATGAGCTTCTGCAGTCGGTAGGAAACCGGTTAAAGGAATGCTTGCGTCAACAGGATACCGTGGCACGATTGGGTGGCGACGAGTTTATTCTTCTTTTACCAGAAATTACCAATCATGAAGATGCAGGAAAACTTGCACAAAAACTTTTGGAAAAGATTCGTCCACCTTTTAGCATTGACCAACATGAAATCAATATAACGCTGAGTATAGGCATTGGTTTGTATCCACATGACGCAAAAAATGTAAAAAGCCTTATAAAATGCGCGGATGAAGCCCTATATGAGGCAAAAAATAATGGTAGAGATTGCTACCATTACTATAATAAGTAATTATTTACCTGTTTTTCATAGCTCTGAGGTTTAGACGTTCCAATTTGACTATTGTTTCTATTAATATAGCCTCTCCCGCCCGTGTTTCCCTCGATGGTGGCCCCAAAAAAATCAGGTCAGGAATTTTTAAAATTCCCATTTCTGAACCGATATTTCTGAATTTCTTGGGTTTTGATGGGGATGGTGTTGGCGACCCTAGAACTCATGGCGGGAAAGATATGGCCGTATGCGCTTACTGTGTTGACCATTTTCCTTATTGGAAGGAAAAACTACAGCGTAATATCGTATCAGGCTCTTTTGGAGAAAACCTGAGCCTGATGGGCATGCCTGAAACAGCTATTAATATAGGTGATATATTTGAGATCGGATCCGCTCAGATTCAAGTTTCACAACCCCGCCAGCCTTGCCATAAATTGAATAAAGTGTTTAACGATCAGAGCATGGCTTGCAGTGTTAAAAAAACTGGTTTTACCGGTTATTACTTAAGAGTTCTTAAAACAGGTATGGTAAAACCTGGTTCCCTGCTAAAAAGAATTCATAAAGATCCTAACGAGTTTTCTGTTGAAAAGGCAAATGCTCTTTTGCGTAAAGGAGGGGCTAATATTGAGCACATTGAAGAATTAGTTTCCCTACCGGCTTTGGCAGATGAATGGAGGGAGATGTTTCAAAAACGCTTGAATAAATTAAAAGTTTTCGAAGGGTGAATTCATGAAAAATGTTTATTCGGGCAAAATGAGCTTGAATGAATGGGTCAGATTTTTTATTGAATTCATCGTTTCTAATGATTTAAGTGAGGAGCTTGTTGGATCTTTTTTAAGACATCTTGCAGACCTTGGAGTATTGCTTCCGGTCGATGGAAATGTTTGGGAATGGAACGCCTGTAATCCAGAGATTGAGCTCAAGAACCTTATCGCAAGAGTCAAAAAGGATCTTGAATCATTATGTGATTCAGAATCAGGGTTTGCCCTGCCTTATTTTATCGGGTATAAAAAATTATATAAAAAGTCCTTGCAGTTTGACGATGAGGCGGATACATCAAGAAAGAACCCCCCAAAAATAAATATTACCCGGAAACGAAATGAGTATTCCTCAGATATTCAACCCGCATCCGATCTGAGTAATCTTCAGATCGTTAAAAAAGTAGGTAAACAATTACAACCATTTTTGCGATTGGAAGAGTCTATTGTTTCCCGGTTGACTGGCAAACAGGCCGGCAAGCAAGATGCGCAAAAACTATTCCATTATATGTTTGGGAAGATTGGCACTAAAGCCGAGCCGCGAGTCTGGGAACAACTAAGCCGAAAAAGACACCGATAGTTTCAATCGGGGAAAATGATTGAATCCTATGAATAAAAAAAGAGTAATTGTGCTTGGTGCTGGTCCTGGGGGTTATACTGCCGCTTTTTTGGCTGCTGACCGTGGAATGAGAGTCACCCTGATCGATGAAAATTCCAGACCCGGTGGTGTTTGTCTTCATAGAGGCTGTATTCCGTCCAAATCTTTGCTTCATCTTTCCAGATTGATTGAAGAAACCCGAAATGCGGAAGCGTTCGGTTTGAAATTTCAACCTCCGGAAATTGATCTTAATCGGATCCGTGAATGGACCCGTGGGGTTATTAGTAAAATGGCAAATGGCCTGATTTCTCTTTGCAAGCAACGTGGGATTGATTTTGTACGTGGGAAAGCCCAGTTTCTTGATAACAACAGTCTTACAATTGATGATAAAGAACCAATTGGGTTTGATCATTGTATTCTGGCGACAGGCTCCCAGCCAGTTTGCCCCCCGTTATTTTCAAAAATTAGCAATCGAATTCTGACATCGACAACCGCACTGGAGTTGGATGAAATTCCACAACGTTTATTGATTGTCGGAGGTGGGTATATTGGATTGGAAATGGGCACAATTTATTCCTCACTGGGTAGCCGTGTGACGGTGGTGGAAATGACCGGTGATTTATTGCCGGGGGTGGACCGTGATCTGGTGCGCCCTTTGCTTTCGAGACTTAAATCTCAATTTCAGGATATATATTTAAACACCCAGGTTACCTCCTGCAAGTTGGAAGAAAATCAGATTACGACTGAATTTGAAGGCCCGGGGGATATCGAATCGGCTAACTATGACCGGGTCCTGGTAGCTGTTGGCAGAAAGCCCAACTCTATGGACCTTGGCTTGGAATCCACCCAGATTAATACTGATGATAGGGGGTTTATTAAGGTGGATGAACGATATCAAACAAATGAACCGTCCATCTTTGCCATTGGTGATGTGATTGGCGGATCCATGCTGGCTCATAAGGCATCCGCCGAAGGAAAAACCGTTGTCGGAATTCTGGCTGGTGAAGAGCCCAGCCCAAAAATGCGTTGTGTGCCTGCTGTGGTTTTTACAGATCCGGAAATAGCCTGGTGCGGCTTGACTGAAACGGAGGCCCAAAATAACAACAGGAAGGTTAAGGTGACCAAATTCCCTTGGAGTGCGTCAGGAAGAGCCCAGACACTTAGCCGGCCGGATGGCGTGACCAAACTGGTTCTTGATCCCGATACAGAGGAGGTTCTGGGGATGGGAATATCAGGGGTTGGAGCGGGAGAGTTGATCGGGGAGGGAGTCCTGGCAGTAGATAACAGCTTGAAAGCAAAAGATCTGGCGGACTCCATTCATCCTCACCCGACACTTTCTGAAACTATAATGGAAACTGCCGAAGCGTTTTATGGAGCGGCCATCCATATCTATAAACCCACTAGCCGTGAGGGCAGATAGCAAAGGCTCATTAAGCCGAGTCAACTCTTTGCTGGCCAGCTACAGTTATTTGCCAGCTGGCTCCACGGCTAGTGGCACGCCTAGCGGCCTAAATATCTATAACGTCATCATCCTTGATATGCCGGGGCGAAGTATAGGTCCGGGTCTGGAAATCTGGAGGGGGATTGGGGATGAAATTTGGCCCTTTCTTTTTTTTAAACAGGTTGGTCGCGAATAAAACCATACCAACCATCAAGGCGATTATAAATACGCTGAAAGCAAAAAAGGATAAAATGGCCAAACCCAAGATTATCCAGAATGCCAAGGCCAATTTGGTGGTAAAAGGGATTTTCTGTTTGGGGCCGAGCTGTTGGAATATAAACATTTTATTGAAAAAGTTTAAGAACTCTTTTAATTTCCAGTGCGGGTTTGTTATGATAAGAAATGACCGATCCCAGCCTAGCCATCATACCTTGCCCCCAATGTGGAGTCAAAAATAGAATTCGAAATTATAACTCCGATAAAAAACCTGTTTGTGCACGTTGCCGGGCAAACCTGATGGATGAAAAAGAACACGAGGCCTTCCAAAAATTCCAGGAAAACCTCAATCAGTTTAAAAATTTTCCGGATATAGGACTTCGATCCAAACCACCTGAATAAAACTCAATAACCCTAAAAAAAACTTAAATTTTCTATGGATACAGTTGAAATCATAAACCAAAACCTCAGGGAGAAACTCTCTGCGGAACATGTGGAAATCATTGATGAAAGTCACCTTCATCGTGGCCATAAAGCCGCTGGAGGTGGAGGCCATTATTCCATCGTTGTCGTGTCACCCCAATTTGAAAATGTCAATACCATGGAACGAATCAGGTTGGTTCATAAAGCGCTGGATCAGGAAATGACGGGTACCCCAAAACTGATCCATGCTTTGCAGGTCAAGACTTTTGATGCAGCACAATGGATTGAAAAGGAATGAAAGCGGAGCCAGCGTGACGCTGGACCTACTTCAATAGTCTATTAAGCCGAGAAAGATGGTTGGCCCCAGAAATTGTTGTACGCGAGCCCGATGCCTAGTACCCCTTGCCAGGAAAGGTGATGGTAAAAACTCGTTAGGCCGAGATAACTCTTTGTTAGCAGTAAAAAGCTATTGCCAGTTCGCTCCACGCCTAGTGGGTATTTAACTAATCCCGATAGACTTCCAGTTCCTCACAGTTTTTCAGGTTGTCTGATTCGGTGAGGGCTTTATAACCAATGTCCGTGTACTGGTTTTTAAAGAGATCCAGTTTGACGTATTTCTTGCTTTGGGGCGAATTAGCAAAAGCCTGAGCTCCTATATCTCCAACAACATTACCGAATATAGTGACTATCTTCAATTTGGGTAAATTTTCCGAGTTTGCTAAGGCGACCGCTCCATCGTCCCCAATATCATTGTGATTGATGTTGAGAACTTCCAGGTTTTGCAGATAAGGGGAATCTGCCAGGGCCTCCAAGCCTTCATCCAAAATCTGGTTTCCTGGAACAATAAGCTGTTTCACGCTTTTTAATACTTCTTTCGTGGCAAGCTCCATGCAAC
>JYMV01013479.1_pt1 | contig 24346 bp, 16 predicted proteins | sample 338911 | NCBI WGS metagenome assembly JYMV01 (sample SAMN03354496, study PRJNA234377) | hydrothermal vent metagenome | biome: Deep sea; feature: Hydrothermal plumes at the Eastern Lau Spreading Center, Western Pacific Ocean; material: Seawater | place: Tonga | collected 2009 | depth 2000 m m
ATGCGTCCATTTGAATGCCAATCATTCACAGGTTTAACATTTGCTGTCCCTTGGGACGGAGCTAATCCTACCATCTCATCGACAACCCTACTTCCGTTTTCGGCCGTTAAGGTTGAAGACGGTTGAATAGACAAAGCTATGGATTGAACGCTGCTATTTTCACCATTCCATAGTTCATTCAGCCTATCCAGATAATTTGCCAGTACCCAATCGCGCATAAACCGGCTTGGCACAGCCAAGTTGACTTCAGATCCGTCAAATCCAAAAACTTTAATGGGCGTTACCCAATTTTCGAATGCCGAGTCCCCTATCTCGGCTCTTAGGCAGCTACAAACTCGATACCATTGGGTCTGCAGTTGGCGATGAGACGGTAGGATTAGCTCCGTCCCAAGGGACAGCAAACGTTAAACCTGTGAATGATTGGCATTCAAATGGACGCATAGCTGCACCTCTCGACCCCAAGTTTACATTCGACCAATTTGTTGTCGGCAAGCCCAATGAATTTGCCTACGCCGCGGCCCGGCGCGTAGCGGAAGCACTGTCCGTTCAGTTCAACCCGCTATTTCTTTATGGTGGAGTTGGTCTTGGCAAGACCCATTTAATGAACGCGATCGCCTGGGAAATTGTAGAACGGGACCCATCTCGTACTATTATGTATTTATCCGCAGAGAAGTTTATGTACCGTTTCGTTCGCGCTCTCCGAGAACAAAACACCGTTGATTTTAAAGACCAGTTTAGGTCCGTTGACGTTCTGATGATTGATGATGTGCAGTTTATCGGCGGTCGAGAGGCAACCCAAGAGGAGTTTTTTCATACGTTTAATGCATTAGTAGATCAAGGGCGCCAGATTGTTCTCTCGGCTGATAAATCTCCGTCTGACCTTGAGGGGGTCGAGGACCGACTGAAGTCCCGACTGAATTGTGGTTTGGTAGCGGATATTCACGCCACAACTTATGAACTCCGGCTTGCTATTCTCGAATCGAAGGCTGAAAAAATGCGTATGAACGCGCCAAGCAAAGTGCTGGAGTTCCTCGCTCATAAAATTACAGCGAATGTTCGCGAACTCGAAGGTGCCCTAAACCGCGTAGCTGCTCACACGCAACTTGTGGGTAGAGAACTTACTTTGGAAACTTGTCAGGAAATTCTACATGATTTATTGCGAGCAAATAATCGGCGGGTGACTATCGAGGAGATACAAAAACGCGTAGCGGAGCACTTTAATATCCGTATTGCCGATATGCACTCAGCTCGGCGCGCGAGGTCCGTAGCACGTCCCCGGCAAGTAGCCATGTATTTGGCAAAGCAACTGACCGCCCGCTCTTTGCCAGAAATCGGTCGAAAATTTGGCGGTAGAGACCATACGACAGTAATGCATGCCGTTAAGAAAGTTGATGAGCTTCGTGATCTTGATGCTTCCTTCTCAGAGGACGTGGAGCTATTGAGGCGAATGCTTGAAGGATAAAATCTAAATATGTCTGTTAGGATTTCACTTACAGGAGTACATTTCAGAACGAAAACGTAACGAAAGTTTTTTTTCGCAAAATGGCTTCGGATTGCGGTTCTATTTGTTATACTCCTCTTTATTATATTTATGTGTCCTTAAACACTAAACTGCATTGTGTAAGAGAATCGTATCGCTGCCAATAATATTAACGCATTAGCAGATAGTTTTCCGTGGGTGTTTAAGCCAGTTTGATATAAATTGGAATGGAAAAGCTAATGTGGAAGAAAGATCGATAGGTTGCCATGAAACTGACTATAGAACGTGGAATGCTTTTGAAGATGCTGACACACATTCAAAGTGTGGTGGAGCGCCGTAACACCATTCCAATTCTTTCTAACGTAAAATTTGATGCTCCGGACGAAAATTTGAGCTTGAATGCGACCGATATGGACTTGGATATAGTTGAAACAGTGCCAGCTGATGTAGAGGTCCATGGCACTACCACAGCACCTGCTCATACCCTCTTTGATATTGTTCGCAGGCTTCCCGAAGGGTCCCAGGTGAAGTTGGAGAGTACAGGAGATAGCGGAAGCTTGGTGCTAACGTCCGGTCGTTCTCGTTTTACGTTGACCTGCCTACCAACAGAAGATTTTCCCATTCTTTCTAGTGGTGAACTACCATATAATTTTAATATTTCGGCGGGTAATCTTCGCGATGTTATTGACTGCACGCGATTCGCAATCTCCACGGAAGAAACTCGTTATTACCTTAACGGCATTTATCTTCATGAGGCGGTTAAAGTTAAAGAACCGGTATTGCGGGCTGTTGCAACGGATGGTCACAGACTGGCAAGTGTGGAAGTACCACGACCCGAGGGTGCTGAGGGTATGCCCGGTATTATTATTCCGAGAAAAACGGTGACCGAGTTGCGCAAACTCATAGAAGAAACAAGTGAGGACATTGCTATTGCGATGTCTGATACAAAAATCAGATTTTCCTTCGAGGGAACCGTGCTTACGTCTAAACTTATTGATGGCACCTTTCCTGACTATGATCGCGTAATACCAACGGCAAACGACAAGGTTCTGGAGGTCGATACTAAAAGCTTTGCTGACGCGATTGGGCGTGTTTCTGCCATCTCGACGGAAAAATCCCGAACTGTCAAGTTAGCACTAGCAAATGACAATTTAACGCTCTCTGCTAGCAGCTCAGAAAATGATTTAGCTGTGGAAGAGCTGTCGGTCAATTATAAGGCAGAGAAAATCGAAATAGGTTTTAATTCTCGGTACCTTCAAGACATTACGCAACAAATCTCTGGTCCTTCTGCTCGCTTAACCCTAGCCGACGCGGCCTCGCCAACCCTGGTGCAGGAAGTGGGAGATGAGAGCGTGCTCTATGTCTTGATGCCTATGAGAGTGTGAGAGATTAAATTCTCAGGTAAAATATTTGGGAACGTGGTTTCCACGAGGAGTAGGGCCAAATCATCTCAGAGAATATAGACGTATCGGATATTTTGTCACAAATGGCCGAGACCGTAACTTTCGGATCGCACGAAGGCACTGTTAATGGCGCGTTGTCAATCAAACGCCTGAAACTGACGAATTATAGGTGTTATGAATTTGCGAGGTTAGAGGTAGATGACCGGCCTGTGGTTCTTACTGGACCTAATGGAGCCGGTAAAACGAATCTTTTGGAGGCCATTTCTTATCTGGTGCCAGGTCGAGGTCTCCGGGGCGCAAAATTAAGCGATGTGGGTCGTAATGTTAGCGTATTAGGTGAAAATAGGCGCGGTTGGGCGGTAGCGGCACAGATTAGCCATGATGGTAAAATTGTTGATATCGGAACCGGTTTGGATACCGGATACTCAGACCCAAATCGAGAACGGCGGGTCATCAAGATTGATGGTAAAAACCGCATGAGGCAATCTGAACTCGGGAAATATGCGAGTGCCTTGTGGCTAACCCCTCAAATGGATCAGCTGTTTATAGGGGGAAGCTCTAGCCGAAGGCGGTTTTTGGATAACTTGATTATTGGGATTGACCGTGATCATGCAGGGTTAGTTTCTGCGTATGAACACAGTATGCGCAGCCGAAACAAGCTCTTGAAAGAAAAAAGGCGCGACGAAAAGTGGCTAGATTCAATAGAAGAAGATATAGCGCGGTATGGTGTGGCGGTGGCTGCTAAACGCCAAGACGTGGTAGAACGACTTAATCAATTGGCACTGGCAGATCCAGGCACCTTTCCAAGTGCTCATATAACTATTATCGGTTTGATAGAATCACTGCTGGACGAGTTTCCAGCTCTTGAAGTAGAGGAAAGAGTGCGCTCGGAATTGGAAACCTTACGATCCACTGATAATGACATGAGAGGTCCTAAGATAGGTCCCCACAGGAGTGATTTGGTAGTCCTGAATGTTACCAGCGGCTTAGAAGCGAGCCAATGCTCTACAGGTGAACAAAAGGCCTTGCTCGTTCGGATTATCTTGGCGGCTACCTCTCTTAATGCCCTGGAAAAAGGGCAGATTCCGCTTTTATTATTGGATGAAGTTGCCGCACATTTAGATACTACTCGTCGGAAAGCTTTGTTTGATACTATTTGTAAGATGGGGATCCAGGCTTGGATGACGGGAACGGATGAGCAGATTTTTAGGTCTCTCGGAACCCGGGTCCAACATTTTAGTATTAGCGATGCAAAAATTGAACAAACTAAAATCCAACAGAGCCTAGAAGATAATTAGGATTAATAAATGGCTAACCAAAACGAAGATTCTAAATATTCGGCAGATGATGAAGCAGAGGCCTTGGGAAAAGAGAATTACGACGCCCATTCTATTACGGTATTGAGGGGTTTAGAGGCGGTCCGCAAACGACCAGGGATGTATATTGGTGATACCGATGACGGTTCAGGGCTCCATCACATGATTTACGAGGTTGTTGATAATGCGATTGACGAAGCCTTGGCCGGATACTGCGATACAATCGAAGTTGCATTGAACGGGGATGGGTCAGTCAGCGTAACCGATAACGGCCGCGGAATTCCAGTAGACATTCATAAAGAAGAGGGAGTGCCAGCTGCCCAGGTAATTATGACACACCTTCATGCTGGCGGAAAGTTTGACCACAACTCCTACAAGGTTTCAGGCGGCCTTCATGGAGTTGGTGTATCAGTAGTAAATGCGCTTTCCTCATGGCTCGATCTAAGAATTTGGCGAGACGGGAAAGAGTACCTTCTTACCTTTAAAGATGGTGATGTTGATAAATCATTGGAAGTAGTAGGAGAAACAAAAAAAAAGACGGGTTCCCAAGTAACCTTTCTCGCGTCACCAGAGGTGTTTACCAATACGGAGTATGAATTTGCGACACTGGAGCACCGGCTTCGGGAATTAGCCTTCCTCAACTCAGGGCTTCATCTTAAAATTATCGACTCCCGGCATGTTGAGCCACATATCGTAAATTTACAATATGATGGGGGATTGGAGGCGTTCGTTCAATATCTGGACCGTTCTAAAAATGCTCTACATTCCACAATTTCTGTAATTGGTGAAAAGGACGGCATCACAGTAGAGGCGGCACTTCAATGGAATGACAGCTACCATGAATCAACCCTTTGTTTTACTAATAATATCCCGCAACGAGATGGTGGGACACATTTGGCTGGTTTTCGGGGAGCTCTCACACGGACTATAAATAACTATGGTGATGGCGAGGGCTTAGCAAAAAAAGCTAAAGTTTCTATCACCGGAGACGATGCACGAGAGGGGGTGACCTGCGTGTTATCAGTTAAGGCGCCGGACCCCAAATTTTCGTCTCAGACAAAAGAAAAGCTAGTGTCTTCCGAGGTGCGACCTGTTGTGGAAAACATTTTAGGCGATAAATTCAACCAGTGGTTTGAGGAGCATCCTGCTGACGCCAAACGTATAATAGGTAAAATTGTTGAGGCAGCCGCCGCTCGGGAAGCGGCGCGAAAAGCGAGAGAACTAACTCGGCGTAAAGGTGCATTAGATATTTCTTCCCTACCGGGGAAACTTGCTGACTGCCAGGAAAAGGACCCGGCGCTTAGTGAACTTTTTATCGTTGAAGGTGATTCAGCCGGTGGATCAGCTAAGCAAGGTCGTAATCGTTCTAATCAAGCTATTTTGCCCTTGCGGGGCAAAATTCTCAATGTAGAGCGAGCCCGTTTCGATAAAATGCTCGGTTCTGTAGAAATAGGTACATTAATAACAGCGCTCGGTACCGGCATTGGTCCTGAGGATTTCGATATTGAGAAAATTCGCTATCATAAAGTCATCATTATGACCGATGCAGACGTGGACGGCAGCCATATACGAACTTTATTGCTCACCTTCTTTTACCGACAGATGGTGGAAATGATAGAAAGGGGCTACCTGTACATAGCTCAACCTCCCTTATACCGGGCAAAACGCGCTAACTCTGAGGTTTATCTTAAAGATGACCAAGCGCTTGAGGACTATTTGATCGATGCGGGAATTGAAGACTGCGTTTTTACCTTAGCTGACAATAGTGAGGTTGCTGGTCCTGATCTTCGTGAGTTAGTAGAACAGGCTCGCCAGATTAAAGTTCAGGCACAGGGGCTGACTGGGCGGGTACCTTTGGACATTGTAGAACAGGCTGCAATTTTGGGCGCGTTCGATAAGACCATCCTCTCTGAGTCGGAACATGCAGATCAAACGGCACAATATATAGCAAAACGCCTGGACGCTCTAGAAGTAGAAGTGGATAGGGGTTGGCAAGGAAAAGCCCTAGCCGATGGTGGCCTTTCTTTTGTCCGTAACCTCAGAGGTGTGCCCGATGGGCCTCATATCATTGATGGGGCTGTAGTAAAGAGTGCGGAGGCACACGCTATAAGTCGCCACTGGGAAAAACTGCAGCAATCATATTCCCGACATGGAAACCTTACAGCAAAGGACAAACAATTCAAAATCACCGGACCAGTCTCCTTGGTTGATGCGGTCATGACCCTCGGCCGAAAAGGCGTCAGCATGCAACGTTATAAGGGACTAGGGGAAATGAACCCTGAGCAGTTGTGGGAAACTACGCTGGACCCTGAAGCTCGGACATTATTACGAGTTATGGAAAAACATACCGAAACTGCTAAGGCGCTTTTTTCCACGCTTATGGGAGATGTGGTGGAGCCACGACGGGAATTCATCCAGTCCAATGCCCTAAAAGTAGCTAATCTAGATGCTTAACAGCTAGTGTTTTATATCTCGCAAATTTCATTCTTTAGCCATAATCCTGACCTCCTTTATCTGATTGAGAAAATCCAGCAATTGCGAATGGCCGTTTGAGTGGGAAAGGTCAGAATAACTGCGTGTCAATTCGGGAAAGTCTAAGATTAGCTTATAGTTCAGCTGCGGAATTCAGGTTTTTTGGTCCAATCTGAAAGCTGCTGACATTTGCAAAAAAAAGCCCATTATGCACTTTCGTCTTTGGCATCAATATGAAACATAGCCATATCGTACAAGACGCTTTGCGGGTGATATTTTATAGTGACACTTAAGTAAATAAAGATCTGGTTCCAGTTAACACTTTTCTAACCGTCTAGGGCTGATCATTGGCAAATGCTAAAAAGACAATTTGAATATCACAAAGTTGGCCAATAGTAAGGCCACTGTGAAGCAACCAATTAAAATAGCTAATAGAAAACGTCGGAAAAAACATCAAAAACGCTCCGCTTTTTTACGTTCCGCAGGTTTTTTTATTAAGTGGAGCGTAGTTGCGAGCATTTGGTGTGCATTAGTTCTGGGCGTTGCGGTAATATTCTTTGCTCATGATCTCCCTAGCATAGATACAGCACTTTCAGAGTTCCGAAAGCCGGTGATCACATTATTGGCGGCCAATGGAAAAAAAATCGCCAAAATTGGAGAAGTTCGTGGAACAATTGTCCAATACAAAGATCTACCTGTCTATTTGCCCCAAGCCATTATAGCAACGGAGGATCGACGATATTTTGATCACCTTGGAATTGACTTGGTTGGGATAGCTCGTGCTGCGATAGCTAACATTCGAGCCGGAAGGATTATCCAAGGCGGAAGTACTCTCACACAGCAGGCAGCAAAGAACTTATTTCTATCACCAGAGCGTACGTTAAAGCGAAAAGTACAAGAAATTCTATTAGCGCTATGGCTGGAACGGAATTTTACGAAACATCAGATTTTCACAATTTATCTAAATCGTGTTTACCTAGGCGCTGGCACCTACGGGGTTGAGGCCGCATCTAAAAAATATTTTGGAAAATCGGCGACATCGATTAATTTGTACCAATCTGCTCTGATAGCCGGGCTATTGAAAGCGCCGTCTAGACTAAATCCTCTAATAAACCTAAAAGGAGCCACTAAACGGGCCCAACAGGTACTAACCAATATGGTGTCTGCGGGGTATTTAAAAGAGGGAAGGGTATTAACTGCAAAAAACCCCCGTTTTGATTTAGTGCGGGCGGATGAATCTAAACGTTACGGACAATATTTTATAGATTGGGTTGTGGAACGGTTGCCGAGCTATGTAGGTCCTTCTGCAGGCGATATTACTGTGAAAACCACACTTGACACACATATTCAAATAATCGCGGAAAAAAAACTAGAAGGGATACTTTCCCGGCATGGCGGGTCTTTAAATGTATCGGAAGGCGCATTCTTGGTACTGGCGCCAAATGGTGCGATTCGTGCCTTGGTGGGTGGTCGGAGTTATGCCAAAAGCCAATTTAATCGAGCAACACAAGCACGACGTCAACCTGGTTCTGCTTTTAAACCTTTTGTATACCTTGCTGGACTAGAAGTTGGATTGTCGCCTGATAAAATATTATCCGACAAACCTCTCAAGTATGGAAAATGGGAACCTAAAAACTATAACGAAAAATATTTTGGAACCCTTACTTTATCGGAAGCCTTGGCAGTCTCTTCGAATAGCATTGCTGTCCAAGTTGCGGAGAGGGCGGGGGTAAACAAAACTATTTCCGTTGCCAGGCGGCTTGGTGTGTCATCACCTATGCGTGCTGATCTCAGTATAGCGCTTGGATCAAGTGAAGTAACTTTACTCGACTTGACTACTTGCTATGTTCCATTTGCCAATGGCGGTAAAGGTGTTTGGGCTCACGGAATTAAAGAAATAAATGATTCAGAGGGTAATCTTTTATATCGTCGGAGTGGGTCCGGTGTAGGACAGGTTGTGGCTGAAAAGCATGTGCGCCAGATGAACAAAATGTTATCTGGGGTCATAACACGGGGTACCGGTAAGAAAGCCCGAATAAACAGACCGGCAGCAGGAAAGACGGGCACAAGCCAAGAGTTTCGGGATGCATGGTTTGTGGGCTACACTGGTAATCTTATTGCCGGCGTATGGCTGGGCAACGACAATCGATCGCCCATGAAACGCGTCTCAGGGGGCAGTCTGCCTGCCGGGCTATGGAAATCGGTTATGATGGAAGCTCACGAAGGGCTTCCGCGGCATCCTCTACTAGGGCTTTCCGATCAGTACCATTCCATTGCTCCGAGAAATTCTCGAGAGAATGCTTCTTTCTGGGGTCGCATTTTACATAATTTTACCGGCCGCTGATCAGGTCCTTTCCCCAATTAGTCTACAATCCTCGCTATTGTGGCTGATGTGCTGTGACCGTGAGCAAGTTTAGCTAGGACAATTTCACCTCCATAGCCTTGAACTACTTTAGCTTCCGGTATTTGTTCAAGGCTATAATCTGATCCTTTGACGAAAACTTCAGGCCGTAGAGCTTCAACTAATGTGGCGGGAGTATCCTCTTTAAAAATCACCACAAGATCCACGATCTCTAGAGAAGCGAGGACGGCAGCACGTGCAGACGCCGTTTGAATTGGGCGTTCGTCACCTTTAAGCCGCTTGGTCGATGCATCGCTATTTAGACCAACAATCAACTTATCGCAGGCTGCTTTTGCTTGGTTCAAAACCGCGAGATGGCCTGGGTGAAGAAGGTCAAAACAGCCATTTGTAAACCCGAGCTTTAATCCTCGGTTACGCCAGACACTTGCGCAGTCTAGTGCGGACGCCAAGTTAAGAATTTTTGCCTCTCCTGTCGCACGCTCTTGCTGTTGTAGGTACGCAGTCAAATCCTCCACGTAGGCAACAGCAGTGCCGACTTTGCCGACGACGATGCCAGCTGCTGCGTTAGCGAGAGCAACCGCATCTTCGATTGAAATACCGGCCGAAACAGCTGTGGCTATGCAGGCAACAACAGTATCACCTGCGCCGGAGACGTCAAAAACCTCTTTCGCGTTCGTTTGAAAATGTTTGTAATTGTGAGCATTGCGCACCAAGGTCATCCCGTCATGGGAACGGGTAGCAAGAACGGCGTCTATACCTGATTGCCGAGCAATTTGTGCGGCGGCGGAGACGACTTCCTCGGTACTATCAGCAGGAAGACCAATAGCATCAGCTAATTCTTTGCGGTTAGGGGTTACAAGCGTTGCACCCATATAGTTATCGTAATTACTACCCTGTGGGTCTACGATGACAGGTATGCCCTTTAGGCGGGCTATTTGAATCAGCTCTCCAGCAATTCCTGCAGATAAGACCCCCTTCCCATAGTCTGCTAAAACTAAAGCTGAGAAGTCTTCTAGCCCAAGAGCGGCAGCATCCAATACCATTTTCCTAATATTCTCGTCGATCGGGGAAATTGTTTCATCATCGGCTCGCATCATCTGCTGGCCCGATGCGATATAGCGGGTCTTGATTGAAGTCTTGCGAGACGCATCAGTGATTAGTCGGGCATCTAAATTCTCAAGACTTCCTATTTGGGTTGTAAGGTCACGACCTGCTTGGTCATTGCCAACTACCGAGATAAAATGAGTTTTGCCACCTAATCCCGCGATATTACGCGCGACATTACCCGCCCCTCCTAGCATGACCACTTCACTCAATTTTTGGAACACAGGTATAGGTGCTTCCGGCGAAATACGCTCTACATTTCCGTACACAAAGCGATCCAGCATAACGTCACCGATACACAAAACGCGGCCTTTTTCGAGTTTTTCGATACATAAAAGCAATGGGGCAACGTCACTCATATAACACGCCTTATTATTTGATTTTCACAGCTTAACCCGACGACCAGTCCTTAATGATTCTAGGATGGCCAAGGTAGCGTGACTTGTTTCCAGTAATTCTTCCTCATCGATAGGTGCGGGTCCACCAGATTTGACCGCTTCAACAAAAGCAATCAGTGAACTCTTATAACCTTTATCTTGGTTGACGCCAGACTTCTGGGTTGTGCCTCCGGAAGTTACAGTTAGGGTTCTAAAATTATTGAGGGCAATAACCGAACCGCCAGCATAAATCTCATAATTTTCTTTAGGGTATGCATTATCCCCAAGAGAGGTATAGACAACAACACCCAAACCACCATCATCAAACCGGAGTGTGGCTGTTACATCATCACAAATGTTATTATTTGAGCGAGGGGAGTCTGCCATTACCGATACGATGGGTTTATTAGCGAAGAATCTTGCAAGATCTATAAAATGGCACATTTCACCAATAATTCGCCCACCACCTTCATTCGGTGAGTGAAGCCAGGACCCGACTGGTACGGATCCAGCGTTTATTCGGAAAACCATAAATCTGGGTCCGCTGATTGCTGCCAGCATATTCCTGGCTTTAACAGCAAGAGGAGCAAATCGACGATTAAAACCAACTTGGAAAAAAGCGTTCGCGTCCTTCCGGGCAAGACGGATAGCTTGAAGTTCTTCTTTATTAAGACCAAGTGGTTTTTCTACCAGAACAGATTTGCCAGCGGACAAAGCTTCCACCGTTAGACGTGCGTGACTGTTATGGCGGCTAGCAACAAGTACGGCATTGATGCTTGGGTTCTCGAATATGTCATTTTCTTCGCAACACGCTCTTGTGAAACCAAATTTGTTTTGGCTGAAATCTGCGGACGCGCCTCTTTTAGTAACTAGTGTATGGAGTATGGCATCAGGCACTTTTGAAATTTCTGGTAGCAACGTATTACGAGCAAAGTTACCACCGCCAATCACCCCAAGTACGCACGCGTCATTTTTTACTGAGGTTTGAACATGTTGGGAGGGTTTATGGGGAACTTGCTTAGTGTCTCGGTAAGTTAGAACGATACCCAGATGAGGCTCGGATTTTTCAATAACGAGTTTATACGCTTTCTCTGCTTCAGAAATTTTAAAGGTATGGGTGGTTAGCGCTGCTATATTTAGACGCGGATTTATAGTTGGCGACATAAGGCGTAATGACTCGGTAAGGTTTTCAGTTTCTGTCCAGCGAACAAAACCTTCCGGATACTTCACGTCACGGTTCTCGTAGTCCTCGTCGTACCGGCCGGGGCCATAAGACCGGGATACTATGATGGAAAGTTCTTTTTGCATGAATGGTGCATAGGGAAACTCAGTGCCACTGAACCCAACCAAACAAACTCTAGCGCGGTCTCGGGCAAGATCTGCGGCAGTTTCGAAAGGGTGGTTTGATGGTGTGGCTGCCGCTATCAGAATGCCGTCACAGCCTCGTCCTGATGTGTGAGACATTACCCGATTGATTAAATCGGGCACTTGAAGGTTTATAGCGAGTTCTGCGCCATTCGATTTGGCTGTCTTGAGGCGTTCGTCGTCATAGTCCATGGCGATGGCTCTTGCACCAGCCACGCCAAGCAGTTGGCAGGCAAGTTGACCGATTAAACCAAGGCCTAACACCGCAACCGTGCAGCGCGATTGCTGATAAGGTACCGTAACACGCTTGTTGGTCTGACACGCCTTCTGGGATGGGGGCGGCAAGGTTGCGGGGAACGGCACATAATTCGGCGTGGTTTGCAATGCCTGCACCTGATATCGCAACCCTATCGCCAACTCGGAAAGAACCTTCCAACCCTTCGCCAACTTCAACTACGCTCCCTGCGGCCGAATACCCTAACGGAAGTGGTTCGTCGAGACGGGACATAACCGCCTTGAACGTTGCGGTTACGCCGTCAGTCTTTGCTTTAGTCAATATTTTTTTAACCAAATCCGGCCGGGCTTTAGCCTTTGCTGGCATCGATTTTTTAGCAAAATCTACTACCATCCGCTCGGTTCCTGCCGAAATAAGAGAAGCTGTGGTGCGAACTAGGATCTCGCGTGTCCCTGCTTTAGGGGGGGGCACTTCCTTTACTTCCAGTTTTCCGTTCCGTGCGCTTTGGATAACTTGTTTCATAGAAGCTCTTTTACTCCGATTTCAACGTCTTATGCAAAGGTGTTTGATCATATTGGACCCTTGTGCGAGCATTAATGAACTTCAACATTAGGAAAGTACGGAAGCTTTGCTAAAAAAATACCATATTATCAGTTTTAAAACTTGACCCTGGGTCCAGCGTGCCGTGATTGTATTGCGGGCTAAGGGTGTTGAATTTGAAGTAACTCATATTACTGCGGACGCCAAGCCGGAGTGGTTTTTGGAAATATCGCCTCATGGTAAAGTGCCTGTATTATGGGTGGATGACGAAGTCCTATTTGAATCGTGTGCAATCACTGAGTTTCTCGACGAGACGGTAAAACCCAGGTTGCATCCTATGGATCCTATTAAGCGAGCACGCAACCGCGCTTGGACAGACTTTACACCAGATTTCTCTAAATCACTAGGAGCAGTCAGCTATGCTGAAACTAAGCAAACTCAGGAAAAGGCGGCAGAGAACGCACGACCGGCACTTGCCAGGCTGGAAGAGGCCTTAACCGTAGAGCGGGGCAATGCGGGTCCCTATTTCAACGGAAGGGACCTTTGCATTGTAGATGCTGCGTATGCACCCTTTCTCATGAGATTTACTTTGATTGAAAATTTATGTGAAACAGGAACTATGAAAGATTTTCCTAAGGTTGATTCCTGGCGGCAAGCGCTGGTCGATGATGATATAGTAAAAGGCTCGGTTGTGCCGGAGTTCTTGGAAGTTTTCGAAAACAATCTTCGCAAAAGGAATGCTTACGCTGCCAAGATTTTGGACAAAAATCTGCGACAGATTAACTAGAAACTTTTTATTCTGTTTCAAAAAAATAGTTAAATTAACAAACACGAATTCACAAACTTTACAGCTTGTTCTAATCCCGATGTTCGACGATGTTATTCAACTATAAAAAATGTATTTGAAAGCTAATTAATAAGGAAAAGTCTATGGAAGAGTCAGAAATGGCACGGGTACAAAGATACCTGCAGGACAAGTTTGGTAATGATAGCATTAATGTAAAAGAGCGTCCCCAATCGGATGGGTCTGTCGAGGTGTATCTCGGTGAAGAATTCATCGGCATCATATACAAAGATGATGAAGATGGTGACGTTTCCTATGATTTTAACATGTCTATTCTTGCATTTGATTTGCCGACAGTGGCTGGCGTTACTTCAAATTAGGATTTATCGTTAAGTTTATAAATAGACTTAAAATTATTTTCTTTTCCAAGACCATTTGTGTGGTTGACCTTTGACTACTCATTTAATTGAGGTGTTGGCAGAGGCTAAGAGTTGTTAGCTAAGATCCAAATAGCTTATAGCAGAAATCCGTCAACTGAGCTAAATAGATGAATTATAAAAATACGGGTTACGAGATTTGTTAAAGATAAAAAAGTAATTGTGTCGCGGCTGAATACCTGCAAACTCCTTAGCTCATGACTATCAAATGGTTATATGAAGAGGAGGTGTCGGCTATTAAAATGTTTGGTCGCCAGGGTGCCTCGGCGCCACTAGCACAATGTATACATGCTTCACGTCTTATCGGCGCTAGCAAGACATTGGTGGTTCACGGAGGGGGCAATACGTCCGTGAAGACAACCACACGAGATGTGTTGGGCCGAGAGGTAAACACGATATATATCAAAGCTAGCGGACATGATCTGGCGGGGATCAATATTGATGGTTTTACCGCCCTTGATCTAGATAAACTTAAAGAGCTTGAAGGCCTTAATAGGCTTAGTGACGACCACATGTTAGCCGTGTTTAACCAAGCAAAACTGGATTTTAGATCGCCTTCGCCATCCGTGGAAACATTAATGCATGTTTTTCTACCGGCGCCCTACATATTTCATACGCATGCAAATTCAGTACTGGCGGTAACCAACCAACCAAATGGTAAGACGCAGGCAGCGAAGGTTTTTGGACCCAATGTTATAGTTTTACCTTATGCAATGTCTGGGTTTGAGCTAGCAAAGAAAGCGGCTATTGCAGCTCGAAAATATCCAGATGTTTCAGCACTTGTTGTAATTAAACACGGCGTATTCACATTTGGCATCTCTGCTAAGGAAGCTTATGGTAATATGATCAGGGTAGTTAATTTTGCCAAAGCGAGTGTCAAACGTAGTCGCAAACGTGTTTTTGTGGGGCGTTCTCAGCCTTTTTTACCCTATTCCAGGCAGAAGCTAGCGCCCCTTCTACGGGGTGCGCTAATCAGTAGCACGGGTGAAACCTCCGGTGTGATTTTGGAATTTAGGACGAACCAACTGATCCGAAAGTTTTTAGATGGGAAGGATTTAACTCGTTATGCTAATACTGGACCAGTCACTCCTGATCATGTGATTTGGACCAAGCCTAAACCACTTATCCTGCCGTCAGAGTTTGATGCGATAACCGTTCGTAGAGCGGTAGAAAAATTTACCGTTGCGTACAAGCGGTACTTTACAAAGAACAATCAACGATTTGGAAATACTAAGACTATGCGGGAAGCCTCGCCTCGGGTGGTTTTGGTTCCGGGGCAAGGATTGTACGGAGCCGGCGATACGGCCGAGAACGCCAGTATGATAGCAGATCTAGCAGAAAACTGGATTGAGGTTATAACGGCGGCTGAATCGATAGGTAAATTTTCATCTATATCAACTAGAGACATGTTCGATATAGAGTATTGGTCTCCAGAATCAGCAAAATTAGAAGTAGCAATTTCTCCACCTCTTAAAGGACGAGTAGCTTTAATAACGGGCGGCGGTTCAGGCATTGGTCAAGCCACGGCTCAAATCTTCCGAGACGCCGGTGCGGAAGTAGTAGTCTTGGATGTCAATGCCAATGCAACTAGGTCAGTTGCCGAGAAATTGGATGGTCTAGGTTTAGTAGTGGATGTAACGGATGCGATTGCCGTAGGCCAAGCGTTTAAGCGAGTAATTTCTTCCTTTGGTGGACTGGATATTGTTGTTTCAAACGCTGGAGGGGCATGGCAAGGAGAAATTGGGACGGTCTCAGAGTCAGTTTTGCGAAAAAGTTTTGAGCTCAACTTTTTTGCTCATCAGACGATTGCCCAAAATGCGGTTCGAGTTATGCGAGCACAACACTCGGCAGGTGGTTCAGGTGGCTGTATTCTTTTCAATACGTCTAAGCAGGCCGTAAATCCTGGGGAAAACTTTGGTCCATATGGCCTTCCAAAAGCTGCAACTTTATTCTTGGTGAGACAATACGCGCTCGACCACGGTAAACATGGCATTCGCACGGGTGGGGTTAATGCGGACCGAGTTCGTTCCGGCTTACTTAGCGATCAAATGATTGCTATGAGGTCGAAAGCACGAAAGTTAAGTGAAGACGAGTATTTAAGGGGTAACCTGTTGGGTCGGGAGGTGACCGCCAATGATGTAGCAAAAGCTTTTCTTGACCTAGCCCTTTCTCCTAGTACTACAGGAGCGATTTTAACGGTTGATGGGGGGAATATCGAAGCAGCGTTGAGGTAATGTAGTTAAGTTTTTTCTTGCACCTTAATTTCTTCGTAAATTTTAATGGCTTTATCTGGTTTTACGCTGTTATGGACGACGGCACCTACCGCCTGGATCATACCGACGGGGCAGTCGGACTGAAATATATTGCGGCCCATGTCAACTCCCGCTGCCCCTTGGTCAATAGCCTTATAAGCCATTTCCAAGGCCTTTTTTTCGGGTAACTTTTTGCCACCGGCTATGACAATAGGAACAGGACAAGCCGCAACTACTTTTTCGAAGCCAGGCTCAAAATAATAACTTTTGACATAATGAGCGCCAATTTCTGCGCAGATACGGGTGGCTAATCCGAAATAACGTTGGTCCCGGGACATTTTCTCACCAACGCCCGTAACGGCTAGAGTGGGTATTCCATATTTAGATCCCATATCGATTAACTTGGTTACGTTCCCAATAGATTTGTGCTCATATTCTGCGCCAATGTACACTTGCGCTGCCAGTGCGGATGCATCCAGCCGAATAGCATCTTGAATATCTATTGCGATCAGTTCATTAGATAATTCGCTGAGAATACTCTGCCCAGCACTGGCCCTTAATACAATGGGTTTGCAAACTGTTGGCGAGATTGAGGATCTTAGCGCCCCGCGAGTGCACATAAGTACATCCGAGTAGGGGATTAGAGGTGCGATATTAAGATCGAGCCGCTCAATGCCCGTGGTTGGACCCTGAAAGTAGCCATGGTCAAAGGCAAGCATGACGGTTTTTCCGGTTTCCGGATTAAAAATGCGTGAAAGACGATTTTGCATTCCCCAATCCAGAGCCCCAGCTCCTTTAAGGAAAAAGGCCTCGTTTTTGCTAGGGATATCTTCAAAAAAATGTTTTCCAAGCCTTACATCATCTTTATCTGCCATAATAAGGATCCCGTATCGTTTGGTGGTAGACTTTCCGCCGGCACTGTACCGTTAAATAGCAAAGGCACAAGATGAGAAGTTTTTATAATCTACGTTGCTTTATTAACAACAACCGGAAATTTAGCTTGATGGAACGAAGCGTAAAATCAAACGGTTAGAAATCTTATCAGGATTATATTTGCTCCTTGAATACAAATATATTCCATGTTTTATATAAAATGTTCCCCAAAGAATCCCGATTCGTTCCACTTCTCATAGAATAGCACAGGTACAGAGTTTATGGGAAAAGTTCTGAGCAAGCCCTAGAATAACGAGAGTGTGAACCATGTAGGATTGGCTAACTAGCAAAAGTTGGCGGATTCGACGCTATTTAAAATGTTTTGAAAGTTTGAGACCTTGTTTTTGGTAATTTGAACCGATTTCTTGCCCGTAAAGTTGATTGGGTACTGCTGTAAGTCGCTGATAGACTAAACGGCCCACCCGTTGGCTGTCTTCCAACACGAATGGCACATCATGAGAGCGTACTTCAAGGACGGCACGGCTGCCGTGACCGCCTGCGTTATCGAGACCAAACCCGGGATCAAAAAATCCTGCATAATGGACTCTAAATTCCCCTACATAGGTGTCATAAGGGCACATCTCTGCAGCGTGATCAGGGGGTATGGTAACCGCTTCTTTTGACGCCAATATATAGAAGTTGTCTACATCCAAAATGAGGCTGTTACTGTTACGACTGTAGACGGGGTCCCAAAAATCGTCCACCTCGTAGTGAGAAATCTTTTCCAGATCTACCACATCAGCATGGCGTTTAGCTTTGTAACCCACTATGCCGGTATCTGGGTCACCCATCAGATCCACGGTAAACGCAACGCCGGTCTTGGTTATATCTGCTTTACCCGCATCTTTGGTTGTGATTAAAGGAGTACGTTCATGTAGTCGTCGCATTGCAGCTTCAAAGGATGGCGGTGAGCCACGACGAAAGCGAAGTTGGCTGAGAGAAGTACCTGCGCGAATTTTAACACTGAAGGTGAGTGGAGAAATTTCCGCAAATAGCCCCCCTTTATACCCCGGTGGTATTCGATCAAATTCCGCGGCATAATTCGTGATAACCCGGGTAAAAATATCGAGCCGTCCGGTTGAACTTTTAGGATTTGCTAGGCCTGATATATCCTTGCTCAGGTTTAGGTTTTCCTGTAACGGGACCACGTAGACGCAGCCCTTTTCCAAAACCGCGCCATCGGTTACGTCAATCTCGTGCATAGTGAAGTCTGCGAGGCGTTTACGGACCGTAGAGTGCGGACCCGGTAAAAAGCTACCTCGCACTCGGTAGGCCACAACGCCCAAGCGGAGATCAATGCTAGCAGGTTGAATTTGTTGCTCTGGAATGGGGTTTTGAGCGGTAATTTCACCAGCAGCTATGAGATTTCTTATGGCTTGAGATGGCAAGATACCGGTTGTGTGTTCTTTTGTGTTTCCTTTTTTAATTGCGGAAGCGGTTGGTTGTTGGTCGTTAAAGGGAAGTTGGGTAGTGTCGGTCATTACAAGACCCCGTCATGGCTCAGAAATAAGATCTTTACGATACAAAAATATCAAGCGTCGGCTCTAACCTCAACAAACTTGTAAGCCCTTAAAATCGACTATCAATATTTTTTATTACACTACTTACAACGTCTGGAGGCAAAAATTTTAATGTAGATGCTCAATAGAAAACCTTTCTTCTTAACCGAGCGTAACGAAAAGTTTTAAACAACTTACTAGTTCAAGTGTTCTTCAAAAAATGATAAAGTTCGAGATCGACTGGTCTTTGTTGCGCCCTCGTGATAACTCGCTCGGTGGTCGCAGATGAACCCATGGCCCGCATCATCATAAACGTATATGTCAGCGTCCGGTTTAGCGGCACGGATTTTTTCCACATTTTCTTGAGGAATACCCTGGTCCTCGGCACCAAAATGGAGTTGCACCGGACATGTTGAATTACGGTCCAAGAAGGTGTGGATGAAGCCGCCGTAATAACCGACGGCAGCGTCGAAACTACCAGAACATGCTCCGAGCCACGCTACTGTGCCGCCGAAGCAATAACCGACGATGCCAATCTTTCCGGCGCTAGAAATAGCTTTCCGTGCGGCGATGACATCTTTTGTGTTTTCGTCCCAGTCGACCTGTTCTCGGAGTTTCAGGCCTTTTTGGCGGTCTTCCTCTTCATAGCCTAGTTCGACATCTCGCTCTGCTCGGTCGAATAACGCGGGGGCAATAGCCAAATAGCCGTCTGCGGCAAACCCGTTACACACCTCTCGGACATGGGCGTTTACGCCAAAGATTTCTTGGATCACGACCAAACCACCCTTAGGAGGGCCGCTAGGATCTGTTTGGTATGCCGAAAATTTATGTCCATCGCTGGCAGCTAGATCAATCAACCGTCCCATAATAACAGCCTCCCGAAAATTGCGATAATATTTTCTGTGTGTCGAGGTTTGAAGATGAAGCCCTAACCAGGCGGAGTCAATTATGTAGTGAGTTTTTGACGTGTCTTTTAATTTGTATTTTGCCCAGCGTATTAGGCAGGGCGTTTCAAAATAAAAGTCCAGACGACCTATAAGCCGGGTTCTGTTCCCAGCAGTCCGAAAAGAGCTGGGCGATAGCCATTCATCTGGGACGACCGTTACCGGGCGCCTCGTGCGACCTACCCGGACAGCGGCGCAGAAACTCGCTTGCCATTATTGGTTTGCACCAGAAAGGCTGCCGTCCCTATTTGGTCTTGCTCCCGGTGGGGTTTACCCTGCCACCGATGTTACCATCGGTGCGGTGCGCTCTTACCGCACCCTTTCACCCTTACCTGCGTAGATCCCAATTAGAACCGGGATACGCTGGCGGTTTACTTTCTGCGGCACTTTCCCTGGGGTTGCCCCCGCCGGGGGTTACCCGGCACCGTGTTTCCATGGAGCCCGGACTTTCCTCCCTCCTTCTCTTAAGATCCAAAGGGCGGCTATCCGGTCGTCTGGTAGAACAGAATATACGACTATTAATTATAGAAAGATAGAAGCAAATCAACTAGCAACATATGTCATTAAAAGCGTGACTGCAGCGGTTGTTCTTCTGTCGCTACTCGATTAATGAATGCGGACCTATAATAATTGCTAAATAGATGGTGTTTTCGAAATGCCCGAGAAGGGTTACCCCGTGATACGGTTTCGACCTTCACTTTTGGACTTATAAAGGTTTTTATCTGAAATCTCTATGAATTGAGAAATACTTTGATTTTCATCTGGAATTGTTGTTGCGGCGCCAGTACTGATTGTTAGATGGCCAACGCGGGCCGAACCAGTATGTTCAATGTTCAAATTACCAACACCGGACCAGATGCGTTTGGCAAGTGAGAAAGCCGAATAAGAGGGGGTTTCCGGTAGTATGACTGAAAATTCCTCGCCGCCATAGCGTGCCACCATATCTGAGGGACGCCTAAGGTGGTGTTTGATTTCGCCGGCAACGGCCTTCAGACATTCATCACCCTTCTGATGTCCGTATGTGTCGTTATAAGATTTAAAATAGTCAATATCGATCATAAGTAGGGAAATTGGATACCTACTTCGGACAGCCCGGCGCCATTCTAAAAGTAGATATTCATCAAAGCGTCGACGATTAGCAACTTCAGTAAGTGCATCAATAGAAGACATGAGTTTTAGCTGATCTCGATCACGCTTTTGGAATAAATGATTTGCCACCCTAGCCTTTAGAATAAGGGCCTCGACGGGCTTTGTGACGAAGTCAATGGCACCTTTATCTAAAGCGGCCAATTCATCCTCTACTTGGTTACTATTGGAAAGAATGATGATTGGAATATTTTCTGTTTCAGGCATGGATTTTAACTGAGAGCAAATTTCGTGGCCGTCGACATCCTGTATCAGTGTATCTAACAAAATAAGGTCTGGTTGCTCATTAACGGCGATTTCAAGGCCATTTTCGCTGTTGAGGGCCGTTAAGACAGTAGCGGTGGCATTAAACGTTAGCATAATGAGATCTAATGCGATCCGATCGTCATCAATTACCAGAATTGTAGCTTGTTTAGGACTTTGATCGTCTGTCATTCTTGAACCTAAGAAACCTTGGTACTGTATTGCCATCATTAAAGTTAGCGGATTATGCACATGAGGCGAAGGTTAAACCAATCATTTTGAAAAATGGTTAAATTGGAACAATTTAATTTTTCGGATTTATTTTGAGATCAACATTGGGTGGGGTATTAAATTTATAATGTTTTGCAACAGTTTTGTTGAGAGAGGGCCCGCAGCCAGCTAAGGTATTACATACAATTTTTTGACCGGAGGAACGATGGCAAAAAATATTGACCCTTTGGAGGCCAAAGACCTAATGCGTGATTATGTCATGAAAAAAGGGGCGTTGGCTTTTGGGGTAGCGGATGTGCAAACACTAGAAAAGATTGCGCCCCAAGGATATGGGCCAACAGCTCTATTGCCGAGAGTTAAGTCAGTAATTTCTCTTGGTGTTGGAGGGGGGACGCGAGGGGCCTGGGCGGCCGATGCAAAAACATTAGCATATATTGGTGACACGGAGACCATGGCATACAAAATCGCTTACGGGCTCGCCTTCATGATAGAACAGAAGTTTGGTGCGCGTGCCATATTTTGTCCACCGGATATGGATCCGGAAAAGGGAGCGCGCACACCTATGCAAAGTCTTAAGCTGCACGCCGAAGTTGCGGGAATTGGTGCGCGTTCTATGGCGGGTGACATCCTTCTGCACCCGGATTTTGGCATGATGTACTATGCTTCGGTTTTTACTGAGATGACTGTACCCCCTGACCAGCCCATGGCGGAAAATCCTTGTCCCCACCCTTCCTGCGTCAAGTTATATGATCAAACCGGGCAAACTCCTTGCATGCGCTTCTGTCCCGTGGATTGTTTGAGCGGTTCGGTTGACGAAAACGGAAAACTCGAAGAAATGAATTATGACGCCCATGCCTGTGCAGCAATGTCTCAGCAATATGAGGCAATTCCTAACATATTATTGGATATGATGGACGCCAAAGATCCCATTGAGCGAGGGATGGCCGTCCATTCACCGGAAAATCAACTAATCTGGTATAAGCTTTCAATCGGGGCAGGTGAATTGTTGTCACTTTGTTATGAATGTATGAGGGTTTGCCCAATCACCCAATCATCGATGATGGTAAAGCCAATAGCAAAAGAAGGCGGTCTGCGCCAGAAAGTTAGCGAAGCTAAAAATCAGGCCCAGACTGATATCGAAACAGGGGTTGACCCTTAGAAATGGCCTATGGCGTCACACAGCAAATGATAGATGCCTATGGCGAGGTCATATTCAAGCTAAGCTTAAACAAATTAACGCGTCGCGGTGACCCGGTGCGCGAGTTAGATTTTGAGAAAATTGAAGAACAACGTGAAGGTACGGGTCTTACCGATGAGGAGATTGCGGAAAAAGTAGGTCTTCTACCCGAACAGGTTGGTGTCGTTCGTGTTTTTGTTGAGCGAAAATATCATCGAACTGATCTTCATCGCCGCCTATTCCACTTGGGAGGGGGTAAACGATGGAAAGCGGAGGAATATCAGCACCCGGCGGAACGCTTGAAGATTAGGGAGGAAGGAATGATGCTTAGGAAGGCACTAAATTTTCACCCAGAGCGAGCAGCTTATTATTTGGAAAAAGGCTACTGGGCTAACGAGACAATGATCCAATGGCTTAACAAGCATGCCAGATCGCACCCCAATGGTGAGGCTTTGATTACTTCGGATAGGGTCATTACTTGGGCAGAAATGAAAGACAGTGTTGATCGACTGACTAATGGCTTGCTCGGACTTGGTCTAATGAAAGGAGATGTAGTCGCGGTTCAGTTGCCCAATATCCCAGAATTTCTAATTTCTTATATTGCTATTTCAGCTTTTGGTGGCGTTATGCAAACTCTCCACATGCCTTACGGTGAGGCAGACATTAAATTTCTATTAGGTCACGCCAAAACACGCGTTGTAATTTGTTTGCCGGTTTTCCGGGAGTTTTCTACAGCCGAGGTAATGGTTAGCTTGAAAGAAGATGGTTTTGGCCTGAAACACGTCGTGGTTTTAGGATCAGAGGCACCTAAAGGAGCTATTGCCCTCAACAGCTTGATGGTTGAAGGTAAACCAGTAATTGGCAACCCGCCGGTGGGTTCGGATCCGTTTTTGCTGCTTTACACGTCGGGGACAACGTCAAATCCTAAGGGGGTGCCGCTTACCTACCAAAATATGTTAGGTCACTCCAGGTTGTGTGCACCCGAGTTTGGCATGACCAGGAAAGACCGCGTTTTATCCGCTGCTCCTCTGAGCCATCTTTACGGTCTATATAGTTATCACTGTTCGCTCTTTGCAGGCTCTGCCGCGGTACTTCTTCCTGCTTTTTCCCCACCGGACATGGCGCAGCTTGTTGAGATCGCAAAACCTACGGCCATATTTATGGGCCCTGCACACGCCGCCGCTTTTCGGAATACCGATCTCCTTTCTAGTCACGATTTTTCATCAGTCAAATATTCAGTATTTTCGGGAGCCTATTGCCCACCAGACAATTTGGGTTGGTGGCGGGAGCAAACTGGCAGTGGTCTTTGCCAACTATGGGGGATGACGGAACTTGCTGCTGGCTCCTTCAGCCGGCCAGGCAATGATGATGTTGCTCTTCATTCCGCCGGGCCATCCTCACCAGGAAATGAAATACGTATTATTTCCACCGAAAATGGGGAACTCCAAGGCACCGGGAGGGAGGGTGAGTTGCAGATACGAGGTTCATCGGTCTTTCCAGGGTACCTAGATAATCCTGAAGCTAATTCAAGTGCCTTTGACAATGATGGTTGGTTTAGGACCGGTGATTTGGCAGTTATTGACGCGAATGGTAACCTTACGATTACTGGGCGGATTAAGGATATAATCAATCGAGGTGGTGTGAAGTATAATCCGTCTGAAATAGAGGAAATTATCGTTGCTCATCCTAAAGTTGAAATGACCGCAATAATTCCAATGCCTGACCCTGTTTTAGGCGAAAAGGCATGTTGTTTTGTCCAATTAGTTGCGGAAAATAAATTGGGCCTGGAGGAGTTAATAGCCTATCTTGGAACAAAAAAGATTTCAAAAAACAAGTGGCCTGAAAGGCTTGAAGTCATAGAGAAGATGCCTCTTACCCCCACACGAAAGGTCATGAAAGGCAGTCTCTCAGCGTTACTAGAGAGGGCGTCGGTTAGTAATTAGCCAGTGAACTACCAGAGAGTTTAGCAAAGGAATTAATGAGTATTATAAAACTCTTTTACCCGTTCTGTTGCAAAAAAAGACATTTTCGCGACCATTGATTGGG
>JYMV01012677.1_pt1 | contig 24318 bp, 20 predicted proteins | sample 338911 | NCBI WGS metagenome assembly JYMV01 (sample SAMN03354496, study PRJNA234377) | hydrothermal vent metagenome | biome: Deep sea; feature: Hydrothermal plumes at the Eastern Lau Spreading Center, Western Pacific Ocean; material: Seawater | place: Tonga | collected 2009 | depth 2000 m m
ATCGCCTTTACCATTTACGATCCCACGGTGTTTCATCTAATAGTGTCTTTAAAAATCCTAAACGAAGTTTGAGGCGATTGGAAGTCATTTCCGTCGTCTCGCCGAGGATTCTCAATACGAACCCATGGTCGAACGGACTCATCGACTCAATCAACTGGCCACGCTTAGTGGGTTCTTCTTTTTTCAATTCAGCAGTTATCGTCTCGCCAAATTCAATCATCTTGGGACCCGCCAGAATAACCGTTGCTAAACAGTGAAATCGTCCCAAACGGTATTCCGCCGTTAATGCGCCATCCTTGGAATTCAGTAAGATTGTATCGAGCAACTGTAGCTGCTCATCGAGATAAATTTCAATGCTACTGCGGTATTGAGAGAACTCCCATATTTCACCCGCATCACGCCGTCCACTGGTGACCCAATCAACGAGCACTAGCGAGGCATCCCCTTGCAGATAGATTGACTGCGTCTGATCAAATGCGGCAGCGCGATAACACGTAACTGGGTCGGGGACCGCTACGAGTGTTGCCTGATCAGCCACTCGCGCCCTAATCAATTGCTTACATCCTCGGCCCGTTTGGTCTTTGTATATTTTGGTCGACGCTTGCGTCCCGAGCACTGCAATCGCATTGTTGTTTACCTGAACATCGAGCTCAATTGCATCGCCGCCGACCATACCTCCACCATAACTACTAACGTAAGCCCAAGCTGCTCGATTATCGCGTTTGGGTACCAGCAACTTCAGCGGATCCGTGGCATAACAGCTTGTAACTACCGATTGACCGTGGACAAAAGAAACCTCTAGAGATCCTTTGCCACCAATAGCAGATCGTTGTTGGGCAGTTGTACAAATGGTCGTCATTTTCACCCCTCTCGGCGAGAAGAAACTTAGACGCTGAGGTATTTCTTAGTGAGCTCAGCGGTAAGCTCGTCGGTAGTCCCACTGGCAACCGACTTGCCACGATTCATCAAATAAAATCGATCACCAAATTCATGCACGAAATCTAAGTACTGTTCTACGAGAATAATGGTCATATTTTGTTCGCGAGCAAGTTGTCGTAACACCTGGCCGATGTACTGGATAATATTTGGCTGAATTCCCTCAGTGGGTTCATCAAGTAACATTACTTTAGGACTACCGACGAGCGTTCTTGCGATCGCCAATTGTTGTTGTTGCCCACCCGAGAGGTCACCTCCCATACGGCCCTTCATTTCCTTCAGAACCGGAAACAAATCATAAACAAACTCGGGAATCTTACGAGTTGGTACGGGAGACGCTTCGAGACCAACGAACAAGTTCTCTTCGACCGTCATGCGGGGAAATATCTGCCGCCCTTGGGGCACTAAGCCCAAGCCAATTCTCGCTCGCTTATAGGCCGTCATAGACGTTACCACTCGGTCATCAACAGTGATCGACCCACCGTTGGGTTTCAGGAGTCCCATAATATTTTTTAGCAGTGTCGTTTTCCCAACGCCATTGCGACCAACAACGCACGTCACCTCACCGGGCTGCATCACCATATCAACTTCGCGCAACGTCCTGATAGCTCCATAGGAAAAGCTTAGTTGTTCAATTCTCAACATTCCACGTACCGTTACCTTTTTCTAGATTACCTATTAGATAATCACTCCGATCACTATCTGTATCACATTAATTACAACAATGTATTATCTACCCAAATACGCCTCGACAACGCGCTCATCTGCTTGTACTTCTTCCATCGTCCCAGACGCCATAACTTTACCTTCATTCAACACGAGAACTGGCGAATTGAGCAATCTCACAAAATCCATATCGTGCTCGATCACGATAATCGTATGGTCAGACTGCAGTTCTAGCAGCAATTCAGCGGTCAAAACAGTCTCTTCATCAGTCAAGCCCGCTGCGGGTTCATCGACGAGCAACAAGACTGGATCTGAAAGAATCAACATGCTGATTTCCAGCCATTGCCGTTGCCCATGACTCAAATACTTAACCTGTCGATCACGTTGATCGTTCAATCCAACTCGATGCAGCAATTCCAATATTCGGCGATCTTCCTGCGTGGTGGTATCTTGGAGCAGATTCCTGCCCAAGCCTTGCCAGTTAGGTAACGCGATTTCCATATTTTCGTAAACTGTCAGGCTGTCAAACAGCGACGGCGTCTGAAATTTTCGACCAATACCCATTCTCGCTATCGCCGCTTCATCTAGCTTAGTAATATCCTGCTGCTGGTATTGCAATCGACCACTCGTACAACGAGTCTTACCACTGATAATATCACAGAATGTCGTTTTACCAGCGCCGTTGGGTCCAATGATTACCTGTAGCATGTAATGTTGTAATGTGAACTTATCAATATCCAACGCTTTAAAGCCATCAAACACGACGGTCAGATTTTCAACGTTGAGTATTTCCGCTTGAATTTCTTGCGAGTCTGTTTGATGACGCTGCAAGGTTGCAATGCGACTCAATCGACCGGCAGCATCATCTACTTTTATCGCATGCTGAGTCACATCGACCGGCGACATATCTGGCTGGCCTAGCCGCTGTTTGGTTCGCATCAAGAATGACCAAATGCTGACTAAACCATTGGGCATCACGAGGACAACTAGAATAAACAATGCCCCTTGCACGAATGGCCAAGTATCTGGAGCTGCACTAGTCAGCCAATTGTATAGCAGGTTAACCGACAGCGCGCCGACTATGGGTCCCGATAACGTTCCGCGACCGCCAACGGCAACCCAAATGACAACCAAGATGGACTCTTTTGTTTCGAGGTTTGTCGGAGTAAAAATTCCCATTTGAGGTGCGTACAGCATTCCAGCCAAGCCAGCGATCATGGCGGAAACGGTAAACACAAATACTTTAAAAACGTAGGGCTTGTAGCCTGTGAACCGCAAGCGTTGTTCGTTGTCACGTACAGCAATCAAGACTCGACCAATGCGGGATTGAATCAAATACTGACAGAACAAATAAACATCGATCAGTGCAACCGTCGAGGCAATATACAGAATCAATTGGACGCGTTCGTCTTTCAAATGATCGTATAAATCAAATTGGCTCGTCACATTGTCCGTAAACCACATTCCCCCAGCTAGCGCCAACCCAATACTGAGCCCCAGTAACAATAGTTTTTTTGCGCGAGGGTGCTTTTCAACAGCGAATTTTTTACCGCGGACGGTGTTCGTTAACCACCGGGTCAGCATATAAAAATGCGCACCCAATATCCCCGTGACAACAAGCGTCAATGTCCATTGGCTCACAGAATTCTCGGGAGTAAACGGCCCCACCGATTCGAAACGTGTAAGACCATTGGTTCCGCACAGCATCGTTTCGTTCATGGTAAAAACGAGCCAAACAGCGAGCGTTAAAGCCTGAGTGAGAATGGCAAAAAATACGCCCTTCACTCGACTGCGGAAAACAAAAAATCCAATAATCGCTGCGAACAGTCCTGGCAGTAATAATCCCAACACGACCGTTGAACTAAACCAGTAAAAGGGCTTCCAAAAAGTAGGGACTAACCAATCCTTTTCAGACTCGCCAACTTGCCCTGGATACACTTGGTACAAGCAAGCGGGCATTTTCCAATTATTAACGTCCACGATTCCTTCTGGACCACCATGATGCGCTAGGAACATCCCCATCGCATAACCGCCAAAGGCAAAAAAGAGTGATTGGCACAAGCAGAGCATGCCCGTGTAGCCCCATAACAGATTTAAGCTAACGGCGACCAGCGCAAAGCAGAGATAACGGCCCAACATGTTGACCGTCGATATCGCGATATCCCCATTTGCCCACATCAATGGTATCAGCACCAAAGCAACCAAAACTGCAGTAACACGCGTGCTGCGATCAATGATTTCGGTACCGCGATCAAGCATATCCGTCACACGACTAGACATCGGTAGTAGATTTAAATCAGACATCAGCGGATCTCCCACGTGGAGGAAATAACCCAGCCGGACGCCATTGAATAAAGACCATGACTATCACGAGAATTAGTACTTTGGCCCAAATCGTGCGCACGGGAATTGCACCTATCCGCGTCGACGCAGGAATTTCTCGAGTCGCTTTTGGAGGTGCTGCTCGAAATCCTTCTGTTCCTTTTTCCGCAACACCCAGCCAATTCATGTCATCCGAAAAGTTCAGCTCAGCAACGCCTTCCAGAGCGATTCGCGTTCCACTCGATGATGCACTGATTGCAAAGCCATCCTGATTATTAATTGCCTGCACGATCAAATCGGTCGTCCGTTGCCGGAACGATACATCGGCTGGGTTTAAGACAATTGGCACATGGAACTCGGGCTCGCTATGCTGCATCGGCGTTGCCTTAAAATCAAAGACACGAAATCGACCTTGCTCGTCGACTAACACCAGCGCATCATCAACATCGACAGTAATATCTTCGTCGTAGACAAATAAGTAGTGATTAGTATCTGTGGCGCGAACAGCCACCATCAGAATCACTCCAATGCCTAAAATTACAACTGCTTTAACGACACTTTTTTCCTGACAGAAACGCTGCCACCACGGCCGCGAATCATCAGCATGCGATGAGCTCATCTGTTTCAAACTTCTGAGCTTACGGATAAGAACAACGCCACCAATCACAAGCATAAACAATCCTGTCGCAAACAGTCCTGTGCCAAATGTCGTCGTCTCCAACCAGGTATTCACCACACCGATACCTCCACCCGCAGATACCGTACCGGCAAGTTTGCCAACACCACCGGTCACGACAACTAGGAAAGAGTCAACAATGTAGTTTTGTCCCATGTCAGGTGTAACCCCAGCGAGCGTCGTTAAGGCACAACCGGCAATGCCAGCCAACCCTGATCCAATCGCAAACGTAATCCGATCGACCTGCCTTGTTTTCACACCTAAGCTAGCCGCCATTTCACGATTCTGAACCGTCGCTCGAATCCTTAATCCCAATCGAGTCTGTTTCATCATCCAAGCAATTGCGGCAACGATGACCATCGTCAAAACTATAATAAACACTCGGTTGTAGGGAATCACAAGTCCTGGCTGCAGCTCAAACGCTCCCACTAACCAAGTCGGTGCATTGACACCAATATTATCTCCAAAGCCTCCCCACAAAAGAACGTCCGGTAGAAATGCTGCCTTATCGTAATCGGCCCAAGGAAATCCAGCCCGTACAAACTGAATCAAAATCAAACCCACTCCCCAAGTCGCTAACAATGATTCCAAGGGGCGGGCGTAAAGATGCCGCACGACAAAATACTCAATCAAAATTCCCGCAGTCGCTGCTACTACAAACGCCATCGGCAGGGCTGCCACATAAAACCAATTGTTGGGATCATCCGGAGTATGTCCGAAACCCAACTGCATGACATAAGTTGCATAAGCTCCCAACATCACCAGTTCTCCATGTGCCATATTTATCACTCCCATTTGGCCGAACACGATTGCCAACCCCAAGGAAATCAAAATCAGGATAGAACCGGTGCTAATTCCATTAAATAGGCTTTTCAATAGCGATGTTCGCTCGTGATACTGCTCAATCGCCTGATACTCTGTATGCAATACCAGCCGAATTTCATTATCAATCAAATCGCCTTTCAACAGACAATCATCAAAATTTTTTAACTCCTGCTCCAAACGCGCTTTGCCGCGCAGGCTTTTCAGCTCGCCCAGTACTTTAGCTGCTTTCAGAATCGTGGGCTTTTCTGCCGCAGAGTCCTGCAGTTGTAATATTCCGATGCTTTCCCGAGCAGCATAAACAACCTCAGCAGCTTCGTCTTGTGCAACGATTTCCTGCAACAGCGGGATATGTTCCAATTGCCGTGTTGCACCCAGACGTTGAGCAGCTTCCGAGCGTTTCTTGACACTACCAGAGCGTAATGTGTGAACCAGAATTGCATTTTGTAACAATCCACGATCAGTACGCGGAACAATTAATGTCTTAAGATTGCGTTTAACAATAACGTGTTGTTGTCCCGCCGCATCAAGCACGGGTGTTCGCTCAAGAAAATCTTCTAGCGGAATTACGCTGACAGAATTCTCATCCTTTTGCGTTTCTCCACGAACCAGTTGAGACTCAAATCTAAACAACCTCCCCAACTTGTAGTCCTCTAAGAATCCTAGAACTCGAGGATCGTCAAAATCGGATAATTCTTTGAGCGTTTGCTGACGTATTTCTACTTCGTCAGCACTGACCAAGCTCATCAAATCTCGCAATTTGTTATCTTGAGCACTGAGAACGCAACTGACCAACGACAAGGCAAACAACATCACAATGCGCAAACATCGAAATTGAAATAACCGGATGATTGTCATTTTTTAGAAATCGCCTAATCGATTTTTGATTACACAAGGTGCCGTAATATCGAATAACCAAACGGAGAATTAAGAACAAAACATGTTCCTAATTCTCCGAGTTGGCATCCGTAATTACAAGGTAACACCCTTGAGAACTGCGAAGATTACACGACTATTTCTTGGGTCCACCAGTTGGTGCTGGAATCTCTCCATCGGCGTGAAGATAGGAGCTATAAGAATCTGGGGATACTAACCCATCGCTCTCATGGACAATTCGGAATTGTCCATCTGCTAGAATTTCACCGATGTACACAGGCTTCAAAGTATGTTGATTACTCTCGTGCATCTTTTTAGGACCACCGGGAGCGTCAAATTCCATACCGTAAACCGCTTCACGAACCAGATCAACATCAAAACTGCCAGCTTTTTCTGCTGCTGCAGCCCATACGTAGACGCCAAAATATGCGGCTTCAATCGGGTCATCCGTAACTCGATCCGCACCAAACTTAGCTTTAAACGCTGAGATGAACTTAGCGTTCGAATCAGAGTCTACACTCTGGAAATAGTTCCAAGCAGCCAAGTGGCCTACCAATGGTGGTACATCCATCGCTCGCAATTCATCTTCGGCAACAGAGAAAGCCATAATTGGGCAATCCACAGAAGTTAGACCTTGGTTTGCAAATTCCTTATAGAAAGGCACGTTACTATCACCATTGATGGTCGACAGAATACAAGCATCTCCACTAGCAGCGAATTCCTTAATTTTGCCAACGATGGTTTGGTATTCCTGATGGTGAAATGGTGTGTATTCTTCGATGATGTTTTCATCGGCAACACCTTCACTCTTCAGAAATGCCTTGAGTACTTTATTGGCAGTACGTGGGAATACGTAATCTGTTCCCAATAAGTAGAATTTCTTACAGCTACCACCGGCTTCACTCATCATATATTGAGCGGCTGGAATCAACTGTTGATTTGGCGTAGCGGCCGTATAAAAGACATTTAATGATTGTTCTTCACCTTCATATTGAACAGGATAGAACAACAATGCATTTTCATCCTCAAACACAGGCAATACTGACTTACGACTTACAGACGTCCAGCAACCAAAAGTCACTGCGACTTGTTCCGTCACAATCAACTCCTTGGCCTTTTCCGCAAATAAGTCCCAGTCACTAGCTGGGTCAACAACGACCGGTTCGATCTCTCTTCCAAGTACACCACCGGCAGCATTAATCTCGGACACTGCCAATTGAACTGCATCTACCAGTGACGATTCAGAAATCGCCATCGTACCACTGAGTGAATGTAAAATACCAATCTTAACCGATTCCACTTCCGTCGGACTCTCGCTTGTTATCTCCTCCAGTCCGGACTCAATTGATGATGTCTCAGTTGAGGAACTACTACAACCTACCGAAAATACTGTGGCTATCAGCCCAGCAAACAACATTAAATTTATTTTCTTCAACATAGCGCTTCCCGCCTTTTCATTTAATAAAATCAGTACACAAGCCATCAACACAATGACTACATAAAAATTCACGTTTGTATAAACCAACACAATACGCAAATACCGTGCCAAATTTCACCAACAGAAAGACCTGAAACAAATGCAACTGTTATTAATTAAAGAGTTTACATCGTTTATTTTTCCCTAAAAATAATACCGCAAGTCTTGTTCGATTTTGGCTTTGCCTAGAATACATGCAAGGCTCGAGCTTAGTGCAAAAAAAAAGGGCAGTTTCGAAAAACTCCGCAACTGCCCTTTTTGACGAATCAAGGGGAATATAGCTACTCTTAGAACTGTAGTTGATACCCAAAACGAACGTCTTCGGTTGAACCACCTGAAACAGTCTCAGATTTTGAGTATTCCAGAGTGAAACGCGAGTTGTGTCCGTTCATGACGAGGTGTAATCCCCAGTCGTTGCTACGAATCTTATCCGTTGCAGCGCCTGCATCGCGATCAAAGTTTTGATGGCGATAGTAAGGAACAACTCGTCCTGAAGCTGGACCAATTGCGACGTCCGAACCGGACATACGTGAAACCATGACGAAATAACTGTTACCATCATTGGTAGATTGAGTACCTTCGAAATCGTACCATGCACCTTCAACGGTGATAGCACCGCCATCGTCAGTTGGTCGTTCGTATAGCACATCAAAACTGTAGCCGTCGTAATCTCCAGTACCAACATCCGTACCATTTTGACTTTGGAATGCAAATCCTATAGTGAGGATATCCATCGAACCAAAATAGGTGCTGGAGTTGTAATAACCTTCTTCAACATCAAGAAGGTTAACGTTAAGCCGACCAGCAACCATCATGTTGTCATTGCTTCCTGGGGCTGCACTTTTACCGTCAAAAGCACCAACTGCATATTCAAATCGGCCTTCCTTAAGCTTCCCATGTACCAAAATACCATCATCACGACCTTGGAAGATATTGTGGTATCCAAATTGAACCCAAGGAAATGTCCAAGCATTCAAGTAGTAAGGTCCGCTGAGGTTACTTCGATCACTTGGAGGTAACATGCGCCCAATCCAGACATTAACAGCATCGCTGAGCTTGAATTTTGCGATCGCATCGAGCACGCGAGCTTCGCCTGCTTCAGTACCAACGCCAAATCCTTGAGCGTTGTTAATGTCCATGTTGAATTCCAATGTAATCACATCATGACCACTGCTACTGACATACAAACGAACGTTGTCTAGATTGAAATCATAGGTACGAGAAGCACCTCCGGTTTTAGCTGAATTCATGCTCGTGCGAAGTCCCGCACCAACATTCATTTCGCCAACCCAATCTTTGAACGTGCTTTCAGACGCATCATCTTGGGTATAAGTCACAAGACGTGCACCGTCAAATTCACTAAATTTGATCTGGGCATGAGCTGCTTGTGTGAACACAAACATCCCTAAAGCTAACAACATTCCCGTAAATAATAACCTTTTCATTTTGCAACTCCATTTAAATACAGAAAAAACGCAAAGTACCGCTATCCCTGAATCCCTTTCAAATACATTCCATTTATATCTAGTTTTAGGCAATACCCTCGCCTAAGATAATGCGACACACGGTTCGTATACCAAATTCTTGTTAACAACAACTATTGCGTTGGTAGGGGCATACGAACCACTACTAGTAGTTTCGATTTTTTCGCTGGTCCTCATACCACATTTTTGAGGAAGAATCGTGATTAAGTTTAAATTTGTTAAACTGTAACGATTGATATTCATTAAATTGAGCGTTTACTGTGTCTAAAAGAGCTTCTAATACACGATTGCTATACCAATTGGTTGATTCGGCATTTCCAAGTGGAGGATTTGCACATTCCGGCGGTCTTGAAGCACTCTACCAATGGGGCGAATTAAAGCACCCAGGACAACTTATTGACCTGTTGGTCACACAAATTCGCCAGAGTCGTCATTACAACCTGCCACAATTTGTAGCCGCTCATCAACAAAGTCAAACTACAGTTGAATTAGACAACCTATGTCACGCCCTGCTGGGTAATCACGTGGCAAGGCGCGCGAGCTTGCGTCAGGGTCAAGCATTTCTAGCGACTTGTTGCCAAGCGTTTGACTACGATGCCATCGATCAATTACTCGTGCAAGTCCGCAATAAGACGATCCGCGGTCATCTACTACCGACGTTCGGATATGTCACTCGCACGCTAGGAATCTCGCTTCACGAGGGTGCTGAATTGTTTCTATTCACAATGATCCGTGATTTGATTTCCAGTGCGATACGACTAAATATTATCGGCCCTTTAGCCGCGCAATCCATTTGGCCCCAACTTGACAACGAATTTACACTAGTGCTAAAACACTGTGAGACATATTGTTTGAGTGACATCGCCCAGACCTCACCCATCCTCGATATCTTACAATCCAACCACGACCGACTCTACTCAAGGCTGTTTCAGAGTTAGTCTTGGAATATCTTAAATTCACAACATTCTTTTATTGCACCCTCCACAGATAGGCCCACTACAATCATGCATGATGACCACGACCATAATCATGACCACGACCATAGCCATGACCATTCGCACGGTGCAACACACTCACACGAACCACTTGAAAATCCCGGTTACTTTGATCAACGCGCTTTGCCGGGTGCTAATCGAGACTATCAACACCGAGCGTTTACGATTGGCATTGGTGGTCCTGTCGGAAGTGGGAAAACGGCCTTGTTACTTTCACTCTGCAAGGCACTCCGCGATAAACACAATCTCGCCGTGGTCACAAACGATATTTTCACACAGGAAGATGCAGAATTCCTTTTGCGCAACGACGCATTGCAAGCGGATCGCATTCGCGCTGTGGAGACCGGTGGGTGCCCACATGCCGCCATTCGCGAAGATATCTCACATAACTTACTTGCCCTAGAAGAACTTTCACAGCTACATACGCCGGAACTTTTGTTTGTCGAGTCGGGGGGAGATAATCTGGCTGCCGATTTTAGCCGCGAGCTCGCCGATTATACGATCTACGTTATCGATGTTGCCGGAGGTGATAAAGTGCCACGTAAAGGGGGACCCGGGATCACCCAATCGGACCTATTGGTAATCAATAAAGTTGACTTGGCTGAAGCCGTTGGCGCCGACCTCAATGTGATGGAAGCTGACGCTAGGAGAATGCGCGGTCAGGGTCCTATCGTGATGGCCCAAATTAATATCGACCACCCGATCGACCAAATTGTTGAAAAAATGCTTGCTGCGTGGCAGCAGCACACCAAGCCGTCCTCATCATAAATATATTGCTATTTTAAACTGTTGCGACACTTCTCTTACTCCTAAGGACAATCTCTCTCACATGTTTTTCGCTCACCTGACCTCAAATGAACATTGGATCATCCCAGCCGCAATCTTTTTTGGAGCGGCACTCGGCGCAACAACCACCGTCTTAATTATCAAAAAACTACTCAGCAATAGCACCCAGTCAACCGGCCGTTAATGTTTGCCAACGCATCATATCATTGCCGTTTTAGCTGTTAGTTCGTAGTCGCAAATAATTGCGTCTCATCTTTAAACGCTTTGAACTCCAATGCATTGCCGCTCGGGTCGTAAAAGAACATCGTTGCCTGCTCGCCAACTTCGCCCTCAAAACGGATATAAGGTTCAATCACGAACTCTATATTCGCTGACTTCAATTTATCCGCTAGGGACTGCCAGGTATGCCACTCTAGCACCACTCCAAAATGTGGAACCGGCACAGCATGTCCGTCCACTGCATTGCTCACGTCCACCGCTGGGGCGCACCCGTCTTTGGCATCATCAACATGCACCACAAACTGGTGCCCAAAAAAATTGAAATCAACCCACCGCTGCGAACTACGACCCTCAGTACAACCAAGTAGCCCCCCATAGAATTCTCGAGCAGCAACTAAGTCATGCACACCCACTGCTAGGTGAAATGGTTGTAACTTCATCCGCATCTACCTTCTCATTAAGATAAAACACTAACAGTGTTTTATTGAGTCAACGTCGTCTCGCAACCCAACCCACATCAGCAGGGTGCTCTTCATCCGCCGGTTTGCCCGTAGCAACAAACGTCGCCAGCGTAGCGGGCACCGATACTTGGGGACTGCCCTTGCCTAGCCAAGCAACCCATTTTACTTGCAGATCTGATGCGCCAGTAAACGGGTAGTGTTTATTAATCGCCAAATCCCAATTACCGGTGGACATCGCATCCTCGAGAAACTTGACAAAGGTCCGTTTTCCCTGATGGGCAATTAAATATTGTGAAACGGAAAATCCCTGCGAATAGAGCGTCATAATATCACGGGGATATTCTTTCATCCGCAACATCTTGTTAAACGGAATTCCGCGATCAGTCGTCAGATAACGCAACAACAACTTGTGTTGCTTCTGCTTCTCGGAATTATGCTCGACCGTCGTGCAGGCACCTTCATCCGCCCAACGCGGCAAAGGCCTGCCAAAGTGAGTGGCAAATACCGTGTGACTCACTTCATGCGGCAACACGCTATCGAGCACGCGTTGACGACTGCCTTGAATCGTCATCTGCCAATGTTTCGGAATTCCTGATTCAAAGATAAAGCTCGTCACACCTCCAGCGCCTAAATGAGACGCGACGTTTACTTGAATCGGTACAGGTGCAGCCCATGGCTTTAGATCATAGCCTAACCATTGCCGAGACAACTCACGGCGATAGGTTTCCGCGGCTAACGAAACTTCTCTGGCCAAACTCGGCGAATCCGCCGTGACCACAAAATTCTGCGTACGGTAACTCGCCCCATTCGCGGTTAACGGCAAACATAATCCACCGACTGCCACAATCAATGCGGCTATTCGAGCATCCATGCTCTCATCCCCTTCAAAAAAACTACTCTGTCCTTCAATCCATGAAGAAACATAACTGCGAACATTAAACTACATTGGAGATTTTGGGCATAGACCGATTTCTCTTGGGGGGGGGCGGTATCGGGGCAGGTAGCGAAGCGGCTCGGCTGCAGCGGGCAAACTCCCAGCGCTACTATCTACTACCCTTGCCTTTGGCTAAATATCCGATAAGAATAGCAGCAGCTGAACATGCGGCGATGCATGGAACCACCGGAGGGTAGGCGAATTGGCTAGCAATCTGATTCGAAATCAGACGTCCGCTTGCGGATTGCGGGTTCAAGTCCCGTGCCCTCCGCTTTTTTATCCACTCAACTTCTCTGTTTCTATTTGCGTCGCGTTTGCAAACCCCTTACGCTTTAAATAAGACAACACCAGCATTGCCAGCGAGGTTCACAAAAGATGGCTCCCGAACTAAGTCAAAAAGAAAAAAAGGCTCGCATCAAAGACGAAGTACGGATTTATCATTACCCCAAAATCATCTTTCTCTACCCCACGCTGATCGCTAGTATTGTCGCTGCCCTAGTGCTCTCATTCTCCGACGGTGTTTATCAAGAACCTACAACAGCGACCGCCACTGAGACTCAGACGGATAGCGCAACTCCCTCCGACAGCGAGTCGCCCGCACTCGTAAAACGATCAGCGGCCGTCTTGGTCACCGTGATCTTCCTTCTCCTTTTCACATTCAACCTGTTCGTCATGGCGTTTGACTTTCCGCAAAGCAAATTTCTAGCGGTCGTCTTCTTCATGTTTGCTGTCGTCTTAGGGCTCATGGTCGTGGGAGTAAAATCACCCGAACTCATGGGCAGTTTTGGGGATATGATTTATCGCATTAACCCCGTTGCCGACAAAGCATTCTACTGGACGATGTCAGCGCTCCTTGGATTTGTCTTCATCGTGATGTACCTTGCACGCTTACTCGACTATTGGGTCATCCGACCCAACGAAGTCATTCACTATCATGGTCTCCCCAGACATACTCGCCGTTTCTCCGCACCCCACATGCGTTTTGAAATGGAAATCAACGATATCTTTGAACATATGCTGCTCAAATCAGGTCGACTCTACATTCGCCCAACCGGCGAGAAAGAAGAATTCGTGCTCGACAACGTCATCAACGTCCGCCGCAAAAATGAGCGGGTGAACCAAATCCTCAGCGCCCTGCAAGTGCAACTCAAAGACGACGCTGAGGTCTAACAGCGGCACTAAAAGGGGAATAGCTTCTGCGGCAAGTCTTTAAACTGCTGTAATACGTTTGGCATCGAAGGCCAAGGCGGCGTCTCAGGTCCTTTATTAATTGTGTCATCTAACCGTCTGGCGACCTCTGGGAATCCCGGCGGCGTGTTGCGAGAAATGTATCGCGGCCAAAATGCATTTAGAAACCGATAACTATCCGCCACTCGACCTTGCTTCTGATACGAATACGCTAGCGAAACCTCTTTCATCAACTCGCGATACTCACGCGGTTGAAACCACAGATCGTAAACTTGCAAATTATCGATTTCGACTTGACCTGCTGACATCAGATCAAAGCCAACACGTATATCCGTCAAGCCCCGCACGGGTAAATCATCTACCACAATCACATACTTCGTCCAATTCGCATGCAATACCGCCGCTTGCTGATCACTCGCCCGACCTGCCGGTAGCCTGCCAATCGTCCGCGGTCGATAATATGGTTGGCCATAATACCGACCCTCAATTGCCAAACGTACTGTTGGTGCCTGGGCTGCGTCTTTCGTCCTTAACCAAACTGAAAATGCAATGCGACCCGTCGTTGGTACCGCAAACGGTTCGCTACGCACCCACAGGATATTTTGCGAAGCGGTCGTTCGCTGCAGTTCCAAGTATCGTTGTCCTTGTTGAGCAAGGGTGGTTCCGACAGTCACCAGATTGCCCGCACTCTTGTCAAATATCCAACCGTTTACCAATGAGGGAACACTGCGGTCTTCAAAGTCACCGTTGCGAATCAGCAGTGCCGTTGGCTGCTCTAGGCGACTAAGTTGTTGATTGACCGCCAATATATTCTTTTGCAATTTTGGATTCACGTCTTTGTTAAATTGAACCGACGCCGATACCACTCGCGCTTCGACGCGGTCAATGCGAATGGCAACTAAGTCAAATGGTTCCATGACAACTTGCCAATTCGCACCATTGAGATGCCACCGATAACTCGACTTAGATTTCTGACCGAGCGAAACCGGCACGCCATCGGGTTGCATGTTGATATCGATTTGAGCGGTCACTGCCCAAGGTGAATTATTCAATACATACAAGTAGGTCTTGGTGCCATCTTTGATACCACTCTCAACGTAACGACGAATTACAAGGGGCTGAGGAATTGGGTTTGGTTTATTCTTAATCGTCTCGAACGCTACATCAGGCAATTGTTGGTAAGTGGCCAATAAACCACGCACGTGATCCTCTTGTCCTAACGGCAAAAACCAACCTCCGTCCAGCAACACTCGACAATCCGTCATTGCAAGTTTGCTAATGAATCGTTGACGATTGTAGAAATGCGATGGTGTGATGGTGTTGGCAAACCAAGTCTGCGTATTGACAGCACCCCACGGAGACTTGGCATCAAGTTGTGGGAGTTGAGCGGTAGCGGGGGCATGAAAGAAAACAGCACCATGCAATTCAGATTGTGCAAACAATTGATGAACGCCTGCTGATTGAGCCAACGCAATATCGATATTCTGCAATGCTGGGTCAACAACTGGATTAGCTTTGTGTGGAGATAACCACACCAGATTTTCTACGCCGCGAGTAAGCGCAGGGTTGATCGACATGTCGCGAGTGATGTTTATTAACATATTCTTTGGAGGCAATGTCGGAAACGCCAACCGTTGAATCTCCACCGTCTCATACAACTCGGCTGTCGAGAGATATAGCCGCTGCGGATGCCGGTTGTCGTTCCCCGCTGACATTCTTGAAAAAAGATTGATGTCAGCAGCAATGTCTTTGTACAGTTTACTTAACTGTTGTTGTTTCCACAGATTCCACTCGTTCGCCAAACTAGTCCGAACCGCATTTACGTTATCTGCGTGCAAGTCACTCGGCTGAATTTCTTGGTCTTGGAAAAACCGCTGTAGCGTCGTCGGATCTAAGCCCCAATTTGAATTTGGTAAATGTGTGTACGAATCGGGAATAAGCTCAACATTAATGCCCGCAAAACTAGGGTGTTCGTGATACCTTTGCACCATCTCTTTGATTAGATTTCGTATCGCCAATTGAACCCGCGGATCAAGTGGATTGTAGCGTCCAACGGTACCAGCGGCAGTCAGGCCCTCAGCGTCGTTAGTTAATCGTATGCCAATCGCTGAATCGATCCCCCTGCTGCGGGTAGCATGTTGGAGTTGCTGTTCCAGTTCAATGAGTGGCATGTTTAGCTGAATGGATGGAATCAGCACCAGTTGATGTTCATCAAACATTTGGTAGAGCATTTCCAGCACGTCTTTTTTCAGCGGGTCTTGCCCATTGTCAAAAAACGCTCCACTGTCATACTTGGGGGTCGCATGAAAAAGATCACTCGGAAATAGACTACTGCCTTCACTCAACACATTAACAACAGCACCATTGTTACCGGCAAACTGCAAGTACTGCACGAACCGCTGACCGCCGTCGTAAAACGTACTCCAGTCATCCAACGTTGCCACACTGTCGGGCCCTACTGCTTCGCGGCTACTGAAGTTCTCCGCAAACAGTGGTTTTTTAAAGTAGGCTAAGGCCAACCGATTTTGTTTTTTCCGCACCAATTTCGGATAGAGCTCGGCCAAACTTCCTTGCAATTGCTGAACTCGTATTTTCCCAAATACAACTGGCTTGCTAGCACGCTGATTACGAATCACTAACATCGGCGTGTTCGTGTTCGGCCAGAACAACACCCTATGCGTCAGAATTTTGCGTGTTGTTTCCCAAGAGGTATCATCAAGGTTCCAACCAGTATCAACTCCTAACGGTCCTATTTTTCCCAACGCGTTAGGTTCTAAGACGCTGACTGCTGCTGTCTGTTGAACGTCATTGGGATATTCAATTTCTAACAAGTGTGGACGCTGCGGGTTTTCAATTTTCAGCGGCAGCGCTTGCCAGCCCCCGCTCCCCAGACGAGTCATCGAAATATCGTGATGCTGTATCTTCTCTGCGCGGCGGTTGCCGAAAGGTGCAAAGCCAATCGACGACGGACTTGACCCCGCCAAATATTTAATTCTATTGGTCGGATCAAGTTCACGCAGTCGTTGCCACCAACTCGGGTCGGCTGGATTATAATTTGTAATTTCACGCCATTTCGTCGCCACCTCCGGAACAGGGGATTTCCCACCAACCACAACGATTTGGACTACTCGTTGAGCAAGCGGCGAAGTTCGCACTAAGGTGTCTGGAAAGCGTTTGGAAAGCAAGGTGAGGCGAATGTTGTAAATGCCCGGCCGCGTCGGTATGGGAATCTTGACCTGGTTCCAGGCGGGAAATTCGTCAGCCGTTGTAACTTCAACCGCTCGCTGCTGATGATGTATGTTAAGATTTTCAGCGACTGCAATTACGTCTAATTCGTATTGATAGTTACCAGTTCTGTTTTCACCAAGTTGATGAGGGAGGAGTGTTAGTTCAAATAACTCCTGTGGGCGAAACACCAAATGCGCCCGCTCGGTAATAATTCTCAAACGATCACCAGCGAGCCGCCGCACCTGCCCACGGTTGCCCGTATTGTCTAACACAACTTCGGCGTCGCGCATGATAAAAAACGCCAGCGGGCGCTGCAGTTGAAAATGAATGTTTGAATCTGAGAGAGCGATCAAATCCACCGTCAAAACCGCTTGTCGCGCGGCAGTGATGCTGATGTCAAACGCATCAAATTGACTCGGTTTATGTTGTTGCACAAACACCGTCTGCGACTTGGATTGCCCGCTCGCTTGAACATCCATTGGCGCGTTAAGTCGAACGAGTGAACCACTGTTATCAGTTCTGGCAGCGGTCGAACCAACTGCGGTAGGTAAGTGAGCGGAAGTAATTGGTTCGATACTACGAGGGACCAAATTCTGTAGTTCTCCGGCAGAAATCGTAATGGTGCCGCGCCATTGTCGAGCAGCACCACCCCCCCAGGCAATTCGTAACCGCAAATTCAATGGTGCCTCGCCACCCACATCGTTGCGGAATCCGGCGGGTTGCACACTCGCTGAAAAAGGGCTCGACTGAGGCCCTTCAGCTAACTCTTGTGAACGCGACAATGCGGTATCGCTACGCTCAGGATCGGCAGTCCGTTGAACAAGTGGCGGCTGTCCGCTAATCAACGCAGCAGTTCCTAGCGTCAGCACAAAAATGCTGAGCGTCGCTATTCTCACAGCGCATCTAGAAGACTTCACCACAATCAATTACGACCTCCAATGTCTATGATTGAAACAATTTTGCTATACGATTTTGACCCTCTCTGGCCAACAACTGTAAATCTGTGTAAAGCGGCAGCGGATTATAACGGTTTTGTTGATGGCCTTGAAAGTGCAATCGAGCAGGGCTGGCCGGACCAGTAGGCACGCCGCAAAATGAAGTGACCCTATTTTTATCGTAGAATCTGATTCCACAATAATTTGGGCAACTCGGTGGGAAATTGCTGTAAATCGCCAACGGTGAACAACTCTTCGATGGCAGACGTCACATCACGACGCTTCGCGGCAATTTCGTTGATATCCCAGCGGTCATCGGGCTTCACAAATAACTCCGTCACTTGATCTCCAACAATCTTAGCGAACCACGCGGCGGTCGAGATAGCTATCTCGCCAGATTGGTCCGTTTTTGAAATGGCCACCGCATTGGCAAGATTGCAAACCCCAGCGCTGCTCTCATCAACAATTAGTGGCAAAAACGATTGCTGGGATTGTGGCAATTCATCGCTAGCTATATTCACACAGCCAAACCATTCAACCAATGTTTGATAAATTGATTCAGATTGCAACATCCGCTGGCTACGTGAAGATGTAACTTGAGACGCTGACGCTAGTATCGATGCAAACATCGGCACATGTAACTGCTCGCTGTACAACGCCGCGTGTTGATAACCGACCGTGCCATGTTGACCTAAAGGTATTGCCCGCGCAGCGGTCACAATCAATAAGATCGGCTCGGACGGAGGCCGCAGAGAATAGTCTTCGAGAGCACTATACAGCGCTGCGAAACAAGTATCCGCCACACAGACTTGAGCAGCATAAGGATGACTAACTTGGAGCTGCTCATCCGGCTCCAAGGGTTGCTGCTGATGAGCCAGCGGAGGCGCCGTCACGGTGCTCGCTTCCGGATCCTCGTCACCGCGAAACATCTCACGCAATTCAACGGGAGCGTCCCAGCATTTACCGAGACTGTCGGCATGAATCCACAATAAGTCTTCTTGGTCCGCTGCTGCCGTCGTTTCTAGCCAATGCAATACTTCACCAAAGAAACCTGCCATCATCGTGGATTCAATATCGGCAGCCGATTGCACATTATCAGTAAGCGGAACGTGAACCTGTTGTGTAAAGGCAGCGCAACAGGGCAGCTGCAACAGTTGCGCGCTGCTTGAAATCAAAGTGCTCGTTGCACCTTTCTCGGTCAGTTGGTCCAATAACGGAACTCGACTGGGCCCAGCAATAACGGGATGTTGCCCCCGCAAGAAACTCGCATAGATTTCCGCAATATCGGTGCTGCTAGCAATCATCGATTCGGCCAATAACGAACAGGTCCCTAGTTGGTTAAATCCGGGCGTGGGAATCCAAGTGTTGCCATACGGACCTATATATTTCGCCGATAAGTGGTCTAAAACCAAAACGATTGCTCTTGCCATGGGATTTAATGTACCAGAGATTTGAAATAACTGCTTTTCCGACAGTGGTGGTTTCTGCCTGTTCCGATAGAATATAAAAGTGTTTTCTTTTCTTGAGTTTTCTAAATCATGCAATTAACTAGTACACTTCTTGTAGCAACCGCCAAAATCATAAGTGGCTACACGATACGGTGGGTTGATTGTCTGCCAGACACGTGCCAACGTATCTACTTTGCGAACCACACAAGTCATCTCGATGCACTTGTATTATGGGCTAGCCTACCTCGCGAAATACGCGAACTCACAAGACCCGTCGCTGCTAAAGATTATTGGGAAAAAGGCTGGTTGCGACGGCACATCGCCAAGACATTTAATGCCTTGCTGATCGACCGCAACGAAGTTAAAGTGCACCAAAGTCCAATCGATTTGATGATTCGAGAGATGAAAGATTGCTACTCCTTGATTATTTTCCCCGAAGGGCGTCGTAATCCTGCTGAAGAAATGATCAAATTCAAAAGCGGTCTATTTTACCTAGCGAAAAAACGACCCGATTTAGAATTAGTTCCTGTATATTTGGATAACATGAGCCGAGTATTACCACGTGGTGAAATTCTACCTGTCCCCTTATTGAGTCACATTACTATTGGTGCACCGATTTGGTTGGAAAAAGGCGAGACAAAACATCAGTTCCTCGATCGCGCCCGTACGGCCATTATCAACCTCAAAGATTGTTAAGGACAGTATAATAATCTGATGCTTAACTTATTCCATCAATTTCTGTGGGCCTTTGTCGACGTTAAACGCGTGTTGAACCTGCCATTTGATGAACCAACCGCTTGGCTCATCGCGACAGTGATGTTGCTGCTGATCCTCGCCTCGGCTGCCGGCAAACTGCTTGACGGTACTTCCGAACAACGCCTTAACACCGCTATCGTTCGCTCGTTTAATCAACGCATCCGTTCGTGGTGGCTCATGTCAGCCGTGCTGATCGCCGGTTTGTTCATTGGCGAACATGGAACGGTCGTTCTCTTCGGCTTGATCGGCTTCTGGGCTCTCCGCGAATTCATTACCATGACGCCAACTCGACGCAGTGATCATCGAACACTGTTTTGGGTTTTAGTTGTCTTTACGCCATTGCAGTTTTTTCTAGTCGCTATTCAAGGCGAGCTATTCCTGATCGCGATACCAATCTACGCATCGCTCTTCATCCCCGCTCGAATTGCGATGGCGAACGATGCAAAACGTTTCTTAGAACGATCCGCAAAAATACAAATTGGCTTGTTGATTTGTGTCTATGCTCTGAGTTTTGCACCCGCCATTCTTTACCTCGATCTCGGATCCAATAAACAACCGAATGTCGAAATTGACGCTCCTGTTACAATCGAATCTGCGGCGAATGAGGCTGCCCAGAGGACATCGTGGAGCCACGTCAAAGACGGTGATGGAAATGACATCAACCGCAATAAGGGATTGTTGTTTTTCTTTGTTCTGATCACTCAACTTAACGATGTGTTGCAATACGCTTGGGGGAAACTCTTGGGCAAAAACATCATCGCCCCACGGATCAATACTAGTCGTACGTGGGAGGGTGTCATTGGCGGAGCGGCAACTTCAGCATTGCTCGGGGCCCTATTCTCCTGGGTGACTCCATTTTTGTTTTGGCAAGCTGCGATTATGGCGATTGTGATTTCGTTTATGGGCTTTGCCGGCGGAATGACAATGTCAGCCATCAAACGCGATCGTGGGGTCAAAGATTATGGCACTTTGGTACAAGGCCATGCTGGTATCCTAGATCGCATCGATTCGTTATGCTTTGCAGCCCCAGTGTTTTATCACCTCACCAAAGTATTCTTCGCCATCTAAGCACTGCCAGCAGGCAATCCGGATGGGCAGCTCATCAAGTGATAATGCAAATGAAAAACCGTTTGCCCAGCTCCAGCACCACAGTTTGTGATCACTCGATACCCGCCAGCGATTAATTCAAACTCGCGAGCTAAATCACGTATCACTAGTTGCAAATGTCCCAACAGTGATTCATCCTCGGCAGAAATATCATCGAGTGATTTGATTTCTTTTTTGGGGATAATCAAAAGGTGCGTAGGGGCTTGAGGGTTTGCATCTTCAAATGCTAAACACAGCGCGTCCTCGTAAACAATATCTGCTGGTATTTCACGGTCAATGATGCGTTTAAAGATACTCTTTTCCATTATTCAGATCCCTCTGTAGTTTTCTGATCGAGTTGCTCCAGTTGCTCCAGATCTATCGCATCGTCAGGATTCATATCTGGAATGTTTTCGTACACGGGCATCAAAAGTGATCCATCTGCATTTACCAACCCACTGTCTAGAGGCCGCGTTAGCGTCTCCATAACTCGTGACTGCATCTTTCCCCTAGCGATAGCCACGTTGACGCTTTCGATCACCGCCTGATCTGCAATCTGCAATTGTGATTGCGTCGTAGGACAGCGGAGAATGGAAAGTAATTGAGGGTGAATCATTGGAGATTTATTATTGAATTGCGGTTGATCATAGAACTGGCTAACAATATTCAGCACATTGTACTCTAATTCGCAGGCCTTAAACGCGGCAAACAAAAAAGGGACACCAGACCGCAGAATAGCGGTGGTGTCCCTTCATGTACGAGGAGAATAATCAAGTAAGAGAGAGAGAAGTAGATCGTTTTCCGTCGTATTGTGTGTGTACTGCTTTCGTTAAACTTGCACAGCGTGCACAACAAAAGGCTAATGGGTCTCGGTAGCTTCCATCGAATCAGATTTTTTGCGTTTGGAAGTGGAGCTATATGACCACTCTTTGGTCATTTCCTCGAACACTGTCGGGGTTTCATACCGAACGACCTGCGGGCCATCCGCCATGGGACCAATAAGACCGCTAAGAATTGGAAGACCACGGAGCGTTAAATCCGTACTACAGTCGTCCATGCCAATTTGGTTGAATTCTTTTGTAAGTGCACGTTCACTAAGAAAGTCACTCATTAGTAAAGAATCCTTCGGTCCACTGGAAACTACTCGAAATGTTTTATTCATCGTTTTATCCACATCAAAAATACTAAATCGATTTTCGCATAACTGGAACGTTAAAAAGTTTATTGTGATGGAGCACAATTCGTCCCAGCAAAACAGACATCGACCTGCCCTGTAGCCAAACCGTAAAATAAATGCAGACGGTGATATCATGGGTACGTTTGCACAAATCGGTGCAATATGCTCGAGCGGCACACGTGGTACAACCTACATTGAAGTCTGCCCGCCACACGCCGCAGTGCCCTCTGTAACCGTCGCAACACGTCCTAACCGGACTACCTAGAACACGTATTTCCGATTATTCCGATCCTAGTAACTATTCCCAATTCAACCCACATTTCGATTATCAGAGGGCATTCATTCGCGGATTGGTCGGACAATATCTCGCTGACTTCGCAGTTGCTCAACAATGGCAGTGTTGGCTTCGGGAAAAGCCAACTCAGCAAGCTGCTCCCGATCGACCCAACAAAACGGCTGGTTTAGAGCACACGAAGTTGTCTGTGGCTCACAAGCGATAAAACTCAGCTGCAAATCACCATGTTTATAAGAATGCTCTACTGTCAAATAACGACCAACCGCAGCCACAGTAACACCAGTCTCTTCGAAACACTCGCGTACAGCCGCCTCTAAATCCGATTCCCCCGCTTCGATTTTACCGCCAGGAAACTCCCAAAAACCAGCAAGAACTTGATCTTGGGACCGTTGCCCAACAAGAAAACGATCACCGTTTTTTACTACGGCGATCGCTATTTTGGTTGGTTTCGTCATGATGCTAGACCTGTGACTTTACGATTGCTGCTGCAGCTCTCGTACTTTGTCTAGCAAACGACCGGGAGAGCCCATTGCGTTGTAGCCGCCGTCGACATGCAGAATCTCGCCGGTAATTCCATTGGCACAATCCGAGAGCAAGAAAGCCCCAGTCCGGCCAACTTCTTCGTGTGTAATGTTCCTACATGTAGGTGCGATATCTTGATACATCGCAAGCATTTCACCCACTCCAGCAGCTGAGCCAGCAAGAGTTTTTAAGGGGCCAGCACTCAGTGCATTGACTCGAATCCCTCGTGGGCCGAGATCATACGCTAAGTACCGCATCGACGCGTCTAGGGCTGCTTTGCAAATGCCCATCACGTTATAGCCAGGCACACACTTTTCACCACCAAAGTATGTCATCGTAGCAATCGCACCACCATCGTTCATGATATGGCGGGCGGCATTTGCGACAGCGATCAAACTGTAGGCACTGATTTCCATCGCCATGTTAAAACCAGCGCGGCTCGTTTCAATAGTATCACGCGACAAGTCTGCGCGATCGGCATAGGCAATCGAGTGTAACAAAAAGTCGATCTTGCCGAATTCAGCTTCCGCGGTTTTCATGACCTCAGCAATGTTCTCATCGTCTTGCACATTCAAAGGAACCACAAACTTGGTTTTCTCAGGATACTGATCGGTACACTTGGTAACGCGACGACGATTCTTGCACTTTTCGTCACCCGGTGGGTCCGGCAAGTGTGTAAATCCAACTTCGCCGCCGGCGTCCATAATCGTTTTAGCAATTGCCCAGGCAATCGAACGATTATTGGCAACACCTAGAACTAAACCTTTTTTCCCGTCGAACATTCCCATCCGTTGTTTCCCTTACTTATTATTTCTATTGCAATAACAATCAACTTCGATTGTGCATTGATAGGCTTTATACGTTAGATAGAATACCTTGAAACCACGAAAAACGGTAGGGAGAACCTTGGTTTTAGGAGGAAACGCAACGGAACGAGCGGCCACAGGGGGACAGCCCCTACGGTTTGTTTTTTGGAGATGCTGTCGAGCGTTACGCACCATCTAAACCCCATATGACCGTTAGAGTCGT
>JYMV01025819.1_pt1 | contig 24314 bp, 21 predicted proteins | sample 338911 | NCBI WGS metagenome assembly JYMV01 (sample SAMN03354496, study PRJNA234377) | hydrothermal vent metagenome | biome: Deep sea; feature: Hydrothermal plumes at the Eastern Lau Spreading Center, Western Pacific Ocean; material: Seawater | place: Tonga | collected 2009 | depth 2000 m m
CTGGCTGCTGTCAAATGCGGTGCAGACGTAACATTGTTAGCACCTTTACCGAATCCTATGCCCGAAGAACTCACCCAAGCTGCAGCTCTTGTAAACTGGATCGGGCCAACAATCACACCCTCAGAGTTGCCAGTTTTTCATATCATTCAGGAACAAGGGAAAACAATATACAAGAAAGCATTTTTTGGCGCAGAAGAGTCATTAAAGACAGATGTTTTACCTAGCAATCTTTCTGAATTCGATCTTGTCCATGTAGCACCGTTGGGTGACACGGCCAGACAGTGTCATTTTATTAGCGCCTGTCGTGATCGAAATGCAAAAATCATTTCCGCCGGCACTGGAATGCCCCTGATCAAAAACAATCTTGAAAAAATAAGTGCAGTCATTCACAGTGTTGATCTTTTTTTTATGAATGAAGAAGAAGCTCACCTGCTTTTTCCCGATACAAAACACATTAAAACATCCACTGGCAAAGTTCTTTTTGTAACCAAAGGTCCAAAAGGTACATCCGTTTATATTGGCGATCATGAAATAGACATTGAATCTGTTGATACAAACGGGCTGGATCCCACGGGTGCCGGTGATACATTTTGTGGTGCTACCATTACAGGAATTGCATGTGGTGAACATCCGCTAAAAGCAGCGCTGGCCGCTTCAGCGCTTGCTGCAGAAATGATCTCGGGCATCGGGCCGGAAAAGCTTTTAAGAAAATCAAAATCACCGGAAATCCATGCAGACGAACGTGTTCAGGTTAATCAAGATCAGGTTCGACGTACAGCAAAACTCATATCCGGACTAAAAGAAGAAAAACCATATAATTTTATTGCCTCTTTCCTTCCACATATTGACCATCCACTAACAGTGAATTATTTCTTCGCCACTACTCTGCAGCAATTCAGTTTCTGGACTACAAGAGATGAATTTTATCATTTGCCATTGATAGAAACCATTGGTGGAGAAAAACTCAAAGGAGCCTTTTACCTTTTTATGGCTTACCAACAAAAGTTGGATAATGATCCCGAATATTTTTCTCCGGAAAGACAAGCCAATCAGACTTTGGATGAAATGGTGGAATTATTTCGTGCTGATGATGGAAAAGATGTTATGCCAGCCGTGGAACTGCATTTGGCAGCCGCTCATCGTTACGGCAAAACCATGTTGAATTTGAAATGGACACCACAAAGCATCATAAAAACAGCATCAGAGACCGATCATCCTTTGAAATCATTCCTGGGTATGCTGGATCATGTTGGTGGTTACAGGGAAGATCCCTTAAGAAAAAAAAGTGCATTACTGGCTATGATACTTAATAACCGCCCGGAGAAATATTTCAAATTTGGAGAAAATGAATTTCTACCGCCTATCATTGATTACCATTGCATGCGCTCCAATTTGCGCATGGGTCTTATAGATGTTGTAGACAATAATTTGCGAAATAATCTAGAAAACAGAGTACTCGTAAGTGAAAATGATGAATGGGCAGTTCGTTATGCAGCTTATCGTGCTGTGGATCAGTTGCCTATTCTATCGGGTAGGTCTATGGCTACAGTGGATGAATATTTTTTCTTTTCCAGGAAGCGCTGCCCTGAAATGACTGTCCCAGAATGTTCCGTTTGCAGTGCAGATCCTGTATGTGCACACCGCAAAGAATTGTTTCAACCTGTTATCCGAACAGATTTTTATTAATTTATATCATGGTCCAGAGTAAAGCTAAAACTGTTGAAGACTATTTAAATGAACTACCAGATGACCGCCAGGCAGCTATTGCTGCATTACGAGAAATAATTCTTGATAATATTCCTGGTGGATATGTTGAAACCATGAATTGGGGTATGATCAGTTACGAAATTCCCTTGGAAACCTACCCAGACACATACAACGGCAAACCTCTTTCCTATGTGGCTTTGGCATCACAAAAACAGCACATGGCGGTGTATATGCACGGTGTATATGCAGATCCAAAACAATTAAAAATCTTAACGGATGCCTTTAAAGACATGGGGGTAAAACCAAATATGGGCAAATCATGTATCCGCTTTACGAAACTGGAAAAGATCCCATTGGTTACAATCGGGAATCTCATCGCTATGACTTCAGTGGAAGATTATATAACACACTATGAAAAGGTTAAGAAAAAATAGAATATTAAAAATTATATTCGTTCGAAGCGCTTGTCCAGTTCTTCAATTGAAAGCTGAACAATGATCGGTCGCCCGTGGGGACAATAGTAGGGATGATTTGTAGCGAACAGACGATTCACCAGTGCCTGCATTTCCTGGATTGTCAAAGGATCACCAGCTTTCACAGCAGCATGACATGAATACGAGGCCGCAAGGCCTTCCTGCCAGGAACTGTATTTTTTCTTATTCTCCAGGTATGAATCCATTATATCACGAATAATGGTCTTTTCATTCCCCCACACCATTTCAGAGGGAATGGCTTCCACCATGACCGTATTTTTACCGAATTCCTGCATGCGAAATCCAAGCTTATTCAGATTGGGTAGAATATCCAGGAGAACAGAAAACTCATCAGCGGAAAACTCTAGTGTTTCCGGGAATAACAACGTTTGTGCTCCCAAAGGTGCTTTTTCAAATGCGTTCAAGGCGTCTTCAAACAAAACACGCTCATGAGCCACATGCTGATCGATGATCACCAAACCGCTATTGATCTGGGAAACAATATATTTATCATGGATCTGCCAGATATTCCCGGTGCTGACCTCTTCTCCCTCGCTTTTCTTTTCAGAAAGTCTATCCATATATGTTTTCGCCCGCTGCAGTCCTTGTTGGATGGGTGTATCTACTGCAGACAATGATAGGGTCGCCTGTTGTAATGAGTTACCGAACTCTGGGAATTGTGTCTCCATTTTAGAAAAATCCGGAATGGTGTCTAATATGGAACGCAACGCATCTGCCACAGCCGATTTCAGTACATGGTATAACCGCCATTCGTCCTTGAAGCGCACTTCGATCTTCATAGGATGGACATTCACATCCACCTGGTCTGCCGGCTGCACCAGGTTGAGCACATAGAATGGATATTCACCCCTTTTGAGCAACGATTGATAAGCACTATAGACAGCGTTATTCAGCAGACGATGCTTTATAAAGCGGCGGTTCAGGAAAATATATTGCTCACCCGGACGCGAACGAACAAGGTTAAGACTCCCAACATAACCACTGATCGCAAAATCACCTTTGACGGTGTTTACTTCCAGTAAATGATCACTGTATGTGGGATCTAATAAATTATTGATGCGTTCTTTTAAGCTCTCACTCTGGATATTCAGAATTTCTTTATCATCATGATACAATTTAAAGGCCACTTCAGGATAAGCAAGTCCATATCTACGGGCCATCGCAACTATCTGACGGAATTCAACGCGCTGGGACTTTAAAAATTTCTTTCTGGCAGGGGTGTTATAAAAAAGGTTGCGGACGTCAATGCGTGTTCCTTGAACAGGTTCAGCCGGTATTAATTCACCTGCTTCGCCATCGAGTATTGAAACAGCAAAGCCGCCATCACCATTGATACATGATGCCATTTCCATTTCCGAAACAGAAGCTATACTGGCCAGGGCTTCTCCCCGAAAACCAAGTGAATTGATATTGAATAAATCATCAATTGTTTCGATCTTATTCGTTGTATAGCGTTGGACTGCCAAATTCCACCACCATTATCTGATACTTGAATAAGCTGGTGCCCTCCTTTTTCAATGACAATCGTGATTTCTGTGGCGTTGGCATCCAGACTGTTCTCTACAAGCTCTTTAACCACTGACGCTGGTCGTTCCACTACTTCACCGGCGGCGATCTTGTTACGCAAGTCTGTAGATAATAGGTGGATTTTAGCCATTAGCCTTCGATGATCTTTAGTGTTTGACGGAAAATCTTTCTTTCCAACTTTGGTGCTTCATTCAAAAGTTCATCCACCTGTTTCTTTTTTCTGTTTGTATAGCGTTTATCTTTAACACCGGACAAATTGATCAACACATTCATGCAAGCTCCACGAACAGCTGCCAAAGCAACCTCCCCGGCTACTCCCACATCACTGACAGAATTTGGATTACCTTTTTTCACCAACTCATTAGCGATTTCTAAAACCGATAATGAAAGTTCTGCGGCTTCTAATGGAATTTCAATGGCGTACTTGTTTGCAGCGAGGACTGCTTTTCGTTTAGCAATTTTTTCTTCATCAGAATTTGAAGGAAGTCGATTAGCATCCATAACCGTATTAAAGGCATTCGTATCCTCATCTATCAAAAATGATAATCTATCTTTTATTTCTTGAGCTTTATTACCCATGGCATCCATTTCATCCTGCGATGCTTCAAACCCTTTCTTCTCATGGGTCAACGCTGCCACCATGGACACCAGAGCCGCACCGAGACTGCCAGCCAGGGCTGCTACGCTGCCACCGCCGGGAGCCGGAGAATTACTGGATAGTTCATCGACAAATCCATCAGATGTCAACCCCGACAACTTACCGGTGCTTTGTCCAACAGCAAATTCAACAATTTTTTCCTCCGGTTTGAATGGATAAAGGTCATTCAGACCCAAAGATTGCAGAGCACACTCAATAATGTCTGTTGCCGGTACGGCGGTGGTGCGGCGTTGTTTCTTTAGATAATGACGCCCGGCCATTAATAAAGCTTCTTTAGGGATCAATCCCACCAATTCACTACCGGTTACACGAATACCTCTCTCAATAGCCAACTCACAGGCTTTATCAAATACATCATGTATAGTGGACACTTTATAATTATTGAAATTGATAGAGATCTGTGCCCGCTTAAATTCATCGATATACCAACCTACACCTTTCACATCTTTGAACAATCCCGGAATTATAACTGCTTTTCCCTTTTCATCCCGTACAATTTTTCCATCCAACAAGTTAGGTGAATCCGGATTTGGAATACGTTTGCTTCGACCTTTTTCACGAAGCTCAAAAGCTATGTCTGTGGCCAAGCGCTGGTCTCGTGTATTCAAATTGATATTATAAGCAATTAAAAACTCTCTCGAGCCCATAACCGTGGCTCCGCTTTTAGCATTGAATTTTGCCGGTCCGTAATCGGGTTTCCAATGGGGATCTTTCAATTTTATAGAAAGCCCTTCATATTCTCCCGCGCGAATATTTGGCAAACTTTTCCGTTCTTCATTCTGGGCAGAATTTTCATAGAGATAAACCGGGATGGATAATTCCCTGCCCACCCGTTCAGCTACACGATGTGAAAGTTCAACACAATCTTTCGCGGTGACACTGCTGACAGGAACAAAGGGACACACATCCGTAGCTCCCATGCGTGCATGAGCACCGCTATGGTTGCGCATATCGATCACGTCCGCAGCAGTAGCAATTGCTTGAAATGCAGCTTCTTCTACATTCTCAACAGAACCCACGAATGTGACAACGGTACGATTAGTATCCTTTCCTGGATCGACATCCAGAAGAGTAATTCCCTCCACTGCTTCGATGGCAATGGTGATTTGTTTGATCTTTGCAAGATCACGGCCTTCGGAAAAATTCGGTACACACTCTACAAACTGTTTCATGTGCTTAACCTATTCCTGCAATTTTCATTAAATAATAAATCAGCCATATTATAACTACCAGTAATACAATTATCCTTCCAAGAGAACTGGATGATCTTCGCCGATCAATAATTCTTTTAAAAAAATGACCGTTATCATTCCTGATCATAACCCGGCAAAAAGGAATAAAAAGAAATTCACAAAAGGACTAATGACTATCCATATAGGTGAAATTCTCGTAAAATAACCGATCATGATCAAGCCCAGTAATATCTGCGGTCCGTACATCTGCAGCTTATACACAAGTTCTGGATATCTACGCATCATAATACTTGAAAATATTTGCGAGCCGTCCAAAGGCGGTATTGGAATCATATTAAAAACCGCCAGCATAATATTAATTTGAGTAAATAATAGAAGCATCAATGTGATCGAGCCACTAACAAGACCGGTACGAATAATCGTTCCACCCACAAATGCCAAAAGCAAATTCGCTGCCGGGCCGGCAAAGGCGATCTTCATCATATCCACCCGGGGATTAGCCAGATAGCGTGAATCCACCGGAACAGGTTTCGCCCAGCCAAAGCCCACAAATAATATCATCAACGATCCAAAGGGGTCTAAATGCGCCAATGGATTTAGCGTAAGCCTCCCGGAATAACGGGCTGTGGGGTCACCCAGTTTATTGGCTACCCAGGCATGGGAAAATTCATGAAAAACCAGTGCAAACACAAGCACAGGGATCAGGAGGATTAATACTTCAATTGGAACTCTAAATAACATATTCTACCACCGCGGATGAAACGTCCGGTGGACCTCCTTTAAATGTTCTTTGTCTAAATGGGTATAGATCTGGGTGGTGGAAATGTCTGCATGACCCAGCATTTCCTGAACGGCCCGGAGATCTGCACCGCCTTCCAATAAATGAGTGGCAAAGGAATGACGCAAGGTGTGCGGGCTGACTTTTTTGGTGATACCAGCAGTCTGGCTCCATTTTTTCAAAATATTGTAAACTGTCATGCGTGTGAGCGGTCTGCCGTTACGGCTCAGAAAAACAATGCCTTTCGTTTCGAGCTTGCGAGCTAACCCTGATCGTTCAAATCGAAGATAATCATTCAACCTTTCCATGGCGCTTTTACCGATGGGTACCAGACGTTCCTTATTTCCTTTTCCAGACACGCGGACCATTTCATTTTCCAAAAGCATACCAGTCAAGTTGAGATGACATACCTCTGACACACGCAGTCCAGTGGAATACAATATTTCAAGCAGCGCCAGATCACGCCTGGCAAGGGGAGCTGCTTCATCCACAGCGTCCAAAATATCATCCACTTCCTGCACGGTTAACACTTCCGGCAGTTTCCGGGGTAGTTTTGGCGCTTCCAATAGTTGTGATGGATTGTTATCCACCCAAAGTTCTGCGTTTAAAAATGAATGGTAGGAACGAATGGATGAAAAAACCCGGGAAATACTGGCTGGGGCTAAATGAGCATCGGATAATTCGCGGATAAATCCGCGTATATGCTTCTGCTTTATGGCCTTGAGGTTACTCAAGCCCTTTGCTTCTAAATAGGATACATAGTTTTTAAGATCACGCTTGTAAGCATCGATGGTATTCAATGATAAATTTCTTTCCACGCGGAGCATGGTGATATAATCGTGGAGATGTGCTTCCATAGGTTAACCACAGAGAATGTGTTCCGCCAGCAAATGACCTTCCTGGATACGCTGGGTATCATCACTGGGAATGGAAATGGTAACATCACCCATATCTTTCAACACACCACCAGTTTTACCGGTCAGAACAATAACAGTAATCCCTTTTTCTTTACAAGATTCAACTGCTTTAACCACATTCCTGGAATTGCCGCTTGTGGAAATAGCCATCAGTATATCACCTGCTGATCCAAGTCCTTCGATCTGGCGGGAAAATATGGATTCGTAATCCGTATCATTCGACCAGGCCGTAATAAATGAGGTGTCCGTTGTCAGGGCTATGGATTGAATTGCTGGACGGTCATGACTGCGGAGTCCGCCCATGAGTTCGGCAGCCATGTGCTGGGCATCGGCAGCACTGCCACCATTACCACACCACAAAATCTTATTTCCATTTTGAACAGCTGCAACCATCATTTCTGCTGCTTTTTCAATGTCTTCAACACTAGCAACGATCATAGTATTCTTTACATCAGCACTTTCACGAATCTGATTGATTATCTTCTGGCGATCGATCATGATTGGTTTCCATGAATGGCATCCGCAAATTCTTTCATTAAAACATTATTGCCATTTTCTTCCAAAATGGTTCCTGTTACAATAAATGAAGCTCCAGCTGCTACACGTTCCCGGGCTGCTTCAGGTGTGCGAATTCCTCCGCCAACGATCAATGGCACATTTGTTTCAGTAGCAACCTGTTGGATTATTTCCAGGGGAATGGCATGTGTTGCACCGCTGCCTGCTTCCAGATAAATAAGTTTTTTACCCAGATATTCAGCAGCTAATGCGTGTGCAACAGCAATGTCAGGACGATTCATGGGCAGCGGTTTTGTATCGCTCATGAATTCAACTGTTGAATTGGCTCCACCATCAAAAAGCAGATAGCCGGTGGGGATGACTTCTATCCCCAGGTCATTAATGATCGGCGCAGCTACAACCTGTTCACCAATGAGATATTGGGGGTTACGACCCGATAACAAAGACATAAACAGTATTGCATCATAATATTGATTTAACTGATTCAACCCACCTGGAAAGAAGATGACGGGAATATCTGCTTCCTTTTTAATAACAGCAACTCTTTCATTGTGTTTACTGTCCATCATTAAACTACCGCCCACAAATAGAGCATCCACGCTAGATTTATTTGCAACAGTCACTTGCTTGACCAGGGTATCTTCATTTTTTCTGTCAGGGTCAATAAGGACAATATATCCTGCCCCTTTTTCTGACTTTATGTCAAGCAGTTGTTGAAAAACTTTACTCATCATTAGCCAATAATTTCTTCGTAAGCAATGGATGACATCAGTCCATCCTTTTCATCAGGATCGGACAACCTTATTTTTACCAGCCAGCCATCACCATAGGGATCAGAATTTACTTTCCCGGGGTCACTATCCAAACCTTCGTTGATTGCTACAATTTTACCGCTGATAGGTGAAAAGAGGTCTGTCACAGTTTTTACTGCTTCGATAGTGCCAAAAGCATCACCGGCATTAAAACTCTTACCCGCTTCCGGGAGTTCAACAAAAACGATATCACCTAATTCTCCTTGGGCAAAATCGGTAATTCCTATTGTGGCTACACCATTTTCTATTTTAGCCCATTCATGGTCTTTTGTGTATTGTAAGTTTGATGGAATATTCATATTTGTTTCTGATTAATCAATCCTTGTTTGGATTATATTCAAATGTTTCTAAAAAACTAGTATCAAATTCGCCTGATCGAAATGATTCATCTTTCATGATCGCCTGATGAAAGGGGATGGTCGTTTTAGGCCCCTCTATAATGGTTTCCTCAAGGGCACGCTGCATGCGGTTGATAGCCCGCTCGCGGCTACTGGCATACACGATCAATTTACCAATCATGGAATCGTATTGTGTAGGAATTTCATAACCCGCATAGGCATGCGAATCAACCCTGACGCCTTTGCCGCCCGGAAAATGCAGGCTTGTGATTGTTCCGGGAAATGGAATGAAGTTATTGGCCGGGTCTTCAGCATTGATTCTGCATTCTATGGCATGACCGCGCAATTTGAAATTTTGAAAATTCTCCGGAAAATGTTCACCGACGTGCATGCAGATCTGCTGTTTTATTAGATCAACTCCAGTTACCATTTCTGTAATAGTATGCTCTACCTGAATGCGTGTATTCATCTCCATGAAATAGAAATTTTTATTCGTATCCATCAAATATTCTATAGTGCCGACGCCCACGTAATCTACAGCTTTGGCGCCCCGGATAGCCATTTCACCCATCTGCTGCCTAACTTCTTCAGTAACTGCAGGAGAAGGTGATTCTTCCACCAATTTTTGATGGCGGCGCTGGATCGAACATTCCCGCTCACCTAAATGGACACAATTGCCATGTTCATCCGCAAGGATCTGCACTTCAATATGCCGGGAATTTTCCACGAATTTTTCTATGTACATATCGCCATTATTGAAGGCCTTTTTCGCCTCGTTACTGGCAGTATTATACATTTTTTCCAACTCATTGGGTTCACGAACAAGACGCATCCCTTTTCCACCTCCGCCTGCAGACGCTTTCACCATGACGGGGTAACCCATTTCATACGCTAATTTTTTCGCTTCATCTACACCGTTTAACACCCCTTCACTTCCGGGAATGACAGAAACACCGGCTGCTTTCATAGTTATTTTTGCCTGGGCCTTGTCACCCATAGCATCAATAATCTCTGGGGACGGCCCGATGAACGTGAAGCCATTTTCAGAGCAAATTCTTGAAAAATCAGCATTTTCGGCTAAAAAACCATAACCAGGGTGAATCCCGTCAGAAGACGTGATTTCGGCCGCAGCCAGAATGCGCGGAATGTTCAGATAGCTATCGGCTCCGGGCGGTGGACCAATACAGACAGCTTCATCCGCAAATCTCACATGGAGGGAATATTCATCAGCCGTTGAATAAACAGCCACTGTCTTAATACCCAATTCATGGCAGGCTCGGATGATGCGCAGAGCAATCTCACCGCGATTGGCAATCAGGATCTTTTTGTACATGTTTTATCCGTTCGGATCAATAATAAATAGAGGCTGATTATATTCCACAGGTTCACCATTGCCTACGAGAATTTTTCGCACAACTCCACCCTCTTCAGCTTCAATTTCATTCATGATCTTCATGGCTTCGATAATACAGAGCGTGTCACCCTTATTCACTTTATCACCCTCTTTCACAAAGGGGTCTTCTTCAGGGCTGGAAGAATTGTAAAATGTTCCGGGCATAGGTGAAAAAACTTCATCTCCCGTAACAGATTCTTCTGCCGCAGTGACCTCAGTCGCAGCTGTAGGAGCAGGATTTGCTGCTGTACTAGGTGTAACAGATGTTGCGGGTGATGATTTCACTACATGAAATCGACGCCCAAGAAACGTAACGTCAATTTCGTTCACGTCGCTGTGTTCCAGTATGTATATAATTTCCTTTAGTTTATCCTGCCACATAGTTACCTCTATCGGTTTTTAATCTTTTCTCTTTCAATATATCCGCCTGTTCGTGTATTCAGCTTTAATACGTCACCAATATCAATGAATAAAGGCACATTTACCTCAATGCCTGTTTCCAATGTGGCCGGTTTCGTTGCCCCGGTAGCCGTATTGCCTTTCATGCCCGGTTCTGTATGCGTGACTTCCAGATTCACATGAGACGGCAATCGAACGTTAAGTACTTCTTGTCCATCAAACAATAAATCAACATTTAAGCCCGCTTTTAGAAATCCTGTATTTGAGCCAATGACTGCATCATTGACATTGATTTGCTCATAGGTCTGATTATCCATAAAAATATACTGGTTTCCGTCTTCATACAAGTACTGCATTGCTTTTGCCTCAATCCGAATAAACTGCAATTTCGCACCTGAATTGAATGTTTCATCGATGACTTTACCGGATTGAATATCCTTTAATTTTGTACGGACAAATGCAGGGCCTTTTCCTGGTTTCACATGTAAAAATTCCACGATCTTCATCCGTTTATTCTTGTGTAGAATTACCGCACCATTTTTAATATTTGCAGTCGTTGCCATTCGTTTACTTTAATAGAGCATTTAATTTACAGATTAGTAGAAGAATTCTCAAACGTGCATAAATATTTTATGCAATGGGGGATCCAATCCGTTTCCAATATGGTATTGTAGATTGAATGAATTCTTCTGCTGTGATTAAATCTTGGGTGTATATATTATTTTCCGGCATCATTTTTGCGTATTTGATTAAATCTGATCGTTGCAGCAATGCCAGCCACGATTTCATTTCCTCATCAGAGAATGGCAGCATATTAACCAATGATTTTATATCCTCTGTTGTCATTTCCAATGTTTTTAAAAATAAACTATGTTCAACGTATTCTCTTAAAATGTAGGATATCTGTACATAAAATGCCTTTAGATCGATATTTTCTCTCGATTTTTTTCGTAAGTCGCTCAGCTTTTCTATTGCAATTTCATCCGGCTGGGGTAGAAAATTATCAGGAAGTGCTAATAATTTTTCTTTTCTGTATTTTATACTTAACCAGGCCATGATTGCCAATGTCAAAAACAGGGTGGAAATAAGCATTATTATTTTCAATTCAACAGGACGTGAAACAGGCAATGGATCTTTTACCGGTTTCATAGCGCCAGCCATTGTTGGGTCTGACGATGATACTATAATTATTTCCTGTTCATCCGTTTGCATGACCATCTTTTCTGTTGAATCAGCATTGAGAAAAACCACGTCTATGGCCGGTATCGAAAAATGGCCCGTATCCCAAAACACGATTTCCATTTTAAACGTTTTTCCTTCGACTAATGTTTGATCACGAATTTCCATGGCCTCTGGTTTTTCAAAATCATTTATTATAACGGGTAAATCACCAGCGCCACTAGTATAAATAGAATAATGAATGATATCACCAATCGTTGCCATTGTTGTATCAATTTCTGAAGTAATGGAAAGATTCTGCTGAACATCTTCCGTTGTGCAGCTAAACATGAAAAGAATGGTAATTGGAAGAAATCGGTTCATTTCAAATACGCTTTTCACGCTTTTTAAAATAATTCATCAGCGGTTCAACAAAATCCTTTTCAGTTGAAATGGGAATTACATCGAAACCGATACGATTACATTCTTTAGCAAATTTTTCATTCTGCTCTAGTATGGCTGTTTCATACTGCTTGCGATCCACACTAGATCCTGTATCGATCCAACTGGTCTCATCTGTTTCCGGGTCATGAACTTTAACCAATCCTATATCAGGGATGGCTGATTCAAAAGGATCGCTAATTTTTAAACCGATTAAATCATGTTTTCGGTTGGCCATTTTTAAACTGGACCAATATTTTTCATCCAAGAAATCTGAAAGTAAAAAAACAACACTCCGGCGCGTGGCTACATTTAAAAGAAATTCTAATGCTGTTCTAATAGATGTGCCTTTTCCATGGGGCTTATGGTACAATAATTCCCGTACAACCCGTAATACGTGAGAACGCCCTTTTTTAGGAGCGATGTATTGTTCAACTTCATCGCTGAATAAAATCAGTCCAACCTTGTCATTATTTTTAATAGCTGAAAAACCAAGGACGGCTGCAATCTCTGCCGCCATTTCACTCTTGAACTGGGAGATGGAACCAAAATGGCCAGAACGGCTAACGTCCACCAAAAGGTAAACAGTTAATTCACGTTCTTCTTCAAATATCTTTACAAATGGTGAACCGGTGCGTGCTGTAACATTCCAATCAATCAGTCGAATGTCATCCCCGGGCTGATATTCACGTACTTCTGCAAATGTCATGCCCCGACCCTTAAATACAGAATGATATTCACCACCAAATAAATCGTTGACCAAACCCTTTGTTCGAATCTCAATTTGTCGAACCTTCTTAAGTATTTCTCTTGGAATCATCTTGGGTTTAAGGAAGAGGTAAAAGTAAGATAGAAGAAAGGTTTTTACTTTTTCTTTCTTCTTTATTAAGGGATTTCAATGCTGTCGAACAAGCGCTGCAGGATATCTTCAGAAGTCAACTCTTCAGCTTCTGCTTCGTAGGTCAAAATTACACGATGCCGTAAAACATCTCTGCCGACATAACGTACATCTTCCGGCGTTATATATCCACGATGCTGCAAGAATGCCCGTGCTTTCGCAGCCAGAACTAGGTTGATTGTCGCCCGTGGCGATGCGCCGTATTCGATGAGATTATCCATGTCTCCAAGGTTGTATTCCCCTGGATCACGCGTAGCAAATACAAGATTAAGTACATAATCTTATTAATCACATTTTGCGCATTTAAGATATGTTCAGCATCAACTACAGCTGTTACACTATCAGATATTTGAGTTGTAGCCATTCGTTTCAGTATGGCACGCTCTTCTTCCTTGCTGGGATAATCCACACGCAATTTTAGCATGAAGCGATCCACTTGTGCTTCGGGGAGTGGATAAGTCCCTTCCTGCTCGATGGGATTTTGCGTGGCCATGACAAGAAAAGGTGCATCAAGTTTAAACGTTTCATCACCAATCGTTACTTGCCTCTCCTGCATAGCCTCAAGCAAGGCGCTTTGTACTTTAGCAGGTGCACGATTGATTTCATCAGCAAGAATCACATTTGCAAAAATGGGACCTTTACGAGTTTCGAATGATCCATTCTTTTGATTAAAAATAAGTGTTCCTAATAAATCAGCCGGGAGCATGTCCGGTGTAAACTGGATGCGTTGAAATTGAGTACTAATCAATTGAGCCAGTGTTTTTACGATCAATGTTTTAGCGAGGCCGGGAACACCTTCCAATAGAATGTGGCCATTGGCCAAAAGGCCAATAAGGATACGATTGATCAAATCATCTTGACCAACGATGACCAGACGAAGGGCTTTTTTTAAATCATCAACAAACGTTGATTCCCGGGTAATTCGCTCATTGATCTCGGTAAGACTGAATTCACTCATGTGGATGAAAAATTAAGATGCGATATGTTTTAATACAGGGATATCATTGATATCCTTACCCAAATATTCAATCTCGAATTGTACAGATGGGGCTAATTCGTGATCTGGGAATTTTTCGAGAAATATTTCATAAGTAGCTTTGGCTTGTTCAAAGTCGCTTAAAATATTTGCCTGTACATAACCGACCATAAATTGAGCTTGAGCTTCATGAGCCGAACCAGCAAAGTTTTCTAGCACTTTATTGTACGAAGTGATCGCATTTTGAAAATCCCTAAGGTCATTCATATAAATATCTCCCATAAGATATTGTGCCTGCGATGCTAACACGTGCTCTGGATAATATTTAATTAAATTGTCCAGGTTTTCCAGGGATGCTTTAATATTCTTGGCATTCCTTTCCACTTCAGCTACTGTAAAATATTCCTCGGCTGTCTTTGTTCCTTCGCAGCCGATGATCATTAAGCTGATTATGGAAAACCAGATGATAATGTATTTCATTTTACTTGTTAACCTCAATTTTTGGACGCCGAATTTACATCAGCAATCATATTCAACAACATGTAACTGAATGCTTTATACTACCGATATAAAAAGGGGTTCCCTAAAAGGCGTATAAAACATCTAAAAGCACTTCCCAATTTTTCGGATTATCCAATTGATAAGCATAATCCAGTCGTACCGGGCCTAGAGGAGATATATACGTTAACCCTGCTCCTGCATTCCAACTTAAATCACTTAAACTGATATTTGAATTTCTGTCCCATAATTGACCACCATCGGTAAATACTTCTGCACCTAAAGAACCGATTATTGGAAAACGCAATTCATAACTGGTTAAAAATCGGATTTCTTTTCCATTTAAATATATCTCATCAGTACTTCTTTTTTGCGGATATTGAAGAGCATTCCAGCCCCGCAGCGATTTTGTACCTCCAAGATAAAATTTTTCAAATAAGACTTCTTCGTATTCGTTATAATCTTCTTTCCAATCTAAAATCACACCATATTTTATGCGGGATGCAAAAACAATCCTGCGCGGTAAAGGAATGTAAAATCGTATACCAGTATCTATTTTTTGATATTCCCGAGTCCCGCGCAATGGACCGCCCACACTGTATATATCTCCCGTTATTACTACACCTTTGGTTGGTGATAATGGATTGTCTGAAAAATCCAATTTTGTTTTGAGGGAGATCATACGCTGTTCCACATCCGAAACACCCTCTTCCTGGTGACTGAATTTTTCCCAGCGCACACCAAATTCAATGTAAGATGTTTCTGTGATACGATTAATTGATGACCAGTTGAATCCATAACGCTGAATAAATGGATTTTCGCTGGAACCGTATTTTTTATACAATTCATACAATGTTTGCACTCTCGTTGGGAAACGCAGGTTCAATAGCCATTGATTTTCTAAATTGAAATCAACTTTTAATCGTGGATATTGTAAGCCTTGTTCAGTTGGAATATCGATGGAAGTTCTTGCTGAAAGTCGAGTTGTGGTCCCAAATAAGCTGCGGTTTTTCCACTGCAAATAACCACCAGGGCCAGATAAGGTTAATCCACCAAACTCGATGGGTACAAAACCACCCTCAGAACTTATTTCCCGTTTGGGGAAATAGCGTACTTCAACGACCATATTTACTAACGTATCACTTTGTGCGTATTTAACAGGATAAATATTAGCCAAAGAGAATTGGCCAGTTTCCAACAATCTTCTTTTTGACAGTAATATTTTATCTAAATTGTAAAGGTCACCTTCTTTAAAATATAGATCTCTAGTTACTACATATTGTTTTCTGGAATCAGCACCTTCAACAAATGTTTTATTTATATAGACATCCGGCCCTTCTGCTATATTGATATTTATATTTACTGAATCGACAAACTCTGTATTAATATTAACTATGGAGAATAATTTTCCTATTTTGTGATATGTTTCTTCTACATTTGTAATATTCGTGTTCAATGCTAAAGGATTAAAAGGTCTATTATTTTTTAGGCCTAACAATTTTAGGATTGTCCGGTTTGAGATCTGATTATTACCTCTAATATCTATCCTATTTATATAACTTCTCTTACCTTCATTAATAATAAAGTATATATCTACAAAATTACTTTCTGTTATTAATGAATCACGGACTGTCGTATTTAGATATCCATCTGATTTATATCGATTTTTAATTGTTATTGCATCCAGTTTCAAAATGCGCCGATCAAATTCTGTTTTTGAAAAAAGAAACGAACCATTCAGGTTAACATTTTTCAGTAATTGTCTATCGGGGATAACCTCATTACCTATAAAGTAAACTTTATTTACAAACAACGTTTCATCGCTTTGTGAACATACAATCCCCGCAAAGAGGACAATAATTCCCCAGTATTTGAAATTACGCATATTTAAGTGTATGTTTAGTACGAGTAACGCAGGCGGTATTTTACGTGCATATTACCTGTCTCATCAACATTTCCCACAAGAGAAACATAACGATTTAAACGGAGTTCTACACCGACTTTATTCATCGTTGGATTTGACAGGGAGAAGGATCGGTGATATGAATAATTCAACGAAAGGTTATCTGAAATCTGCCGCTCAGCGCTTATGGTAAATTCCTGATAGCTATTTGGATCAATAAGCCCAGCAGTATCAACCCAGCTTGGCCAAGTCCGGTGACTTGTAATATATTTTTTTCCAATTGCCGTTCCAGGTATGCCCCAAGAATATTTTGAGCGCTCTTTCCAAATCCCGTTGCAGAAATTTCCTGGTCTTCAAAACGGCTCCTGATAGTCAACAACTCAATAATATCACTATTAGAAAAGCCGCTGGATGATTCTAGTACTAATTGAGGATTATCTAAACGTCCCACTAAATGAATATAAATTTGCTCCTGGTTTATTTTTGTTTGAGCAGAAATATCCAGATAAGGATTAAATCCCTTTTTATCCAGACTCATATACCCTTCCGATATATTGAATACATCTCCATAATAATAAAATTTTCCATCTCTTACATACAGTTCGCCACCAAAATCTGACGACTTATTTCCAAACTTGGTCATACTCAATTCACCAGACAAATGAGCATCAATTTGTGAATTTCGCAGTGCAAAATCACCGGTTATAGGAAAATTCAGTTTATAATTGATAACTGTACCATCTTTATCATCCACCGCTTCCACATCTGAATCAGAAACAAATTCCTGGTACATCACTGCATCAACAGGTTCAATCATACCGGCGATTTCAATCGTATCTCTTCCGGTTAATGAAAGATCAACATTGACAATTCCTTCAAAATCACCCAATAATGTTCTAAAATATATTTCCTCTCCTTTGATATTCAGATCATAAATGGGTTTGAAAAATTGTGTCATATCCATTGAGCCTGAAATGGAAATATTCTGGTTTTGCTTATCTGCAGGATTTTTAACCATACTACCAACAAATGATTTCCATTTAAATTTGTTTGCAATTAATTCTGCCTGACTGTCTACATTATATATTGGATCATCCAACTGTGTGGAATAAATCGTTGCATTTTTGCTGATCAAATATCCATTACGTATCAATTTATCACGGGGACCGTTAATTTCCAGTTTTATCCCGAAATCACCAATAATTGAATCCACATTAGCGATATAGGTCGTTAAAATTTCAAGGTTTTTAGTATTGCCTATTATAGACACCAATAATGAATCATCTAGAAAATAATTGCCATAATTTTCTGAGGCGAAATTATAATCAATAGGTAAATAGGCAAATCCTCTTAATTCAGAACCTTTATAGCTTGAAGAAAATTTATTAAAATACAATCGTTTGCCATCAAATAATCCTTCAGTTGTCACAGTCCCCATTTTTAATCTATCCCAGATAGCATCTTCAATGTAAAGATCAAAATTGTATAGTATTTTTCTAGTATTTCCTCCCAAATGATAACTGCCGGAAATCTTACCATCCATAAACTTTGATGACTGACTGAATTGTGTTAAAAGTGACATGTCCAATTCATCAAAAATAATGTAAAAATCAAATTCGCGGTCTCCATCATCTATTTTGCCAAGAGGTACAAAACCAGAAATTAAAATACGTTTTCGATCATCGGCTATCAATGAAACTTCTTCAACATTCAAAAGAGATTTGTATAAAGATCCTTTTAATTTCATCTCTGAAAATTTCTGCCTGGCAGCAATACCGTTTTTCAGAGTTAAGTCCATTTTCACTTCGAGATGGTCATCTCGATCTGCAATGGAAATATCTCCAAAGCTTGTTCCAGAAACATGATAGCGGATATCATCGGTAAATAGTTTCATGATATCAGCATTTATATTTGTTAAATGAAAAATCCCTCTAATTTTTTCTCTAATGGTCATTTGCCCCGAGGCAATGCCGTCATCTATATGAATTTTAAAAGGATGGATCTCGATTTTATCCGGTTCAAATTCCACGGAGAAGGGTTTGGCGCTTATAAAATAATGGTTTTCATAGGCCAGTTGCATGTGATTTAAAGTCAAAATACTATCTGGTGACAAAATTCCTGATATTTGCAGAAAATTTTCTGACTGATTGAATTCAGCGCTCTGGATATCAATACCATCCTGGGAAAAAGCAATATCAACCAAACCGTTATCAAATACATACTTCCGCCACGAACCCCGACCAATTTTTCCTCTGAAGAAACCATCACCACCGCTCTGGGCTGGAATCCAATGGACATTCATTTTTATTTGATCCAGGAAAGTGTCATGATAACCCAGATTTCTGCATTCTAATTCAGCACGAATCGATGGATTATCAATTGTTCCTGATACCTGTAGATCTCCTGTTGCAAAACCACTATTTAATGAATCACTCCAAAAATTATTTATCAGAAAAATACTGGCATCATTCAGTTTCAAATCCATGTCCAGTGTTCTATCCTGAAGATTTGCATATCCTTTAAGTGTTACAAAACTCGGACCTATTGCAAAGGATAATGGTGATTCTGTTGAAAAGACCTGATCATTGTATGTAAATGTTCCAGAAATGGAAATATCACGATCACCATATAATTCAGATTCATTCACCTCTATTGTAATAGAAACATCATTGATATTATTCTTTTGAATTGTCCCTTCTAGCATGATAGTACCATTTACATTTGTCTGTTGCTGTTCAGTGATCCATCGACTCAAATCAAAATGTGTTAATAACATATTGCCACTGATATGGCCATTATCTTCATAAATCCCTGACAAAGAAAGATTGGTGTCTTCACTGTCTAATCCTAAGTGGTCTAGTGAAAAATGATTATCATGTCGTGTTAAAGAAAGTTTTCCTTTCATAAACAATCCCAACAGTCACATCACCAAAATAGTGTACTAAATCTGATTCAAAATGGATAAAAGTTTCCAAAGAAGAGAATTTTGGTTTTAAGGGTAAATTTTCAAAAATCTGTTCAGGAAATTCATAGCGTTCAATATGAATATTACCCGTAAGATCAGGTAAAACAGCCCAATCATAATGAATTTCTCCATCGAAGGGTAAACCATTAATCACTCCGCTTGCCGGTGAGAAATGTGCACTAGTTTCAAATAATGTTAATGCGGTGTTTCTCAAAAAAACATATCCAGAAGTATCATTGAGCGAAGCGGAAATTTCATTGATATAGAATTCTTTTTTTTCAGGAGTAACATCAAGACGGCTGTTTAATTTAAATCTCATAGCTTTAGAAACATTTTTTATTGGAATATACACAATACCTCCCAGTCGTAAGTCTTCAATGGTAAAATTCAATCCAGAAGGAATATCTATATCTAAACTTTCATTATCAGTTTCAATTCGTATCGAATCTGGATCAATAACTGGAGACACTAGAATGTCCTCCACCCTTAACTGTGTTAATGTCGGTGCCGTGAATAAACTACGTAAATAGTTAACCCTAATTGAGAAATCACCAAAAATGACTTCAGATCCATTTTCATGTCTGAACTTCATTCCTTTCCCCTTTACGGTACCAAGTAGGTTGCCTTCAAGTTCGGGAATAGTTATTTGCCACTCCGTATTTTCTTTTAACTTTGAGTTGACGTAGTTCTGAATCGGCAAACGCCAGGATGATGACTGTAAAAAAATATTCACAGCCACAATAAGGAGGAAAAAGATCCCGAGAATTATGGATTGTGTACGTGTCATGTATTATGGATACGGATACCCGTCATTACGAATATACGTGTGCAGGGTTCCAAATACAAAAAAAGCGTTCCCATAGGAACGCTTTTTTTATACTTAATAATTGAAGCGCATTAATCTACAACTTCAAAGTCGGCATCTTCAATTTCACCTTCTTCTTTTTTCTTCTTTTCCTCACCGTTGGAAGGTGTTCCTGCTTCTGTTTGTTCAGTTTCTTTGCTGGCTTCGTACATTTTTGATGCCAGTTTATTCCATTCTGCATTTAATTCATCCATGGCCGACTTAATATCATCTTTATTCGAACTGGAGTTTGCTGTTTTCAGTTTTTCAACAGCATCAGTCAGTATTTTTTTCTCATCATCTGATAACTTTTCGCCAAACTCGTTGATATTCTTTTCAGTCTGATATACAAGTTGCTCTGCTTGATTGTGCAAATCAACCATTTCTCGATTTTCTTTATCTTCGGTTTCATGTTTCTTGGCATCATTGACCATTTTGTCTATTTCCGATTCACTCAACCCACTCGATGCCTCGATGCGAATGCTTTGTTCTTTACCAGTAGCCTTATCTTTTGCACTCACATTCAGAATACCGTTGGCATCAATGTCGAAACCAACCTCAATCTGTGGCACACCTCTTGGTGCAGATGGAATACCATCTAAATGAAAGCGTCCAATGGTTTTGTTGTCAATCGCCATTTCACGTTCGCCTTGCAGCACATGTATTTCAACAGTGGTTTGATTATCGGCAGCCGTGCTGAATATTTGAGATTTACGCGTAGGAATAGTCGTATTCCGTTCGATGAGTTTCGTGGATACGCTGCCCAATGTTTCAATACCCAATGAAAGTGGTGTTACGTCAAGTAAAAGAATATCATCAACATCACCAGCCAATACACCACCCTGAATGGCAGCGCCAAGTGCAACAACTTCATCAGGATTGACACTTTTATTGGGCTCTTTACCAAAAATTTCCTTCACTTTTTCCTGAATCTTAGGCATACGAGTAGATCCGCCGACTAATATGACTTCATCAATATCAGCTGCAGATAACCCGGCATCTTTTATTGCTTTTTTACACGGTTCAATTGTTCTCTCTATCAAATCTGAAACCAATTCCTCAAATTTGGCGCGAGTCAATGTAATGTTCAGGTGTTTCGGACCGGAAGCATCTGCTGTTACAAACGGCAGATTGATATCAGTTTGTTTTGAACTGGATAATTCCTTTTTAGCGTTTTCGGCCGCTTCTCTCAACCGTTGCAGTGCCATGGGGTCTTTGCGCAGGTCTATACCATCGCTTTTATTGAATTCATCCGCGATCCAATTGATTACTTTTTGATCGAAGTCATCACCACCAAGGTGCGTATCACCATTGGTTGATTTCACTTCAAAAACACCATCACCCAGTTCAAGGATTGAAATATCGAACGTACCGCCGCCCAAATCAAAAACAGCGATTTTTTCGTCTTTCTTTTTATCCATACCATAGGCAAGTGCTGCTGCTGTGGGTTCGTTAATAATACGGCGTACATTCAAACCGGCGATCTTTCCAGCATCTTTTGTTGCCTGGCGTTGGGAATCATTAAAATATGCAGGAACAGTTATGACTGCGTCCGTAACAGTTGTGCCCAAATGTTCTTCAGCCATTTGTTTGAGTTTTTGTAAAATCATGGCACTGATTTCAGGCGGCGTGTATTCCTTATCGTCTACTTTAACAGCCAGATTTCCACCTTTTTTCTTTTCGACCTGATAAGGAACTTCTTCAAGTTCAGTACCAACTTCATTAAACATTCTGCCCATGAAGCGCTTGATTGAAAAGATTGTTTTTTGCGGATTAGTTACAGCCTGGCGTTTGGCCGGCTGGCCGACCAGTCGTTCGCCATTTTTTGTAAATGCGACGACAGAAGGGGTTGTACGACCACCTTCAGGATTATTGATTACAGAAGGTTCACCGCCTTCCATAACGGCGACACAGGAATTCGTTGTTCCTAAGTCAATTCCAATAATTTTACCCATTATTAATTTCCTTTTTATTGAGTTAATTCAGCGAATAATAAATTCTGCTGTATATATTACAATTATTATACCAACATAAATGATTAACCTATTTGGCAATAATATGGTCTACTTTCGACCTATATGGCAGAATTTAGGGAGATTTTACTTCTTCAGTAGAATCGATGGAAGGCGTTGATTTTTTAGATTTATCTTTTTTTATTGGTGCTTTCGTGTATAAGAAAACATCTTTTTTAGCATTCACTTTAATTGTATCACGCTCCACAAATTTTTCTTCCAACAGCATTTCAGAAATGGGGTCTTCCAGACTATTCTGGATTTCCCGGCGTAAATGTCGGGCGCCGTATTCTGGATTAAATCCTTTCTTAACCAGCAATTTCAAAGCAGATTTCGTCAATCTGATCTTGATGCCTTTGCGCTGCAAATTGGTCCGCAGGTCTTCTAATTGCAGATTGACAATATCCAAAACATGTACCTCAGTCAGTGAATGAAATACGATTGTTTCATCTATCCTGTTTAAAAATTCAGGACTAAAAGTTGTTTTTACTCTGTCCAACAATTTCTCCCGCATAGCTTCATAAGATTGATCTGAAGACTGATCAACAAAGCCCAGAGTACTGCCTTTTACGATTTCTTTTGTGCCCACATTGGATGTCATGATGATAATTGTATTTTTAAAATCAACTTTGCGACTCAAACTGTCTGTCAGTACACCTTCATCAAATAGTTGCAGCAAGAGATTAAATACATCCGGATGCGCTTTTTCCATCTCGTCAAAAAGGACAACTGAATAAGGATTGCGTCTTATTTTTTCAGTCAATTCGCCACCTTCTTCATAACCCACATATCCGGGAGGGGCTCCAATCAGACGAGAGATAGAGAATCGTTCACTAAATTCGGACATATCAATTTTTACAATAGATCCTGTGTGACTGAATAAATAATTTGCCAATACTTTCGCTAATTCGGTTTTACCAACTCCAGTTGGACCTAAAAAGAGAAATACACCAATGGGATGATTGGGATTTTTTAATCCAGCACGAGCACGTTGAATTGACTTGGATATACTAGTGACAGCATGTTTTTGACCAATAATATTCTTTTGCAGAGCATCCTTCATTTTGAGAAGCTTATTCGTTTCAGACTCTGCAACTTTATTCACAGGGATGCCTGAAACAAGCGCAACAACATCAGCAATCGTTTCTTCAGAAATTAATTCAGGTTTGGAATGTTCGTGCTCTTGCCATTCCTGTTGGAATTTCGATAATTTTACTAACAGTTTTTGTTCTTTATCGCGATGATTTGCTGCTTCCTCGAATTTTTGGGCAGCAACTACTTCTTCTTTCCTAGTTATGACCTTGTCAATTTCTTTTTCCAGGTCTAAAATTTTCTGGGGTACGCTAACATTGTGCAGATGAGCCCTGGAACCGGTTTCATCCATTATATCGATTGCTTTATCCGGTAGAAATTTGTCCGTTATATAACGGTCTGATAAATACACACAGGCTTCAATAGCACTATCATCGTAGCGGACATTATGATGGTTTTCATAAGCTTCTTTAAGGCCCATCAGTATTCTGATCGTTTCAGCCTGGCTGGGTGGATTGACAATGATCTTCTGGAAGCGGCGTTCCAGGGCACCGTCTTTTTCTATATGCTTACGATACTCATCCAAAGTTGTTGCACCGATGCAGTGAATATCGCCGCGAGCCAAGGCCGGTTTAAACATATTTGATGCGTCCAGAGAACCCGAGGCGCCGCCAGCGCCAACCAGGGTATGCAGCTCATCAATGAATAAAATGAGATTATCCGTGTTTTCCAGTTCAACCATGATAGTTTTCATACGTTCCTCAAACTGACCACGATATTTCGTGCCAGCGACTATGGATGCCAGATCAAGAGATAATATGCGTTTATTATGTAGTAATCTGGGAACAGATTTAT
>JYMV01021105.1_pt1 | contig 24302 bp, 17 predicted proteins | sample 338911 | NCBI WGS metagenome assembly JYMV01 (sample SAMN03354496, study PRJNA234377) | hydrothermal vent metagenome | biome: Deep sea; feature: Hydrothermal plumes at the Eastern Lau Spreading Center, Western Pacific Ocean; material: Seawater | place: Tonga | collected 2009 | depth 2000 m m
CCGGTTCCAACTCATGGTATCGTGTACTGAGCGCCTACTACGGCAGTGTTGACCGAGACTACAACTTTCGAAACTACGGCTTTTCAGCTCGTTGCGTCCGGGATTAATCTTAAATCAAATGAAACACCTCTTCACTATATCACTATGTTTCTTAGCGCTTTCTTTTAGCGCTCAAGAGCCTGATGGTATATATGATATACTAATATGTCCTGAGGACCTTAACGGAGATGGGGTTATTGGTGTTCAGGATTTATTACTTGTATTAAGTGAGTTTGGGTGTAGCTCATCATGTGAACATGATATAAATCAAGATGGTTATGTAGCTGTTCAGGATATACTTCAGCTCCTGAGTGAGTTTGGAAATACATGCGGAAGCCCTGCATTTCAAAATTGTGGCGACCAAATATTACATGAAGGTTACAATTACTCTACAGTTCAAATAGGTGAGCAGTGTTGGTTCTCTGAGAACTGTAGATATCTTCCCGAGGTGTCACCCGTTTCAGTAGGTTCAGTTACTGTGCCTCAATACTATGTACACAGTTATGCGGGTTCTGAAGTAGGCGAAGCAATAACCTTAAGTAACTACGAGACCTATGGTGTACTTTATAACCATCCAGCTATTATTTTGACTGAAATTTGTCCTGTAGGATGGCATGTGCCTAGTGATGATGCTTGGACCATACTATTTGATTATTTGGGAGGAGAAGCTATTGCAGGAGAAGCAATGAAATCTGAATTTCCATTTTGGAATGGAACTAATTCTAGTGGGTTCAGTGGATTAAAAGGTGGTTATCGTTATTCTTCGGATTCCTTAGGGTCAGGCCAAACCGTCAATCTTGATTACGAAGGATACTGGTGGAGTTCTTCATCACAAGATGAAATCGCCTCTATGATTTTATTGCGTTTGTACGATCAATTTGTTTTACGTTGGGAGATAAGTGTTGCGAGTGCGCTCTCTGTGCGTTGTATAAAAGACTAACATTCATCTGACACCTCAAGTCTTTGATTATTTTAAGTCGTTATTGTCTAGGTATAAAAGAAAATCTATAATAATAGATCCGCTACATACGCTGTACAACTTTCGTCATAGCGGAGCTATAGAGATATACAAGCGTACAGGCTATTAACGATACTTCAACCTGCCATGGGGCGCGTCTTTAGCTATTACTTTAGGTTATTTGCGAGGAATAGAACTGCTTAGTGGTAGATTTGCAAAATGCATCCAAACGGCCCCCCAACAATGATACTTGTTCTAGCGATTATGCTATGTGTTGTAGCCGTGATAGAATGGATGGCATTTAGGCTCGTGAAGAGGAGGTGGGATAGTAAAGATTGGTGGAAATTGGTGGGTAGGGTTTGGATAGTAATGACCATCGTTCTATGGGCGTGCTTTACTACTAGTATGGTGAATTACTCGGATTGGAGTGTGAGGTTGCCGAGTCTTGTGGCGTGCTTTTCTTCAGCGTTTTTCGTGAATTTATTCCCTAAGTTGATCCTCGCATCGTTTCAGATATTAGATGATGTGAGATACTTGGGTGCAGCGATTTTTAAGAAGGCGAAGGTGACAAAGCCGAGCAATCCCATTCCGAGAGCCTCGTTCTTAAATTACGTGGGAGCGGGGGTGGCGGCTGTGACTTTCGGGGCGATTTTCCAGGGAGTGGTTTGGGGTAAATATGCGTACAGGGTGGAGAACGTGAAGGTGCCATTGCCGAATTTGCCTGACGCATTTAAAGGCCTCCGCATAGTCCAAATCTCAGATGCACACCTCGGCTCATTCATCGGGCAACCACAGAAAGTTTTAGACGCCTTAAAGACAGTGAACGAGTTGAAGGCGGATATGATTTTGTTTACGGGAGACTTAGTAAATAGTACGGCGGGGGAGGCGGAATCGTGGATAGCGGCTTTCGCGGAATTGAAAGCTCCGATGGGGAAGTATAGTATTATGGGGAATCATGATTATGCCGAGTACGGGGAGTTCGCTCCGGGCGAAAGTGAGGCGAGCGTGAAAAGGCTTCACGAAATACATGCTGAGATGGGATTTCATTTGATGCTCGACGAGCATGTTCATTTCGAAGCGAGTGATGGGTCGAAGATTGTTCTTGCGGGAGTAGAAAATTGGGGGAGAAATTTCGGTAAAAAAGGCGACCTAAAGAAAGCTCTTGCCGGAAGTGATAGCGAGAATCTAACCACGATATTGATGAGTCACGACCCTAATCACTACGAAGACGAAGTAATGAACGGTCTAGCCCCAGTCGATCTCACTTTGAGCGGTCATACGCACGGAATGCAGATGGGTATTAAGATCGAATGGCTCGGAATCGACTACTCCCCAGTTTCAATGTTCTACAAAAGATGGGGCGGACTTTATAAAGATGGCTCCCAATTCCTTCACGTAAACCGAGGTTTCGGAGTTCTCGCTTTCCGAGGTCGAATAGGTATGCCACCGGAAATCACCGTTTTAGAGTTAGTTTAATCTTAGTTAAAAAGTGATTAACTTTGCCCCATCCTCATATGGCTGTGAGGCTAGAGAGCCTCGAGATGTATCAATATCTTGGGGCTTTTGCTTTTTGCGAATTTTCGCAAAATTTGACTTAATCTCTTTATCTTTCGAGTGATGAAAGAGAAAGCAGAAATTCTAAAGTACATAGCTGACCATCCGGGATCAAAGGTGAAAGTTGCGGTTACGGATATCGATGGGGTTTTGAGGGGGAAGTTTATGCGTAAAGAGAAGTTTCTGAGCGTTTTAGAGAGTGGTTTTGGATTTTGCGATGTGATATTTGGTTGGGATTGCGCTGACGTGTCCTACGGTTTACAAAAGGAAAGTGATATTACGGGGTGGCATACTGGATATCCCGATGCGCAAGCTGTTGTGGATATTAATACGTTTCGGAAAGTACCTTGGGATGGAGGGACGCCGTTTTTCTTGGCAGATTTCGTGAAAGATGGGGGTGAAGCGTTGGAGGTTTGTCCTAGACAGTTGCTTAGAAAAGTTAAGGCGGAGGCCGAAGAGATGGGGTTTAAGGCCATGTATTCCCAGGAGTTTGAGTGGTTTAATTTTGATGAGACGCCTGAAAGTTTTGCCCAAAAGGGATATAAAAATCCTAAACCGATGACGCCTGGCATGTTCGGTTATTCGCTGTTAAGGGCGAGTCTGAAGTCGGAGTATTTTGACGATATTTTCGAGTTGATGGAGGAGTATGACATCCCCCTTGAGGGCTTGCACACCGAGACGGGGCCTGGGGTTTATGAGGCCGCGATTCTGTATGACGACATCCTCGAATCGGCTGACAGGGCTGTGCTTTTCAAGACTGGCGTGAAGGAAATTGCTTACAAGCATGAGGTTATGGCTAGTTTTATGGCAAAGCCAAACCCCGACCTCCCAGGCTGTTCTGGTCACGTACACCAAAGCTTGTGGAAGGATGGGAAGAACGTCTTTTTCGATTCCAGTGACGAAAACGGAATGAGCGAGACGCTTAAGTCATTTATCGCGGGTCAACTTCATTGTTTACCACATATCATGCCTATGGTCGCTCCCACGACAAATAGCTTTAAGCGTCTTGTCGATGGGGCTTGGGCACCTACTACTTTAACGTGGGGTGTCGATAACAGAACTACTGCTTTTAGAGTGCTTTGCTCGGGAGAGAAATCGGCGAGGGTTGAGGCTAGAGTGTGCGGATCGGATACAAATTCCTACTTAGCGATGGCGGCGTGTCTTGCGTCGGGGTTGTTTGGTATTAAACATAAGATGAAGTTAGAGCAGCCGGCGACTTCGGGGAATGGGTATGAGGAGAAGTCTCATGGAACCTTGCCTGCTTCATTGAAGATTGCGACGGAAAAAATGAGGAAATCATTCGTGGCGAGAGAGTTGTTTGGGGATGCTTTTGTGAAACATTTTACGAAGACGCGGGAGTGGGAGGTGAAGCAATTTGAGGAGTCGAAGAGTGATAATTGGGAGTTTAAGAGGTATTTCGAAATTATTTAAGAGGGTTATTAAAATGCATGATTTTCAGAAATTGGTCAGTTTTTCTTTTCCAACGAATATTCTTTTCGGGTGTGGGGCGGTTAAAGAACTAGGGCCACATCTCTTAGGGCAGTCTTTTAAGTGTCCGTTGATTGTTACGGATCCAGTTGTTGCGGAGTTAGGGTTTTTTAAGGACATAGTGAGCTCGTTAGAAAGCCAGGGGTTACGCGTTACGGTGTTTTCGGAGATTCATAAAAACCCCGTAAAATCGGATGTGATAGCTGGAGGCGATGTTTACGAGGCGAATGATTGTGATTGTATTGTGGGAGTCGGAGGAGGTGCCGGACTTGATGTTTCTAGGGCGATAGGGTTGCGAGTGAATCATAAACGCGATCTGTTTGATTACGACGACTTGATAGGTGGTGATAAGTACGTTACAGAAGACGTTCCGTATTTAGTAACCATCCCTACGACTTCTGGGACGGGGAGTGAAGTTGGGAGGTCAGCGATAATTTCTGAGGATGAGAGCAAGAGAAAGCGGATCCTGTTTTCGCCTAAGTTGCTTGCGTCGCAAGTTTTTGCCGATCCGGAGTTGACTTACGGTTTGCCGCCGTCGATTACTGCCGCAACAGGTATGGATGCCCTCACTCATTCTATGGAAGCTTTTATTGCGAAGGGATATCATCCCATGGCAAGTGGGATAGCTTTAGAAAGTATTAAAATGTGTGCTCGATCTTTAGAGTTGGCGGTAAAAGAACCAAAAAACGCTCAGGCACGCGGAGAAATGCTTCTCGCTTCTTTAATGGGAGCTGTTGCATTCCAAAAAGGTCTCGGAATCGTTCACGCTACGGCTCACCCATTGAGCACTTTGCTCGATATGCATCACGGCCTAGCTAACAGTATGATGATTCCTTACGGAATGGAGTTTAATGAGGTAGGGATGGAGGAGGAGTTCGTGGAACTTGCCGCTGCACTCGGTGCAAAAGGTAGCGTGAGTGAGTTTTTACATGAACTAAAAAGTAAGTTGGGATTGCCTGAAAAGTTGAGTGATATAGGAGTGAAAGAAGAACATTTAGACGACCTAGTCGAGCTCGCTTTTACAGATTTTTGTTTGCCCGCTAATCCTCGTGAAGCTAGTAAAGCTGATCTGAGAGCGATTTATGAAAAAGCACTTTAAGACCTGCTAGATATGATTAAGCTAGGAGTTTCATCCGCATTTATTTATCCCGATTTGAATAGGGCGACCTTCGGAGCGAAGAGTTTATGCTTTCTAGAAAAGGATATGGCGAATTATTTGAGTAGGGAGGGAGTGATGCCGGTTTTAGTGCCCGACCTAGATTCTGATGAAGCGCTGGAGGCTTTTATGCTGGAAATTGACGCGCTCGTCCTTCAAGGCGGGAGCGATATTGCTCCGGAGACTTATGGAGAGAAACCTGTGCTAGAGGGGAAGTGGCTAGGAGATAGGTGCAGGGACGACTTTGAGCTCAAGCTGCTAACGATTGCTGTGCGCATGAAAAAGCCAGTTTTCGGTATCTGTCGTGGCTTTCAGTTAATTAATGTGTTCTTCGGAGGGACTTTGTTTCAGGATATGGAATACCAAACAAAAACTTCCTTCCCTCACCGTGACGCTATACTGTACGATCAACTAAACCACACTATAGATCTCGTTCCGGGCTCTTTGCTCCAGGAATTAATTGAAGCAAAACCCGACATCTCTGATTCGGAATCTCTCAAAGTGAATTCCGTTCATCATCAAGGCGTAAAGGATTTAGGAAGTGACTTAGAGGTGATGGCATTTTCTTCAGAGGATAATGTAATTGAAGCGTTTATCCATAAATGCGAGAATGTTATGGGAGTTCAATGGCATCCCGAATTTTTCTATAATTCCAAGGAGCTTCTTTTCGACTCGGATATTCTATTTCGACACTTTCTAAGCTTAATTAAAAAATAAAATGCAGGACTCAACAACTTTAAAGGAGAAGTTAGAAAAGGCAAAGAGGGCGCAAAAGGTTTGGTCTAAAGAGGATTTGAAGACCCGCATAAACTGGATCCCCGTTTACAAAAAGTTGTTGCTAGATAACGTGGATGAATTAGCTGGGATACTTTCTGCAGAGATGGGTAAGCCAGTGAGCCAAGCGGTGGGAGAGATCAAAGGCGCAACGGGACGCCTGGACTTCTTCTATGAAAACTCAGAGAAGTATTTAGAAGAGGAAATTATTATGGAAAGCGACTCTCATATAGAGAAAATCGTTAGAGATCCACTCGGAGTAGTTGTGAATATTTCTGCCTGGAACTTTCCGTACAACATCGGGTTCAATGTTTTCGTGCCGGCTGTTGTGGCGGGTAATGCGGTGCTATACAAACCATCCGAAATCACGCCTTTAACGGGCGAGAAAATGATTGCGCTTATGCACGAAGCTGGCGTGCCGGAGGATCTGGTAATAACCGTCCAAGGCGCAGGAGATGTCGGCTCGAAGCTACTCGACTTAGATATCGATGGTCTGTTTTTTACGGGGTCGTATGGGACAGGTAAAGCGATTCATAAACAACTTTCGGGAAGGATGATTCCGTGTCAATTAGAGCTCGGTGGAAAAGACCCCGTATATGTAAGTGCCGACAACTCTGATTTGGATTCCGTGGCGGAAGATTTAGTGGAGGGGAAGTTTTGGAATAACGGCCAGTCGTGTTGTGCTGTCGAGCGCATTTACGTGCACCATTCTCATTACGAGGAACTTGTTAAGTTGTTTACGGAAAAAACTAAGTCACTTATTATAGGCGACCCCAAGGACGATTCTACTTTCTTAGGACCTCTCGCACGCCCTGAAGCAGTCAATCTTCTACAAGCCCAAACCCAAGACGCCCTATCCAAAGGTGCAACTCTCGAATGTGGAGGAAGCTCACCATCTCAATTTAAGGGCGCCTATTTCAAGCCAACAGTTCTCTCGAACGTAAACCACTCTATGTCTGTAATGATGGACGAATCATTCGGACCGATAATCGGCATCCAAAGCGTCTCTTCTGACGAGGAGGCTGTTAAATTAATGTTAGACACTGAATTCGGGTTATCCTCAGCTGTGTTTTCAGACTCTTACGAAAGCGCCGAGTCTATCCTAGAAGAAATGAATTCAGGTACAGTTTATTGGAACTGCTGCGATAGAGTATCGCCTAACACCCCATGGTCAGGAAGGAATCATTCAGGAATCGGGTCTACTCTCAGCTATATGGGGATTCGCGCATTCACTCAGCCTAAATCTTATCAAATAAAGTTGTAGCTACATCCGGGTATTCCGTGATGTAGTACATTTGGTTTAAACCTTAAAATTATTTATTATGGAAGAGAGTATCGAGCTTGTGTTTTATGTTGTGTTGGGATTGCTGTTTCTGAAAGGAGCTTTATATATGGTGAAGCAGAAACACGCTGTAGTAATTGAGCGATTAGGAAAGTTTAATAAAGTGTCAAAAGCGGGTTTACACTTTAAGATTCCTGTAATTGACAAAATTTCAGGGTCCGTTAATCTGAGAGTTAGAGAACTTCCTGTTGAAGTGGAAACAAAGACAAAGGATGATGTATTTGTGAAAATTGTAGTTTCAGTTCAATTTTTTGTTATTGATAATAGTGAAGGGATTAAACATTCATTTTACGAATTAAACAACCCAGAACAACAGATTCAATCTTACGTTTTCGATTCTATTCGATCTGAGGTTCCTCTTATGGAACTCGATGATGTTTTCGCTCAGAAAGAAAAAATCGCTCAAGCTATTAAAAGCGAGCTTTCTGAAACTATGCGTCAATTCGGGTTTGACTTTATCAAAGCCCTAGTAACGGATATCGATCCTGATGCAAAAGTTAAGCACTCTATGAATGAGATTAATGCTGCAAAACGTATGAAGGAGGCGGCCAAGGAAGAAGCGGCTGCAGCGAAGATTAGAGTCGTAGCGGCTGCCGAAGCGGATGCAGAAAGTAAGAGGTTAGCAGGAGAGGGCATTGCACAACAAAGAATCGCGATCGCTAATGGTTTAAAAGAATCTGTTGAGGAGGTTAAGTTAGCGATGGAAGAACACGTGACTAGCCAAGATATTATGAATATGCTTTTTATGACGCAGCATTACGAAACTATTTCGAAACTGTCGGAGAATAACACAAGCACTATTTTCATGCCTTACTCTCCCGATAACGTTGGAGATCTGCAGATGCAAATTCAAAGTAGTTTGATTGCTGTAAATTCAATGAAAAATAAAAAGGAATCTAAGAAGTAACTAACTGCTTTAGAAGTCTAGTGTCTTTTTCAAATTTCGTTGAGTAATTTCGTTACATGAATAAACTAGATCTTTCGATTTCTTTTTTAATCCTCGGATTAATTTCATCCGCTTCTCTTTCAGCCCAAACCCAAAACCCTGCCATCAAAGCCGGTAATGTCCTTGTTATGGGTGCTATGCGCAATGTTATGTGGAAAGGGGAGTTGTTTGGAAAGATGAACCTCGATACGATTTCTAATCGTGAAGGTTTATACGGAGTAGGGCCTTTAGAGTATCTACGTGGAGAAATTCTAATTGTGGACGGTGTAAACTATATCTCTACTGTTGACGAAAAAGGCGATGTTTCTGTAGTTGTAAACTCCGATGTGAAAGTTCCCTTTTTCGTGTACGCAAACGCTATAGAGAGCGACTTCGTCGAGCTAGAACTTCCCTCTAAAATTCGCTCCATTTCCGATATCGAAGCCTTTATCGACGACGCTACCACCGATAGAGTTCGACCTTTCGTTTTCAAACTCCACGGTACTGTTTCGAAAGCAAACTATCACATCCAGAACCTACCTCTCGGCACCTCCGTTTCTAACCCGGACGAAGCTCATAGCGGCCAAGTAAAGTTCGAACTCCACGACGAAGAAGTCGACATAATCGGTTTTTTCTCGACCGAACACCAGGCCGTTTTCACCCATCACGACACGTTCCTACATATGCACATCATAACTGAGGACCGTACGAAAATGGGTCACCTAGATGCTGTGAAGCTCGAAAACATGACGATTTCGCTTCCAAAAAACTGATTATCAAGATCATCTTAGTAAAGAGATAAATTCACTACTTTTGCACCCGCTAAAAGGCTATTCAGATGAAAAGAATTAACGAGTACAAAAGATTATTTGAGGTTGAAGGAGTAATTGAGCTTGCTCCTTTGAAGAAGAAATATCGTTCTTTAGTTAAGGAATGGCATCCTGATAAATTTCCTGATGGAGGAGACAAAGCAGTCGAGGCAGAAGATATGAGCCGTAGAGTAATCGATGGATATCACTTTTTAGTTAGTATTTCACCTGCTACTAAGGAGGCAAACCTTCCTGAGTTCACTACCACTACTACTACTGCGATGATAGATGATTTGCAGCACAAGGGGATGCGTCTTGAGATTACTTTCACTGACGGAAACACTTATGAGTTCTTCGGAGTAAACAAGCAGCTCTTTACAAAGCTCATCAACTCAGACAAGCAGTTGAGGTTTGCAAAAAGAAAGATCTTCGGTACATGTGTATATCGCAAAGCAAAGAGCGGGACAAAGGAGGAATAAACTCTTCTAATTTTATTCATTTTGAATATCTTCTTTTTAGCCGTATCTTAATCCTTCTATTTTTATAGGATTAAACAGACATGAGTAAGAAAATTTACATTATTCACGAGAATGATGAGTGGATTATACAGCTAAAGCAAGAACTGGAGATTCTAAATCAGCCATATGAAACGTGGTTTATTGATGAGTTAGAGCTGGATTTGGACTCTACGCCTCCAGAAGGTGTATTCTACAACAGAATGAGTGCTTCCTCGCATACGAGAGGGCATAGGTACGCACCCGAGATGACTGGCGCATTACTTTCTTGGTTGAAAAGCCACGGACGAACCGTGATTAATGATAGAGACGCATTGCGTCTAGAATTGAGCAAAGTAGAGCAATACACAGCCCTAAAGTCTGCTGGAATAACGACTCCTGAGACCATCGCTGTGAATTCCATCGATTTGCTGTTTGACGCGACTGTGAAATTGAATAAAACGCCGTTCATAGTCAAGCCGAACCGCGGTGGTAAAGGGACTGGCGTTCAGCTATTCTACACCCTTGAGGGGTTGAAGTCATCGATAGAGAATGATGCGTTAGGAGAGAGTTTGGACGGTATGTGGTTAGTCCAAAGCTATATTAAGCCTTCCGACGGCTGCATTACTAGAGTCGAATTCATAGGGGGAGAGATGATTTATGCCGTTCGTGTTGACGCTTCAGGCGGTTTCGAGCTGTGTCCAGCAGATTCTTGTCACGTAAATGATGATTTCTGTCCTACAGACAGTGTAGGCTCGAAGTTTTCGATACATCAAAATTATGAAAATGATGAGATCCACAAATACAAAAGCTTCCTGTCTTCTAACGGAATCGGCATCGGAGCCATAGAGTACGCTCGTGATTCTACAGGTAAAAGATATGTCTACGATGTAAACACGAACACGAATTATAATAATAAAGCCGAGCTCAACGACGGAGGCGAGATCCAAGGCATGAGAGAAATAGCGAAGTTCCTGACTTATAAACTCAATAATAAGCGTTTATAACCTGAGTCAGATTGTGGATTGTCTGTGAGTAAATAGTGGCAAGGTTTTCGTAACCCCGCCCGATATTCACGGAATGATTAAAGGACCGTTTAAGAATCCGTTTTTTGTTGCAGTTGCACTTATTGCAGTGATAGCAATAGGGTTAGTTGTAGTGCCTAAGATGCAGGTTGATATTCTTCCTGCATTCCGTAAGTCGGCAATGCAAATTTTGACCTTATACCCCGGAATGCCTACTGAGGTTGTGGAGAAGGATATAACTAGTAGGATGGAGCGTTGGACTGGTCAGTCGAACGGGATTTTAAAGCAAGAGTCGAAGAGTTTAATGGGGGTGAGCATTGTGACGAACCACTATCGCTCGGATATTGATCCCGCTGAGGCGATGGCGAATACTTCCGCTTATGCGATGAGCGACATGTATTATCAGCCACCGGGAACCTTACCTCCCATGGTTCAGCCCTTCGATCCGACGGCTTCCACGCCTTTAATGCTGCTCACAGCTTCGAGCGATGTTAAGTCAGGTAAAGAGTTATATGATGTAGCGTATTACGCTTTGCGCCAGATGCTTAGCGGAGTGAAAGGAATCATTGCACCTGCCGCGTATGGAGGATCGAAACGCCGTATTCACATCTATGTAGATCCAGTGATGTTGGAGGCGTATAATTTATCCCAAACCCAGGTTAACGACGCCATTAAGCGCAATACCACGATGATTCCTTCCGGAATCGCTGAGATAGGAAATATCAATTACAGTATCGACGCTCAGGGGATGATTAAGGATGTGGAGGACTTTAACGATATCGTTGTGGCGATGGTTAATGGTCGTGCGATACAGGTCAAGGATATCGGATTCGCGGCCGATGCGGCGGCGATTCAAACTAACATAGTTCGTGTGGACGGGAAGAATCAGGTTTACCTCCCGATTTTTAAACGTACAGGGAGTAATACGATCGAAGCGGTTGAGGCAGTGAGGGCGGCTCTTCCGAAATTGAAGGAGAGACTTCCTGATGACGTACAGTTGAACGTGATTTTCGACCAAAGCTCGTATGTTCGTCGTTCTATTAGCGGACTGATGTTCGCAGGTTTAGGCGGGCTCGTTTTAGTGGCGCTCATTCTTTTACTCTTCCTAGGAAATGTGCGATTCGCTTCGATTGCGGTATTCGCGATTCCTCTTAGTGTATTAGCGGCTTTAGTGGCATTGCATGGACTAGGTCAAGGTCTTAATTCCATTACTCTCGGAGGGATAGCGCTAGCTCTGGGTCTTCTAGTAGATAACGCCATCGTAATGCTCGAGGATATAGATAGGCGAATGAAGCTAGGTATGGACTCTATGTCGGCGGCGAAAGAATCGGCCGTTTCTATGGCGGGTCCAGTACTTGCATCGACCCTCGCGATAGTAGCGGTGTTCGTTCCGATTTTGTTTTTCGAGGGTATCGCTCGGGATTTGTTCGGTCCGCTCGCAATGACTGTGACAGCTTGTATGTTCGCCTCGTACTTGTTTTCTATAGCAGTAGTTCCGCTCGCCGCGGGATTGTTCCTTCGTAATAAGGCGGTATCGCCAAATGAAGTGAAACGTACGGGGTTCGATAGAGCCCTCAACTCATTAGAATCACGTTATGAGAACTCTCTAAAGAAAATGGTGACCCGACCTATGTTTTTGGGAGCTATTATGGTGGCATTGACCGCTATGGCAGGGTTTGGCGTGACACAAACCGGCTATGAATTGTTTCCTAAAGAGGATGTAGGTCAGCTGGAAATTCAGGTGAGAATGCCGTCTGGAACTACGTTGAGTTCTTCGGAGAATACCATTGCTCAGATGGAGGAGGTGGTAAGGAATGAGCTGGGTACAGACTTGAATTTGGTGATTTCAAACATTGGAGTTTTCTATGATTTGCCTGCGGCTTACACCCCTAACTCAGGTACTCAGGATGCTTTTATTGGAGTCCAAATCGTAGACGATGCCTCCACTTCTACAGGTGAATATGCTACTAGGTTGAGGGAGCGTTTTATAGATCAATTCCCTGGAGTAGAGTTGAGTTTTTATACTGGAGGCTTGATGACAGCAGCTTTGAATGAAGGAAAGCCCGCGCCGATTGACGTTAGGATTAAAGGAAATAAACTCGAAGTTTTAAGAGAGATAGCGGAGCAGGTGAGGGATCGTATTCGCGGGATTGATGGTGTGATGGACGCTAGGGTTCTCCAACGTTTAGACCAACCAACGAAGGAGGTCGATATAGACAGAGAGAGAGCAGCAAGGATGGGGGTAGACCCGGTCGATGCGATTAAAAACATGGTAGCGGCGTTTAGTTCTACAGCTACTTTTGATAAGTCGTTCTGGATTGATGAAGGCAACGGGAATCACTACTATGTAGGGGTGACGTACCCGGAGTATGCTATTGACGATAACGACGTGTTGGGCTCGGTGTTAGTTACAAGTTCACTCGGAGATAAGCCCGTTCCATTTAGGAATTTCTCAGTGGTAAGAGATAGGAATACAGCTGTTGAGATAAACCATCACAATCTATCGAGAGTTTTCAATGTGTACGCGAATATCGAAGGGCGAGATGTGGGAAGAGCATCTCAGGAAATTGAAAACAGTATAAAGTCTATTCGAGATAATTTACCTCGTGGGTATTCTTTAGATCTAGATGGGGAGGTGAGTGTGATGAGGAGTTCATTTGCGAACTTAGGTTTGGGATTAGGGTTAGCGCTTTTGTTCGCTTACTTGATTGTAGTACCCCTTTTTAGATCGTTTAAACAACCAATAGGGATGCTTCTGGCTTTTCCTCCAGCACTTGCAGGTGTGGTAGGTCTGCTTTGGGCTACAGGGACACCATTGAGCATACAGGCCTTGATGGGAGCAATTATGGTGGTGGGAATCACTGTCTCATACGGGAACTTGCTCGTGGACAGGATTAACAAATTGAGGGCCGAAGGCATGCCTTTGGAAGAAGCCTTGACTCAAGGTTCTCGCCAGAGATTGCGCCCGATTATTATGACTGCTTTAACTACAATTTTAGGATTGTTACCTACGGCGCTAGGCTTTGGAGGAACGTCAATAAATGAGCCATTAGCACTCGCTGTAATAGGAGGGACTGCGATGGCGGCGGTATTGACTTTGTATGTGGTGCCGGCGGGATATCGTTTGTTCTCTAAAGTTTGAATTTGAAGAGTTGAGTTTTGAAAAATTGATGATGAATTTGATGAAGATGATGAATTTATATAAAAAGAATTTTTTCAATGCGGTGCTGGTTTTTTCAGCTTTAGCATTGGTTATTTCGGGGTGCTCGGACGGAGTGAATTCTGGTGCTGGAAATACAAATGCGAAAAGCTCTGTGGAGAAGGTTTTGGTGGAAACGGTTACGCCTACTTTGAAAAATTTCGCGAAGGAATTGAAGGTGGTGGGAACAGTTGAGCCGCTTCAGTGGGTGGATATTTTGCCTCTTGAATCAGGCCAAGTATCACAGGTTCTTGTCGATTTAGGTGACTCTGTTGAAAAAGGGGAGCTTTTAGTAGTACTTGTAAATCCTATTATTACTCGTGAAGTTCAAGCTTTAAGGGTTGAGGCAGAAGCCGCTTCAAAGCAGTTAGCGAGGATAAAGGAAGCGATATCTTCAGCTCCGGGTCTTATTTCGGCTGCCGACTTAGACGAAGCGGAAGCGACTTCGGCTCGTGCTTCGGTGGCACTATCTGCTGGTGAAGATAGATTGATGTTTTTAGAGGTTCGAGCTCCTATCAGTGGAGTTGTTTCTGCACGGAATGTTCATCCGGGAGCGGTAGTGGAGAACGGTCTTACTTCTCCGTCTCAAGTGCCGATGTTGAAGATAGTCCAGTGCGCAGATGTACGGATTCGACTTCCTTATCCTGAGCGGGATATGAGGTTTATATCGGAGGGCGCAAATATTGAGTTGCACTTTCCAGATCTAGATCGCTCGATTTCTACTAAAGTAAGTAGAGTAGCAGCGTCAATTGACGCGAAATCTCGTACCGTAGATGTGATGGTCGATTTAGATGTGAATGATTGTTCTATACGTCCTGGTATTTACGTTGAGGGGGCTCTGATGGGCGGGTCGAAGGATAGCATAATGTCGTTACCGGCTGGTGTGCGCTTCATAGAAAACGGACTTCCGTTTGCGTCAGCCGTTATCGACGGAGTTGTGAAGAAGCTTCCTCTTACTATTCACGCCGAAGACAAAGAACATATCGCCTTTTCATCTGACGGAACAGGGTTTTCTACGGAGTTCATAATTACTGGTCGCAACCTCGTGAGCGAGGGAGAAGCAGTAAAAACTAGCCTCCGTAAATGAAATCGAATAGAAAACCCCTCCCGATAGCGATTTCGCTAGCCCTCGTCTTTACGGTAGCGATATCGAATCTCGCCACCTCACAAACGACGTCACTTACAGCCGAATACGTTCTTGAGCTAGCCCTTTCGTCACCAGTTTTCTTAAATGAATCGACGGCGAAACTTCATAAAGCCCAAGGCGAACTAGAGACTGCCAGAAGATGGTGGGTGCCCTCAACAACTATAGGGGCGACTAGTTATTCTCGTACTGGAAATGCTCTGAATTCTAATGGAGTCATTTTTACGGACGTAAACTCTAGTAGTGCTGAGCTAGGTATGGGGCTTAGTTTTAATGCAAATGCTGGGACTGGTTTTACGGGTGTTGAGGCTTCCAAGCACGCTTTAGATGCTACTGTGCAAGAGGTGAAGGCAGAGAGAGACTTGTTTGTTTTGGCCTGCATGAATGCTTATATATCAGCAATTTCTGCGACTAAAGATTATGAGTTTCACTTGATTGCTGTGGATGAGTTGAGGGATTTTGAAAAGCAGTTTGAGGCTTTAGCTGGCCTGGGGCTTAATCCGCAATCTGATGTTCTTACTGCTCGAGCAGAACGTATGCAAATGGAAAGTAAGGTCCTGATTTTAGAAGCTGCTTTGATTAATATGCTGTCTGAATTAAGGGGCGCTTTGGGGATGCCGTCTATGCCTGAAGTAGACGGGGAATGGCCGAGTATAGAATCTCTACTTGGAATATCAGTAGTTTCGAATTCACTTTCCGGAGGGTATTTACTGAAGAATCCTCCTGCGAGACAAGCCCTTTCATATAGAGTTGAAGAGGCGAAGTCTGAGAGGAGCGCTTTGTCTAAGGATGTTTGGATGCCCGAGCTAAGGTTAAGTCCTATGATAGGACGGTTCGGAAGAGATTTTTCACCTGCTTCACTTTCTTTGACTTCGGAGTGGGTAGCGAGTTTGGTGCTGTCGTTCCCATTGGAGAGTTTGTTTTCAGGAGGGAAGAAGAAGGAGGCGGATGCGAAGGTAAATCTTTACTCGGCTCGTGTTGCTGAGTGGGATCTGAGAAATGCTGCGTATTGCGATGGGATGATCGCTCGGATAGAGCTCCTGAAGAAAGCTCTGGACTCTCAGCTCGAAGGTGTGTATGCTTCGGACTTAGCTCTTTCGGATGCTTATTTGCGATTGAGTCACGGTTTAGTAGATTCCATGGAGATTATGCAAATCGAACGATTACGTTTGGAATCTCACTCAAAAGCGATTTCCTTGAAAGAGAAGATCGTAAAATTAGAGTTTGAACTTATTACTCTTACTAATCCTCAATGGACAAAAGTTGTATCAAGATGAGATTAAAGTTAAAGTTTTATTCAATCGCGATGATGGCTATGGGCTTTGCCGTGTGTACGCCATACCACTTAGCTGCGCAATACTCTCTTGTGGTTACTTATGAAGAGGCATTGAACCCGGAATTAACTAAATATCTGGTGTTTGTGAAGTTGAGTAAAGTTACAGATAGGGTTAGTGCTATTTACGGGACGGATAAGGATGTTATGTGGATAGAAGCTCCCGACGGAGTTTTCAATAGCCCTTTCAATGCAGGGTGGTCTGCTTCGGGGATGAACCCGCTTTTTTTCGAGGCGATGCCAGCTATGGTTGATGATAGTTATGCAACCATAGGTTTGTCGATGCCCGCTTCAGGTGGGCCTGAGGGGTCTGAGGATCCGATAATGGTGGAGGATAGAGGAAATCCATGGACTACCTTTTTCAAGGAGAACGGTGCTTCGCGATTCGATATAAACACGAAAATGGGTGGGTCTTGGTTTACTCTGAAAACGTCAGCTAATGGGTTAGTGGGTGAGAATGGTTTGGTACTTATAGCCCAAATCACTACTTCTGGCGATATCCGCGGACGCATAAACGCTCAGATTTTCCCAGAAGGAGACGGGAAAAAAAGTACGCGCGTAAAGTTCGAATTTAACGGACTAGGAGAACATCCCGGCGAAATTATTACGACTCCGAACTAATCCCGAACCGATCTACAAGCAGATGTCTCCGAATGCGGCAAGGATATCAAGAACGTCACTTACCGTAACATTCGTATCGCCATCTACATCGTACTGACAGTTTAAGATGCACCCGAATTCCGAGAGTATCGCCAGTACATCAGCTACAGTGGTACTACCATCTGAGTTTAGGTCAGTAGGACATTGAAGTCCACACGGTTGAGGGCCGAATACCGCATTTCCTAAGAAGAAATTACAAGTAGGGTCACCGTCGAAAGCTACGTCTAGGTTGAGCCAGGCGCCTGTTGCAGGAACCGTCATAGTGTAAGTTGAACCGGAAGCTTCAAGAGTGATCGAACTGTTGTTTACTAAAAGCCCAGAACTAGCAGGAGCTCCCGTGTAGGTTACAGTGAAGTCAACAGAGTATGAATTCGAGATAGGATCGCAAGCTGTATATGAAAGCACACTCACGTCGCTAATGTTACATGGTATATCTGTCCCAGTCCAAAAAGCCGCGCCATATTCAGAGTCTCCGATATAATTAAAAGGAGGGAGGGCGTTAACATAAGTCCCCATTTCCCAAAACCCGAGTTGTGAGCTGACGGATTCGTTTGAATTGCCAGATCCTCCCCATTGGATGTAATCCATAAGTTCGTTAGTAGGGCCGTACAATTGAAGGTCGCCGATAGTTGCCTCCGCTCCCCAACCAGGCCAAGCGAATTGAACAGTTGCGCCTGAGGCAACGAAAAGGTCTTGGCCCCCAGAAAGCTCATCAAATGTGTTGTAGATGCCATTCGAGTAAACACCCCATTCAGAAATGTCACCGTCACAATCAGAAACATTCTTGACCCGAATCACATTAGAACTTGGATTCACATATATAAGGCGCACCAATGCACAGCAAGGAGAACGTTGAGTGTAGCAAGACTGCTGAGTAGCTTCACAAGTCAGGTCAGCATTGAAATACGCCGTAACATCCACTGTGGCATTGTCCGCCTGGATGTTAACAAGAGTAATTGTTTGGGGGCTGTTGTTAATGGCGTGAAGACCACCATTTACGTTAATGAAACCTGAGCCAGGAGGATTCTCATATGTGAGAGTGATTTGCTGAGTGTAAGAGTTAGTCGTAGGGTTGCAAGCGAGTTGCGCCCCAGCTTGAATATTAGTAATAGCACAAACAGGAGCGACGTAGCCGTCACACCCGGTGAAACAAGAACCGCTTTGGTTTATAGCAGCTTGAAGACCGTAAGTCTTTACTGTAGGATGGAAATTAAGGTTTACAGATCCGCCGCTTATAGCATGGCAGTAACTCATAATAGTTCCCACCTGACCTTGAGGGTTGTTCGTGTATCCTGAGCAAGATCCCTCTAAGTCGCCACAGTTATCGATAGGTCCTCCAGGCCATCCGCACCAGTGAGTGTGACTAGACCCAAGGTTGTGCCCCAGCTCGTGAGAAACCACATTCAAATTCCATGAGTAACTTGAGATATTGTAATTAGTTGTTCCGGATAAGTATGCACTAAACCCATAAGCCCAAGAACTACAAACAACATCTAGATATGCAATTCCACCAGTACCAGTGTTGCTACGTTTTGTAAGTAGATGAGTTTCGTCACGTTGAATTCCGCTTAAGCTAGGATCTGTTTGCCAAGTAGAACGAAACGTTGCAAGCATCTCGCTAGCCTGGTTTGTGAAGTTCGACATAGGATCTGCCGTCTGCCAAATATGAACATACGTAGTCTGTAGGAAGACCAAAGTTCCTAATTCCTGCGTGTAGATTTGCGAAACTCCTGTCATTAACGCGAGTGCCCAATCTGTCGCACTCGTGACGCTACCGAAAGTAGAGTAGGTGTACGAGTCGATATCCACAGCCACTTCGACACATCCCACCATAGATTTTTGTTGAGACGCTTCGAGCTTTCGAGGTTCGTGACCGTCGCCTGTGAAGGACTCGTCGACATCACATTCGAATGGTCGTGTCTCTTCGGTGTTATTTACATCAAATAGTATATGAGTACGTGTCTCGTTTCCGGAATTAACAGCTACGTCACGAAATGGCTTAACCTCTAATTGAGCGCCCTCCCATTGGAAAGTTCCCATAACATGATCAACCATAAAAACGAAAGTTCCCGTACCTCCTATAACTCGGTAGGTCTTAATACGTGGAACGTAATCCATTTCTTCATACCCTTTATCTGTATGAATTCCTACAGTAACAGTGGCAGGAAAAGCTTCAAATTGTTCGAGTTCAATAGCGATCTCTTCACCATTAAAATCTGGCAGACGCAATGTGATATTTTCAGGGTGGTTCTTTCTAACCTCTTCGAAAACACTCAAATCTAAGTCCAAACCCACGGTTCTCGATTTATCAATCGTTATGCTCCTCACCATATCGCTCGAAGGAGAGAAAAGGGCAGGGGAGTTGATCTGAGTTTGGGCTGAAAGATTCGTTTGAAAAATCAATAAAAACGAAGCGAAAACTGAAAGGAAGTAAGGATTTCTAAGCATCAGATTGAATGTCAGGTGTTAGCAAGTATTAGCAAGGGTTTCCAAAAGCGGCAAGGATTGCCAGAAGGTCAGCCACTGTGACAGCGCCATCGCCATCAACATCAGCAGTACAACCCGTAAGGCAATTGAATTCGCTCAATAGTGCGAGAACGTCAGCAACTGTGACAACCCCATCTCCATTAATGTCCTCAGGGCAAGCACAACTCGTGAATTCGCATGATCCATTGTCTAACGTAGCCGTTGAATCGTAGTTACATGCTGTAGTATCTGTACATCCCGCACATGACGCATATTCACAAGAACCGTCGTCTAAGGTGGCTGTTGCATCGTAGTTACAAGCTGTATTGTTCGTGCATCCAGCACATGAAGTGAACTCACATGAGCCATCATCAATTGTTGCAGCGGCATCGTAGTTACAAGCTGTAACGTTTGTGCATCCAGGAATTGCTGGAGGACCGGTACACACACCTCCTAAACTAGCTGTCATGTTGTAATCCATGCTCGACGATGTACTCCACCCGTTTATCAAAGTAAGGCCCCACAGTCCAGACCCGCTTAGTCCCGACGTGCTGAAGTCATATGAAGCTGTGTATGTCCCACTTGGTGTGACATTCCAAGCTGTAGGCCAAAGAGCTGTTCCGGCAGCACAAGCTGAAGAAATATCGTACCCGCCTATTGAAAGACATTGTCCACCAGGAGCAGCAATTTCAATAAGAATATCACCAGCCCAGCTACTTCCTCCAGTAGTATTCGTAAAGACTAGACTTAAATCAAGGGTCGTTAGAGATCCAGTAGCGTCAAGTGTAACCGTAGCACTTTGAGATGCCGATAAAGACGCAATATTATTTATATCTGAAGAGCAATTGCAGTCGAAGCCCACAGGAGGGTAGACGCAGCTTCCATTATCAAAAGTCGCGGCAGGCATGTAGTTACAAGCAATAGGGTCTGTACATCCAGTACAAGAAGCTCCTCCGCCCGCACAAACGCCACAAACGTCGATTACAGAGCAAGAACCATCATCGGTTTGGGCTGAAGGGTCATAGTTGCAAGCCGTAGGATCGGTACATCCATAAAGTGATCCACAAGAAGCGACAGTACCCGCACAGCTTCCGTGACATGACCCATTTGCATTTAAGGTAGGTATCAAAGCGTTAGACTTAACCAACGAGTGGAACTGTAAAGTCACAGATCCTCCAGAAATTGCGTGGCAGTAACTCATCATTGTACCTACTTGAGGAGAAGGGTTATTAGTGTATCCAGTACAAGTACCCTCAAGGTCTCCACAATTGTCAATAGGACCTCCAGGCCATCCACACCAATGCGTGTGATGAGCTCCGAAATTGTGTCCCATCTCGTGTCCCACGACATTTAAGTTCCAATTGTAGTTAGGAAGGGTGTAGTTCGAATTGTTATCCATATGTGCGCTGAAGCCCACGCCCCAACTGCTACAAACAACATCTAACCAAGCAATACCTCCAGTTCCTGTATCAGATCTTTTCGTCATCAAATGAACTAAATCATGGTTCGAAGCAGATAAAACCGGGTCGTTAAGCCAAATCGCTCTTAGTTCATCAAGCATGGTGCCTGCATTTTCTACCGTCGTTGCATATGGTTCAGGTGTCTGCCAGATATTTATATAGGTCGCCTTAAGAGTAATTAAATCGTTTAATTCAGTTCTGAAAATCTCATCGACTCCCGCAAGCATCGCTAGAGACCAGTTTATGGCTGCGTCGCAATTCCCGAAAGTGTTATAGGTATAGTTGTCGATATCAATTCCGATTTCAACACATTCTAGTATGAGAGACTTTTCTTGAACGTCTTTACCTAGTCCTGGGATTCCGTCCTTGTTATTGCCTTTATCTTGAACGATATCATCGGCCGCACACGAGAACTTACTTTCACCACGGCTGTCATTAACGTCGAATAAAACGTATTCGATAGTTGATTCTTTCAAATCGATAGGGCGCAATTCAAACAGCCTATCGTTATAGCGAATCGAAGCGAGAATATGATCGTTAAAAATAACCATCGACCCGCCTATCCCTGGTCCAGTAATGTCAAAGGTCTTCAAGTCAGTCTCGAAAAACCTTTCGCTCACCTTAACTTCTCCATTTCCTCCATCGGTGCGTTCTCCTATCAAAATAGACTCGTCAAACGGACATGATTCTAATAAAGTTAATTCCACTATCCCTTCTCCAGGTAGCACTGCCTCCCATTGAACTAGGGGAGAGGTGATGGCTCTGATTTGGTCTAGATTGTTATTTGACAATTCATACCAAACCGTATTTTTTATATCCGTAGTTGGCACATTCGTCTGAGACTTAGATAAACTGAATGGGGTGATTGTTTCAACGTTCTGAGAAAATGCAACGAGCGAAAACAACAAAGCGAAGCTTAATGCGATTCCACGAAAAGTAGATAAGGGTGATGCTTTTGACATAACGAGTTCAGGGTTTGGGTCTTCAGAGTAAAATACTCTAATCAGTTGACGCAATTACCTCTTTAATGGTTGCCTAGCCTCTCGCCTAAATGCTTCGATTCATCAGACTCCACCCTAATTAAGCCTGCTACTAAAGTTGCCTAGCCTTTCGCTAACATTCATTCTTATGTTAGCCCAGAACAGATTGTAATCACCTATATGCCAATTGTCTTGATGTATGGCTCCTCCACCGAAAACATCCGGCTCGTCAAGCCATACCATACCTCGATGAACCCTGGTTGTTAATTTGCCCTTGTACTTAAACTTATAGGCGTCAGTTACAAGTCCTAAATGTTCAGAAGGATCAGTAGGCCCAGTTTTTGTGTCCCAAGAAATCGGATTAATACACTCAGGCACCTCTTCTTGCTGAGCCAGCCAGTCAGGCGTATAGCCAGTCGCATAAGTCATCCACGCGCAATAACAATTTGTGTCCCCCGAGCTTTTACACGCCTTAATTGTTTTAAAATCATCTTTATATATACCAAACCCAGGCAAATAGGCCACCACAAGTCTTTCCTGAAGCTCAGTTCCATCAAAGAATTCCTGTAAAAGCAATCTCGCATGCCAAGTGCCTTGACTATGTCCAGCAATAATTATCGGTCTTCCCGTATCAAAGTTATCTAACCAATACATGAAAGCTTTGCGCACATCGCTATAAGCGACATCAAGAGCTTCAATCCCTAATTCGTCTTCCGTCTTAAAAACTCGATAATGCGCTTGCCTATATCTAGGCGCAAAAATTCGCCCTACCCCGTTAAAAACGGACGTTTGATGTCTGATAGGCCAATAATCAATCCACGGTCCTCCATCATTATACATCGTAGGGTAGATGTAAAACACGTCTGCACCATTGGCGGATTTCTCCTCTAAATCATATTTTTTCGGCAAATCACGATTACACTTTTCAAATCCATTCAATGCCCAGTTGTCCTTATGTGAATAATCCGGAGAATTAAGATCACCAGATAAAGTTTTCGGGATGTCTCCCTGATCTTCCAATTCGTACCCTTCATTTTGGGGACTTATTGTACAACTCGTAATAGACACTACAATTATCGCTGTTAATGACAGTTCTGTTATGCTCAATAAGTTCATGTCGCAATTTCGCCATGAATCAATTTTATCCAATTTTATTTCCCCCTTTTTTTTTATTAGTTTTTTATTTTCCAAAATCACTTCTTTGAAAGGTTTAATAAACAGATGTAAGTTGCTGTAAAGGAGTTGTTTAATGGTATTATATGCAATCTGCCACCTTAATTCTAGCACAAAATCTTGTCGATATTTTACTGTAACTCGTCGAAGATATATGAACTTTGGACTATCTTTTCACCCTATTAATGCGCGCAAAACAAAGCACCATGAGCCGTTTTAAATTTTTACTAGTTGCAACTTGTTGTTGCTCAATTCTTTTCGGTACACAGGCACAGGCCCAGTACACACTAACTGTCGAAGCTTCAACTCCTGTTGCAGCTCTTGGAACGACTTATCGTTTCTACGTAGACATGAATGATCCAACCGATCGCATGAGTGCGATTTTCGGTAATGATCAAGCTCCACTTGAGATTAATGCACCGTCTGGTGCCTTTAACTCTAGTTTTAATGCTAGCTGGAGTGCTTCTGGTATCAACCCCGCTTTCTTAGGGTTTTTCCCTGACATGGCAGATGATACATATGCAACTATAGGTCTCGATGGACCTGCCTCTGCTTCTACGATAGTAGGAGCTGCTGATCCATCAATTGTTGAAGACTCTGCCCAGCCGATTACTCCTTTCTTCACAACTGATGGAGCTACAAATCTTCTTGCAAACACATTAACTGGTGCATCTTACTACGTTCTAAATACAGCTGGAAATGGTTTGCCTGATGCGAACTTAAGAGTGCTTGTACTACAGATAACTAGTACAGGTTGTGTTAATGGAATTCTTAATTACCAAGTATTTCCTCTTGGCGTAGGTGCGGATCAAGTCCAAATCAGTATGCCTTTCGACTGTACCGGAACCTTTGGCGGTTCTACAGGCGTTGCAGGATGTATGGACGCTACAGCATGTAACTACGATGCCACAGCTACTACAGACGATGGCTCTTGTCTGATACCTACTGGTTGCGATTACTGTTCGAACGGTACAGTTGCAAACGGTGATAGTGACGGTGATGGAATTTGTGACAACGCTGAGATTCCTGGTTGTCAGGATCCTACAGCTTGTAACTATGACCCTATCTACACTGACGATGCTGGAAACTGTTTCTGGGCTGCCGATAACGGATGGTGTGACTGTAATGGTGATATACTCGACGCACTTGGCGTATGTGGTGGAACTTGTGCCTCTGATGCTGATGGCAACGGAGTATGTGATGACGCTGAGATTCTCGGATGTATGGATGCTACAGCTTGTAACTACGACGCTACTGCAACTCAAGACGATGGTTCTTGTGCTGTTAATGACGAGTGTGGTGTTTGTGGAGGAACTGGTATCC
>JYMV01010458.1_pt1 | contig 24294 bp, 22 predicted proteins | sample 338911 | NCBI WGS metagenome assembly JYMV01 (sample SAMN03354496, study PRJNA234377) | hydrothermal vent metagenome | biome: Deep sea; feature: Hydrothermal plumes at the Eastern Lau Spreading Center, Western Pacific Ocean; material: Seawater | place: Tonga | collected 2009 | depth 2000 m m
AGTCACCAAATTCTTTTGAAGGAAGACAAACAAGCCAACTCAAGGGTAGCTGGAGTGAGGAAAAACAGGACGTTCTGAGCGGCTCAGTTTTTGTGCCGATCCAGCAGCCCGGAGCCAGAGTTGTTATGGCACTCCTTGAGCCTCAAGCACCAGACTCTCTGGCCTTCTGGGGCTTCTTCAACACCTTCTTCGAACAGAAGGAATACATGGAGGACTACGTAGCTGAAACGGAAGCCCCTAAGATGCTGGAACGGGACCCTGAGCTTGCTGCCGAATTCCGAAGACGACTAACGGAGGACGAAGCGTTCCGCGACAACCCCAAGGCCCGTCTCAACTTTTTCTATGAACGACATCCCTCTTGGGATAACAGAAAGAATCTTTATCCGATCTATCGATTCTGATCGATAACATTCACTCCAAGGGTCTGCCCGTTCTCGTCCACGATCGGTTCGAGAAACCTGAATTGGGGCTGACTGGCCGGTGTCATGGGTCCGGGTTCGGTATAGGTTCCGGGGCTGCCCTCAACAGGTGTTTGGGTGGAATAAAGATCTGGTTGGGCCGACGGAGTAAAAGGTCCCGGCTCGGTGTATGTTCCCGGGCTTCCCTCTACGGGTTGCTGGGTCGAGAAAAGCGGAAAAGAGTCGAGGGGCTTGAGTGGTCCTGGCTCGGTGTAAGTCCCTGGACTGCCCGCAACCGGCGTTTGGGTAGAGAAGAGGTCTGGTTGAGCGGGCTCGGCGTTAGGAAACCAGGGCTCAGTCTCTGCACCGGCCAACTCGGCGAAGTTAACTGCAGGCTTTGTCTCGGCTCCTTCTTGAAGCTCTCGACCCGGTTTGAAGCCACCGTCGGAGGGCCCGGCCTTTTGAGAGAGTTTGGCCGCCTCACTGACTCGGCTCTTGGTGTTGGCTGCAGCCTTGGTGTTCCTGACGGGGGTACTTTGAGCTCGACGGTGGGAGCTTGCGGTTGGGGATTGGGAACTCTTGGATTTTACTAGAGACATAGATCTGGACCTTTCAGTGGGGTTTTGACGAGATTACCAAGTCAACAGACGATCAAACGACGGTCGTTCCCATCGAGAGTAAAATCTTGTAAATTTCCTGAAACAGCCTTACCGAGATATGCAGTGGACTAGAGCAGTGCCCGCTATGAAAAGCGCCTGGAAGAACTCTGTGGATGGAACTGTCCAGGGTCAATCCGGCAAGCGACAACTGACCTACACCACACCCGACTAAACTCCATACCAGAAGTCGCTGAGCCGACCAAGACCGGGAAGCCATCTCACCCCAAACGCGGTCAGGACAGTGGTGGGAGAGCCAGAAGCCCCAGAACTCCAGCACCGGCAGAGAACGCTGCCAGTGTGGCGGCGGCAAGATAGAGATAGACCTCAGGACGACCCCATCCTAGCCGCCCCTCGGTGAGACCCCCGAGAAAACAACCTACCCCCACGATAAGGGTCAACGCGCCCGGAAAATCTAGACTTGTTCTTGAGGTCGATAGAGCCGATGTCAGTGTCTTTCGCGCCGCCACCGCTTATAAGACGGAGAGAATGGTACAAGGCCAGTAAGCCGAGCGCCAATCCCAGATCAGCTCAAGGCCGGCCGCCAGGATAGGACCCTGGGTTACCTCCGCACCGAAAGCGGCCGCCCAAACACCTGCAGCCCAATTCGCTCAGGTCAGTTGGGAAAGACCTGGCCCAAGATTCCAATACTGCAAGCCATCACCGCGGCGGCTCCCAAGCCTTGAAGAATCCGGGCGGCCCATGGGCACCTGCTTTTCCATCTCACGATAGGCATCTTCATCGCCCTCCACCACGGCCCGACCGATGTGAGTGTCAATGAGCCCTGGATTGACGGCGTTGACACGCTCAGCAACGGTGCGGGCTACCAGGCCTACGCCTGAGGCTGCGCCGGTGACCAGAACCACCTTGCCGCTAAAATCCAAAGGGTTCTTCACTGGTCTTTCTCCGAAGCTTGATACTGCTCGTCTGTCACCTGCTCAAGCCACTCGACAGCCGAGCCATCTCTAGCTTCCTGAATAGCAATGTGAGTCATAGAAGCTCACCAATGGCCATCGCGTGCTTACCGGAACGGCTATGGTGATGAATCGGTCTCGGTCGGTCTGGAAGAGATCTCACCGTCGGGTTGGAAAGAGATGGTCTTCCAACCGGACATCATGGACGGCTCTGGAGAGCTTTACAAAACACCCGGATATTCCATGTAGACATTTCCGTACCCGGAGCATGACGGCAACGACTTATCGTTTACCGGAGAAACGGTCCGGGTACGCCTTGTTTATCGGTTCGTTGGGGACCGGGATGGGGCCATCCTCATCGCCCTTGGTGAGACGTTAGCGGGGCTTTTTGTCACCCTCGGCCTCTTTTTCCCCTACTCCCCTGCAGCGATCATTCCGATGATGATAGTGGCTGCCGTTACGGTTCATTTGGCCAACGTTTTTTTCGCTCAAGACGGTGGAGTAGAGTTGACCTTAGCTTACGTTGCGCTCGCTTTGATGTTGGCACTTCTCGGTCCCGGCTTTCTCTCCTTAGACCACCTTCTCGGAACTGCTCACCCTGGAAAGCTCCTAACCGGCGCTGTCATCGTCGGCAGCTTTCTGGGAGCCATACCGCCACTCGTGATGCGTCGCCCACCTGCCACTGAGGAGGAGTAGAGGGAAAAAAACCCGTCCGTGTTAGCTTCGCAATCGTCCCAAGATCACCGTATTGCGTCCCGAATCGGACTTCTTGCAAAACTGCTGCAAGCTTACCGCGTAGCCTTGTTCCTCCAAAAAGAGCGCGCGGTCTAAAAGCAACCAGTACTCCAAGGCCCGGCGAAATCCAAGCTGGGCCTTTTCCATTCGCCTGACACGCCACATTTTGGCCTCAGCTTTCTGCAGAAGTTGGCTTTCTTCAGTAGGACTAAGAGGGAAGAAGCTGAGGTCGTCTCCGCGTCTATTCAACTTGTTCAGAACAGCCTCGGCAAATTGTCGAAAGCTCGTCTTGAGGAGACTCTTCTTAACGGATGGCGTGGGTGTGTACCGGTCTCGTCCGTTGCACTCCCGTAGTCTCAGGTCGAACGCTGTCCGCCAAAGAAGCTCTCGATGCCGCAGTTCCCGCTCCAGAGTGTTGGCGGTACAGGTCTCGGCGGTGGCCAATCGGAGAGCCTGTCGAGTGGGCCTCAAGTGCGAAATCTGGCCAAATTGAGAGAGAGGTTGGTAAGCCTCGGCACTGATGAGATGGTAACAACAGGGAGAGCACGCAATGTAGGGTGCCTGAGCCGCTGCTGCCTGGCACAGCATGGAAATGTGCAAGTCTCCGCAAGCGTGAAGTGCTGTGTGGAGCACGCCGTCTTGAAGTATCTCGGAGGGCAGGTCGCTGAGCACATCCTGTTGATGAAAGACCACCTTTTCACCCAACTCTCGGCTTATTCGACAATGAGCCTCGGACCCGGACCGACAGAGTTCCCCGTCTAGCTCAAAACAGTGAACCTCTGCTCCTGCGGCAAAGTGGAGTTGGCGGGCCAGATAGCCGCGACCGGAACACCAATCGACCCATCGGCTCCCCGGTTCCGAGGGTGGACTGAGACTCAGTACAGCCGAAACAAATCCTTCGGTTTGACGACGCTTTCGTCCCGGAAGTCCGAAAAGGGCCTTCTCCGGTGTCTGCCAGCTTTGAACTATCCGGTTTTCGGTCTCCCAATGGACGAGTTCACCCAGCCCAGGTACATAAGGAGATAGAAAATTGAGTAGCAACCTTTCATCCTGGAGTTCTTCCAGTTCGCTTTCACCGATACGGAGCAGGGCGTCGCCTAATGCTGATTGGTTCTGAAGCCAACTCAGAGACTCTTTCACAAAAGCGGATTCGGTCCAAAGGCTCTCATAATCTGTGAGGAGCCTGTCTAATCTGGAAAAGGCTTTCCCAAAGTTTTCCCTGCAGCAAACCATGCCCTCTTGTTCCAAGCTCGGCGCTATTTGCCCCCTGATGAGGGCGCTAACACTAGCTCTTTCGTTGGAATGACGACATGAACGTTTTCATGTTCTTTTGGCCTTTTTTATTCGCCATACCGTTGATGACGAAAAGCTTTGAGTCTGCTATCAGAAGCCGCGCCTCACCGTATCGATTCGCGGTCTTATAGCTCAGACGACCTCGGCTTTGATCCCAACTTGTCTGCTTAGCCCCCAGTTCTTTCAAAAGTTCGTGCCGAGCCTGTTCCAGGATACCGCTCTCCCCTTTGAACATGAGCGCCACGGAGGGAAGTTGAGTGACTGTCACCGAGTAGGTGTTTTCCTTGTCGGTGGCCTCATAGGTCGTGCTCGTGACGGGCCCCACCGGCGTATTCTCGGTGTGAACTTGAACAGAGGGTGTGCTGGGCATCCAAACGCTGAAGCCACTTTCGTCCGATTCGAACGTGGTAGGCGCGGCCACCACCATAGAGACTAGCAGAAGAGAGATTATGGAAGGAGACAAGACTTTCGAGAGATAGGCTTTCATGGGGCGGAGTCTCCTTTCACGCTCATACTATCATACAACTCCATACTGCTCACGACTACGAACCGGCGGGATACTTTACAGGTATACTTTGATATTAAACTCATTGAGAACCCGCCCATATCTTGACGGCCGGTTGCGCCTAGAGCATCGTCTTCCCAGGACCCCTGCGCCCTCAAAGCGAACGCGGCTCGCTAATCCAGCAACTGAAGAAAGTGAGATCATGAGCGACAACCAAGAGTTACCTCCCAATACATTTTACATCGAAGTCTCCGGAGCAGGCATTCCAGAAATCGACGGGCTGTTTGTGCCGTCGGCGGCTCCGCCGCAGAAATCGGAATCCGGCACCATGTCGACTCCCGGATATTGGAACGGTAAAATGGCGTGGGATCGCGCCGATGGAAAGTCGGAACGCAGCCCGGCTCTGTCCTATTCGAACTCCTACAGATCTTGGCGAATCTGCCGCCTGGACGGGCATCTCGCTTACGACATCACTTGCGAGGACGACATGCCTCCCACCGACCGGGAGTGGCATGTCTATAAAAAGGGGGTGGCCCCGGCACCCAAAGTGGTTATCCATAACAGCGACCCCAGGGAGGCCTAAAGAGATGACTCCCATCCAAGCGTTGAAAAAGAACACTCTCTTCATCGAAGTCTCCGGCGCAGGAATTCCTGAAATCGACGGACTCTTTGTGCCCTCAACCGCTCCGCCGCAGGAATCTGAGTCAGGGACTATGTCTACCGCCGGCTACTGGAACGGAAAAATGGCCTGGGACAGGGCCGACGGCAAATCCTCCAGGAGCCCTGCCCTCTCTTACTCTAACAGCTACAAGTCCTGGCGTATCTGTCGTCTGGACGGTCATCTGGCTTACCATATCGATTGCGAGGATGAAATCCCGCCTTGCGATAGAGAGTGGGAAGTTTATCACCAAGGCGTGGCTCCCGCTCCCAAAGTCACTGTACATCACTTTGACCCTCGAGAAGCTTGCCCGGCTCCTAACGTCGTCTTCGTTCTCGGAGGGCCTGGTGCAGGCAAAGGCACCATGTGTGAATTAGCTCAAACACAACTGGGTTGGACACATCTCTCCACGGGCGACCTCCTCAGAGCCGAGCGAGAAAAGGGTGGGCCCACCGCGACGGTCATCGAAGAGTATATGACGGCCGGGAAACTCGTTCCCAACGAGATCACCGTCACTCTTCTCAAGAACGCCATGGAAATGATCACCCGCACGACTGGAAAGACCAACTTTCTTCTGGACGGCTTTCCTCGCTCTCTCGACAATCTAGAGGCCTGGTACGAGATCTTCGGACGAGAAACCGACCTTCCCAAGATGCTCTACTTCGAGTGCCCGTATGAGGTTCTCGAACAACGTATTCTGGGTCGCGCCAAATTCTCGGGAAGACCGGACGACAATATCGAAAGCATTAAACTCCGGTTCGACACATTCAAGGCCGAGACGCTGCCCATCGTGGAACTCTTCCGAAGCAAAGGAAAATGTGTCGAGGTCGACACCAGTCAGGGACGACAGGACGTCTATAACCTGGTCGTCGACCACCTGGCCGAGCATACCGACGAAGAGTTCGCCGCCAAGCCTCTGACGGAACGCTCGGAGATTTTGTTGGGCTTGAGACCCTGGCCCAAGCGCAAGGACTAGCGCAAAGAAAAGTCTTTCACCCACTCGGGATGATCGATAAAAGGGTTACGGTTGCCCTGGACTTTCTGAATTTCGTGATTTCGACGTTTTTCATGGAGTTGGGGCGGGTCCTCTTGAGACCAGGTCTTCAACATCTCAACGTCACTTGAATCGTAGGGCGTCCGAACTTCAGGATAGCGCATCAGAAAATAGAGAGTCGCTCGGGCCACTTCACCGCGCCCTCCCTCCGGTTGATACCGGCCGTAGGGCTGGGCTCCCCGGCGGCTGTTATCTTCGAAGTCGCAGGCGTAGAGGTGGTGAAGATCACTCCTCATAGGCTCGGCTTTATTGAAGTAACTTTGGGGGACCACGTGCTCACAGTTGTATTCGGCGTGGCCCTTTTGAAAGCCCATCCAATTAGCGATCACCTCAGGCGAAGAGGTACAAGCTCCAGCGATAGAGCAGAGTTCCTTCTCCGTTAGGGTGTCGAGAGAAATGTCCGGGTAAGTGAGGAACTTGACCGGCTCCTTGTTGTAGATGCTTCGAACCGTGCCGTCCGGTCGACGATCCACGTCGGTGTAAAGATGCTTGGCGACCACATAATGGTAACCCTTGGGATGGGGTGTGTGGCTGGAGGTCACCTTATTCCGCAGCGCCTTCATTCTCTCCGAACCCTGCAGGTTCTCGATATCGCCGTAGTAGGCCCTGGCGAGCTTGTCATCGGCCGCCTGATCATAATACTCTTTAGGGTCAACCGCGTCGGGAACTTGAGTGGAAGCGATGTATTTATCGTAGACAGGACCCCACTGAGGCTTGGAGCCTTCGAAGAGATCATCCATGGAAGGCTTGTCATACTTCAGGGGAGTGGGTGCATCGGCCGCCGCAGGTGGGTACGCTTGTCGGATAGGGCTACTGTAAAGTGAGATGTGCATACTTCGACCCTAACGGCCGCATGCCCCGAGCAGGTAACAACGATGTTAAAGTCCAGGGAGGGAAGCGATCTACGGCCACTTTATCGATCTACGGGATTTTCAGTCATCGTCTTGAAGGCGATTGATAATGAACATTTCGATCAACAAGAAAAACCAGGTCATGGCCGGACTTCTGGTCACATTTTTGACTCTTGCCCCAGGCGCACTTGCAGAAGAGAAGGTCTCTCTCACGAAGATCCCAGCCGGATGGAAAGTCGACGATAATATCCAGCAGTCGGAGACGAGCAAGAGTTATCGCCACAGTAGGAACTCGCCACGTCGAACCTTCCAGATGAGTTACTGGAAGACCGACTATGACTATTATGCCAAGGGTCCGTTTAAGAAATACAAGACCGGGGCTGTTGTGAACGGCGACATGAAGATACTGAGCGGTTGGGAGAAAACAACTCTGCTGGGGCGCGATGCCTACACCTACAGCGCTGCCGACCCTATGCCCGGTGGCGAAGGAGTCGATTACTACCGAACCTACTTCTTAAAAACCGACACGAAAAGTCGCTCCTACGATATCACCTATCATGTAGTGTACTCCAACGACAAGAAAATCGTGCCAAAGAAGTTAGACATGAAAGACTTTCAAAAGTTCGTGGACAACCTCGTGTTAGCGGAGCAATAAGGCACTCGGAACGGTCTTTCACTCAAACGAGTCAAAATACTCCTGAAGCGGCGGCAAGCCCACAGCCTTGCGCCTCTCTTCAACCCCTTCGCGGTCCTGGATCTCGGTACGAGGCTTGATGACCCCGTTCTCTCGCTTTATCTGCGTTCCGTAGATCTGGGGAAGCCCCTGATTGACAAGTACCCGATCCTGGAGATAGGCCCGATGCTTGGGGAGGGCCTTGCCTTTGTCGACAGCCTCTGTCAAAAGCTTGAGAGCGTATTTCTGAAACTCGAGGTCGTTATCGGCGTGCTGAGCGATAAGCCAGGCGGTAGTGGCGGCTTCTTGATAGAGCTCTCGGTCTGGCCATCCGTGGTTCTCCAGAAGCGCTTTCAACCAGGCCTGATTTTGTCGATCTACATAACGCACGTGTTCTTTGGTACGAGCCTGCTGATCTACGAAGAATCGATATTTGAGGTCGCGTTCGATCAGATCAATAAGGAGATAGGCTTTTCCGTTGCGGATGAGATCGTCTTCCCCGTCTGTAAAATGATACTCCTCGGGCAGATAGTGATCTGGGGAAACTCCGATACCCTCCATGCTCTTACCATCCACCTCGACATCGGCACGGGCCAGGTAAAGCGCGTAGCCGTGAGGCAAAAGGTGCAATTCTCCACCCAGAACCGCTCCTCGGCTGGGCGCACCGGTCACCTTAGCCCGGCCGGACTTCTGCAGGTTATAGGCAAGGATCTCCTTACCGCTGGAAACGGACTCGTCACAAAGAATCATAACGGGTGCCGAGTATCCGGGCTGTTTCAAGACAAAAGGTTCCCTCCCCCGGGATTTCATGAGGAGTTCGGTTTGAGACAGAAATAACTGGGCGAAATCGGGACTTGCACCTCCCCAACTTCCCCTGAGATCAAAAAGTAGGGCGTCGGTATCCTTGAGTTTGCCTCTCAAGAGTTCAGCCAACCTCTCTTGATAGACCTCACCTGCGTAAGACCACATGCGGACATACCCGATCCGGTAGGGCGGCTCTTCAAGAACCATGGCGGAGTCGGAAATTGACTTCAGAAAGGCTTCTCGAGGCTGTATCCTTTCCGGAACCACGGAGAGTTTCAAGGACTTCCCGTCGCGCTCTAAATCAAGAGTCACGGACTGGCCGCTCTTATGGGCAAAACTCTCCAGGGGATGAAATGCCTTCCCGTCGGCCGACAAAATCTTGTCACCAACCAGAACACCCGCGCGAGCGGCGGGTCCACCTGGAACGACGCCCTTCACCAACCGTTGGTCTGTCCGGGCTAGAATGCCGACGTAGTTGGGGAGTTGTCCCTGGAATCGGGCGCGTATCTCCCTCTCCGCCTGGCCGTAAGCAAAGATATCCAGGAGTTCATAGTAAAGCGGTTCGCTTTCGTGGAAGAGTCTGGTATGGGAGGCCGAGAGTCGAGCCAGCGACTCGTTAGTCACTCTCAGGACTGTGGTCGGATCGCTCTCGATTTGGTCGAGATAGGCTTGCTTGATCGACTCCACATCCACACCGTTGAGATCAGGATCGAAGAAATTTGATTCCACCAGATGCCAGGTTTTGAGGAAGATCTCTCGGCCCTTAGATTTATTCGGTTCTTTTGCTAAACCGGTTGTCCCAACCAGGAAAGTCAGCATTAGGAGAAAGAAGTTTCTAAGGTTTGTTTGGAAACGTTGGCTCCGGATCATTCTCCAAGTCCTCTCTAAGCCGACTCTCGGCTATCCTCATAATTCATCATGCGTCGAGCGTAAGAGACAGCCACTCCAGTGGCAACTCCGGCCACCGCTCCTGCCACACCTCCATAGACGGCTCCAAGCCATGGACCGAAGCGCGCGTTCTGGAACTCCTCCGTCTTGAGCTCCATTAACACCTCACCGTTTTCGCCGTACTGAGGCAAATCACGGAAAACGGGCAAGGTGGCCGGAGCATCCGCTCTGTTTTGGAAATTGACGCTGAAGCTTTTTTCCGGCACCAAACCCATTTCGGTCTTCACCGTGACCGGACCGGTGTAGGTTCGGACCGCAGGGGCGGTCTCAGTCATCTCCTTGTTGCCGATGAACGCTCCAAGAGCCGCACCACCAACGGCACCAGTTAAGAAGGTATATTCTCTGATCTTGAGGTTGGTGTCTGCGATATCCCAATCTCTTTGTCGCGGCATTTGGGCCGGCGGCAAATCGGGAGTCATCTGTTTTCGCAAGAGATTGATGCCCACTCCTGTGACCAAGCCCAACAACCCACCTGCCGCCGCACCGGCTAGTCCATACACCAAAGGGGCAGCCCGTCTGGGTGTTGAGAAGGTAGGTAGCTCATACTCACCCACGATGCGCTCGGTGTAGTCTGGAGTGTAAACATGATGATAGCCGTCGGTGGATTCCCAACAGTAGTCGGGATCGATGGGGCTGCATTGCTCACTCGTCTCCTCCCACCATCGGTACGTGTAGCCTTCGAATAGAGGATCCGAAATGGGAGTGGTTTCCAGAGTATCCACCCTCTCCAGATTCTTGACCCCGAGAACGGTCCCGGCGATGGCTCCGGCTGCGACCCCCACGGTTCCGCTTATGGCCAGGGTGTGCGCCTCTCGGCTCTGTGGCACGGTATCAAAATCGGCGGCGGCGGAAATATTTTTCCTGGCCCATTGACCAAGGCTTCTTGCAATTTGCATCGGTTTAGCATCCTCTATCTTGTGAGGAGCTGTGGCAGGACAGGCTCAACTTACTCCTTGGGTTGGTAGCAATTGCTACAAAGTCTTGAACAACGGGGAATTCTTTGAGATTGAGATTGGAGCCCGAGGCGTGGTGCTCAAAGAATAGAAGCGCGGAACCCTTGCCAAGGGGAGCACTCAGCTATTTAAACGAAGAAGCCTGGGACATGATTGGAAACCACAGGACGGTGACCTTGGGCTCTCGCGGTAAGAAGAGCAAGCTCAACCTGAGCGGCACGATCAGAGCCGCAAGCTTCTCTCTCAACGGACAAAGACTCATCACAAATCTCCAGGGGAACCATTTCGGCCCCGGCTCGCCCCCTGCAATCCCCCGGGGGATTGCCGAAGTTTGGGATGTAGGGAGTTCAGAGAAGGTATGCGAGCTCATTCCGATCAGCGAACTGGAAGGCCGAGCTTGGGGCAGCGCCGTTTTCAGAACTCTAATCGAAAGCGTGGCTCTGTCGCCTTCAGGTGATAAAGCTCTCCTTGGCCTGAACGATGGGACGGCAGTCCTGTACGAGGTCGACTCCGAGACCAAGCTGGCTATCCTAAGACACCCTGACGAAGCACCTGGCTTCAGCAAAATACTTGCCTTGAAATTCTCATCGGATAGCAACACAGCCATGGTCGGATTCGAACGAGAGGTTATCGGTTGGTCATTGGACACGCTCCAACCAACGTTCCATTTGAGGGCAGCCACACTCCCCCGCACGAGCAGCAAAGAGTGTTCATCGGTTTGCGGTATTCATATGTCCGAAGACAGACAGTATCTGTTCGCCTGGTGCGAAGACGGCGCTAGCTATCTGTGGAACTTGGAGACCGGTGCGGTAATCCGAGAAGCCGCTAATTTTCATTGCAGTGTTGTGGGAATCTCGACCGGAGGCAGCGCTCTACGATGGGCTACCTCCGACGGACTTGTACGGGATTCCAGCGGAGTGATACTCGACACAAAAGCGTATCGTCAAAAGGTCTTTTTTTCTGATAACGGTGCCGAACTGGTCTCTCTCCGTAGACCGCAAACCGGTGCCTCCAGCCAGGACCAGGCCCTATGTGAGTGGGTGGGAGAGAATAGTGAGGTTAGAGTGCTCGGAACCTTTCATCCGAATGCAGCTCACTTTTGTGAGCGGGTCATCAAGTGTACCGAAGCGGGCTGGCTTGCGCCGTATTCGGTCAAGGAGGCCAGGCTTTATCGTCAAGAGGATCATGTTTCGTACAAGATGGAAGGTACCGTTCGAGATGCGGCAGTAGCCGGCGAAAACGTCGTTCTTTGCTCTCAATTAGATGACTATTCTTTCCTACTCCGATGGTTCAAGCTCGACTGCGGTGAGGTTCTCGGTCAAATCCATCTGCCCCAGAATTCAGCCTGGGACCTTGATGGAAAAATACTCGCTTGCTCTCATGACAACCAACTTTGGGTAAGTGAGCTAGACAACTTCGATAGAATTTGGTTTCCCGGTGGAGGGTGCAAACTTTTTCCGATAATAGTCAGCGGCTCGAGAATCATCGGCCAGGAAAGCTCGAAGCTTCACGTCTTTGAGATTGGCGTTAGGACTATCACATTCTCCTTCACTATTGAGAGTGAGCATCACGGACGCATTGCCAAGCTAGGTGGTGACCGTATATTGTGGACCTCTCCCTTCGGAGGAGACGCACGCGTCTTTTCTTTACTGGACGGAGCCGAGTTAGTACGCTTCAACTTGCAACCCGGTTTAGTGAAAGTGCTGAGAGATCAGTATAGAATCCTGGCAGTACCACAAGGCGGATTCAAGAGCGCAGTCATTGAGGAGTGGTGCCTGAAGACTGGAGAAAAGCTCTCTGAGACTCGAGCGCAAGATGATTGGCCTCAGTGGCTCGACGAAACCGAAAAGCGATTGCCGGTCTGGAATTGGCCTGGAGGTCCATACTCTCAAATTAAGCAGGTCTCGCCGGACCATGACCGCGGCGTCTCAAGGTCGGTCCTCTACTCTCTCACAGAGATGAGAGAACTTGCCGTCCTCAACCTGAAGGATATTGTTTGCGTCCACTTTAGAACGGACGGAATCGTTGCTCTTACCGCCAACGGCAACATTTCAATACTCAGCTATCAGCCTCACCCACCTCAGGAAATCGATTCATCCGCAGCAACGCGAGAAGACCGTTCTGCTCAAGGCTCACTAAACGAGAGTCGTCCAGCACATCCTGTACCTCCCGAAGAGCGTCTTCAATTTCACAAAGAAATTCGTAGTGTCGGCGGTTTTGTCTTTGAAGCTTGAGAGCGTTACTCCGAGCTTTCGCGGTACAAGGCCCGAAGGCAAACTTCATCACCCTAGAATCGAAGTCTTCAATGCAACGCTTGCGATCCTGTACTTGGTCCTCTAGGGACGGCTTTTCTAAATCAAACATGATCCGATCATAAGCCCTGTTCCCTGGACACCGTGTTAAGGGGGGTAAAAAGATTATGAAATTTGAGTTTACAAGCTGTCCGGTAGCGGTGCGTCACTCCTGCTCAGCCATCGCTTCAGAGAGAAAGAATTCGAAGCTCTGGGTGGTGTCCAGATGCCAGGGCTGAAGACTCTCCAGTTGCTGCGGTGTCAACCGGTACTGTTCCATGACCAGAGAGACTCTTGGGTTGGAGCTTTTGGAATTGAGGGCCGTGACCTCATGCTTTAGCCAGCCAGGAAACTCCAGCAGAAGATTCTCTTTAGGAATCACTTTGCGTCGACCGAAAGAGCGATGAAAAACGATGTCTCCACCAGTGCGAGGAGTCGGCAGACTGAGATAGAGGACCGACACGCAGAACGGGTACGGGGCGTCGCTGATGTAAGATGACAGGGTTTTGTCGGCGTGGGCACCAACGGCGCCGCCTCCGTGGATCACAAGCGGGTTGAGAAAGAAAGCGTTGGCTTCCGGTTTGAGAACCGTTTCAAAGTAAGGCTTCAGGTCGGGCATCAGAGTGGTGGCACGCTCAAGTTGGTCTCGACGAAACATCAAAGAGAAACCCTTGGTGGTGGAAAACCCTTCGTTGAGATCACTCTCGGCCAGATAGGGCGAGCTTAAAACTGCCCTCAGTAGCCTCTCAACTTGGTCTGTGCCGAGGATATTCTCACGCGTTTGATGGGGCCACAACAGGCGGGTTATCACTCCAAGAGATTACCACTGGCAGGAATCACTGGCTAGTGCTCTTTCGTGGGTCTCGCCCCACGATGGTCAGGAAGACAGTCGGGCCCGTTGATAGAGTCGTTCCACGGCAATAGGCGGTGGTGCGTCCAACTCCAGCGTATAGGTCTGCTGTAACGATTCGTAGTGGCGAAGGACCTCCAGAAAGCGACTCTGTTTGAGAAGAGACTCCATGACGACAATATGAGCCTCGTCGAGGCATGGACTGACGCTGAGGGCCGCCCGCCCCGACTCCACGGCTTCGGAAAGACGACCTTCTTGGAGCGCTTGCCTGGCCACTTCTAAGCTCACCTCCAGCACGCTCTCATCGACCATACGCTTGATCCTTTCGGCCCATTCCAGATAGCAATCCGGCAAGAAGGAACCGTTGTAGAGAGTCAGAGCTCGCCGCCTTTCGGCCACCGTTTCCGCGCCTCGGGCAACCAACAATTCCTGGCAATCATGCCAGACCGAGATCTGACTGGACAACTCCAATGATCCACCCGCCCGCTCCAAGGGATCGGTTTCCAAGCCTGCCTTCCGGAGTGCCGCCCGAATATAGGAGGCCGCCGTGTAGAGATTGTTTCGAGCCTTGGTGGGATCGCCCGGCCAAAACTGCTCCAAGAGAGTTTCCTCGGCTAAGCGACACGAATCTAGAGCAAGATAGGCAAAGAGCTCACGAGCTTTCTTCGACCTCCACCAGGTGTTCGGTATCTCTCGTCCGTGATAGACGACTCTGAATCGACCCAAGGTGAACAGTTCTATCCGAGGCACTGAGGAGAAACCGCCTCGCTCTCCAGCTTCGGCCAGAGCCCCGTCCAAACTAGATTTCCAGCGAGCGAAAACGAGATCCAGGGTGGGACGAAAAGTGGTCAAAATCTTCTGGTAGCGCGGTTGCCTTAGGCGTGAAACTCGTTCTCGGAAAGACTCGTTGAGACGGGGAACGGACAGGAGATCGCGGACCAACTCACACAGTTCGGCCTCCAGTGTCATTCCTAAGCTTTCGCAAGCTTCTGCAGCCGTGGTGTAGCAAGTGACAGCGTCGCTCAACTGCTCCTTCTGAAGTAAAAAGAACCCCGCCGCCAGAGCGGCCTCGGACAGGGCGAGGGGCCCATCCTGACGAGCCGACTCCATCATGCGTCTCACTGTCCTGTAAGCCTCTTCAGTCCTATTGGAGCGGGTGTAAATATGGGCCCGAAGCGTCTGCGCTCGGATCCGTTCACGCCCCAAAGCCGCGTTTGATAAAAAGAATTGGTCCAACGCTTTCTCGCAGGCCGCGTAGTCGCCACGTTGGAACAACAGACGAGCTGTTTCCACCAGAGCTTTTTCGCTGCCGCTCAACTCCGCAGGCTCTTGTTCTTTGACTTCTTCAACAAGAGCAAGAAGATAGGCAGGGGTCGTCTGCGCCTGCGAATGACCGAGAAGACTTCTCAAAGCCGAACAAACCTCTCCCCCAAGTCCTTTCTCGGGACCGATAAAACGCTGAAGTGGTTCCGGACATGTCCTTTCGGCGTTGGAGGAATCGGCGAACCATAAGAGTGCAGACACCAACTGCTCCCCTTCAAATCCACTCAACCCGACTCGACTACACACTTCTCGTGCCACCCGGAGCAACTCGAAAGAGCTTAGTTCACCGACCGGACCGAGTCTCTCACCTTCTCGCTCATTGATCCAACGCGCCCACTCCAAACGCTTCGCCTCGGCCCTCACTTCAGCCCCTACGGCCACCTGTTTTTCAAGCAGCTTTTCAACTTGGTCGAGCAGATCATCGAGGTCGAACGGCTTCTTTAAGAAACCGTCCAAGCACAGGTTATCGGCTCTGGCCATTTCGATCGTGTCGGCGTATCCGGTCACCACCAGACTCCTCACCTCGGGCTGTAAAGACTGGATGAGTGAAACAGCGCCAAGCCCGTCCATTCCCCTCATCTTGACGTCGGCCACAACAAGAGTGAACTCTTCGTGCCGTGCTCTCTCCACCGCCTCATCTCCTGAGCCACAGCCAACGACCTGATAGCCTTCGTCCTTGAGAGCCTCAATCAGAACTCCGCGGAAGTGCTCATCGTCTTCCAAAACCAAAATCTTCGCCATATCCCAAAGGCGCTTCCGTGCAAGACAGGATCATCCTCGCCAACTCTCTCACGTCAGCCCGACCGGCTCATGAGAGTTTACAATCTGTTAACACCAGAATAGCTCTCTCTCAGACGCCCCCTGTATTCTTATCCTAACAAGATCGGATTGAAGGAGTTCAAGTCTATGCAAGTCGGCAACATCGCTCAGCCCCCCAGAATATGGAACGTTGCCTTGGCGCCGCCGGCCAGTGCAACTCCAACATTCTCTTCCTTCGCACCTCAGGAAGCGCTCCATCACTATCTCGGTTTTATGGAAGCGTTCCAGCAGATGCAAGGAGCATGGAGTTCGTTTGGGGGAGCGAGCCCGATCAGCCTCTCACCAGCAACAGCGAGCAGCGCCCCAAGCGCCTCACAGCTGAGTGGTGGAGTCGACCTCGGTCCCCGCGTGGAGGAACTCCGAAGACATTGGGTTCAAGTCTTGCCCGAAGCCTTTCTTAACGCCCCGGAGACCAATTCCGAAGGCTTGAGTATGATCACTATGGACGGTCGGCGCGTCCCCTACTCCCCCGAAACTAAGGGAAGAAGTGTCTATCTAGACGTCAATACTCACTACCCGGTAGCCGGACAGGATGGGATCGATAAGTATTGGGAAGCGCGTACCGCAGACGGCCTGGATTATTCGAAATTGGCCGTGCCTTTGATGGGTGCTGAAGGAGACCGATACAACGACGATGTTGTTCGCCGCCTGGCCATCGACGGCACCTCCAGTGAGATTTTCCCTGCAGAACATCTCCGCGACAATATCCCCGCCTCAACCAAACGCCGAGTGGATCTCACTTACACCTACTCAGCCCTCAACAGTCACGACTCTCCTCTTCACAAAAATGCCACTGCAGAGGAGAAGCAGAATCTGCACGAAGCCGGCAAATTCGCCATCGCCTCAGCCACGTTCTTGGAATCGGGCGGCAAATTCGACGACCAGGCCCTCGACCGCTTTCTCTCGGAGCAGCTGGAAGTCGACGCCTCAAAACTCAAGACCGGAGACGGTCCCAGGGGAGAGAGGCTGGCCAAGCTGGGCGAAGTCACGAAAGCTATCATCGACGGGGAGGTCGAGATATCCGACGCTGTGGAGTTCGGATTAGTGCCCGAAGACCAGGTCAAAAAGTTCGAAGCCAGCGTCAAGACCGTGGAGCACGGCAAGATCGGGGCCGATGTGAGCAAAGTGACCAATTCGAGCAGCGACGCCGAGGTCAGAAAATCGATCGCCACATCCAAAACGGTCGGCTCTCCGTCGACCACCGCAGCCCGGAATGTTGTCAAAGCGAAGAAGTCCTAAAGACGTGGCTCACTTTGTATTGACTTGTGTCAGACCCCTCAATTTCCAGAAAGAGTGCTCGGCTAACTCTACCCCACGGAGACTGACATCGTAATGGAACGTCGTGTTCTGGGCCGCCAGCGTTCGAGTCATAGTAGCACCCCAGATTTCACAGCCTTGAGTTTGAAGCTGAATCGACTGCCCCACAACGGCCCCTGAAAGCTTCGTGTCTTGAAGCGATATCAAACAGATCTTCTCATCTGGATTGGTAGAACCGGTGCCACCTCCGTAAATTTTCAGAAGCCCGGGTTGGATGATGGGAGAACTCTGATCGCCGAGCCGACAATCCACTCCGTTGAGGCGCATTTCCCGGCCCACAAAGAGCTTTGTTTCGCCACTTTCACTCTGCAGCTTTAAAGTGATGCGTTCTGTGGCCATTTCGGCGAAGAACCCATCTTCAAAGTAATACTCTCCCGGCTTAAAAATGAGAGTGCCACCGTCAGGCACGGTAACGCTGTTGTAAGCGCCGGGCTCGAGAACCCTTTGCTCCGGTATGGAAGAGTCCGGCGCCACAAGAGTGAGCCATGACGTACTGTCGATCACGGTAACTCCAGAACCGGTATCGAACGGGACTTTTATCTCGGGTAAGTCGATTCCGGTCATGGGGTGTCGTGTATTTTTATAAACAGAGTACGACGAATCCAAGTAGACCGGCTCGGAACGAACCGTAGCGTCAACTCGTCTTCTTACCTGAGGGAGAATCACGTCGCCATCGACTCTGGTATTGTTCAGCTGAACATGCGTATTGCTCCCCACATGAGCGCGGTCCTTAACGATAGAATGACTGGGTGGTTGAGGAGTGGGCGAACCGCTCGGGGTCACCACAGGAGTTGGGCTTGGAGTCGCGTTGGGATCAGGCAAAACATACCCCATACCAAGTCCGGCGTCGTAAGAGTCGACGGTGCAGCCGATCAGGCTCAGAACTTCATCGGAGTAACAAGCCTGAGATAATCCTCCACTTGGGCGGTAAGCCGTGCCTGCGACCGCAGCGAGCGGCGTGCCTTCACCGTACTGGGCCGTATAGCCCTGAGCAAAGAGATAGATCTCATTGGCTCCAATACCGTCTCTGCCTCTGTCGGACTCAAGGCTGTGAAAAATGTCAGGATTCTGAGGCATCGGCTCGTAGCCCCAGGAACCGGTCCAATCGGGGTTACGCTCCAGATGAACGAAGGCCTGGTTGATAGCGCCTAGCGCCGCGTAGTGGGCTTGAAGCTCGGCCCTGGAATCGATGGCGCCGACAGACTGCACTTTTCCAGAACTTAGGATAGCACCAATGAAATAGGTGATGAGGAGCAATGTGACGAGAACCGTCAGCCAAAGAGCGCCTCCCCGTATCTTGATTCGTTTTATCATATTCGACCCCTAGTTTTGTAGCTTCACTTCGGTACTGAGGATCATGCGAAAAACATCATCGCCAAATGCTGCCTCGATTTCCAGTTCCGCAGAATTCGCCCTCATCTTAATTCTCAAATCTTCGATATATCTCGCCTGGACGGAACTTGGAGCATCGGTAGCAAACACCGCGTCGACTGCCGAGGGTGGATCGGCCATGGGGTCGGCAAGCGGTTGCACCGAACGCAGTAGGACCGACGAGCCGTCAATCTCCTGCACTGAGAACCTTACATACTTCTGCCACATAAGTTCGCCATTGTCGTAGATCACCTGATCGTTAGCGTCACGGGCGGAAGCGAAAGTGATACTCTTATCTCCCTGGCCCACACTCAACGGGCTCGATTCTCGCAACTCCTTGGCCAGTTTCTGCATAGCTACCACAACATTCTTTTGGACCTCTAGAGAGACAGACTGGTCGGAGTAAAACCGGACCGCTTCTCGAAGCAAGCCGATGAGAGCCACCATAACGAAAGAGACCAGAACCAGACTCACAAGGAGCTCGGGCAAGGAAAAGGCTTTGTTAGTAGAGTTCGGCAACCAGCGTTTCATAGCGAGCCTCCTCTGCCGAACCTTTGTTGATAGTGATGGCTACACTTTTTAGCCGGGGCGAGACATCTTTGATGGCGAGTTGGTACGAAAACGTCAAGGTTTTCTTTTTGCCCCTGAGGGTCGTCTCCATGGTGTATCTGCCGGTAGTGGCCAGAGAGTTGATATCGTAAAAATCGGTGCTAAGCACCTGCTCCATGACCTTCTCCGCCACGTATTCGCCCATAAGGTGACTCCGCGACCTCTCTAAATAACGGGAAGTGGTCAGCAGCAAGGCTGACGAGAGCCCAATGATCGAGACCAACAAGGTGGTGCAGACCAGAACCTCCATGAGAGTGAACCCGTTAGAACGATTTTTCATACCTTTAAAAAATAGCATAGTAAACTAAAGCCCACTCGCCAATTGGCCATAAATCGGCAAAAATATTGCCAGCAGAACAAAACCCACAATCAATCCCATCACTCCAACCAAAACCGGTTCGAACAATTTGGCAATCGCCTGCCTCGACTCCTCTGCTTCCATCTCCAGTAAATCAGCCTGATGTTTCAATGTCTGAGGAAGATTGGCGCCGCTCTCCTCAGCCATCAAGATGAGACTCGTCAGTATCCGAGGGAAGTGGAGCTCCGTTTCCAAGGCTTGAGACAAACTGTCCCCGTTGATGATGTTTTTCACCACTCTCCGCTTCGAGCGCTCCAGTGTACGGTCGTCGAAGTGAATCAGTCCCAACGCCTTTACCATAGGCACGCCTGAATCCAACAACAGGGCAAAATCTGAGCAAAACTGGGTAATGGCCTGAGTCCTGGCAAACCTTCCGAAAAGAGGTGACTCGTACTTTAACCATTGGCGTACCGAAACCGCAGCGGGATTGGAACTCCAGAGCCAGGGCAAGCAAGATAAGACCACCATCAGTAGAAGCCCGAACTTCCAGCTATGATTGTAGAACACCAGCAGTATCTTCGTGGGTAAAGGGAGTTCTTGCGTCAGGGCCAGGATCACGGGCAGAATCGACGGCACCACGAAATAGCCTACGAAAAGCAGCAGTAAGATGGAAGCGAAGACCAACGACAGCGGGTAGATGGAAGCCTGAATGAAGCTTCTTTTCAAGCTCTCAACTCGCATGACCCTTTCATTCAACTGCTTGAGGACAAGGGCCAGTTGACCGCTCTCTTCCCCTGCCTTGACCAATCCGATAAAGGTGGGATCGAGATAAAAGCCGGAGCGAGCCATGGCGTTGCTGAAGGTTTGGCCTGACTGGATTTCACCTGCCACCTTTTCACAGAACTCTCCCAGAGGGCCGTCGTCGGCCTGGCGTATGGAGTTGAGCGACTCCAGCAGTGAGACTCCCGCATTGAGAAGCTCGGCGATGTTCTGAGTAAAAAGTTTCAGTTCATAGGTCGGTAAACGGCGGCGGCGCACCCTCGGTGGGACATTCTTAGTGGCCTGCTTTGAAGTCTTGTCGGGGGTCTCTTGGGGCGCACTCACCCTGGGAATGGGTTTTCCAATGACCTCGACTTCCTCTTCTAATTCGAGGATCTCATACCCCTCGTTGGCAAGATTCAGGATGCTTTCAAGCTCATCATGCTTGATGTGCCCGCTCTTCACGTCTCCCGATGGAGAGACCAGAGTGTACCTGATGAGTTTGGAGGCCATTATTGTGACTCCCCCGACTCCTGGCAGGGCAGAACAAGAGTCAGCGTAGCTCCCTCGCCGGGCCGAGAATTCATCTCAATTCGGCCTCCGTGTTTCTGGGCGATTTGACGACTCACATGCAAACCGAGACCGGTCCCTTTACCCACAGGCTTCGTAGTATAGAAGGGCTCAAAAGCACGCTCTTTGACATCGGCGGCAAAACCGACCCCGTTGTCGGTCACGCTCAAGGCGACGTCCTTTCCGATGCGCTTGACCGCCACTTTGATAGAGCCCTCCTGCCGCTGGGCGTCCATAATAGCGTCTCGTGCGTTGACCAGGAAATTGGTGAGAATCTGTTGGAGTTCGTTCTGGTTACCCAGCACAACACAATCCCAGGTAACTTCTTTGGTGATAGTGATGTTATCGTCGGAAATCTGGCTACCCAGGAACTGAATCGTGTCGTCGACGACTTCGCTCAACACCACCTCAGCCTGCTCGGATCGGCCTTCGCGAGAGTAAAAGAGCAGCTTATTGACGATGGTTTTGGCCGCCTGAGTCCCCTTCACTCCATCGTCGAGTTTTTCCTGAACCTTCTCATAACGTCCCTTACGAAGCTGTCGATTTGCCGCCTGCAGAGAGAGTAAAACTGCCCCCAGAGGAGTATTGATTTCGTGGGCTACACCGGCGGCCAGTTGACCCACGGCAGCTAGTTTGCTGGACTGAATCAACTGTGCCTGCGACTCTTCCAAATCCTTTCTCGCCTTCTGAACGTCTCGAAAAAGTGTGGAGTTGGTCAACATCACCGAAAAGTGGAGAGCCAAAAGCTCCAGAAATCTTCGTTGCCCCCGGGCGAATCGGCGACTATCCGGCGAGGACATTAAAACAAATCCGAACCTGCGTTCTTCCCAGAGGAGTTGATGGCCGGTGAAAGCCGCCCGGCCCTCAGAGCTTTCCAATAACTCTAGACAGTATGGTATCTCGTGCCCGGACAACTTCTCGATCACCTGATTCAGCAATCCGCCCGGCGGCTCCTGACCATCGCGATACTCTCCCCAATTAGCCACCCTGACCAGTAGGAAGTCTGGCTGGAAAAGGGTTTTCAGGGTCCGACACGCCTCCTCAACGATTCCACCGGCTTCCAGAGTTTGACTCATTCGGTGTGAACCCTGAAGAAGGGTGACCAGACGCTCTCTTCCCAGTTCGATTTGACGGTTGGCGTTCTGAACTTCCTCTACAGTTTGAATGAGAGCCTCTTCTCTCATAGTCGACTGGAGAGAGAGACTGAACTGATAAGCCACCGTGGCCACTTGTTGAAAGGCCTCAGGATCGAACGACTGGGCCGTCGTACCGGCATACAACACACCCTGACCGTGGAGAGGGAAGGCAACTGCGACATTTTCCCGCTCGAAAACCCTATGTTTCGAATTCTTCGGAGTCAGTCGTTGAACTTCGCCTGAACTCCAGGCCTTATTGATGAGATTCTCGCGGATGCCGGTTGTATCGTTCTCAAGGAAAAGTTGTGTGTTCGGTCCGTTACAGTAGAGCGGAACCAATCGGCCATCCTTGAAGAGGCTCACGGCAATAGTATTGAGTGGTGCGAGGTCTCGTAGGAGAGTCACCAGAACGCGAAAGCTTTCTTCCGAGTTGGTGGTCCTGGCGAAACTTGCCGAACACTTTTGCACCAATCGCTTTTGACTCTGGAGAACCTTTACGTTCTTAGCCGTCTCCAGCAAGACTCTATCCTTACGCCTCAGTTCGACCTTCGCACTGGTCTTTTCCGCTCTAGCTTTCCTCAATTCCGAAAGCCGCTCCCAATTGAATTGGTAGAGGGCTAGAAAGACCGGTAGAGTCCACAAAATGTGCCACGGCTCGCGGCTCACCAGGAGTAAGAGAGCCGGTGCCGACATCGCCGACGCTCTGGCTTGAAGGCTGACCGCTTCTATCTGGGCTTGATAAAGCTCGTCCGGGATCTCGAGGATGTCCATGGTGGACGCGAAAAGCTTGATCTGGAGGGTGGCATAGATAACAAGGGGTGCGACCAGGGCCGGCAGAGCAATCGGCATCCCTTCCATCTCAAGCACGGAAACGTCACGCAAGAGTCCACCAACAACCAGAGCCGAGATAATGGAGAATCCATCCACAAGGAACTCAAGAAGTGCCAGACGGCGTTCCGGAGTCCTGAAGAAAGCTCTCAGAAATAGGATCAACAAGACCACCAGAGCGGCCGTCGAAGGACTCCCGCCGGGAACAAAAACTAGGAGAAAGTAGATAGGAAAGGATGCTGAGACGAAACCGAAAGTGGGTAAGTGTATGGAACTGAACTCAAGCAGAAGGGCGAAGGCCGAAAAACCAAAGACCTGAGCGTCCAGAGGCTGTAAAGGAAACATCCACAAACAAAAAGTGGTCAAACCCGTGAGTACCAGGACTCCGGCACTCAGGAACGGGCTCACGTCTGCTCAACCGCTTCAGGTAAACTTCCCCATATCTCCTGATAGAATTTCTTGAGGGGAGGCGAGAGCGTCGCCTTTTCTCTCAGCAAAAACGTTAACACGGCGGTTTTCAGCTTTTCCAGAGAAATGCTACCGCTATTCAGATTCTTGTAGAAGAACCCGAAAGCGTGGGCGTCCGGTCCCTGACTATCTCGGGAGATGATTCTGCGATTCTGCAGGGCAGACGAACGGATGAGTTCCACGATGTGGTCAAACTGATCTACCAACTCAAATTCCGGATCGCGCAACCGCTTCTTCTCCACGGCGTGAAAGTGCGACCAGACAGCCTCGGCTTGCGCCGGTTTCAATATGCCGGAACGACAGGCCACATAAAAATTTCGATAAGCGCGCTCTCGAACGGCCTCTAAATCTGCCGGCGGTTCTTTACCCACCACTTTTTTAAGCCGCTGGGATAAACCCGAAAAGAAATTGTTGTATTTTCTACGCTCCACGACTCCTTCGAGAACACGTTCCACAGCGGTGCAAAGCACGTCTAAATCGACCGGCTTATAGAGATACTCGTCGGCCTCCACACCCAGAGCACGCAACGGTGCGTCCTCCGAAGCGTATCCGGTTATCACGATGCTTCTCATCTGAGGGTGGATTTCGCGTATTCTGGCCAGGCAGTCGATTCCGTCCATGCCTTGCATTCGGACATCGCTGATGATGAGGTTGAACGTGTCTTTTTCGACTTCCGCCAGAGCCTGGAGACTACCGGATGTGGGAACGACTTCGTAGTCCTCATCCTCCAATGACTTGACCAGAACATCCCTCAGTAAATCGTCGTCTTCAAGTACTAAAATCTTTGCCATGCGTCACTTCCACGCTTCTCTATCAGACCTCAAGCTCCTCGCCCTACGATCGATTGATATCGGGCTGTTTGAGGATGAGTGGAGCATAGAAAATGACAACTCAGTCCGGCGACCGAGACGTTGACATGAGAATAAGAGTTTGTTCTCAGCAAATTCTCAGAAAAGCGGCGTTCGGTGTAAAGATTCTGTGAACAGTTTCAGCCTACCCACCGAGGCAAACGAACTGTAAAACAAGAACCTTCCCCGGCCTGAGAATCCACCTCCAACTCGCCGCCGTGGGCTTTGACAATTTCGTGGGAGACCGAGAGTCCCAATCCCGTTCCTTCGCCTACAGGTTTTGTGGTGAAGAAAGGCTCGAGGACTCTGGGTAGGTCTTGCTCAGAAATTCCACTCCCCTCATCCGTTACGGAAAAACAGCCCTG
>JYMV01019430.1_pt1 | contig 24285 bp, 16 predicted proteins | sample 338911 | NCBI WGS metagenome assembly JYMV01 (sample SAMN03354496, study PRJNA234377) | hydrothermal vent metagenome | biome: Deep sea; feature: Hydrothermal plumes at the Eastern Lau Spreading Center, Western Pacific Ocean; material: Seawater | place: Tonga | collected 2009 | depth 2000 m m
CCAATTTCAACCCATCTAACTTTGACTCTGAAGGGAACTACTTACATCAGCATATGTTGAGGGATTTTGTCACTGGACAATGGGGTGAGTTAATTTCAACAACCACTTCTGGTTCATTCTTTACTCAGACCTATTCCTATACAGTTCCTTCAGATTACATTGGAATCATTCCTAAGTATGATGAAATTAGTGTTGCAGCATATGTAGCAGAAGGGAATCAAGTAATACTATCAGGAGCTGATATTTCAGTAGTTGTAGAATCTAATACTTCCTTAGACGCTAAAGCGCTAAAGATTAACGATCCTACATCTCAGGAGTGTGCGAATCCTATTACTCCTACTGTGACTATTCAGAATTTAGGAAACACTAATCTTACTTCTGTGGATGTTGTTTATGACATCAATGGCGGTACGTCTAACACTTTTACGTGGAACGGAGATTTAGCATTACTTGAATCAGAGGAAGTTACATTGCCAAGTATGGGATATACCAAAACTTCGCCCAATGTATTGAATGTTAGTTTAACAGGGCCAAACGGTGGCACCGATGAATTCACATCAAATGATGATATGACGTTAAGCTTTGAAGGTAAGGCTGCGGAAAAGCTTATTACGTTTTTCCTTACTACAGATGGATATGCAAGTGAAACTTCATGGGATGTAAAGAATTCAGCAGGCACAGTCATATATTCAGGTGCTGGTTATTCAGCCAACAATACTACGTTTACTTATGACTTTGATTTTAGTGAATCTGATTGCTATAAATTCAATATTTATGACAGCTATGGGGATGGTACTGGCTCATACTCACTTACGGATGCCAATGGGCTCCTTTTTTCTGGCGGTTCATTTGGAAGTATTGAGACCAAGGCCTTCGAAGTTGAAATATTATGTCTGGTTCAAATTTCTTCAGCGACAACAGGTTCTACTTGTGGTAACAGTGATGGTACTGCCACGGCGACTGCGACAGGTGGTACTGGACCTTATACTTACATCTGGACCACTCCAAATTTTAATGATGCGGCGACAGCCACGGGGCTGCCAGCTGGACCATATTCGGTTAATTTGATAGATGGCTTAGGATGTTCTTACAACCAAACTTTTCTGGTTTCGGATGCGAATGGTCCATCTTTAAGCACGATTCCCGGCCAAAACTCTTGTGATGGCGGAGCTACTGGTATGGTTAACTTATTTGTAACTGGTGGAACTGCACCTATCAACTATGCCTGGAGCAATGGAGCAAGCACCGAAGATCTTAGCGGCCTGTTCAATGGGGATTATACAGTAACTGTTACTGATGGAGCTGGTTGTAAGGCATTTGCACAGGAATCAGTTACCTCACCAGCTGTAATTCAGGTTGCTGTTACAATTAGCAGTGAGGAGGTTGGAGGTGACGGTGCTATTGACCTTACGGTAAGTGGCGGCACACCTGCTTATGCTTATGCCTGGAGCAATGGGGCCACCACAGCAGACATTTCATCACTGACTGCAGGTATGTATACGATAACTGTAACTGATGGCTATGGCTGTGAAAAAATATTCACTTATGAAGTGTCGTCCAAAGTGGGCATAGCTCCTGAAACTGAAGCTGTACTCGGCCTGAACATCTATCCTAACCCGTTTAGTAGTGCTACAACTGTTGAGATTGACCTTGCAAAGCAAGAGACGGTAAACGTTTTGGTTTACAACTTGCTTGGAGAGATGGTTTACGCTACAGGGAGCAGAGAGTATGCTGCTGGAAAAAGCGATATCTATTTGGATGGTAGCCGCCTTAATGACGGCGTGTACTTTGTAGATGTTCGAATAGGGGCAACATCAAACGTTAGAAAGATAGTTCATAACAGATAATTAATTTCAAGTATATAAAAGAATCAAACCAGCTTTGGCGTAATAATTGCGTTTTGAAGCTGGTTTGCTATTTATTATCATTTCATTTGTAATATGAAAAGAGCAGGGTTAATTGTACTGGCAGTTTTGGTTTTCGGATATGGCTTCTCGCAATCATCCGTACGAAAAATTCCATCCGTTAATGTGAAAACTCTCGATGGAAGGACGGTTAATACTTCCGGGATTTCCAATGAGGGCAAACCGATAATAATCAGTTTTTGGGCAACATGGTGCAAACCTTGTATTCGGGAGTTGGATGCCATTGCTGATGTTTATGAGGACTGGGTGGAGGAAACGGGTGTTCAGCTTATTGCAGTGTCTATAGATGACACCAGAAATACGGCCAAAGTATCGCCATTCATAAATGGAAAGGGTTGGGAATATAAAACGCTACTGGACCCAAACGGTGATTTTAAACGAGCTCTGGGTGTGAATATGGTACCGCATACCTTTCTGGTGAATGGGAAAAAGGAAATCGTTTGGCAGCACACCACATATGCCGATGGTGATGAGGATGAGCTCTACGAGGTCTTGGTGAAAGTCGCCGAAGGGAAAAGTCTCAAATAGCATTATATTTACGGTCTAACACGCACGGTTTTGAAGTCTGGATTACCGCTAACCTTTCTGATACTTTTATTATACCTGTTGCCCACAAATTCTTACGGCCAGGCGGGACTTCCTCAAGGGTTTATACCGGGTGAAGTACATGGCAATTTTCAAACGGACCTGCAGTACTATAACTCCGACACTGCCATTGGTGCCCCGGAAGTACCGGAAAAATTATTGATGCGCGGCTTCGCCAATGTCAATTACACGCGAGGTAAATTCTCTGCGGGTTTACGGTATGAAAGCTATCTGGTCACCTTGCAGGGATTTGATACCCGATATGACGGCAACGCTATTCCCTATCGGTATGCAACTTACCAAAATGAAAAGTTAAGTGTAACTGTAGGTAGTTTTTACGAGCAGTTTGGAAATGGCCTCATATTCCGCGCTTATGAGGAATGGGGCCTCGGTTACGATAATGCCATGGACGGAATAAGGTTGAAATATGAACCCCTGAAGGGCATCTATCTAAAAGGAGTTATTGGCAAGCAGCGATACTTTATGGGAAGTGGAGTGGGAACCGTTAGAGGATTAGATTTAGAATTTTCACTGGCCGACATGTTTGATTCATTGTTTAGCAAAACCAATATCATCATAGGTGGGGGAATGATCAGCAAGTATCAATCGGACCAGGATCCAATATACAAGCTGCCGGAAAATGTTGCTGCCTTCGCCGGCAGATTAAATATAATCAGTGGCAAGTTCAATATTGGTGCGGAATACGCTTACAAAATTAATGACCCATCAGCTGCGAACAATTATATATACAAAGACGGCAAATCGTTCCTGTTTACGGCATCCTATTCCACCAAAGGCCTCGGAATACTTCTAACTGCAAAGCAGGTTGATAATATGGATTTCCGATCAGACCGAACCGCAGATGGCAGCTCGCTGAACATCAATTACATCCCCGCTATTTCTAAAGTTCACACCTACAGCCTTGCCGCCTACTATCCATACGCTACCCAGCCCAATGGTGAGATCGGAATTCAAGGTGACATCATTTATAAAATTAAAAAAGGATCTGCGCTGGGAGGAAAGTATGGTACCAGTATTTCCGTGAATTACTCAACGGTATTTAGCATTATGAAATCGACCATCAATGACACTACGACCATTGGAGAAACAGGCACGTTGGGGTATAATTCGGGCTTTTTGGAAATTGGAGACACCAAGTATTTTGAAGATTTAAATATTAACATCAGCAGAAAATTCTCTAAGAAATTTAAGGCTGCAATTTCTTTTATGTACTTCGAATACAACAAAGATGTGGTGCAGGGGCTAAGTGGCTATGGGACAATTTATGGGAACGTCGCTGTTGCTGATCTTACCTTTAAACTAAAACCAAAAAACACCATCAGAGTAGAGCTGCAAAACCTGTACACAGAACAGGATGATGGAAGCTGGGTAATGATGCTGGCGGAGTATACCATTGCCCCGCACTGGTTCGTTGCGGCTTTTGATGAGTACAATTATGGTAATGACAAGTCCAATAAGCGGTTTCATTATTTTACGGCGCAAGCTGGATACAAGAATAAAGGAAACACTTTCACGTTAGGGTATGGCAGACAACGAGCTGGGATATTCTGTGTAGGTGGTGTCTGTAGAAATGTACCGGCTTCAAACGGCGTCACCTTTGCGGTTACCAGCAGTTTTTGATATCTTTGATAGTGATGAGAACAAATTACGAACGCTTTTTCAGGACAGAGTATTTGGCCTTCGCCGCCTTGCTGGCATTGGTATTTGCAGGTTGCGATAAGGTTGATGAACCCTATATTGAAAATGCTCCATCAACAGTAGATACTTCCACTTCTTATACGCGAAAGGTATTGGTAGAGGATTTCACCGGCCATACCTGTGGGAATTGCCCCAGGGCTGCAGAAACTGCTCATACGCTGGAGCAGCTGTATGGAGAGCAGATCGTGGTAGTGTCTGTCCATATGGGATTTTTTGCCGAGACCAAAACCAATCCCGACAGTTCATACGCCTATGACTTTACAACTGCTGCTGGAGTTGCTATAGATGCACAATTTGCCATTGACCCTACAGGCTTACCTAAGGGAATGGTAAACCGCAAGGATGTCGGTGGAAGCCCGCTTCTGCCCTATTCAGGATGGGGATCTGAGGTTGCGGGCATTGTGGTATTGGACCCTGACGTAAAAATCGAAATCACCAATGCCTACGATGAACTTTCGCGCGTACTGGATATCACCGCAGATATAACTTTTCTGAACTCAATGAACGGTACATTCAACGTGGTTGCCATATTATTGGAAGATAGCATTGTCAATTGGCAAAAAGATTATGATGCCACCCCCAGTGATATTGAGAATTACTTACATCGCCATGTTCTGAGAGGTTCAATTAGCAGTATCTGGGGAGACCAAATTGCTCAGGGCAGTGTGAGTTCAGGAACAACCACCTCCAGTAGTTACAGCATGACGCTTGACAATTCCTGGGTTGACAGTAAATGTTCTGTTGTAGTGTATGTGTATGATGCTGGATCATACGAGGTAATTCAGGCTGAGACATTAAAAGTGAAATAGCTTCACTCCAGCAGAACGCTCGCTTGCACATCAATTCTCCGTTCAAATGACAAGAACATCTCTTTTGTTTATTATTGTTTGGGCTGTACCTGTTTTGGCAAGCTCACAGGGATTTAATGGTGGTGTGCTTGCAGGTGCGAACATGAGCCAGGTCGACGGGGATCGTTTAGCTGGATACAAAAAAATTAACGGTGTTTTCGGTGTTTTCGTTAATCGCAAGTTTAATAACGTTTTGCGAGCGCAGCTGGAAATGAACTACTTAGGAAAGGGTAGTAAACAAGCGGCAAATCCCGACAGTGGCGTCACCTATTTCCGCAAAATTTCATTACACTATCTGGAGCTTCCACTGATGTTACAAATTTGGTGGGAAAAATATAACGTACATGTGGACCTGGGAATAAGCTACGGCGTGCTGCTATCGCAACGGGAGGAAGATGAGCATGGGGATCAGGTTTTAGTAGGCCCCTTTAAGGCCACGGAATTCGGATTTATTCTTGGAATAAACTATGAATTCTACGAGCAGCTCTCAGTAGCTCTAAGATTTGGCTATTCAATCTTACCCGTTGCCAACACGGCTCATATTATCGCCTGGCATAGCTATGGTGGCTCTTACAACAATCTGTTGAGCTTTACGGTGCAATATCAATTCGAAAATTTAAATTTCTCCAATGAATAAAGTGATATTGGGAATTACCGGAGCCAGCGGAGCAATTTATGCCAAGGTTTTGCTGGATAAGCTCGAAAAGCTTTCAGGCCAAATAGAAGATGTGGGCGTCATTCTGTCCGACAACGCAAAAAAGGTTTGGGAGGTGGAGTTGGGAAATTCAGATTACGAGAATATTTCATTCAATATCTATAATAAAATGGATTTCAATGCACCGTTCGCATCCGGGTCTGCGAAATATAATATCATGATCATTTGCCCTTGCTCCATGGGTAGTATGGGAAGAATATCAGCGGGAATTTCTGATGACTTACTGACAAGGGCAGCCGATGTAATTTTGAAAGAACGCAGGAAATTAATTCTTGTTCCACGCGATACACCTTATAGCCTCATTCACATCAATAACATGCATACTATTACGATGGCCGGCGGAATTATTTGCCCGGCATCGCCTTCATTTTATAGCAATCCAAGTGACTTTGAAGAGCTGGCGGCCACGGTAGCGGACCGAATTTTGGATCTATGCGGTTTTGAAATTGAGTCATTTAGATGGAATGACTAGAACCCAAATGCGCAAGAGGTTAATTTTACCCGCGTTTGAGCTTTGGCTTCGGCGTGAGCTCAACTAAACCGAACCTCACGGTTAAACATTTGCAAGAATTATCATTTCCCGAATTCACGTCACGCTAACCCACATCATACATTGCCCTTGTTTATAACATTTCGTTTTCAAAGCAATATCTTTTCACCATTGATTGTTAATAAATTGTCGATGAATGGCTTGTTTTATTAGACGAATATGGCTAGTATTACACTTCTTTAAAACACCCCAACTATGTTAGAGTACTGTAAAAACATCCTTTTGAAAGTAAGCTTTAGTCCCAAATTGTTCAGGAAAGAGCTTCACAAATCGAGTAGTTGGCTGGATAAAAAAGAGCGGTTAGCGCTAAAAGCCTGGTGCCTCGCAACTTTTGGGCACATGTACCACGACGTTATTATTGAGGTTTATAAACAGCTTTCCTAGCGAAAGCCACGTTTTGTTTCATTCTTTTGTAACCGGGCCTTTGAAGGGGTGAGTCCTTGAATGTTTTGTCGAATACCTCTACAGTCATTTCCTCCCAATCACTTGCCGTCATGCCCAGGAGCTCCTCAGAGGCTAAAAATTCAGGTTCATTGTGCACGGCAGAAAATCTATTCCAAGGGCAAACATCCTGACAAACATCACAACCAAACGCCCATTCATCGAGCTTCCCCTTCAATTCCATTGGGAGATTCTCCTTTAGCTCAATCGTATAATAAGAAATACATTTGCTCCCATCCACCATATAAGGCTCTACTATTGCATTTGTGGGACAGGCATCAATACACTTTGTGCAGGAACCGCAGTAATCTGGTATGGGCCCATCATATTCCAGCTCAAGGTCAATAATAACTTCGGCAATAAAAAAGAATGAACCAGCGCTTTTGTTTATAAGATTGGTGTGTTTCCCCATCCAGCCCAATCCGGATTTTTTCGCCCACACCTTGTCTAGCACCGGGGCAGAGTCGACAAAAACCCTGCCTTCAACTTCCCCAATATTGTCGTTTATAAACTGGTAGAGCTCCTTTAATTTGTCCTTTATTACGTAATGATAATCCTTTCCTAAGGCGTATTTCGATATTTTAGGCGCGCGGCTATCTCGTTGCGTTTCAGGTGGAAAATAATTGAGCAATAAGGAGACTACGGACCTGGCACCTGGAACTAATTTTGCAGGATCGAGGCGTTTATCAAAATTACGTTCCATGTAACTCATGGTGCCCTGCATGTTATTGTGAAGCCACTGCTCCAAACGAGGTGCCTCTTCTTCCAAAAATCCCGCTTTTGACACGCCGCAATACATGAAGCCCAAACGGATTGCCTCATCCTTAATTAATTTGGTATTTGTGGACTTACTACTCATTGGTTTTTTTGGTAGCAGCAAAATGAATAAGAATTCTTATTCGAATAAAGTACCCTTATCAGTATTTGGTATCTTGCCAATATGCTTATAGGCACGTTCTGTTGCTTGTCTGCCCCTGGGAGTTCTGGACAGATAACCCTCCTGTATAAGGTATGGCTCATATACTTCCTCAATGGTATCGGGTTCCTCTCCTACGGCCGTAGCGACTGTAGTGAGACCGACCGGGCCGCCCTTGAATTTATCGATGATCGCCTCCAGTATTCGGTTATCCATTTCGTCGAGGCCATGCTTGTCAACATTCAACGCCTCCAATGAACTTTTGGCAATTTCCAGATCAATTGTACCATCTCCCTTTATTTGTGCAAAGTCTCTGACCCTGCGCAAGAGCGCATTTGCAATTCGTGGCGTACCCCTGCTTCGTCGTGCAATTTCCGCTGCAGCTTCTTCATCAACGGGAATATCGATAATTTCTGCGCTTCTCTTGATAATAGAAGACAGCAGATCTGAGTCGTAGTAAGAAAGCCTGGAGCTGATGCTAAAGCGCGCTCTTAAAGGTGATGTAAGCAATCCGGATCTTGTAGTGGCACCTATAAGGGTAAATGGGTTTAACTTGATCTGTACGGCACGTGCGTTTGGCCCCTGATCGATCATAATATCCACCTTGTAATCCTCCATGGCAGAGTACAGGTATTCCTCTACCACAGCGCTTAGGCGGTGTATCTCATCTATGAACAACACATCGCCCTCTCCCAGATTCGTGAGTAAGCCTGCCAAATCCCCGGGTTTATCCAATACCGGACCAGAAGTTACCCTGATATTTACGCCCATGTCGTTGGCTATAATGTGTGCAAGCGTGGTTTTGCCCAATCCCGGTGGGCCGTGTAGGAGAACATGATCCAGCGCTTCACCGCGCTGCTTAGCGGCCTTCACAAATATTTTGATGTTCTCTACGATTTTTTCCTGCCCTACAAACTCGCCAAAGTTGTCGGGGCGCACTGATCTTTCGAACTCCTGCTCAGAAGATGAAAGATTTTCAGCTTCGGCGAAGTCCCGTAAAGAGGCGTCCTGATCGGTATTTTCGTCCATTTTGTTGTTGGAGATACATTTGGTGTTTACACCATAAATGTACTATTAATCTAAGATTTGATTATTGAGAATTTCGACCGCTTAAAAACCAATTATGGTGCCCAATCTGAGGATAAATGGCTTGTCAAAATGGGAGGGGTCATCCGTTTTGGCGCTATACAAATCACGAAATGACTCTTCATCATTCAACGAAGCAATCGCACCTTGTGAATCAGGGTCATTCAAATAACCGTCATCGGAAGGATCTCCAGTATATGCATGTACCTGATAGATATTTCGTTGATCGAGCAAGTTTTGCATCCAAACATAAAATTGAACTTGCATTTTCCCTTTCATCAGGGATACTCCTTTTTGGAGTTTCATGTTTATTAAACCGAAGCTCGGCATACGTTTGGTGTTATTAATGTTTATAGGATTCGGGCTGTTTCCTATGTATCCATTAATAGTCAACGTAGCCTGATCATAATACTCTGCGCCATTTCTGTAATGAAAGAAAAAACTCAATCCAAGGTCCTCTAAGATTCGCTTGCCATTCTTGCTTTTAACACCAACATAGTCACGTCCATGGCCGAAATTGAATTGAAGGTAGCCTGCAATTATGTGGGCATCATATACGCTTACAGGCGAATCCCTCCATTTAGAATTTTGTGCAGTAATACTCACTCTGGCATTCAATCCCGAGTTTTTTGAGCTTTGATAATTAATCGCAATAGTTGCGCCGTAATTTGAAAGAACGTCCAGATTTGAGTAGGTAAGATAAGAGGCGGGAAAAGCATTTTGGACAAAAGCGTATCCTGGAATCCCGTGGTATGAGTTCCAATGAAAATACATTTCTGTCCATAAATTTCTGACGATAACTTGTCTTGGCCCAATCCTAAACTTGTTGGCCCGAGTTGGCTGTAGGGCAGGGTTATTAATGCCCTGGCTCGTATTTACTTGAATGAAAAGATATTGTTCAGGACGCAGTAAGCTTATTTCGCCAGGGTTCTGGGTGTATGAATGGTAATGAATAAATAGCTGGGTGTGTTTGAATATCCGGATCTTAGCAGATAGGGAGGGCAGTACGTTAGTTACCGCTTTGTAGTCTTCAAATGCGCCTGATGAGATCTCGAGGGCACTAGTTTTGCTCTGATCGACGAGATATGGCTGAATACCTGAAGGCGTTATTAATGTTGCCGCATTTGAAAGTTTGGCCCCGAACACATCATACCATTGGTCACCATTTCTATATCCAACGATCTGGGTGGGATTGGCAATATTATTCACATACACTGCAAAATCGTCATCGATGCTATTTGGATGGGCCCCATTTGGATTGAGAGTTCCCGGAACATCACCTGCCGACCTGATTTCGAATAACGAGTATTGATCCTTTAACACTTGTTGTTTGGCATCATAATAATCCACTCTCAGTCCGGCTTGAAGGTCCAGCCACTTAAGTGAAAAACCGTACTGAACATACCCATTAATATAGACGGGTTGAAATGCTCCAATTGATCTATTGTAAATTGTTGGGCCTCCATATCCACTAATCGAGGTTGTTTGGTTAAAGAAGTCATCCAATGTAGGTTTAGACTTGAGCTTATTACCACGATGATCATATCCGTAATACGACACGAAGCTGGTTCCGTTATTAAGGAGATCATCCGCGCTAAACATATCCATGGAAAAAGTTTCTGGTGGCAATGCGTTCAGGTCGATCCAATCCGTGGAGTTGGTTGCCATTCCCAATTTTGTACGCAGGTTGTAATCAAAGAATGACTGTGAAGCCCCAGCATAGCTTCTTGGGTAATTGATCGTCCCAGTATAGATCGTATCATCAGATGGATCAGGCGTGCCGGTAAGATCTGTATATACGGGTTGAGGATTGCTTACGTCTAGTTGTAAAATGTGGTTGTTCGTTAGCATTCCCATTCGCCGCCACAAGCCAACAGGCGCCACCTGATAGCTTCTTTCCGTTCTTCTTGAATACTCAAATCCAAGCTTTATTTCAGTGTTTTTGTAGCTGGCATCAACTGCGAGCTTACCTCTAATTTGTTGCTGAGAAGTTTTGCCGTATTGATCGTGAACCTTCCCAGGGCTGTTCCAAATATTATAAACATTACCACTTAGGTCTCCGGCAGTGTACCCATTAACCAGCCCACCACCATTAACTACCTGATTATAGTCTGCGGGGTTGTTATAGTATGTATAATAATTGGAGGTGTATTTTTCAGCTACGGGATTTACCCCTGCCGGTTCAAAAGTGTACAAAGTATCACTAAAACCAGTATGTATTTGACCCGAAAGGCCAGTTACTGAGTCTATCCCTACAGAATAGCTGTTGACCGTATGCGTTGTAAATTTTCCTAAATACCCATATTTAAATAGGTCATCTTTATGTTCTCCGTGCTCAAGCTTATTGTAATAGCTGGAATAGTTAAGCAACATTTTATAAGACAATTTAAATTCATCACCATCTGCGAGTTGATGAGAATATGCAAGATAATTATCAAAATTCCGGGTTGTTATAACAGGGTTCTCCTTTGAGTTGAACATTGAGTTCTCATAGATGAAAACCTGTTCCTTGTCCAGCTGAATATAAGACCCAAATGACACGTCTGCCTTCTTGGCTACCGGGTAATTGATCTTCACAAAAGCATTTAAGGCCTTGCTGCCAGAATTTGAATTAAACCGCGTTTCTTCAAACTGGTCTTTGGTAACAAATTCGGCGTTTTCAAAAGTTCCCGCACTTGTTCCCGAGCTGCGCAGTGGGTTGCGCTCCAAACCGGCAAGCGTAGCTTCATTGACCTCATAGCTATTGGCATGGCTGGGGAATTGCTCGTTGGTTTTAGAAAGATTGGCAGCTATATAAAAGGAAGGCGCTCTTTTATCTGATTTGCTGTTCTTTCCAAAGCGAAGCGGACCGCCTGCATTTATTTCAAGTATATCGTTACCTATTGCATAAAAGGACATTTTATCGTTTCGAGAATTGATCCGAAAACTGGAAAGAAATTCTAAATTGACAAATGAACTGTCGGGTTCAGGAGTATTGACAACAACAAAGCCGGCAACGGAATTACCAAATTGCAAAGGTGCTTCACTGGTAAATACGGCCATTTCTCCAATCGCCCTGAACGGAAAGGCAGATCCAGACCTGATTTGCATCCCATCGACAAATATGTAATCTCCATCTGCCTCGACAACATTGAAACCGAGGTATGTATTGCTCGTATAGAAAGAGCCGGGCGTTAACAGGCTGAACTCTCTGATGTCTCTAAAAGGTAAATGCCCGACAAGAGATTGATCTATGAAATAGCTTTCAAAACCGTTGTCAGTTCTAATCGCTGAATGGACTATCGTATCCGAGGCACGTTGGATTGTGTCTTCTGCAGAATCATCCTGACAGAACGCAGTACTGACCAATAGACAAAATGACAACACTACAAGAGTACTTTTCCAAGGAATCATCAGGCTAACTACAGTATAAGAGCTCACCATTCGGCTAATTCAATGTGCCAAATGCCAAATTACTACGTCAAATATATAATAAATGTACCAAAGAAATTATGATCTTGAACAAACGGTATTCATGCTGGCGTAGATGGCACTTTCAAGACAATATTGGGTCGAACGACTATAGGAATATGGTCCTATTCCTCGACCTTCTTGCGAAAGACAGACCGGTAAATCTCTCCGAAGAATATCTTGACTTTAAAGATATAGATGGGTGAATTGAACTTACCGCTTATGCCTTTGTTGTTTATAAGCATAATCCTAAACCCGGCTCCCATACCCAATCCGAACCACTTGGTAATCTTGTAGGTCCCGAAAATAGTTGGCTCATACAATAAAATACCACTTTGGCCTATCGTGTGCCTTGTGCCATGTTCGTCGCTATAATCGTACTGAGATAAGCCAATTCCTACCTGAATGGGAATGCTAAACTCCCATTTTCGTCTTTTATAAAAAACGTAATCAATGAAATAGGTTATGTAGTTAAACCTGAGCTTAGCGGTCGCTAAGGTGTCTTTTCCATTGGCTTTAAAGATCACCCTGTCCAGGCTTGGATGATGATTTGAAACGAGGTGACTAAATCCACCCCCAATTCTGAACCGTTCGTTGAATTCTACTCCGATCTTCCAGCTGTAGATCCGAGCTCCTCTATTCTCGATAAATGAATTTCTTATATCAAACCCCAGCAGCAGCCTGGGTTTTGTTTTCAATGCGGCTTTTATTGAATCTATAAACTGGCTGGATGCCGATAAGGAGCAGAAGAGAAACGATGATATAATTAGTGCCCTGCGAATCTTAAGTGTTGGAGTTGAGGTTGATTAGTGTTCGCCTCCGTCCAGTTCTCCTTCCTCCAAGGGAACATTTTGGGACACAAAGTCCTCTTTCTTGCCTGGCTTGCTGTAGTCATAGGCCCATCTGTGAACTTCCGGAATTGGCCCGGGCCAGTTTCCGTGACCAAGATTTACCGGAGTCGTCCATTCCAATGTATTTGAACCCCATGGATTTTCAACGGCTTTCTTACCCCTGAAGATACTATAGAAGAAATTGCCGATGAACAAAAACTGGACAAATGAAGATAGTGTAGCGAACACTGTAATCCACACGTTCATTTCATCAAAGATGCTAAACTGTTCAAAAAAACTATTGGAGTAATATCTTCTGGGCATACCTGCAAGGCCTTGAAAATGCATGGGAAAGAATACGCCATAAACACATACTACTGTAACCCAAAAGTGGATGTAGCCCAGCTTGTTATTCATCATTCTGCCATACATCTTAGGAAACCAATGGTAAATACCGGCGAACATTCCGAAGATAGCAGAGGCGCCCATAACTATGTGAAAATGAGCCACTACGAAATAAGTATCATGAATATTAATATCGAGGGCAGAGTCGCCCAATATGATGCCCGTAACTCCACCTGTTATAAACAGCGATACCATACCTATAGCAAAGAGCATAGCGGGTGAAAATCGAATATTTGCCTTCCACAATGTTGCCAAATAGTTGAATACTTTAATTGCAGAAGGAATTGCAACGACCAGGGTTGTGGCAACAAATACTGAACCTAAAAATGGGTTCATGCCCGTGATAAACATATGGTGGCCCCAGACGATAAAGGATAAAAATCCAATGAACAGTATGGACGCGACCATCATCCTATATCCAAAAATCGGCTTTCGGGCATTGGTTGCGATGACTTCCGAAATTATCCCCAAAGCCGGAAGTAATATAATATAGACCTCCGGATGCCCCAAGAACCAGAATAGATGCTCATATAATATTGGGCTACCCCCCATATAGTTTAATGCCTCCCCACCTATATGGATATCGGATAAGAAAAAACTTGTTCCAAAGCTTCTATCAAAAATTAGCAATAGCGCCGCGGCCAACAAAACCGGAAAAGACAATACACCGAGGATCGCCGTTACAAAGAGTGCCCAAATTGAAAGTGGCAATCTGAACATAGTCATTCCCTTGGTGCGCAGATTGATTACCGTTACAATGTAATTGAGCCCCGCTAGCAAGGCTGAAACAATAAACATGGCCATGCCCACAAGCCAAAGTGTCATTCCCAATCCGGAGCCCGGTATTGCCTGTGGTAATGCACTGAGGGGTGGATATACCGTCCATCCTCCAGAGGCAGGCCCACCCTCCACGAAAAGGCTGACAATCATGAATATATTGAAGATCAAGAAAAACCAATACGAGAGCATATTCAGGAAGCCAGATGCCATATCCCTGGCACCAACTTGCAATGGAATTAAAAGATTGGCAAATGTTCCGCTCAGGCCACCTGTCAGTACGGAAAATACGAGAATTGTACCGTGCATGGTAACCAGGGCAAGATAAAATCCCGGATCTAATACGCCATCTGGCGCCCAGTCTCCAAATACAGTGGCCAGAATCGGGAACTTATCACCGTCAAATCCCAGCTGTAGCCTAAAGAAAACGGACATCATCATGGCTATTACCGCCATAATAATAGCAGTAATCAAGAACTGCTTACTGATCATTTTATGATCCTGGCTGAAAACGTATTTGGTTATAAACGGTTCCTTATGATGGCCGTGATCTCCCATTTCTATTTATTATTTATCCGGTGTTTAAATCTTTGTCTTTTCTGCTTCTACGCTCTCTTCATCGGTGCTTTCTTCCTCCCCTGATATGTCCTCCGCTTCCGCCAGCGTCTCAACGGGAGCTATGTTGCTCTCCTCTCCTGCATAAAATACCTTCTGCTCTCCCAACCATTTATTGTAATCCTCCTCAGGCTCCACTACCACAAGCATTTTCATGGTGTAATGTGCTGCTCCGCAAATCTTATTACACAACAGATAGTAATCAAATGTTTCATTGCTTAGCTCTTCTCTCATATCCTCCGTCGTTTTAACAGGGGTGAACTTAAAGGAGGTGGACATCCCCGGAACACAGTTCATCTGCACCCTGAAATGTGGTAGGTACGCACTGTGAATCACATCTTGTGACCTGAACTGTATCCGCACTGTTTTGTTTACAGGAAGATGCATTTCCCCAAGGATAACAATATCATCGTGTGCACTTGTGTCTTCCACATCAAGTCCCATTGAGTTTGTGCCTTCAAATAGCCTGTAATTCACTCCGCCCAATTCACCATCATCTCCAGGATACCTGGCAACCCATTGAAATTGCTTACCCAATACCTCCACGACCATAGTATCTTCCTCCTTCTGGGTAGGGGCGATAACAGAATCCCACACAGCCAGTCCGTAAAAAATCAAGGCGAAAAGCACCACAGTTGGAATGGCCGTCCATATAAACTCAAGCCGATTATTATGAGAAATATAGTACGCTTCTCTTCCGTCCTTCATAAAATAAGCAAAGGCAAACCATCCCAGCACCAGGTGGCAAGCAACGAAAGGAATACCAATTATCACAAATGACACAAATAACAATTGATCTATTTCAGGACCGTGGGCCGACGAGGCCGGTGGTAATAAAAACTGTTGATAGGTAAATACCTCATAAACTGCCATTGCGAGAAAGGCAAGCATCATTACCAGCATCAATATACCGTTCCACCTGTTGTCTGTTGTGGTGACCTCTTCAGTATCTGAGCCTCTAAGCTCCTCAGAAAGCTCGTAAACGCGAATTACCTTCCATCCAGCCAGCAGCCCTAATATAATTACTATGTAGTGTAAAACCCCCATTTATATATCAGTGATGTAAGTGTACGCTTTCTTCTAAAAATGGATGACTCTCGATATTTATAGATGCCTTTGCAAGCGAACGTTGCACAACGAACAAAAATAACCCTAAAAAACCCAAAAATGTACCTATTTCAACAAATCCAATTGACCAGTGAGCACCAACGGTGCCGCCCATTACCATAATAAAAGTATCCGCAAAGTGTCCAAGAAGAATAAAGATTGCTACTGTTACAATAAATCCTGGATTTCTCTTTGCATCCCGTGACGCAAGAACGAAGAATGGAAAGCAGAAATTGACCAGCATCATTCCGAAATATATATACCTATAATTCTCAATTCTCATTTGAAAGTAAGTAACCTCTTCGGGAATATTGGCATACCAGATAAGCATAAACTGCGAAAACCAGAGGTATGCCCAAATCAGGCTCACTGCAAACATCCATTTCCCGATATCACCTAAGTGATTATCATTAACCGCTTGCAAGTAGCCCTTGTTCTTTAGATATACAATAAATAATATCAATGCCGCTGCGCCACTTGCCCACAATCCTGCAAGGATGTACCAACCAAACAAGGTGCTGAACCAATGCGCATCAATTGACATAATCCAATCCCAGGAGGATGTGCACACCGTCACTGCAAAGAACACAACGAATAGTGCGGCAGCAGTAATGCTCTTATTGTGAAATATGATTCCTCCGTTCAAATCTTGTTGAAGTGACAGCTTTCTCAATGCATAGGCAGCCCACATCCATCCTCCTACATAGATAAAGGACCGGGCATAAAAGAAAGGCTTATTAAGGAATGCCTCTTTAGCTGCGATAATTTTATCGTAATACTCACTTTGATCGTCCATAATTCCATCGGCCATCCAGTGGTAGATGTGATGATTTCCCGCGATGAGGATAAACAGCATGATAGGCCCTCCCACCAAGACATATTGACTCATTGCCTCCGGCACTCTCTTATATATCACACCATACCCCCCTTGTGCTAAATATTGCTTTGATATAAATATTATGCCGAATAATCCTATTCCTAAGAAGAAGAAATTACTGGCTAATAAATTTGCCCAGGAGGCATGAGAGCCACTTACAAAACCCATAATCACCGCTATAAGCCCAATGCCCATAAGTACGTAAGTGATCATCTTGGCCCTATTTGTGAAATCGTAGTTCATTCGTTTTCTTCTGTTTCTGTTTGTTCTTCTTCGGCTTCTGCTTCTACGGCTGCAGATGTCTCCTCTTCATTTGCCGTTTCCGATTCATCTGTTCCGCTTTCCGCTGAAGCACGCTGGCCCTGATTTATTAATGCTTGTATATGCAAAATTACTTTCCATCTCTCCTCAGCGGTTATTTGCGAGGCATGTGATCCCATCATGTTTCTTCCGTACGTTATCGTGTGGAACATTTTACCAACAGGAAGGTCTTTCATGTCACCCCCACCTGATGAGACTCCATCAATATAAGACGTTGGTGGCGGAAATTTTCCGTTTGAGTTAGTAATAACCGGTCCATCTCCTGCACCCGTTGTGCCATGACAATGAAGGCAAAACTTAGTATAGATATCCGCACCCTTAGCTAAATTTTCTGGTGTATTAGAATATGGATTGCGAAGACTATCGCCCGCCATCATGTAACCCTCATTTGTATTTGGATACATGTATGGCATAAAACCCCTGGGAATCGTTCCGGCAACAGGATGTCTGGATCCCATATTGTTGTTATAATTGGCGTTTTCTCCGTAAGTCTCAATAGAAGGAGACTTATACATATCCAAATCGCCGGTGAACTGATGCACCGGAATATCGTGTTTTAACTCTTCCGAATATTTCCTGTCCGGAATCGCGCAAGAGCCAAGGATTAGAACAACCCCTGTAAAAATCATCAACGCTATGGAATTACTATTTCTCATTGATCTCTTTTGCTCCGCTATTCTCCAATATTTTCAACGCTTCTGATGCCTCCTTATCATTAAGGTTAAGCTCCAACAAATGTAAGTCGTCTGTAGTTCTTGGATCTGGATTCTTATTAGATACTCCTGGTAAAACCCAGCTCCTCAGTAAGAAGGTGATAACTATTCCATGTGCAGCACAAAATACGCTTGCTTCGAACAAAATAGGTACAAACGAAGGAAGGTTTTGGATAAAGCTGAAGCTTGGTTTTCCGCCGATGTTCATTGGCCAATCCACTATCATCATATACCACATCATTGTAGCTGCTGCCGCAAGGCCCGTCATGGCATATATAAAGGCACATATTGCCAAACGCGTCCTTGGCAAGCCCATGGCCGTATCTAAGCCGTGTACCGGATAAGGAGAATACACATCTACAATGTGAATCTCGCTGGCACGCAATGCTTTTACGCCATCCAACAACTTTACGTCATCGTCATACATTGCATGTATAACTTTACTCATCTTCTTTATCATTTTCCGCTGATTCATCATCAGCATTATCTTCTGTTGGCTCTTCTTCTTTCTCTTCTACCACATCCTCTTTGGGGGGGGCTGGTGCAGCAGCGCCGTTCATATACTGGGATCCAGCCAACTTTAAGATGGATTTTGTTTCAGCCTGGGCAATGACCGGGAATACCCTTGCAAACAATAAGAACAAGGTGAAAAAGATTCCTATCGTACCTACAAACAATCCAACATCAATAAATGTTGGGTGGAACATAGTCCAGCTGGAAGGCAAATAATCCCGATGCAGCGACGTCACAATAATCACAAATCTCTCGAACCACATGCCTATATTCACAAAAAATGCAATTACGAAAGATGCAGTGAAGCTGTTTCTTATGCTCTTAATCCAAAAGAGCTGCGGTGTTACCACGTTGCAGGTCATCATGCACATATAAGCCCACCAATAGGGACCTGTAGCTCTGTTAATAAACGCGTATTGCTCATACTCAACACCTGAATACCATGACATGAACAATTCCGTGATATAGGCAGTACCTACCAAAGAACCGGTAAGGATGATAATGTAGTTCATGGATTCGACGTGACGGATGGTAATGTAGTTTTCGAGGTTCATCACTTTGCGCATGGTTAGCGTCAGTGTAAGAACCATGGCAAATCCAGAGAACAAGGCTCCAAGCACAAAATAAGGTGGGAAAATAGTTGTATGCCACCCGGGCACGATACCTGCGGCGAAGTCCATACTCACAATAGAGTGAACAGAGAATACAAGTGGCGTTGCCAGCCCCGCCAATACCAGTGAAACCTCTTCAAACCGGCTCCAATCCCTTGCACGGCCACTCCATCCAAAGCTAAGCAGACTATAAACTTTGTCGTACATAGCATTTCCTCTTACCCTAGCCCTATCCCTGATCATTGCCAAGTCAGGAATCAAACCCAGATACCAGAAAACAATAGACACGGTTAGGTATGTGGTGATAGCAAAAACATCCCAAACCAGCGGAGAATTAAAGTTAACCCAGAGAGAACCCAATTGATTGGGAAGCGGCAAGTTAAAGTATGCTAACCAAGGCCTTCCCATGTGTAGAATCGGGAACAATCCCGCCATCATCACCGCAAAAATTGTCATTGCTTCCGCCGATCTGTTTATTGCCATTCTCCAGCGCTGTCGAAATAACAGCAGAACAGCAGAAATCAATGTTCCCGCGTGACCAATTCCAATCCACCATACAAAATTTGTAATATCCCAAGCCCAACCAACAGTCTTGTTTACACCCCAGCTTCCTATTCCTACCCCTACCGTATACAATATACAGCATACACCCCAGGTTGCTGCAGATACAGCAATCGCAAACACAATAAACCACCACTTGTTGGCTTTTCCCTCTACAGACCTGGCAACATCCACGGTAATGTCGTGGATGGTCCTGTCGCCTAGTATAAGTGGGTCTCGTATTTCAGCTACAACGTTTGACATTTATAATTGTTCTTATGCTTTATGCTTATTTCTAACCTTGGTTAAGTATCTAACCGAAGGTTGTGTGTCTAATTCTCCTAATAGATAATAGCTTCTTGGATTCTCCTTGAGTTCAGCCATTTCACTGGTCTCATCATTTACATCCCCGAATTTAATGGCATGCGTTGGGCAAGCTGAGGCGCAAGCTGTTTGTATGTCTCCATCAACCAGCTTTCTACCACCCTTTTTTGCTGTTAATTTGCCCTCCTGTATTCTTTGAATACACATAGAGCATTTTTCCATTACTCCCCTCGCTCTTACTACCACATCCGGGTTAAGCACCATTTTGCCCCAGTCATCCTGCGATGGATTAACATCAGCAAATTTATCATCATTCTTATAATTGAACCAATTAAATCTCCTCACTTTATAAGGGCAATTGTTCAGGCAGAATTTTGTTCCAACGCAGCGGTTGTAAATCATTTGGTTGAGTCCGTCGTTGCTGTGCGTTGTGGCAGCTACCGGACAAACTGTTTCGCATGGTGCGTGGTTGCAGTGCTGGCACATGATAGGTTGAAAAACCACCGACAAACTTCCTGAGACAGAAGGGACTTCAAGTGCATCGAGATCTCTGTCATCTTCAGGTTTTTGTTCCTCATCACTGCTGTAATACCTATCTATTCTAATCCAGTGCATCTCCCTGCTCCTTCGCACCTCATCCTTACCAACTACCGGCACATTATTTTCTGAATTACAACCTACTACACAAGCTCCACAACCTATACATGCCGTAAGATCAATAGACAGATTCCAAAAATGTCCTTCTCTTGGAAAGCTCTGCCATAGATTAATCTCCTCCGGAGATTTCATCTTATGATCAACAGTAGGTATTTTAGTGTCTGGATTGCCTGATTTAGGGTCAGCGCTGAATTCCTCCAAAGTCGTTTCGCGAACCGGGTCACGGCCCATCATTGTGTGATGCGTTTGAATGGTAGCAATGTGATAGCCTCCTTTCGATCCACTCATTTCAACGCTGCCTGGTTCAAAAGATATATATCCATCAGCAAAGGACGCTAGAGGATATGCATTGACACCTACTCCATCTCCTGTTTTTCCTGAGCCTGATCTTCCGTAACCAACAGCTAAGCCAATAGTTCCCCTCGCTTGGCCGTACTGCGGATAAACCGGCGCCTTGATAGTAGTTCCATTTACACTTATTTCCACCACGTCCGCCTCCTGTACCTGGCCCAGGGTTGTGTTGAAATTAAGCTCCTTCATTTGCGAAGGATTCATGGTTATATAATTGTCCCAGCAAACTTTTGAAACAGGATCCGGAAGCTCTTGTAACCAAGGATTATTGGCGTGTTCTCCATTACCAATTCCAATTTTTTCGTAAAGCGACAACTCCCATGTACCTTCAGAGCTTTCCGAGCCGCTGAGATTTGTAGCAGCTTCCACAATAGGATTGCTCATGGATTCTTCCGGTTCCCCCTCGGTTAGCTCTTCCCCTGCCTCCTCTTTTGGCTTAGCTGATATTGTAACTACCCCGTCATGGAGACTCTGATTCCAGAATGAATCAAAAAATGCGTGCTTGCTTTGGTTAGGATAAACATTCTCCTCCCAATTTTTCTTCAAGAATGACAGATACTCAGATTTGTTCCCTCCCCAATTTAAAAGGCTTTCTTGCGCTTGTCTCGTCTTGAACAAAGGCTTAATGGTTGGCTGGCACAAGCTGTACTCTCCCGAAACGGAGTTAGCGTCATTCCAAGACTCTAAATAGTGGTGGTCGGGGCAAATGTAGTTAACCAATGCCCCTGTTTCATCCATTCTGTCCGTGAAAGAAACCGTTAGTCCGACTTTTTCTAAACCACTGTTGAACTCACTGGCATTGGGCAGAGAATAAGATGGGTTCGTGCCGTAAATGATAAGTGCAGAAACTGAACCTGCATTCATCTCCTTTATCAAACCAGCAAGGGCGGCATCATCACTTTGAATATTAAGTCTTGGATTGTCCAGGTCAATAGTATTGCCATAGCTGCCTATTAACTCGTTTATCGAGTTAGCAATCACTTGATGATTTGTATTATTTGAGCCTGAAACCAGAATGGCTGCACCTTTATTCTTTAACAGGTGATTTGCAGCGGCCATTACATTGCTCATCATTTCTCCGTCGAGCTTTCCTGCTGGAACAGCTGGGCGGCCCATTAACTTAGCGATTTCATTGTATAAACCTGTTAAGATCGCTCCGTACTGTGAAGGCTTGACAGGATATCTGTCATCCGCATTGCTACCCGATAGAGAAAGGTTAGATTCAAATTGAATGTGTTTCGCCAGGCTTCCCTTATCCACTCTTCGCGCTAAACCGTACTGCTGACTAAACTCAACTGGCGCCACCCAGTTACCCAGGAAGTCCGCTCCAACGCTCACGATTGCCTTTGCCTTATCAAAGCTGTAATTAGGTACTACTGCTTTCCCAAAGCTCAGCTCATTTGCTGTTCTGATTCCAGCATATGATACTGCATCATATACAATATGCTTAGTATCAACAGATGCTGCCTCCTCTTCAGAATCACCCCCATTCTGTACGTTAAAACTTCCAAGAAACTCATGAATCGCCCGTTTAGTGGTTGGGCTTCCAATAGAACTGCTCAAAACGCGTACACTTCCCCCATTAGCCCTTATTGCATTTAGCTTGGATCCTATTTCCTTATCGACAGCAGCCCAGGTGCTTTCCGTTCCGTTGGCCATTGGCCCTTTCAATCTGCCTGAGTCATACAGGGATAAAACCGAGGCTTGCACCCGAGCATTGACCGCCCCATTAGTAACAGGTGACAATTTATTGCCTTCAATATGAATAGGCCTGCCCTCCCTTGTCTTTACCAGGATAGGGCAATAGTCCTTGCCATTCATATAGGTGGAAGCATACCAATTAGCAACTCCAGGTGTGATCTCCTCTGGTTTATTCAAATAAGGTATCGCCTTATTCACTGGCCCTTCACATGCCGCCAGCGTTGCAGCACCTACACCAAAACCTAAGAACTTTAGAAAATCCCTTCTTGAAGCAGAAGAAGTTGAGAGCCCACTATCACCTAGAAATTTATCGATGGGAAGCTTTTCAACGAATTCGTCTTGCTGTTGGTCAATAAACTCCTGCTTATTTTCCAGCTCCTCCGGACTCTTGAAATATTTCTTCGTAGTTGGCATCTGTTCTTTTAATTAGTAATGACATCGGGCGCAATCTATGCCGCCCATTTTGTCTACTGTGATTTTTTCACCTTCATGTTTTTCTACCAGCTTTGCATGGAGCTCTGTATAATATTCATTGCCTTCCATCTTCACTTCTGTTTTCCTGTGACAATCGATGCACCAGCCCATGGTTAACATGGATTCCTGTCTCATCACATGCATTTCCTCTACCGGTCCGTGGCATGTTTGACATTCTACCTGTCCTACTACCACATGCTGTGAATGATTAAAATAGGCAAAGTCAGCAAGGCTGTGCACTCTAATCCAATTGATCGGTGTTGTATTCTCTCCATAAGTTTGTTTCTCCACGTCATAGTCCAGGGCAGCATAGATTTTCGGAATCTCTTTGTCACCGGTAAACGTTCCATCCTTAATCGCCTTGTGGCAATTCATGCAAACATTTGCCGAAGGAATCCCAGCGGTCTTTCCTTTCTCGGCACTTGAGTGGCAATAAACGCAGTTTATTCCATTGGTGCCAGCATGAACTTTGTGCGAAAACCAAATAGGTTGCTCTGGTTCATATCCCTGTTGCACATCCAGGTAAAGCATTGCATTCCAACCCTGTTTCGAACCATATGCAATTAGCACAATAATAATAACCGCGACAACTCTCTTGTTGGAACCCATCCATTGCTTCAGGCTCCCTATTGCGCTTAGCTCTATCGGTTCCGGAGAGCCTTGCCTTTCAGCTACCAGTCTTTTCAGGGACTTCCCTACTGACCCGAGGATAAAAATCAGGGTTAAAAATATTGCACCGAATGCCAACAATATATAATCTGAGGTGTTATCCGGCTCTTCTTCCGGTGCGGGCTCATATGGATTATCTGCAACAGCGCCTGCCGTTGTCGTTTCTTTGGCGCTCTCCTCAACTATATATTGAATCACCGCGAGTGCCTCTTCGTCAGACAGAGGATTGGTGGTCATCAGCGTCTTGTTATACTCTTCAAATATCTTAACGGCATATGCATCCCCTGCTTTAATTACTGCCTGGGAATTCTGTATCCATGGAACCATCCATTCCTCATGGGGTTGAGGAACTCTCTTGTGCGCATCTTTAAGGTCCGGGCCGGTTAACTTACCCTTGCCTATGGTATGGCATTGAGTACATGTCTTCTTAAAAATAGCCGCTCCGTCAATATCATCCTGGGCATTTGCACCTGGTACAATAATTGCAAAAGAAAAAAGAAGGATTGAAATTGACGCTAGTATTCGCCGCCGAGATGCAGAGAGATAATTCTGAAAATCTATGTTC
>JYMV01052868.1_pt1 | contig 24277 bp, 26 predicted proteins | sample 338911 | NCBI WGS metagenome assembly JYMV01 (sample SAMN03354496, study PRJNA234377) | hydrothermal vent metagenome | biome: Deep sea; feature: Hydrothermal plumes at the Eastern Lau Spreading Center, Western Pacific Ocean; material: Seawater | place: Tonga | collected 2009 | depth 2000 m m
TTTGCTTCAGATAACACCCCTCACATGATATATCTAAACAGGGCGAGTATCGTCGACGCCTCCGGTATACCGCGTCCACTATACGCATCACCCGTATTTTGTTGATCGACAACACGGAGTTGAGGAATTTATTGCTGCGAATAGGAGAGCCCCAAGATGGCTATTGATTACAACCACCTGATGGCACTGGAATCGACTGGTAACGTAATCCGATACGGGGATCGTGAGACCATGCTCTACGCCCTGTCTGTCGGTATGGGTCGCGATCCATTGAATACTACCGAACTTGATTTTGTGTTTGAGAAGCATCCATTAAAAACAGTACCAACTATGGCATCAGTGCTTGCCCGGGTCCCGCTGCTGATGAATTGCGGCTTTGACTATACAAAGGTCTTGCATGCCGAACAGCATCTGCGACTTCATCAGCCACTGTCAGCAGAATCGGAATTGATTGCAGACGCCCGGGTGGTTGATGCATTCGACAAAGGCAAGGATAAAGGTGCACTGATCTATACCGAAACCACGGCCCGCTCGAAGTCTGACGGTTCGCTACTTTTTACCGCGACCAGCAGTATATTTGCGCGTGGAGATGGCGGATTTGGCGGTTCAACTGCGTCGTCACCTCAACCTCATGTGATACCTGAGCGTAGACCTGATACAACCTGTGCCATCAAAACACGAGACGACCAGGCCCTGCTTTACCGTCTGAACGGCGACCGAAATCCACTGCATGCTGATCCGGAACTGGCCAACAACGTCGGCTTCCCGGTACCGATACTCCACGGTTTGTGTACCTACGGTACGGCGTGCCCAGGTTTTGACGTCCGCTTTTCGGCTCCTGTCTATCCCGGTGAGACCATCATCACGGATATATGGCGGGACGGTCATATCGTTTCGTTTGAGTGCCGGGTTGCTGAACGAAATGTAACCGTTATCCGCAATGGAAAATGTACATTGGCGAACTGAAATAGCTGGAGACAACATGAACAAATTGGATGGAAAAGTCGCACTGGTTTCAGGATCTGGTCGTGGCATCGGCCGCTGCATCGCATTGAAACTCGCGAGCGAAGGCGCGCGGGTCGTGGTGAACGATCTGGATGAAGAACCTGCTCAGGAAACGCTTGAACTGCTGCGCTCCACTGGCACTGAGGCCATGAGTTGCACCGGCAGCGTCGTTGAACCCGGTTTTGCTGAGCGTTTCATCGCGACGGCCGTGGACACTTGGGGCGTACCGGACATCATCATCAACAACGCCGGCTACACGTGGGACAATGTTATACAGAAGATGACGGACGAACAGTTCCAGGCGGTCCTCGATGTTCACCTGACGGCCCCGTTCAGGATTTTGCGAGCTGCAGCCGGGCCCATTCGGGAAGCGGCCAAGCGTGAAAAGGCTGACAATCGTGAGATCTTCAGAAAGATTGTGAATATCTCATCCACGTCAGGTGTTTTCGGTAACGCTGGCCAGGCTAACTATTCATCTGCCAAGGCCGCAATCGTGGGCCTGACGCGGGCAATGTCACGAGAGTGGGGGCGCTACAAAGTCAATGTCAATGCTGTTGCCTTCGGTCTTGTACATACCCGTCTTACTCAGGCACTTGATACAGATGCCGCCAGCATCGATATAGAGGGCCACCAAATTCCGGTCGGCGTACAGCGGGCGGTGCTCGAGAATGCAGGTTCTAGAATGTCTCTTGGTCGCGGTGGGACACCTGAGGAGGCCGCCGGTGCGGTTTACCTGTTATGCATTCCTGAATCGAACTACATCACCGGGCAGTTGCTCATGTGCGATGGTGGCCGCTAGGCCAACAGGCGGTCAGATCCTGTTTTGTCTACACACACCACTCTCATACTCGGAGATACCACCTACCCCTGGATTGACATAGTCGACCGGGGTGCTCGTGCAGCAACCGGCCTGGCTGAGTTCGGCGTCAACAGAAACGATTCGATTGCGCTACTGTTGCGAAACGATCCTCCTTTCTTTGAAGTTACCACGGCCGCACAACGACTCGGGGCTTACAGCGTGCCGATCAACTGGCACTTCACAGCTGACGAGGTACTGCACGTACTGCGCGACAGCAACGCCAAGGCGCTGGTGGTGCATGCGGACCTGTTTCACGGGATACGGGACCGGCTGCCCGAGGAACTACTGGTGCTGGTGATCGAGACGCCTTCAACCATACAGGCAGCCTATGCAATCGACCCGATTCTCTGCCAAGTTCCAAACGACATGCATTCCTGGTCTGACTGGCTATCGAACCATCCGCCGAGAAATATACAGCCCGATTCGGTACCGACTGCAATGATGTACACCTCTGGAACGACGGGCCGACCCAAAGGTGTGCGGCGGGAAGCCGCCAGTGCTGAACAGGCCGATAAACTGCGAAGCACCGAACCACAGGTTCTAGGCAACCGTCCGGGAATGCGTGTGGTTATCTGCGGGCCGCTATATCACGCTGCGCCTATTCATTTTGCGCGAGTTGCTCTGGATACCGGAACGCTTATGGTGCTTCAACCCCGATTCGATGCACTGGAATTGCTCCAACTGATTCAGCGTCACCGCATCACCGGCATGTTCCTGGCACCGATCATGTTTGTCAGGCTGTTGAAACTACCTGAATCACAGCGACTTCAGTACGATATTTCAAGCCTGGAACACGTTATCCATGCAGGCGCAGTGTGTCCGCCCTCCATAAAACGCGCCATGATCGACTGGTGGGGACCAGTGATCCACGAGTTTTATGGCAGTACTGAAAGTGGTGTTATCACCCACTGCAACAGCGCACAATGGCTGAGCCATCCTGGCAGTGTTGGCCGAGCGGTGGGTAACACTACATTGCGTATTCTCAAACCCGATGGTGCTGAAGCGGCAACTCATGAGATAGGCGAGATATTTATGCTGCGCCACGACTATCCGGAATTTACCTATCACGGCGACCCGGAGAAACGTAATTCAATTGAACGAGATGGATTAATCACCAACGGCGACCTGGGCTACCTCGATGACGAAGGCTATCTCTACCTGTGTGATCGTGTGCGCGATTTGATCATCTCTGGTGGTGTCAACATTTATCCCGCAGAAATCGAGTCAGCCCTGCTGGCTTTCCCCGGCGTCCGTGATTGTGCGGTTTTGGGGATTCCCGACGACGAGTATGGTGAGCAGGTCGTTGCGCTCGTTGAACCGGCTGACGATCAGATCTGTGAAGAATCAGCACTGCGTGCTTACCTGAAAGAGCACCTCGCTGGATACAAAATACCCCGTATCATCGAATTCCGGCGCGACCTGCCGCGTGAGGACAGCGGCAAGATTTTCAAGCGCAAGCTGAGAGAACACTACTGGAAAGATACTGACCGTAACATCTGACCAACAAAACCTCTGCCATCAAGCTGTGGTGTTGTCTGAAAAGTCAGCGGACACATGAACTTCAGATCAGGAACAGCCCACAACGCCGGCACCGACATCTACTATGAAGTTCTCGGCAACCCGGCACATGAGACCCTGGTATTGATATCCGGACTTGGCAGCCAATTGGTCTACTGGACAGATGAACTGTGCCAGGTGTTTGCTGACCGGAAATTTCAGATCGTCAGATTTGACAATCGGGACGTTGGTTTAAGCTCAAAAACATCCGGACCCGCTCAACCTGTATCGGAAATTATGCGATCAGAGGTAGTTGACGCTCCCTATTCCCTGTCGGCTATGGCTGCAGATACAATCGGCGTCCTAGATGCCCTGGAGATCGAGACTGCCCACATGATGGGCGTGTCATTGGGCGGCATGATTGCCCAAACCCTGGCTATCGAATTTCCACAGCGGGTACGCTCTCTGATCTCCATCATGTCGGCCCCACGGCCACGGATGGCCATCTCTGATGAACAAATGTTGTCCGATGTGGTGAACAAATCTCTCACCATGGATCTCAACGACCCCGAAACCTACGTCGACCTTCAGATTGAAGGGTACCGAGCGACCAGCGGCCCCCATTTTGATGAAGCCTATATCAGGCTGATTCTCCAGCGTAGCTTTGACCGCTGCTACCATCCGTCTGGCTGGTCGTATCAGATGGCAGCAGCCCGCGCCAGTGGGGACCGACTGTCCCGTCTCTCACAGCTTAAGCTGCCCTCACTGATCATCCATGGTACTGCAGACCCGCTCATACCTGTTGCAGCCGGTCAAGCCACAGCGGCTGCTATTCCAAATGCCCGACTGATGATCATTGAGGACATGGGGCACTGCCTGCTTGCCCCGTACTGGGAACCCGTCGCTGATGCAGTTGCCGAACTGGCCACGAATGATAAGCTGACCCTGTGCCACTCTGTGTGGTACGTGTGGTGTACCAATTTATGTCACACTTGTGTCAGACCCGAAGGTATCGATTAGTAAACCAACTTCTGCTTAACCGAGAAAACAATAATGGATGAGATTATCGAACTAGAAAACCAGCGTATAGCGGCAATGATTGCGGGCGACGGGGCTGCGCTAGACGCGATCCTGGCTGATGATTTGATCTATACCCACTCAACTGCTCGGGTTGAAACTAAAGCCGAGTTTATCGGCAATCTAACTTCCGGCCGGATCCGGTATGTGTCCTTTGAACGAGATGACGTAAACATTCAAGACTACGGGGATACAGCAGTGGTCACAGGACACGCTAAGTTACATGTCACGGGCAGTGACCGCGACCTTAAGTTTCAAGTGCGGTTTCTCGATGTTTACTGCAAGCACAATGGCAGTTGGCAGATGGTTGCGTGGCAGTCGACCAAACTTCCGGATTAATGCACCATCAATCAACTCTACTTCATTGTCGATCCGATGTGCAGCTGGTGCTGGGGTTTTCGATCTGCGTGGCAGGCATTCGTCAGAGAGTTACCATCATCGGTGACTGTCAAGGATTTGATGGGGGGGCTCGCGCCTGATTCGGATGAACCCATGGACACGAAAACACAAGCCTATGTTCAAAGCGCCTGGCGATCAGTCGCTGATCGGACCGGGGCTAAATTTAATCATCAGTTCTGGGTTGTGTGTCAGCCTCGCCGCTCAACCTATCCTGCATGCCGCGCGGTAATCACTGCCGGTCTCCAATTGAACGGTTCGCGAGAACGATATTATGAAGCACTACAGCGGGCCTACTTCCTGGACGCTAGAAATCCGTCAGATTACGATACATTAATTGATCTTGCCGGCGAAATTGGACTTGACCGGGTACAGTTCCAGGAAGATCTTGACAGTTCAACTGTGCAACAAGCTTTTAGAGAAGAGCTGGACCAAGTCCGTTCATTCGGGGTGTCAGGGTTCCCGACAGTAATCTGGCATCAAAAGGACGCGACTGATGGAAACCGCTTGGAACTGCTGAGCGCCGGTTACACCGATGCGGATACCCTTCGTGAACGATGGCACGCACTGGCCGATAAGCAGATGTGTTAATTTCAGGCAGCCCCTAACACGCCCCAAGGTAGCATACAACCAGGGGTGAGATACGGTGAGAACTAGTCCGAACGCGTACTGAGTGTCTGCTCGAGTTCAGTAATCCGAGCTTCCAGGGCCTCAAGCTTCTCTCGTGTTCGCTGCAGGACCTTTTCCTGGACATCGAGTTCTTCGCGACTGACCAGATCCATTTTTTCAAGAGCAGATTGCACCACAACTCGCGTGTTGCTGCGAACATCTTTGGCAATATTCTGGGGCAGCACATCAACAATAGCCTCGGCAATTTTTCGTAAAGGCATCACTGGGTCTTCTCCGGTCGCACATCAAGACAATGGGCAGCCGCAATAATCACGGTCCCCGATTGTACCAAATTCAGTTCTTCGTTTATCAGCGCACCGGTCCGGTGCAGGGCTGCCTCCAGATGCACCAGTCTGAATCAAAACAGCCCTATTCAACCTGCCAAATACGCCAATCCAGCCCGGAAATACCGACTTAACGACTCTGGCACGGAAATTGCTTGAGGTATGGATGTGAACAAAGGTCCATTCGTGCCAGCGACACATTTAAGGCGTTAAACACAGGAGATTGATATGAAACTGATCATGGCGATTATTGAACCCTTCCGCCTGGATGACGTCCGGGATGCTTTGTCCGAAATCGGAATAAAGGGCATGACCGTTACGGAAGTTAAAGGCTTTGGTAGACAAAAAGGGCACACGGAACTGTATCGCGGCGCAGAGTATCTAGTCGACCGGGTGATTGAGTCGATAACAACAGCGGCACAGACCGGCAAGATCGGTGATGGCAAGATTTTTGTTTCTGAGATTGAACAGGTGATTCGTATCCGTACCGGTGAAACAGGTCCTGAGGCGCTTTAAGGCATTTACAGACTCACTACAGAACCCCTCACCCCCCTCTCCGCTGCTGGCGACACTGATTGGGGCAGTCGGTGGAGCCATCGTCGTCTTTTCCGTGCTCGGATTGGACCGCCTCAGAATCGATGGCCCGGTGGGTGCGATCTCAGTTCATGGTACCGTAGGGATCTGGGGTCTACTGGCCGTACCACTGACCAACTCGGAGATCAACTTGAACGCCCAACTGATCGGAATCGGTGTGATATTCGCTTTTGTATTCGTGGCCAGCCTCACGACATGGAGTGTGATTCGAATATTGGCCGGTCTGCGGGTGAGCGAAGATGACGAGTACCGCGGCGTGGATGTCAGTGAATGTGGCCTAGAAGGCTACCCGGAATTTACTGCTAACCGCTAATCGAAGACGAGAACTGGCTGTGATCCACCGGGCATTTCGAAGGAAATGTTCGGTGGGCTACAGGTCATCCAGTGCAACACGATACTCAATGTAGGCTATATCCCGGAGTTCGCCAAGCCATTCTTCATATTTCTCGTTGACTTTTCGCGTACGAACCTGCTGCCGGGCTTGACTGCGTTTGATTCGACCACTCATATTTCTCGTCCGTCGCGCATCCAGCTGTACGAGATGAAAACCGGCCCCAGTCTGAAACACTGTGCTTACCTCACCCACTGCCAGCTCGCTCGCAACCTTTTCAAATTCACCATCGCTATCACCTGGACTCAACCATCCGAGATCACCCCCTTTCGCACGGCTCTGTTGGTCCTGGGAATGGAGTTTGGCCATCTCTGAAAATGGTGCACCCGCGAGTATCCTCTGGCGGATACGCTCGAGTCGCACGCGTATTTGGGCTTCTCCGGAAACCACGTTTGGTACCAGAACTATGTGTCGGACCCGAGACTGCTCGACCAAGTTTTCCTCCCCACCTCGACGATTCAACAGCTGGACAATGTGAAACCCACGTGGACTCCGGATCACGCTGGACACCATGCCAACTTCAAGTTCAGACACAGCCTTAACAAACTGAGTCGGTAAGTCAGCGTTCAGTCGCCATCCCAACCGACCGCCTTCAGCACCATCTGGACTGTCAGAGTAAAGCATTGCGGCATCGCTGAAGGCCAGACCACCAGAAATCTCGTCCTGGATTACACGAGTCCTGTTTTCTCTCGATGCGATGTCTTCTTCCGTTGCATCGGCCGGTACGGCTATCAAAATGTGAGACAGATCGAGTTCTGTCGGCCGCTTGGATATGGTATCGGGATACTGGATCAGAAACTCGTCGATTTCTTGATCCGTCACAGTAATTTGCCGGGCCACCTCCTGATCGACCAGACGGCGGATGGCAATCTGGTCGCGGATGTCCTCAATATATTCCCCAAAACTCAGTCCGTCGCGTTCGATTTCTATCTGCAGCTGAGTTAGCGAGAGTTGGTTGTTCTGCGCAATATTATTGACCACACCCATGACCATCTCATCCGCGACCGTAATGTTGAGGAATTCGGCCCGCTGAATCTGAATCAAGTGGACAATCATTGATTCAAGGAGGTTTACCTTAAGGCCAGCTATCGGGGGTATAGGCTGGCCTTTGGCACGCAGCTCTCTCTGGGTTTGCATCACCTCGTGGCGCAGCTCGGATTCAGTAATAATGTCCTGGTTTACCACGGCAACAACTCGGTCGATGCTGTCACTGCTGATTCCAGGATCAGAAACGGCGACAAGCAAAAACAGGCCGATAACAGCAAGTAGCTTCGGTCTGTCTGTATGCAAAGGCAGCATCAGCAACTGCATGAATCGAGTTCGTTTAGGCGATGTACCCATCGGTTTCTATAATGCTGGCGCTGAGGTAGAGAATCCTCTACTCAATCCCAACACCTCACCTGAAGAGATCGTGCCCAGCCCTTTGAGTCTGAGCGTGAACATGATGCGACTACCGCCACTTTCTTCTGAATTATCATCTTCCACAATAGGACGGTCTTCTAACTCCAGCCGTATCGCCCAGCAACAGGCATCATAACCCAGACTGATACGGGTATATTGTCCGCCGTCTTCACTCTCGCCGAACAACCCGCTTGCCCCCAACTGCCAGCGGGGAGCCAGCGGCCAATTCAGTCCAATTTCTAAGTTGCGGTTGTCATCTCCCTCACTCTGATAGGCTAAATTGATCTGCCTCCGTGACCCCGGGGTATACGCTGAACCCACGCGCCACTCGTCGAACTCACTGTCGTCCCAGCTCCAGCTGGCGAAGCCACTCGCGTTCCACTGCTGCGTGATATTGAAATCGAGTTCTCCGAGCAGCGTTGAGTAATTGCTCGTCGCCGGTGCATCACCCGTATTCAGGGTCACCTGTCGGTCTGCCAGATAGATCTGCTGTGCCAGGGTCCACTTCATCAAACGGTCCCCAGATTCGCTAGCATAGGTATCACTTTCCAGCCCGAGGGTGAAGCCCTGAAAATCCTGAATCCTGTCTGCTCCCCAGAACCCGTCGCCCAGATAGGCATCGACAATATTGTTAAAACCTACTGATCCGGTATCAAACACGGGCAGGTCAGACTGATCCTTATAGGGCACATAGTGATAAGCCAGCCGAGGGACAAGGGTCTGAACATAATCGATACTCCGCCAGCTAATATCCCGCTCAAGGAACAGTTCAGATGCCACTTCGAACAAGAATATGCTTCTGGTCGGACTTGACGGCTTTCCAATCGGTTGTCCAGATACGTTGTAGGCAGTATAGGCATAGGTCAGCTTCGGTGTGATGGCGCCGTACTGCCGCTCCATGCTAAGTGAAACGGCCGGCTGCATGTCCAACCGCAGGCCCTGTGTCTTGTCATTGGATCCATGATCAAAATTCACCAGTTCCGAATCCACTTCTGGCCGTAAGCTAAAACGGGTGCTGTCATCGCGCAGATACCTGTCAGTCCGGTCTTCCGCACTGAGGTCGTATGTCTTGTCCCAAGTCACACTGAGACCGGGCAATCTCGCATAGGGCTCTTCGTCATCGGTCAACTCAGCATCAACACTCTGGTAGGCCGAGAAATCGAGGTTGGCATACAGTCCTTCTTCTTCAACAAAGATATCGTACGGATCCACCGCCAGATTGACTGTCTGCGGAATATGTGACGCACTGCTGACCTGAAGATTGTCTGCCAAATCATCCAGGTACCAGGGATCAGACACATAACCGAGATCAACATCCAGTCTAAAATCGGTATCCCAGCGCTGGGTATTCAGGCGATGGTCAGTAGGTACTCAGCGCGCACTACACCGCTGTATTCACCGTCAGCTGTCGCCCCAAGGTAGCGGTACTCACCCGCAGTCTGTACACCGCGGTTGGCCATCACGCTCCACTCGAAAGTGGCATCCTGGTCGGGTGCAATGTTCCAGTAAAAAGGCAGTCGGAAATTGAATCCCCAGTCCTGCCCATAGCCGAACGTCGGAAAAAGAAAACCGGTTTTCCGCTGGTCGGTCAATGGAAAGCTGACTGTAGGAAAATACAGAATGGGCACATCAAAAAAACGTACTTTCAGGTGCTTGCCAATACCAATTCCGGTTGCATGATCTAGGATGATCTCACTCGCTTCCATCAGCACCGTATCATCACCGGCCACACAACTAGAATACACAACGTTTTCCAAACGCTCGCGATCGTGTCCCTCGAAATAGATCGTGTCGGCACGGCCCCGGTAACGCGCCTTCACTTGGACTCGCTCTTTTACATCCGGTTCCGTATCGGTTTGAGCTGCCGTCGAGTCCTCGTTGCCGACGCTGATCACTTCGCCGCTGGGCAGAGTGATCACATCGGGTGGGGTATAAGATCGTGGCCCTTTCACGCTTCCGACCTGACCGGCAACCGCGTAGGTAAATCCAGAAGGGTCATGGCTGACACCACCGGGATCAACCACTTTGCCTTTGGCGATCGCGCCGCGTCTGGCGATCTGAAACTGAACATTATCAGCACGTCCTGGGACTGCACCACGGCCTCACCCGTCTCGAGGGTAAACGTATTTTTATCAAAGACGATGTTCTCCGCATAGACCGACTGTGCGCCCTGTGTCACCGAAGCCCCGCCGGTCAAAACCAGTACATGCGGTTTAGGCATATCAATCTGGTCGGACTCGAGTTCCACCTGGAGACTGGTCGGGTCGCGACCAACATAGGGCAGTACAGCGGGTGGTACCCAGATCACGTCGACCGGGCAGATCGCCTCGTCAGCGAACGAAACCGGCAGATCCGCTCTTGTGGTCAGTGATACCAACAGTAGAAAGACCACAGTAACAACCTGTAGTCCCGTTCGGGGAACACGAAGATTAAATCGTCTGCTGTGATGTGATTCCATAGGTTTGAGCTGCCTGGACATCCGATACCTGACCCCGCACGAAACAACTTTAGCTTTGTTAAGCAATCGAGACCTCTACGTACGTTATTATAGGGAACACCCGGATCAGACCGAAGTCACATGCTTTCTGTGTAGCAGGTTACCCCGATGCCCTGGAAATACTCTCACGCAATGATTCTGGCAGCGGGTCGCGGAGAACGACTCAGACCGCTTACTGATCACCTGCCCAAACCCCTGATCAAGATCGGTGACCGCTGCCTGATCGAGCATCATTTAGTCGCTTTGGCACAGGCTGGAGTCGATCAGGTGGTGATCAACCTCGACCACCTCGGCGACATGATCGAATCTCATATCGGCGATGGCAAACGCTACGGATTGTCGGTTGTCTATTCTCACGAACCTGAAGGCGCCCTGGATACCGGTGGTGGGATACGACAGGCGCTGAGGCTGATAACAACCGACCCTTTCGTTGTTCTTAACAGTGACATCTGGACCGATCTGTACCTTGATTCACTCCCTGACGGTATCGACGGTCAAGGGCATTTACTGCTAGTCGACAACCCTGTCCACAATCCAGCTGGAGACTTTCACCTGTTGGGACAAAAAGTACTGAATCAACCTGTGGGCAACTCGGTGAGCCTGACATTTTCAGGAATCGGCATCTATCGTCACAGCCTGTTTAATGACAGCCCCCGGGGCCGGTTTCCACTCGCGGGGCTTTTAAGACAGGCTGCAGACGGGAATCAGCTGTCTGGCCAGCATTTTTCTGGCCAGTGGATAGATGTAGGCACAGTTGATCGACTGTCTGAAGCCAGGCGGATCGCCAACGCACAAAATAACCCGCGCTGACTGGGTTGACTTCCCGTACCACATAACGGTTAGATGGAGTCCGGCTGAATCCGCAGTCGCCTTACCAGATCCACTTTACCTAATTCTCTTTTACTGGCGGGTCTGCGACTGTGGAATCATAACCAAGACTCGACACAAATAGATCAGTCAGCTCGTCCTGAATGCTTGAGAGCGAAACAGAAATACCCTGTGACTTAAGCTGGGTTACCGCGAGACCCTGATAACCACATGGATCGATGAAACCAAAGGGCGATAGATCCATATCTACATTAAGGCTCAAACCGTGGTATGTGCATCCATTCCGGACTCTAAGACCTAATGCAGCAATTTTTTCACCATCGATATAAACACCCGGTGCACCAGGCCGAATGTCGCCGCTCAGCTCATGATTAGCCAGCAGCTGAACAATCACCTGCTCAACTCGAGCGACCAATCCCCGGACGCCCAGACCACATCGGCGCAGGTCAAGCAGCAGGTATGCAATCAGTTGGCCAGGACCGTGGTAGGTTATCTGCCCGCCACGATCACTATCAACCAGTTCCAGGTCCCGACCATCGCCCCAGGGTAAATCATGGCAACTCACTCCGCGCGTATAAACTGCGGGGTGCTGTACATACCAGATTTCATCGGCTGTGCCTCGCGTACGCGTACGGGTAAACCGCTGCATATCATCGAGCACAGAATGATACGACTTCAATCCAAGATCACGGACAACAAGAAAGTCCATGGGCTGTTCCACCACCTGAAAAGCACCCGGTTCAGTTAGAGGGTGACCAACACATCCACTTCGCTGTGTAGGTCCAGATAGATTGAATCAAGTTGCTCACGACTGATAGCTTCAATTGTGCATGTCACCGATACGTACCGACCTCCAGTGCTCTCCCGAGTAACCGTCTGGACAATGGGAACATCGCCCAGGTGTCGGCCGACAATTTTGTGAACCCGTGTTTCAAACAACGCATCATATTTACCCATGGCCTTAATCTCATACCGGCAGGGAAATTCCAGTAGATCCAGCCCTTGGCCGATATGATCACCACGTTGATCCTCCATTCAGCGAAGCCAGAGTTGAAGCGAGTCGGTCAATCCACCGAACCAGGATGCGGCAGGCGCTGGACCAAGCGCGATCAACTGCCGGGTGACCAGTACGGCATTCTTAAGCAGTATTGTCAGTGTACCGACTTCCTGCCCAATCTCTACCGGCGCGACCAGAGGCTCTGACAGCTGGACTTTTGCTTGTAGTGATGCACCTGAACCTTTGGGCAATAGAAGATCGATACCCTGACTGATTCCCACGGGGATAGACTCAACTTTGCTCTTGAATATATCGGCCTGCAGGATCGCTGCCTGATTTCCATACAAGTGGTGAAATTCATAAGCAGCAAAACCGTATTTCAACAACGAATAAACTGAATTAGCTCGACTGCGCTCACTGCTGGCGCCCATAACCGAGGCGATCAATCGCATGTTGTTCCGCTCAGCCGAGCCCACCAGACAGTACCCGGCAGACTTTGTGTGGCCCGTCTTAACGCCGTCTACCGTGTCATCTCGGGCCAACAGTGGATTGCGGTTCTTCTGCGTTATTCCATTCCAGGTAAATTCCGAAATGGCGTAGAAGCCGTAGTGCTCGGGCTGTTGCCGGATGATCGTACGCGTGACTTCACTAATATCATACGCCGTACTGAAGTGGTCAGGATGTGGAAGCCCGGTTGAATTAACAAAATGAGTATTCTTCAAACCCATCTGCACAGCGGCCTGATTCATCAGGTCGGCAAATCCTGCTTCACTCCCGGCAACATGCTCGGCAAGGGCGACTGCCGCATCATTTCCGGACTGGACGATCAGCCCCAATAACAAGTCCTCGACTCTGACCCGATCACCTGGTTCGATAAACATCCGGGACCCCATTGTTTTCCATGCCTTCTCGCTGACGGTGACCTCTTCGTCCAGTCTAACGATGCCTCTTTGGATCTCCTGAAATACCACATAAGCTGTCATCAGCTTGCTCAGACTTGCAGGCTCGATCCGTTTATCTTTTTTCTCAGAGGCAATGATTGTTCCCGTTCTAGAATCCATGAGCAGCCAGGATGACACCTTAAGACTGGGCGGTTGTATGAGAGAACGGGCACTCTCGGCGAGACCAGATTCATAAGCCGACAGTAGTGTCGGAATAAATAGAAGCACAAAAAGCGGGGTCAGAAAATAAATCGTGCGTAATCTGTAACCCATAGTGTGCCTCGTCAGTCGTTCTCAATAATATGTGGTTCAACACCCGTAATGCGGGTAATCTGATCAATTATCTCACTCAACTTCAAGTCAGATCTCAAAGGGCCCACCCAAACCCGATAATACAGCGTGTTATCGACCCTTGTGGGGGAAACGTTCACCCGAGAGATACCCTGGTGAGTGAGTCTTTCACGCAGAGCATGCGCATTTCCCAGAAGTCGGAAACTACCGGCTTGAGCGTAGACCAGCCTGTTATTGCGCTGGGTTAGTGAAACATTAGCAACTGGGGCAGACGCTGAATGATCTTTTACCGCGGTCACCTCTACGCGAGCTGTGCCGGATGCCGTCATACCCAGCTTGCGCGCAGCCATATATGACAGATCAATCAAGCGTCCCCCCAGAAATGGTCCTCGATCATTAACCCGCAAGACCACATTGACACCATTGTCGAGATTCTTCACCTGCACATAGGTCGGCAATGGCAATGTTTTATGCGCAGCGGTCATCGCGTACATGTCATAGGTTTCACCACTGGACGTTCGACGACCGTGAAACTTTCGGCCATACCAGGAAGCTGTGCCATTTTCTTTGTAACCGCGTGCGCTTTTCATCGGTACATACCGAACACCATTCACCCGGTAGGGCGCATTGCCGATTTTACTTCTGGTCCAGCGTAGGCTGGTGGTCCATCATCTTCAAAATATGCGCCACTGCGCGGCTTGTCACCCCAAAAACTGCAGCCAGTCAACCAAAGGGCGGCCATCGCCAGCAGAGAAAGCCGCAATACCACCGAAAATTAATCCTTAATCCTGGCTGCGATCTGCTCCGCAAGTTCAAATGCGGACATCGCATAATTCTGGCTCCGGTTGTAACGCGTGATGACAAAGAAGTTGTGATAGCCAAGCCGGTATTCAACCTTGCTCCCTTGATCAAACCGCATAACTCCGACATTCCAATTAAGGTCAACGCCAGGAACAGGTTTCACGCCAGCTTGGACCAGTGTGGCCAGCGGCGTGTTGGGCTTCAGGCCCCGAGTTACAAAGGACTCAAGCTGAACTGATAGTTCAACAGGAATCCGCAATGCTATGGGTTCACCTTTTCGCCATCGGTGGACCGCCAGATAATTGGCAACACTGCCGATGGCATCAGCGACGCTGTTTAGGAGATCTCTTCTATCGTCACCATCAAAATCTATCGCGTAACGCCGGTAACTGCTGGGCATGAACTGAGGAATACCCATCGCCCCGGCATAAGATCCTTTGACGACCAATGGATCGAGTTTGTTGTCGCGCACCAACACCATATAGTGTTCCAATTCGGACGAGAAGAACTTACTTCTGCGTGGGTACTCCAGTGCCAGTGTGGCGAGACTGTCCAACACCCTCAGATTCCCTGTAACTTCGCCATAGCGGGTTTCTATTCCAATAATGGCAACGATCACTTCGATCGGAATACCGAACCTGGCTTCAGCGCGGTCTAACAGGGCCCGATGCCGCTTCGCAAACTTAACACCGTTCCGTACAGATCCCTCATTCACAAACAGTCCTCGGTACCGGTGCCACGACAACCGCTCAGCCGGTCGGTTCATCGCTTTGATAATTTTTTTCTTGATTTGAGCGTGTTCAAACCAATCCAGGAGTTGAGTCCGATCCAAGTCGTGTTCCTGGACCAACCGATCGGCAAGTTCAATCAATTGAGGATACTTCTCGAGCGACACTGCCCGGGCCGTAGACCCCGGTAACAGACTCAGCAGGAGTACAACCAGCCCACTCAGGCAGGAGAAAGCCATTTTGGAGACGAACTCACTCGAAAACATGCTGTGTGTCTTCATGTCATTAACCCAGCATTGAAGTACCACCATAACTGACCAGCGGCAAGGGGACGCCAACCACCGGCAACATACCTGCGACCATTGCAGCGTTTACAAAGAAGTAAGAGAAAAACGTCAGCGCCAGGCCGCCGATCAGTAAACGTGAGAATACTTCTCTGACATGATAAGCCATGACCAGACACCGCCCTACTAGAAACACATACAGTGTGACCAGGGCAATGACCCCTACCAGACCGAACTCTTCTGCGAAAACAGCGAATATAAAGTCAGTACTTCTCTCCGGAATAAATTTCAGGTGCGACTGACTCCCAGCAAGCCATCCCTTTCCGGCCAAGCCAGCCGAACCGATCGCAATCATGGACTGAATAGCGTGATATCCGCTGCCAAGAGGGTCCGACCAGGGATCGAACATATTCAGAATTCGTTGTTGCTGATAGTGATGTAGTTGAGCCCAGAGGTACGGTGCCGCGGCGACCGCCGCCCCGATCAGCATCAGTAGATGCTGCCATCGGATTCCACCCAGGAAAAGAACAAGCAGACCGGACACGGTTAGCATTATGGCAGTACCGAGGTCAGGCTGAACGACAACAAGTAGTGAAGGTAAGGCAATGATCAGCAGTACGCCAAGCACATCAAGAAACCGGGGTGGCATAGCACGCCGTGTTAATAGCCACGCCACTGCCATCGGCACACCGAGTTTCATCAATTCGGAGGGTTGAAATCGAAAAACCCCCAAATCCAACCACCGCTGGGCGCCTTTACCCACATAACCGGCCACCAGAACCAGCACCAGGATAAGTAATCCGCCTATAAATATGTGTGGCGACAGACGCCGAACAACTTCCGGTGGAATCTGTGCTGCAGCGAACAGCACACCTAGCGAAAGCAACAGCCTGATCCCTTGTCGCCACATCAGATTCCAGTTTTCACCGCTGGCGCTGTAAATGAGTACCAGCCCTAATACACAAAGGGCCAGCACACCCAGCAGGAGTGGGCCATCCACATGCATTTTTCTACCCGAATACATTCGCTATTCCCGGAAGGGAGGCCCGTCTTAATCTATCGATGAAATAGTAGTCCATGATCTTGCGCGCAATGGGTGCCGCTACACGACTTCCACTTCCCCCGTTTTCAACCACCACGGCAATGGCGATTCGCGGCTGTTCGACCGGTGCAAAAGCAATAAACAGGGCGTGATCGCGTAACTCCTCAGGTAGTTCGTCGCTGCGATTATCCCAATCTTCAGGAATCGAGACGACTTGTGCAGTACCGGTCTTGCCGGCTATACGGTAAGGACTGTTCCTGCCACTGGCCCTGGCGGTGCCTCTTGAACCGTGAAGTACCGATTCCATCCCTGCAATGACCCGATCCCAGGTACTCGAATCCTTGTTTTTGACACTTAATCCCCGCCGCTGCGCTGGATGGGTGATGGCTCCGGAACCAGGATTCTCAAGTCCGCGGAGCAACCGAGGCCTGATCGCACGCCCTCGATTGGCCAGCGTCGCAGTAGCATAGGCCAGCTGCAGCGGTGTAACCAGCAGATATCCCTGACCAATGCCGGTAATAATAGTCTCCCCTGGATACCAGGACTCCTGCCGGTTTTTCTTCTTCCATTCAGGGGTCGGAAGCAGCGCCGTCGGTTCATCCAGAAGATCAATCCCTGTCTGCCGTCCAAATCCGAATCGGCCGAAATAGTCTGCCATTTTTCTGATGCCGATCGAATGTGCGAGCTCATAAAAAAACACGTCGCACGACTGCTCAAGCGCATCGTGGAGATTTACGTATCCATGGCCTTTACGTCGCCAGCAACGATACTTACGACTGCTCCCAGGCAATGCGTAGCGACCCGTGCACAATACCTTCTCTTGAGACTTCAAGCCGTGCTCCAGGGCAGCCAGTGCCAACAGGGGCTTGATCGTTGATCCTGGTGCGTAACGACCATACAAAGCCCGATTCACGAGGGGTTTATCGACCGACCCACGTAAGTTTCCATAGGCCTCATGACTGATACCCTGTGCGAAAAGGTTTGGGTCATAGGTCGGCGTACTCACAAAAGCCAAAATGTCGCCAGTGGACGGTTCCAGGGCCACCACTGCACCACGACGTTCCCCCAGTGCTTCTATTGCGACTTTCTGAAGCTGTACGTCCAGTGTCAAGTAAACATTTGTTCCGGCTCTGGCAGCCACATGGCTGACTTGTCTGACCACCCGCCCATACGCATCGGTCTCTACCTGCTGAACACCAACTTGACCAAGCAGTTCTGTTTCATAAAAGGATTCGATGCCGATCAGATCCTGCTCACTGACCCTACCCACATAGCCAACAACGTGTCCAGCCAAGTCTTTTTGAGGATAAACCCTACGCAGGCTCGCACTGAGTGTCACCCCTGGAAACTGGTGCTGTCGAACAGCAAAACGGGCAGCCTCGGCATCGGTAAGGCGGGATTTGAGAATTTGACTCTCAAATCTAGGTCTTTGTTTCACATTCCTTCGGAACCGCCGAATATTCTGATCGGTTAACTCGACCAGCATACCGATCTCACTGAGCATGCGATCCATATCGTTGACGTTCTCAGGTATGACTTCCAGCTCATAGACGGATTGGTTTTCTGCAAGCACCATGCCGTAGCGATCAAAGATCATCCCTCTAACTGGCGGTAAGGGGCGCAAATCAATCTGGTTGTCCAGAGACATCATGCGATATTGGTCGTGATGCGTAACCTGCAAGACAAAAAAACGACCCAGCAAAGTAACCGCTAGCACGACCATCACGACAGCGGAGATCATCAGTCGGGTCTTGACAGTTCGCACGTCCTGGTCGCGATCGTTAATGATGTGTTTCTTCATCACGGCAGTCGGCCCCAGCGTCGGCAACGGCGAAGAAACCAGAACAGCAACGGCCAAACGGCAACACCAACTGCCAGCGCTGGCCAACTGAACATACCCCCCAACTGTCCGTCTACTAGGTACTCAATGACAACCAGTATGGCAGTTTCGATCACAAGCAAAATCAGTATAAAGGCGGTCTGCTGCCAGACCGGATAGGCTCTGAGCCTCAACGCCACGCGGCCCACCAGGAACGCAATCACCGTCTTGGTTAATGCATGACTGCCAACCAGACCGAAAGACAGGAGGTCGAGCCCCAATCCAACCAGCCAGGCGGCACCCACACCAACTCTTTGTGGTGCTGCCATACACCAGTAGATCAGAACCAAGGTAACCCAATCAGGCACATAGCCGCGCCACTGAGGTTCAACGGGAAACGAAACAAGCACATACGACGCCAAGAATGTCGCCGGAATAACCCAGACCCGTTGGCGGCTGGCGAACAGACTAGTCATTTTCGCTGTCCGCAGCTACCGGGAGCGCTGGATCCAATTCAGCGGGCGATTCAGCGCTATCATGCCAGACAAGCACGACCTGACGCCCTTTATTAAGGCGCGCGCTGGGCATCGCCTGGACAGCCATGAACGCCTCATCGACGTAGCGCTTAATTTCGCTGATATGCGCGACAGGGTACCTCGAAGGGTAGATACCACCCAGACCAGATGTCACCAGCAAGTCACCAATACGAATATCTGCATTACGATCGACATAGAGCAACCGCAGCTTCCTCGATCCCCCTGCTCCAAAAGCTATTGCCCGCAAACCTGTGCGTACAGTCTGAACCGGAACACCTTGTGCTGGATCTGTGAGCAGCGTCACAGCGCTACGAAACGAGCCCACCCGCGTGACTTGGCCAACCACCCCACCCTCGTCTATCACCGGCAGACCGACTATGACCCCGTCAGCCGCACCTCGGTTGATCAGCACAGAGTGCGAGGAACCATGAAGGTTAACCTTGACCAGTTCGGCAAGTTGAATCTTGCTCGCGAGTCGAGCGCCTGCATGCAGCAGATTTCTCAGCCGTTTGTTTTCAGACTCGAGAGCCTTGAGTTGCTGAAGACGTGTCTGAAGTACGAGCTGCTTCCGACTCAGTTCAGCCAATTCCAGTCTAAGTTTATCCTTTGAGTCCAGACTTCCCTCGAACCATCGATATACGGTCGAAGGAGATGCTGCGATCAGATGAACGGGCACACTGAGAACAGAAAGCACCCGCGCAATCTGACGAACGTTCTCACTGTAGAAGTGACCTGTCATCAGAACGATAGACAACAGCACAAAAAACAACAACGCGTGTACAGATTCGTAGCGGCGAAGTTTCACTCGACGGGCTACCGGCGATCCCTTATTTGGTAGCTCCTGCCATCAGTTCTCACCTTATCACAGTGATTAAAAGCAGCCATGCTACTCCCGCGTGAAAACATCCCCCAACACTGCCATGTCTTCGAGTGCGCGACCACAGCCTCTTGCGACACAGGTCAAGGGATCGTCAGCAATAACCACGGCCAAACCGGTTTCCTGCATCAGCCGTCGGTCCATATCCCTGATCAGTGCTCCACCACCGGCAATCACCATACCGCGTTCACCAATATCGGCAGCCAGTTCAGGTGGTGTATTCTCGAGCGTTTCCCGAATTACACGGACGATCTGAGTCAAGGCGTCACTGATCGCATCGTAGACCTCGTCACTGCCGATCAACAGACTGCGCGACATTCCTTCGGCCACATCACGACCCTTGATTTCCATTTCACGGTGATCAGAGTCGATCCAAGCCGTTCCAATCGCCTTCTTCACTCGCTCCGCCGTTGCTTCGCCAATCAGCAATCCATGCCTACGGCGGACATAATTGATAATCGCATCATCAAAAGTGTCACCAGCAACGCGTAGAGAAGTGGCAAAAACGATCCCGCCAAGTGACAACACAGCGACTTCAGTGGTCCCACCTCCGATATCGAGTACCAAAGAACCGGTCGGCTCGGCAACGGGCAACGCAGCACCTATCGCCATGGCCATCGGCTCTTCAATCAAATACACCTCGCGAGCACCGGCTGTCACGGCGGATTCTCGGATCGCCCGACGTTCAACCTGATTAGACCCGCCGGGTACGCAGATCACAATTCGGGGACTGGAGAAAAAACGGTTCTGCTGAACCTTTCTGATAAAATATTTCAGCATGATCTCCGTGATCGTAAAATCTGCGATGACACCATCTTTTAAGGGCCGTATTGCCTGAATATTGCCGGGCGTTCGGCCCAACATCAGTTTTGCCTCCTGCCCAACGGCCAGTATCGATTTTTCTGGTGTGATAGAACCGGTTCGTATCGCAACCACCGAAGGTTCATTGAGGATTACACCACGCTCTCGCACATACACAAGCGTATTGGCTGTCCCCAGGTCGATTGCCAAGTCGTTGGAAAATAGGCCAAAAAAACTCTTGAATAACATGCGTCTGCCGAGTAAACGATAAAGATATGAAGCGAGATTAAGCCGCATACTGTAGCACAGGGTACCCCTGCCGGTTCAACCAGAGCAGGGTATAATTGGCCTCTAACAATGAATGTCCCCACCTGGTCGTGTCAATTTCCAAATCAGACGTAGAGCGTGTCGCACGACTCGCCCGTATCCGTATTGAACCGCACGAGGCTGAACGCTACAGCATCGATCTATCCAACATCCTCACCCTGGTGGAACAGATGAACAAGATCGATACTGAAGGAATCCAGCCAATGGCCCACCCTCAGGATATCCAATTGCGACTTCGGGACGACGAGGTGAAAGAAGTAAATGAACGGGACCGGTTTCAGGCCATCGCACCAGCCGTGAAACAGGGTTTATACCTGGTGCCAAAAGTGATCGATTAGCGCCGGTACACCAAGGCTTTGGATCATCTCCTCCAGAATCCGTTGTTCTCAGGAAACCTCTAACGATGCCGCACCGGCAAAGCCTGACCTCCCTGAGCAGTATGTTAGTAACTGGTGAGATCAGCAGCACGGAGATCACTGCTCACTTTCTGGACCGGATAGAGCAGAACCGGCAGCTGAACGCGTTTGTGAGTGTCGATCGGGAACAGGCCCTGGCACGCGCCCAACAAGCTGATCACACAAGGCGAGATGAGCATAACGCGGATCTCAAGGGCCTGCCTGTTGCACTGAAAGATATATTCTGTACCCAAGATTTACTCACAAGTTGTGGATCCAGAATATTGTCCAATTTCGTATCACCCTACGATGCAACCGTCGTTGAGCGTCTCGATAAAGACGGCTTCATCGTGCTAGGAAAAACCAACATGGATGAATTTGCCATGGGTTCTTCCAATGAGTCGTCGTATTTCGGACCGGTACTCAACCCGTGGAACACAGCGCAGGTACCTGGCGGCAGTTCAGGTGGCTCGGCAGCAGCAGTGTCTGCCAGACTGGCACCAGCCGCCATCGGTACAGACACCGGGGGTTCAATCCGGCAGCCAGCCGCATTCTGCGGCCTGACGGGACTTAAACCATCGTACGGACGAATTTCCCGTTATGGCATGGTGGCCTATGCCTCATCACTGGATCAGGCCGGACCAATTACCCAGTCGGCCGAAGATGCAGCCCTGCTGCTGCAGACTATGGCCGGATTCGACAGCCGGGATTCGACTTCCCTGGACACCGCTGTTCCAGATTATCTTTCCACGCTGAACACTGGACTCGAAAACGTCAGGCTGGGGATTCCCAAAGAGTTTCTTGATCCCTCGATCGACGCCGAGGTGCTGTCTGCCATAGAAACAGCCTTACAGGAATTCGAAAAACTCGGCGCAAAGCTGGTTGATATTGAGTTACCCAACAGTGGCGCCGGCATTGCTGCGTTTTACGTCATTGCGCCCGCTGAAGCTTCTTCGAACCTGTCAAGATTTGACGGTGTACGCTACGGACATCGAACCCCGGAGTTTGATGATTTACTTGATATGTACGAAAAAAGCCGCGCAGAGGGCTTTGGTGATGAGGTTAAACGCAGAATTCTTATCGGTACTTACGCGCTGTCGGCTGGCTATTACGATGCCTATTACCTCAAGGCCCAGAAAGTCCGTCGAATCATCGCCAATGATTTTAATCAGGCGTTCAAACAGTGTGACCTCATCGCGGGGCCAACGACTCCCTCAACTGCTTTCGCACTGGGTGAGAACCTTGATGACCCGGTCTCGATGTACCTTAACGATGTGTTTACTGTGCCGGCTAACCTGGCCGGTCTGCCCGCGATTTCTCTACCAGCGGGATTCGATCAATCAGGACTTCCAATCGGCTTACAACTGACCGGGCCATACCTCAAGGAGGCCAATATCCTTTCTGCGGCGCACGCCTATCAGAAGGTCACTGACTGGCACCAGCGCATTCCGGGAGATTACGAGTGACACGCTGGGAAAGCGTCATTGGGCTGGAGGTGCACGTCCAGCTTCAGACTCAAAGCAAGATATTTTCAGGCGCCTCCACTCACTACGGTGCCGATCCCAATACCCAGGCCTGTGCAGTTGACATCGCCCTGCCGGGTATCCTGCCGGTGATGAACCGTACTGCAGTCCTGATGGCGGCAACTTTTGGACTGGCAATCGGTGCAACAATCAACCGTCGATCAGTATTTGCTCGAAAAAATTATTTCTATCCAGACCTGCCCAAAGGTTACCAAATCAGCCAGTATGAAATACCCATTGTATCCGGCGGCAAAATCAATATCGGTGAAGGTGACGCACTAAGAGAGATCCGGATTACTCGAGCACATCTTGAAGAGGATGCGGGAAAATCACTGCACGATGGTTTCGGGGAGATGTCAGGTATCGATCTTAATAGGGCAGGCATCCCCCTGCTTGAAGTTGTATCCGAACCCGACATGCGCTCACCAGCCGAGGCTATTGCCTATCTGAAAAAAATTCACTCACTTGTTCGCTATCTGAAAATCTGTGATGGCAACATGCAGGAAGGCTCATTCCGCTGCGACGCAAACATTTCCGTCAGAGTTGAAGGTGATACAGAACTCGGTACCCGAGCTGAATTAAAGAACATCAACTCCTTTCGCTTTATAGAGCGGGCACTCAATCATGAAATTCAGCGTCAGATCGATCTGATCGAGGATGGGGGGCAGGTTGTTCAGGAGACCAGACTTTATGATCCGCAGATGGATCAGACCCGCCCTATGCGGAGAAAAGAGGAAGCACATGATTACCGTTATTTCCCTGACCCGGACCTACCGCCACTGCTGATAGAAGATGCCGAACTGGAGAATCTGAGATCGTCACTGCCGGAACTTCCAGATGCCCGATGTGACCGTTTTGTTGGAACTTACCAGTTGGGAAGGTCAGATATTCAACAACTGACTGCCGATCGTGGGATTGCTGATTACTTTGAGGAGACGGTCAGAGCGGCCGCGGGTAACAGCAAAAGTGCCGCCAACTGGGTTACTGGAGACCTGATGGCCGCGTTGAATCGAGATGGTCTTCCGATCGAACAGAGTCAGGTATCTCCGACCGCACTCGGCAGATTGATCTGCAGGATTGATGATCAGTCCATATCAGGAAAAATAGCAAAGGACATATTTTCCGACTTATGGGAAAACGGTGGTGATGTAGACCAAATCATAGAAGCCCGTGGCCTGAAACAGATATCCGACAGTGCCGAGTTGGAACAGGTTATCGAAAAGATACTATCGAAGTTCAGGGAACAGGCCGACCAAGTCAGGCAGGGGCAAGAAAAAGTTCTGGGATTTCTGGTAGGCCAGGTCATGAAGGAAACGGGTGGCAAAGCCAACCCGAAAGCGGTAAATGAAATTCTGTCCAACAAACTCTCGCCTTAATGCCTTCTGAACACAGGATATGTCTGTACCACTGAGACTAA
>JYMV01013471.1_pt1 | contig 24266 bp, 20 predicted proteins | sample 338911 | NCBI WGS metagenome assembly JYMV01 (sample SAMN03354496, study PRJNA234377) | hydrothermal vent metagenome | biome: Deep sea; feature: Hydrothermal plumes at the Eastern Lau Spreading Center, Western Pacific Ocean; material: Seawater | place: Tonga | collected 2009 | depth 2000 m m
ATGCGGGCAACTGAAAACATCGCCATAGGCCGAAATAGCTACCTTCGTCCAGGGGATGTAGCACCGGTAATCCTGGTACGAACTTTTATTGTTGTAGTAGCGAACAATTTCATCCACCGTAATATAGTTTGGCGAAAACCTCAGCCGGGTCTTGTACTCTTTGCTTTTTTCCTGCAACAGTTCCAACTGCTCCCGCAAAAATTCCGCTTCGATTTCCTCAACTGGAGCCGTGGGCCGCTGGAGGTGATCATCCTGGTCATAGTCTTTGCCATGCCAGTAAGTGGCCGGACTGTTCAAAACAAAATTGGAAATGTCGACACCCAACTTGTTGGCATATTCATACAGCGGGACCAGGTCCCTCACATTCTCCCGTTTGATGACGCAGGTCAGGTGAATGAGCGGAAACCGGGATTTTAACTCTTTGCGCCTTGCAATCAGCCTTTCCAGTCCTTGCGTTGTCTTTTTAAAAGAACCGGGAACTGTGGTGATACCATCATGCAAGGCTTCTCCCCCCTCCATCGAAACCCCCATATAAAATAAGCCGGAACCCCAGACAGATTTCAATCTCAACTGCATGAGTTCTTCCACAACCTTATCGCTCAAGGTCGTTCCGTTAGTGATGATATGGACTTTATGTTTCCTGGTTGCAAACTCAAGAATCTCCATGAAATCCGTTTTCATGAATGCCTCACCACCTGTGAAAGTAATCAGCGAAAACCGGGGCAGATTGGAAATCGCTTTTTTAATTTCCTCGCTCGACATCTCATTTTTATAAGTTTTTTGGGATTCTGTTTCTTCAATGATTTCCAGATAATGGCACATGTCGCAACGCAGGTTGCAACGATAGGTCACCTCGAAAAAAGCCTGAACCGGTGAACGAATAAATACGCGGCAGGATTTTCTGTAGGGTTTTGAAATCCATCATAATGAAATTCCTATGAACAACGGGAACCCATCGGTTCCGTTTCATCTTGTTTCAGAATACCCAGACTTTGCTCCCCGCAGTTAAACAATAAATCAATGGCGGATAAGTGGGGGACAAAGCCGGTATACCTTTGCGGGTAAACGGGATGCTCGTAGTTTTGATACTCAAGCGCAATGCCCTGGCTGGAAAAATCCTCTTCCGCAATATAATTGCTTCCCGATTCGCCACTCAAATAGTGGGTCGCTCCCAGCTCCCGGCAAATTGAAACGAGCCTCTCGGTTTTTTCTCCGCCAGGCTTCATTTCCGATGAACGCAGGAGGGGAGTTTCAATACCCATTTCCTCCTTGATAAGATTAATCGTTTCCAGACAAAGATCGAATAAAAAGGTCCAATCCTTTTCGTAAACCTGCTGGCACCTGGGAAAATATTTTTCAAAAAAAGGCGCCTTGCAATAATGCTGACGCAAGGTTTCTAAATGCTTTCTCCGCCAGGATACAGAATTGTCGATGCGGGTCTCAAGAAGGCTTTGGGAAAAACGGCTTTTTTGCTGAACCGGCACCGTCAACCAAATCCAGTTTTCCCTCACACGAATCCGGTTACGGTTTCTCCAGTCCCGACGGGTGTATTGCACATCATCCAAAAGGACGAATTTGTCAGAACGGCTCATTTGCTCGAAAAATCCCAACCACGGCAAATAAGACGGTTGAAGAATGGTAACGCGCATAACCTTTATCCTTTAGTTCTCGGACCCCAGAGTTCTTTCATCCACAGGACCCGTTCCCACCACTGGCGATTATTGCGGTAAAACTCAATGGTTCGGTCGAGACCTTCATCCAAATCTATTTTCGATTGCCATTGCAGGCATTCATGAGCTTTTTGCGTGGAAGAAATATGCCGGGTCACTTGACCGGGACGGTCTTCGATGAACTGCAATAAACTTTCAGGTTTGTTCAACGCCTGTAAAATTTTCCGCGCAATCTCCACAACAGAGGTGTCGGTTCCCGTTCCCAGGTTGATCGTCTGTCCCTTTACCCGGTCACGCTCCGCATGCAGAACATGGTCCAGCGCTTCACAGGTATCTTCCACATACATCCAATCGCGGGAACTTTGTCCGTCACCGTGAATGGTCAGCGGCTGGTCCTGCAAGGCGCTGACAATGAAATTGGGAATGGCCTTTTCCAGATGCTGGCACGGCCCGTAATTATTAAACGGACGAATGATAACCGCCGGTAAATCGTAAGTCTTGGTGTATGAATAGATCAGCCGGTCTGCCCCGGCCTTGGCCGCCGCATAAGGGCTCATCGGATTCAGCGGATGCTCCTCGTCCATCGGATCGGTGAGTGCCGTTCCGTACACTTCCGAGGATGAAATATGCACAAACAACTCGACCGGATGATTCACCATCGCGTTAGCCAATACCTGCGTGCCAATGACATCCGTCTCAAAGAAAAGCGAGTTGTCATAAATCGAGCGGGTCACGTGCGACTCCGCCGCAAAATGCACAACAATATCCGCTTCCGCAACCAGCTTGTTGACAATGTCCGAATGAGTGATGTTGCCGTGAAAAAATCGGAAATGGCCGTTGGACTTCAGGTTGGGAGAAATATTGTCCAGGTTGCCGGCATAGGTCAAAGCATCCAGCAAAAGGATTTTGGTGTCCGGATAGCGTTGATTAATATAATTGATGAAATTACTGCCAATAAAACCCGCGCCGCCAGTAACCAATAAAGTTTTTTTGGATTCGCTCATAGCCTCCCTGCACACCAAAAATTCCGTTTCCGTTCCATTATATATAAGAGTCCAGTATATCTTTACGGAAAAATAGCGAAAATCCTTTAATTATATGGATATAACTGGCCGGTGGCCGTGATATTCTTCCTAAGCCTTCGTGCCCCGGAGGGGTACAATTGCAATAACGACTTACGGCCAATAATGGTGTTCGCAGCGCAAAGAGCTGCAGGGAGGGCCTCTAAGCAGGGGGGAAATTGAGATTAACTATTTTTGTGGCCCGCGAGCGGAGCGAGTGTCTGCCACCTTTCGGCCTCCCTCGCTAGAGGGTCAGGGAATTAACTTAATTAACTCATTGATGGTTTTTTCAATGCCTTCGGCCACTTCCGAGATGCTCTGGCCCAGCATATAGGCCGGAGTGGAGACAATTTTATTCTCCTCATCGAGGACAAAATCCCGGGCCGAGCAATCCTGATGCCGGCTCCCCATAATTTCAATCTTGCCGCTGGTTTCCTTGTCATTGCCGATGGTCAACACAGGTTTTTTGGGCGCGTCCTGGTAAATTTTAGCCATCATGGCAGGAGCAATGCATAACACCGCCTGCGGTTTCTGCTTGGCGGCAAACTCCTTCACCAGCCGGAGGACTTCCGGGTGGACGTCGCAGTTTTCCCCTTTGACCGCAAAACTTGAGAGGTTCTTCGCCGCGCCGAATCCGCCGGGAAACACTAACGCGTCGATATCATCAGCCTTGACCGTGCTGATATCCTTAATCTCGCCACGGGCGATGCGGGCAGACTCTATCAGCACATTGCGTTTTTCTCCCGCCGCTTCCTCACCGGTGAGATGGTTGACCACATGCATCTGCTCGACATTGGGAGCCATGCACACTGCCTCGGCACCGGCCCGATCGATCGCCAGCAAGGTGATGACCGACTCGTGGATTTCCGCGCCGTCATACACCCCACATCCCGAAAGCACCACACCAATCTTTTTCATTATTATTTCCCTCCTCAAAAATAAGAACAGAGACTAGTTTTGCATTGAAAACCCATTCTACCACCCCCTAGCAGGCGACGCCAGCGTGACGCTGGACCCAATGGGGCGGGGACACCCCTCCGGGGAATGCGTGATGTCCTCTTCCTCAGCCTTCATGCCCTGAAAGGGTAAAGGCAAATGAAGAGGATATCACGCGCTGGCGCGACCGCCAAATGGCTGAGGTCACCCTGAGCAAGTCGAAGGGTGAATGCACAAAATTCATTATCCTTTCATTCCCCAAACCAATCCAGTAAAATCCGAAAAGGGAGTGAGCTTTTGCAATCCGCTCGATAAAAACTGAGGAGGACTATATTCGTGAACTTTTCTCAATATCGAATTCCCGGCAGGTTATTCATTTGGAAGTTTAATGTTTTGGCTTTTCGCTGTTACGTTCCCGCAAACCCTGCACGCGGCAATCTATAAATGGAAAGACTATAAGGGGAAAACTCATTTCACCGATGATCGTTCAAAAATCCCTGCTCAATTCAGGCAACAAAAACCCCACTTCACCCCTTCGCGCAGCAAACCACAAACTGCGCCAGCGCAGAAAAAATTCGGTGGAACCGGTAGCACCAAATCCCAATTCTCAATCAGTGGACCGGTTGAAAAGTTTTATGCCATGGACCGGATGGGCCGGCAAAAAGCCATCAACATTGACAGCAATACGGCAGTGTTTGCGGTAGCCACCTGGTGCCATTACTCGAAAAGGTTCGTCAATTTCCTCAACGACCCCAATATTGCCGCTAAGATGAGGGAACTCAAACTCGTTTTTGTTTTCGAAGACGAGTGGCCGACCATCAAAAAAAACCTGGATAAATCTGTCAAAAAAGGTGAAATCACCCAGGCGCAGGCCAATGAGCAATTGACCCGGTTAAAACAAAAAGCCAATTGGGGAATGGCCTACGACCCTTCATTCATGGACGATTTACCCAGCGAGCATTACTTCGCCTCAGCTCGCTCCACAAAGTTGAAAAATATTTATCCCAACTCCTTCCCGAGCGCTTATTCCCTGTCAAAGAATAATTTTAAAAATAGCATTTCGAAGTGGATCCGCAGCCAATTCAAGGACCAGAAGGACACCCAGGATTTTTTGGTGGCTGAGTATAAGAAATACAACAAAGGACAGAAGTAGGCCACGTCGTTCCCGCTTCTAGCGGCGGCCAGTAGTGATAGGAAGGCGCCGGTCTTTGCCGAAGGCTTTGGGGGTGATCTTCACGCCCGGCGGACCCTGCCGGCGTTTGTATTCATTAAGGTCCACCAATCGGGCGATGCGCTGGATTTCGGATTTGGAAAGTCCTGAAACTTTAATTTCTTCTATTGAACAATCCTCTTCGATATAACGCAACAAAACTGGGTCGAGCAAATCATAGGGGGGTAACGAATCGGTATCCCTTTGGCCCGGTCTGAGTTCTGCCGAAGGTTCTTTGGTCAAAACATTTTGCGGGATAATTTCTTGTTCCCGGTTCAGCCAGCGGGCGAGTTTGTAAACCAGGATTTTGGGAACGTCTTTGATCACGGCGAATCCGCCTGCCATATCGCCATAAAGCGTACAATAACCCATACTGGTTTCACTTTTGTTGCCGGTGGTCAACACCATCCAGCCAAATTTGTTGGAAAGCGCCATCAACAGGTTGCCGCGAATGCGGGCCTGCAGGTTCTCTTCCGCCAGACCTGGCTCGGTGCTCCAGAACTTTTCTTTCAAAATGTACTCGTAAGCCTTCATGGCCGCCAGGATGTGAAAGGTGAAGGTTTTTATTTTCAGATTTTTCGCCAGTGCCAACGCGTCGTCGACGCTGCCTTTTGAGGAATGGGGGGACGGCATCAATACCCCGACCACTTGGTCGGGTCCCAGAGCGTCCACCGCTATCGCCGCGGTCAGGGATGAGTCGATGCCGCCACTCAACCCCAAGACCACTTTGGAGAATCCATTTTTTTTAATATAATCGCGCGTGCCCAGCACCAAAGCGGAATAGACTTCCTCCTCCTCCGATTTTTCCATGTATGCACATGGGGGCAGCGGGGCAACCTTTTTGACCTTCGACAACGAGGCAGGTGCTTTATAGCTTTTGATCCCAGAAGCCTTCGGCTTGTTTACTTTTGCGGGCAGAGTAATATTGGCAAAAATGATTTCTTCTTCAAACGAGTTACCCTGGGCGATGATTTTTCCTTTAGCGTCAACGATAAGACTTTGGCCGTCAAACACCAATTCGTCTTGTCCCCCGACCAGGTTGACATAGGCGATCGGGCATTTATAATATTTTGCCCGTTTGATAATCATTTCTCTCCGTGCTTTACCCTTATGGTAGGGAGAGGAAGAGATGTTTAAAAGCAGGTCTACACCGCCTTTTTGGCACAAGGTTTTTCCCGGCCCGGATTCTTGCCAAATGTCTTCGCAGATGGTCAGTCCTATTTGCGCCCCCTTCAGGGAAAACCGCACGGGTTCCTCCCCCGCATTGAAATAGCGTTTTTCGTCAAACACTCCATAATTGGGCAGAAGCATTTTCCTGTACGTGGCGATATGTTTTCCGTCACACATCAGGGCGGCGGAGTTATAAAGATGTTTGCCTTTTTGCTCGGCGAACCCGATAACAGCTGTCAAACCGCGTGTAAAGGGAGCCAGTGTTTTTAAAGTTTCCCGGCAGTCTTTTATAAAACTTTTTTTGAACAATAAATCTTCCGGCGGGTAGCCCGTCAGCATCAACTCCGGGAACAGCACCACATCGGCGCCCATTTTACGCGCTTGGGCACAGGTCGACTTCACCCTTTCCGCGTTGGCCTTGAATCCGCCCACCAAGCTATTGACCTGTGCCAGCGCAAGGCGAAGGGGAATTTCCGGATAGGAAACGGTCCGGCCTTTCTTTGATCGCGGAGTTTTTTTTGTGACTTTTCCCATAAAAATAAAAATGCCGATGACAATTTCGGATACCTGTGGAGTATACTACATTCTAAAATGAACCCCTTGTTTTCCAATTTTAAGGCATGTTAGACGGTCTTAACGTGAATAATTATGAGCGAAGCTGAATCGAATTCTGTTGAAGAAAGCATCAAGCACTCCATCCGCAAGAACGGGTTTCCGCAAAAGATTGTCCGCCTTCCTTTCAAGCCCGTTTATGACGCCTGCAAAAGAAATGGAACCCCGCTGGCAGGCGTGCTGGACAGACTTCAGGAGCAACAGATTTTCGGCAAGATCATTGGCAACCATCTTGAGTTCCGCTCGCGGGAAAAAATCGATTTCAAACCTGCCAGCGCAGAATCCCCCGATGAGTTTTCCTGGACCGAGGGTTCCGCCAACAACCAGAAAGGGTTTCAGGAGGCTGCCAAGGACGCCTTGGGAAATATGACACCCGAACAAATGGCCGAAGCCGGCAAAATGGTCGAAAACATGAGTGCTGAAGAAAAATTAAACATGCTGAAAATGTTCAGCCAGCGCTTTGATTCCGGAAAATAAAAAACCAAAGGTAATAACCACACCATGTTGATATTTGCTAAAGATATAGGCCAAAGAGACCATCAACACGAATTAGAAGACAAACTCCCTGAATTGAAACAGTATATGGAATACCAGCGCAAACTGTTTCCCTACACAGTAGTGCGGGCAGGACTGGACCTTGCCTACAAGGAAATCGATGACATTATGAGTTTTATCGATAACGATTACCAGCCTCTGGAAGACTCTTCCCGGCGGGAATACCCGGCTGATGTCAAGCAATGGTATACCAACCGCTTTCCCTGGACGTCAGCCTTCCTGAAAATGGAGGACATGCATTTCACACTGGTTACGCTCGTCAAGGTGATGGATTCCTTTCGCACTCACGAATCGGCCAGCGCCTATCACTGGCCTGTGCTCTACGACTCCGTCCACAATATCATTCAGGTATACAACAGCTTGATTCGAGATGATCCCGGCAACTCCCGGGACATTCATTTGAGCAACGGGGCCGAAGTGAACTTTGATGACTTCATCAATAATTACTGGTTTGATCTGGATTTTATGGTTTTCTCTCAGGCCGATTACCCTCATGCACGGCATCAGGAAAGAAAAAATTCAATGGAAGAAAACATTAAAGAAGGCATGGCGGAAGGCATGGAACCTCTGGCCGCGCTAGAAAAACTGGACAGGCGGTTCAAACTTGATGAAGCCGCCCTCAAACTTCTCAGACGAGACCCGGTTGAAACCCGGTTCCTCGAATTAAAAAGCAATCCTAAAACCGGCAATAAATTTGACGGAATGGAGTATGTGGAGGACCCTCAACACGGCAGGTTGAGCATTATCGATGCGGAATATCTAATCAATTGCGGGCATGCCAGCGTCACACTGGACTCGTTGAGCAAAGGCTCTTAATACCCCTCTGCGGCATGCGTGATGCCCTCTTCATTAACCTTCATGCTCCAGTTATATCCTCTTCATTAATCTTCGTGCCCCGCATGGGGTAGAAAGGGTAAAGGCTGAGGGAAAATTTCACACTGGGCTACCTTTTGTTTGCCGCCCACTCCCATGGAAGGAAAAAGGCTCCACGCCTTCGGCGGTCGCTTAGCCTCACCGCCTCTTTGCCCCTACGGCTAGTAGTTGCTTATCGGCTCTCCGGCGGCGGAGCAAAACCAAGATAACCCGATTCACTCGTCTGGATGCGGCGCGGGTTTTTCAGGGTAATGGAGGCGGTTTCACCTACCTTTTTCTTGCCCAGTTTTTTCCTTTTAGCGGATCGTTGCCGGGAACGGGATTTTTTATCCGTGTTTTTTCTTTTAGCCACTTCCAGGTTGGTATTTTTCTCCCCTCCCCAGAAAGCCTGACTCACTTCCATTCCATCAAATTTTCCAGAGGTTCCTTCCGCCAACTCAACCAACTCAAAACTTTCACTGAAGACATCCATGGTAAAGGGCCCGTTGGGCGATCCGGCTATAAGGTCTACCGGTGTCTTGCCCTGAAAGTCAGGAGCCTTTAGATCGAAGATATCAAAAGTAGCCTGATTGATGCTACTGTCAACAAGCTGACCAAGGTTTTTTCCGGTGCCTAGTATTAGCTTGTTCCTGATGTCGCGACGAAGGAACTTACACGTTCCACCGGCAGCCACACAATTTTCTTTTCCTGTGATCCCCCCTCCAAAAGAGACCTGAACATCCCCGGCCGAATTGTTGATTGTGAAAACATCCAAGTCATCAAACTCGAAAATGTCGATGTCCCCAGATGTTGAATTTACAATATTCACAGATTTGACTTCCGTTTCAATGGCATTGGCTGAGCCGAATCCAGTCGCTACCTCAGCGACCAGTCGTCCGTTTTTCGCATCTATATCTAGAGCTGCACTAGCACCACTATCAAAGTCTGAAACCAACGTTATCGCATCCGCATCGACCACCCCGCCGTTGGTTGAAATCAGCGTTACCGCCGTATCAGAAGAGCTCGTGGTTTTAACCAGACCGAGGGTGATGTCTTCATCGGCAGAAAGGGCCAGGGTTCCGGAACCCGCGTCAAACACCGTTCCATCCACCATGGTCAAAGCTCCGCCCGACCCGTTTTCATCGCCATCGTTATCTGCATTGACGGTGATGTTTCCGGTGGTGGTCAAATCGCCCGAGGCGGTAAAAATAATGTCATCGTCCGCAAGGAGGCTGATAGACCCACCGGCTGATCCCGCACCCGTCACATTCAGGGAATTGCCTCCGCCCACCGTTATATCAAGGTTTCCGCCAACGGTGGACGTGGAAAGAGTCACCGCGCTATTACTGACTAACGTGGCGTTGCCAGTGGTCCCTGAAGTGTTCAAACTCACCGCGCCGGTGAACGAATTCGATGTATTGTCCAGAGTAATCGTCTGATTGGCAACATCCGTGGTGAAGCTGGATGTTCCCGCTATTGTCAAAACCCCCGTATCCGTGATTGCTCCCCCAGAGATAACGCTTAAATTTCCGCTAGACGTCACATTTCCGCCAAAACTCACCCCTCCTGTTCCTCCATCCAAAGTCAAATTAAGGGTGGTCAGGTTTGAAGAAATATTGATTGCATCTGCCGCGTTCACCGTCAGGCCCTGGAAAAAGGAGTCTGCGGTTTCAAAAGTCACCGAAGACCCGGAAGCCGTCGCGTTCAAAGTGAGTGCCCCAAACTGATCGCTATCGGTGGAGGACACTCCTTCAACAGTAATATTTCCATTCGTCCCATCACCGATGATGAGACTGCCGGCGGTAATACTCGCCAGTTCCGTTGAAGTCAAGCTTATCCCGCAGGTCCCTCCACAATTGGACGCGCCCAGTCCGATAGTGGATGTTGCTTGGGAAGCCAGAATCGTGGTGCCCGCGGTTCCACTGCTAAGGGTGCCAGTCAGAACCAGGCCATTAGCGGTCACCGACAGCGCGTTGTTGGTGGTCGATAAGGACGAAGAAAGAATGAAGTCGCCGATGCCAGTAGCATTTGAGTCCGAATTGAAACTGGTCGTTCCGTTAGTGGTCAGGTTTGAAGAAATAGTGATTCCATCTGCCGCGTTCACTGTCAGGCCTTGGAAAAAGGAGTCTGTGGTTTCAAAAGTCACCGAAGACCCGGAAGCCGTCGCGTTCAAAGTGACCAAACCAAACTGATCGCTGTCGGTGGAGGACACTCCTTCAACAGTAATATTTCCATTTGACCCATCACCGATGGTGAGACTGCCGGCGGTGATTTTCCCCAATTCCGTGGAAGTCAGGCTTAAACCGCAGGTCCCTCCACAATTGGACGTGCCTAATCCGATAGTGGATGCTGCTTGGGAAGCCAGAATCGTGGTGCCTGCGGTTCCACTGCTCAAGGTACCACTCAAGGCCAGATTTCCCGCCGTAATGGACAGGGCATTGTTCCCAGTACTCAATGCGGAAGCAACGGTGAAGGTTCCTGTACCGTCGTTATCGGTATCGGCATCTATTGTCGTGGCCCCTGCCGATGTGAAATTATCGTTGATGTTGATGCCATTAGTCGCACTGAGGGTTGTTGCCCCGGCCGCCGATATTCCCCCTGTGGTCGCATCCAAGGTGATGGAACCTGCAGATGAAGTGAGCAATACTCCTGAGGCCAGGGAAATGCTGTCATCCGAATCCACCGAGTTGTTGGAATCACCTTCCAGGATCAGGTTGCCTGCTGAGGTGATACTGCTGGCGATGTCCAATCCTTTGGCGGCGGACAACGTCAGGGCGCCTTGTCCAGTAATGGTTCCTCCACTTTGGCCGATGGTCAATTTTCCGAGGGAGCTTAAGCTACTGGAAATAGAAGAAAAGGTGATATCCGAATTCACCAGATTGAGGTCACCGTTCTTCGAGATATTGCCCAACTCGGTGTCATCGATATTCATCCCGAAGCCAGAACTGAAGCCGATGCCCAAAGAACCTCCGTCTGAAACATTAATGGTGGTGGAGCCCGTTCCACTATTTAAGGAGCCGGTCAGGGTTAAATCATTGGCTGTGATGGTCAGTGCGTTATTTCCCGTAGACAAGGTGCCTGAAGATATTGTGAAATCGCCTGAACCGTTGTTGTCGAGATCCGCATCCAGAGCCACGGCTCCCGTGGCAGTTAAACTGCTTCCCAGGGTGATTCCCGAATTGGCGGTCATGGTCACGGCTCCAACAGACGATAACGAATTGCTGACAGTTATGCTGCCATTGGAACTAAGCGTCAGCGCACCATTATTGGCAGTGATCGATCCTCCCGAGGCGCCCAGGATAATGTTTCCTCCGGACGAGGTGATATTCATACCGCTTGCAAGTGAGAGCGCACTGCCTCCCTGCAGGGTGATGTCTCCGGTTCCGGTTAAAGTGCTGTTGCTTAAAGTCAGGCCGCTTGCGGCAGTCATCGTCACAGCACCCAGAGCCGTCAAGCTATCCGTAACAGTAATGGAAGAACCGGTAGAAGTCAGGGTCACGTTACCCAGGCCGGAAATTCCTCCTGTGGTCGCATCCAGTGACAAGGCTCCTCCAGCGCTTAAATTAATGCCACTGGCCAAAGTCAATTTATCCGTGGAAGCCGATCCGCTATCGTCGGCATCCGCTTCGATAGTAAGAGATCCTGTTGTGCTGATTCCGCTGTTTAAGGTGACCCCACTGTTGGCGGAAAGCGAGATATCTCCGGCCCCGGTCAAGGCTCCGGTCAGGGTGATACTGGAGAGCGCGGTCAGAGTTAAAGCGCCTGCGGCGCTTATTCCGCCATTGGCGGCACTCAAAGAAATATCCCCTGCGCTGGTTAAAGTGATCCCGCTGACAAAGCTGATATTATCCACTGGATCGTTGGTATCAACACCGTTGTCGGAGTCCCCATCCAGAGCCAGGGATCCAACAGTAGTTGTCAGGTCGGAGTTGACCTCTATACCGTTTACCGCACTAGCTGTCAAAGCCGAAAACGAAGAGGCCGAACTTTCAAAAACAATTGCGCCATTCGAACCGGATAGATGCGCATCCACCTTTAACTCCACTCCATTCGCAAAACTGGTCGTGTCCTGGGTAAATCCATCAACATAGATATCCCCGTTGGTCGTACCCCCGATGATGAGCTTATTGCCCGTCATGTTGGCAAGGTCAGTGCTGCTGATTGTAATGTCACAAGACGAACCACAGAAACTAGTGCCAAGCCCTATTTTCCCACCGTCGAAATGAGTAATGTTAATATCTCCCGCGCCACTGCCCAGGTTTACGAATGAAAGAGTATCACTGCTCAACACAATGTCTCCGCCATTTGAAACCAGAGTTCCTAAATCTAAGTCTCCAGTAGCGTTGAAAATAATGTCTCCCCCATTAGTCGATAGGGTGGTATTGGATGCGAAAATGATGTCTCCATTCGTTACCGTGAAGGTGGCCGAATTTCCACTGCCTTGTTGCAGGTTGATATTGCTGGTGTTATTAAACTTAATAAGGTTGTTGGCCAAAAGCTGGATGTTGGTGGTGCTGGAGAGGCCCTCAAGAGTTCCCACAGAAATAGTGGCGGTGACAGCTCCACTGGCAGTAGCACCGGTTCCATCCTCGACAAAAATACTATCCGGATCAAGAAGAAGGGTACCGGTTTTTCCATTTGCCGCGGTGGTGTCCACCGATCCATCAAAATACAATTCTTCTTTTCCGGAAACCTCTACCAATCCACCATCGCCAAAATATTGGCCGCCCCGGCCTTTGACGATGCCATAAAATCGCATCCGCCTATCCGCCCAGAAGATCACCTTGCCGCCGTTGCCGCTGGTCACGGCATCAGCAAAGGTCTGAGTGTCAGATCCAACGTATACATCCGTCGCGTTGGGAACCGAACCCTGGCCTTGATAGTCACCACCAAAAAGGAGCGTTCCCCCACCTAGATCGCCCGAGACATCAATGATGCCATACCCATCAAAACTCAGCATTTCGCCAAGGACATGAACGGTTCCTCCCGTTTCGCCCTCACCGTAACCCGAGGCATCCAGTGTGCCGGTTACGCTGACTTCGCCAGCGTCTCCACCGGAGAGGATGATCTGTCCATTTTTTTCAACCACCGAACGCGCCTGGATGATGCCATCCATATTGATCACCCGGTCAACAATATTCTGAGCGGCATTGACATCCAATCGAACCAATCCGCCATCGGCAAAGATGCTTCCACTGTTGGAGACCAGCGAAGTTAACACCTGTCCATCCATTCCCGTTACCTGCCCCATCACCTGGCTATCCACTCCCAGATTGATGAGCTGGTCGCCATACAAGTCAACCGTAAATGTTATTCCAGAAACCAGGCTCACCTTGCCTAAACGCGCAGTGATGATGCCCGAGTTCTGCACACCGGGTGCAACCAGGGCAACCAGTCCGCCTTCCGCCGCTGTAATACTGCCCTGGTTGACCACCGTTGCAGACAGGCTGGAAGGAATGCCGAAATTATAATTGCCATTCATAAAATCCGTATTAGAAATATCGCTGGTGGTCGCTATCAAGCCATGAACATCCACTTGCGCACTCGCACCAAAAAGAATTCCATTGGGGTTGATCAGCCAGAGATCACCGTTGGAAGTCAACTTGCCGAAAATATTTGAAGGATCATCTCCGGTTATCCGATTGAGCGTCACCCCACCCTGGGACAACTGGAAATCAACGTGTTCGGCGCTCTCAATGCTAAAGGTCTGCCAGTCGATGATGGCCTTTTCCGTAGTTTGATAAATGGTCATTAGCTGGGAAGAAGTCGAATCGATGGTGGCCGATCCAGCCTGGACCGTCCCGCCAGTAGGAAGGGCAAAGACTATGGAAGGAAAAATGCCAATCAGATAGGTTAAAAATGAAATCAGGAAAATGGAGACGTTACTCGGCTTTTTCGAAACTTGGAATACCCTCCTTCTGCGCCGGGCCACGGCCTGTGGCATCGCTCTCCACGCCTTCCCCGGTTGCTTCACCGTCACACTGCCAGCGGCGGATACGCCGGCTTGCGGGAATGCCCTCTGATTCATTTTAAAAACGTTCATAAAAATTCCCTAAAACCTTGCTGATAGACTGAAAAAGAATCGCGAGTCTTTGTTACCCTCTGAAGACACTATCTGACTCAACGGTTTGTTCCATTCCAGGTAACCGGATATTTGGTCGGTCAAATTGAAACGGAGTCCGGCACCCAGCGAATAAAGATTCTGAGTCGAGGGAGTTGTGGCCGTGGAAACGCGGTTCCAAACCTTTCCAAAATCGAAAAAGGTATAGGCCTGCATATCCCTGAAGTATTTTTTCTTCGGCTGAAAGGCTTTTTGAAGTTCCAGCTTAAAGGCCAAACCCTGGTCTCCGGTAATTTCAGAAGAATCGTAAGCCCGAACATATCTTGCACCGCCCACACCAAATTCCTCGGAAGCCAAAAGTTTTTCAAACGAATACTGCCAGGACAAAGCTCCCAACAACATCCAGGAAGGTGCCAGTTGCTGAAGCCGGAGCATCTCTCCGAAAACCTTGGAAAAGTCACTGTGGCCTCCAGAACGAGTTAATTTTTCCGAACCTGATTCCGTCGAGTCAAAAATGTCAAAACCCTTGCTCAAATTGAAGCTGACCAGGTTCACCCCTCGATACTCATCTACAAAATCGTAGGACAGCCCCAGATTAACGATACGGAGGCGGTCTTCTGAATCCAGTTTTCCCAGAATTTCCGTTTCCGAGTCTCGATTTGTATAACTCACAAACCCATTCAGGTTTTCAGCCCTGGATCGGATAAATGGATGTGAAATTTTAAAGGTGAAGGTTTTACTTTCTCCCACTACATCAAAAATTTTGAGGAGGGAGCCGGGCTCGGATCCACTGAATGATGCGGAAAAAAACAGTTTAGTGCCTTCAGAAAATATGGGTTGTTCATAGAAGCCGCTGAAAAATCGCAATTCATCCGTGTTAGTGGTGACCACGCTCTGCAAGCCGATGCGCTCATAGTTTTTAAGAAGCGCATTGCCCGAAACCCCAGCGTTTATCTGGATAGGTCCGTTGAATTTAGTGCCCCGGTTATCCAAACCAAAATTTCCCTCATAGGCTTTATTACTTAGAATCAGGGTCATGTGGGTAGCTCCTGGTTGATCTTCAGAAGGAGTGAGAACCGACTTAACTGAAACCCCCGGCAAGTCATCCACCAAAAGCAAATATCTCTCAAGATCCTTGGATTTAAGGGGCCGGGATCTTAAAATCATTTTTCGATATTCATTGAGAAGCCTTCTCGGGCCGCGCACCTGACCCTGAATGGCAACCCGATCCACAAAACCCTCAATCACATTAATTTGAACCACACCCCCTTCAATTTTCTGGGGAGGCACCACCGCTTTGGAAAGGATGTACCCATCATTGCGGTACATATTGGTGATTTGCTGGGCAATGATATAAATCTCTTCGAGATTAATCCTCCGGTGCAAATACTTTCTGAATAGCCGCGAAAATTTTCGCTTGCCGTAAATCGTGGAGCCTTTAATAACCATTCTCTGGAGAAGAAAATTCACCTTCCTCATAGCGGCAGGAAAAACAGGTTTCAAGCTGTCCGGCTTAACCGGCACCCTTTGCGATTGCGGGAACTCCTGTTTTTTGAATCTCTCCTCAAACCGCTGGGGGGCGGCCTGCTTGTAGGTTTGGTCCCTTCCTTGAGGGGTAATTTGAGCGTAGGATAGTAATTCCATAGAACTCCACCAAAGGCAGACAAAAATCCCTATCAGCGATATTTTGCTATAAATGCGATTATTTGCCTTTACCCAGTCCATTCAATATGCCTTTTTCTCAACGGTATTTTAGAGTCCAAAGTTTAGCCTTACCCACATCGCCTCAAAATCCTTGAAATACCGAAAACAAAGGAGTTGCATGATTTTTGCCAGCAAAAACCTCCGCCACCAGCCTTACAACAATCAATGCTTAAACCCGAAATATCAGGATGTTTTGCTCTCCGGCCAGGATCAGAAACTCCTGCACAGAAAACCCTTTGGTTTCAAAAAATTATTAAAAAAATCCTACTTATTTGTCCCTAAAATTGGGCACAGTTATTCACCCAATAGAGGAGCAAGGAATATGCCAAAAGGAGGGGTCCACACAAAAGCTAATAAGTGCTTTAGAAACGGATAGTTATATTATTTTTTTTAGGGGATTTGTGATGGGAAATTGAGCTTTAAGGGTAAAAAATTCACCCCTCCGTCAATTAATTGTTTTTCTCTCTAATTCGCTGGATATCAGGAGGAGATATTGAATTAGACAAAAAAGGCGAAAATATTTAAAAACTCACAGTTGATATATTTACAAATAGCCATTTAAGACCTATGATAGTTAGCAAAAATAGACTCCTTGCGGGAATTTATAGTACGGGTCAACCTTAATGGGCGTAATTCATGACAGGTAAGAAATCTTTGATAACTTTGAATATGTGTGATTTTTGTTCGCACGAGAGGTCTGGTTGTGGCGCTCAACCTGTTCTGGTAGATTCGCTGAATCTCGATAATATGGATTCTGATCAAAAAAATTCCGTGGTGGCCTGTGATAAATATATTAGTCCTGTGGACGTCCTCAAAGAAAGGTTCCACGACCCCAGCCTGTAGGAATAATTACTGCTATCCCAGCTTCTTTCAATCATACCCAAACATACCAATGTCCGGTTTGAAATCCCCTATATTCTATTGAAGGTTTTTCTTAGTAAATCAATACGGGTACCGCCCTTTCTCAATCTTTACAGGGTTGTGACAATGGCTTAACAGATATGTAATGGTCAAAACCTATACTATTTCCAATACAAGCACTTCTGAAAGGGATGAGAAAATGTCTTGGGAAAGGGATGAGAAAAAAAGATTAGCTGAGTATCTTTGGACAGAAATCAATAAAGCAATCCTGAAATCTCCTGATGTCCAGTTCTCCATAAAAAAGCTACAGAAATTAGAACTCCTTGATTATGTTGCGGAATTCAATCTGGTGCTGGAAGTGGACAAGTTGATAGAAAGCATTTTGAAAAAAAATGCGGAGAAGGAAACCAAAACTAAATCAATCCTTGAAGAACTACATATTCATGCCGAACTTGGAAAGGACCTGGAAGAAAAAGAAACACTCGGCCTTCCCTCACCCTCTTCTTCTAATCCCTCACAATGGGTTGACGGCAAAGCCCTGTCAGAAAATGAAATCCGCTTTGAAGAATATTTTAACCAACGGTTCGATGAGAAACACTGGATGAAAAAGGCCAAAATTCGCTTTGACAGTTAGCCCCCCCTGAGCAGGGAAGGCAACTTGGCAAGAGCTTAATTGAGCCGAGATAACTCTTTGCTCGCAAGATAAAGTTTTGCTGGTTGGGCCCCACGCCGAGTGGCCGGTGAGCCGCCGGTGGCAGATAGCGGTAACCTATTAAGCCGTCGACACGCTTTGAGTGCTGTGAAAGTTATTACCCTCCGAGGCACGCGTGGTATTCAACCTTATGAGGCGGTAACCAAATGGTCAGCGATGAGGATAATGTTTAGCTTGTTGACAGCAAGAAACTCCGATTTAAACAGAACATTCCCAGTAACCAGGCAGCAAACCGTCGCATCAGTAACGGGGATAAAATTCTCTTCTCCCTGATTCAACATATCCAGAAGGCGGTTATGTGGGAGTTTGGAAATCTTTCCTTCTATTTTTCCCCCGATGTTCGAATTACCGCGTCAATAGTTTCTTTTTTTACAAAAGCGTTATAAGCCATAGTCCAATCCTTATAAATTTCCCATAGTTGGCCTGCCTACTGCTTAATCGGGTAGGTTCAGTTTAACTCTCCCTAAAACCAAAATCCAGCAAAAACCTTTTTGATTTCAATGCGCTACGAGTCCAACACCCACCTGTTGCCAGCTGGCCCCACGCCGAGTGACCGCTTCTTTCTTTAAGGTGCCTATGTTACAATCACTCGGTCACAAAAAAACCCCTGTATTCCAAAAAATTTTCATCCTTTCAAACCCCCAATTTCGCATGAAACCTAAAACGATCCCAATGCAAACAGTTGTGCCCGACCGCTTGCAGGGTACCGATGGGATTCGCCGGGAAATCAAATCGGCAAAGGATTCAGAATGCAGGGGAACGACTCCGCTTCAAATCTTTCTTGAAAAGGGCTGGATCACCGAAGAGTTTATGGAGCTTTACGTCTATTGCTACGTCAAAAGCCAGTTCGAGAAAAAATCAGCTCCACAAAAAAAAACAACCATCGTCATCGGCTGGGATCCCAGAGATCCTTCCGGCAACTTTACTGAAGCGGTAGTTCGGGGTGTCCGCAAAGCGGGGGGCGAGGCCATGGTTCTGGGCGTAGTACCGACTCCCCTGGTGCCTCTTTTTATGCTACATAATGGAGCCGCTGGTGGCATTATGGTAACAGCATCCCACAATCCTAAAGACCAAAACGGAATAAAGCTTTTCCTGCCTTTTCATGGCATGAAGCCGTTACCTTCTGACGATTGTGACCTGACCCGAAACCTGCTCAAGCAAAACTTCGATGCAATAAAAAAGTTTTCCTTAAAAGGAGGAAGAACCAATTGCCGACAAAAAGCGTTGGCACTGTTTCAGCATTTTTCTCTACTGCCCAAAAACTCCTGGATTGATTCTCCCGATACTTTAAAAGACCTCATTCTAGTTGTTGACCCTGCTTTCGGGGCTCTCACAGGAATCGCCGCGCAAATTTTTCAGGAAGCCGGGGTCGGAAAAGTATTAGAAGTCAACGCAGGAAAAAATGGCGAGGTAAACCTGCGCTCCGGAGTCGCTGACCTTGAAGGTTGCCCCCGTATCACCGCAGACATGATCTTGAAACCCACCGGGCTTTTCCATTCCCATAAAGCCATCGTCAAACTTTTTCAATTAGGCCGGGCAAACAAAAAATTCGCAGAATCCGGAAAAAAAAGAATTGCAGGAGCCATCTTCGATGCGGATGGGGACCGTTTCTTCCGCCTGGAGTACGATCCGTTTCAAGATACACTGTGGGTTTTAAGCGGAGACGAGACCGCCATCCTGCAGGCACGGCATTTGCTATCCCGCTTTCCCGAAAATTATACCGGATCGCTTTATATTAATACTGTGGAGAGCGATCTCAATGCTTCCGCCTCCGCCGAGTCAATGGGGCTAACCCCTCTCCTCACGGCCGTTGGCGATAAATGGATCCTGCTTAAAATCCACCTCGCAATATTGCAACAAAAACTATTGATGGCAAAACATTCACCAAAAAAGCAAAAGGAACTTAAAAATAAAATCGCACTACTACAAAAAAAAGGAGTAACAAGAGTGGGGGACCTCCTAAGCCTCGAAGCGTCTATTCCGCCAAGCCAGACCGCGGCAAAAAATAATTTCGCGGTTCTGGCGGTAGGCAGTGAGGAAACGGGACACAACATCACCACCGCTTTCTTAACGCTCCCCAACTGGAAAGAGGTGCCGATATACTTCGGCAATGGATTAAAAAGTGCTCTCAACACCTTTTCCGCCACCGAGCATCTGGCAGCCACCCTGTCACCCAAAAGGTATATCCAGTCTGTTCGCCAGCCTTTTTTACCAGGATTCAAATCCACTCTTTACACATATTATATCCGCCAGGAACTATTCTGCAGGGATTCTCAAGTATGGAGAAAAGTTAAGCGGCTACTATTTCAAAGCGCAAAACAAAGCGGGTACTCCGCCAAGACTCGAAACTTCCCTGATGACCCGGATATGTTATATATTTCCCTTTCAGGAAGAAAAGCCGGTATCTTTGTAAGAAATTCCGGTACCGAAAACAAAATCAGCGTTAACCTGCGTGGAAGAAAATCGGATGCAAGGAAATTGAAAAAAATAGGGCTAGAAATTCTTAAACTTTTATTCTTCCTGCTCAAAAACCGTGACAGCCTTTTTTATAAAATGGAATTGTATGTCCTCAGCCAAATCGCTTCCCGGCCGGTGATCGATGAAGAGTTGAAAGTTAAGAACCCGTACAAGTCCAGACTGATTAACGAAATGAGAAAGCAGAACCTTATTCAATTAAGCCTCGAGGGAAACCACCTGACCCCTCTGGGCAAATGGTACATAAACCACTAGGCGTGGGGCCAGTAGCAGTGATATTTTTCCTTGGACTTCGGGACACGAAAGTTACGGTTAAATATCACGTCAGCTAGCAACGATCCTCTCCGCTTGATGGGCTATGGCAAGTTGGGTCCAGCGGCACGCTGGCCAACGGAGGTACTCCGTATGAAAGATTTAAACCTGTTTTTTTCGGACCTGAGCGAACCTTTTCGGGAGATTTTTGCCGATTGTGAACGTGTATGGGAACCATTAAAAACACTGGGACCCCGGCTTGAACAGTTGATACGCAAAAAAGCCCAGAGCGAATCTCATACCTCACATTTGCCTGGGATAAGGACCACCCTGGATTCATCCAATTACCACCGAGGCGAACAAGGACTTTACGTTCAGGACTGGATCGATCTGGCTGAACCGGTTTTTTTGCAAGAACTGGATATCTTCATTGGTAAAGGAACGCAATTGGAACCCTCGGCCATAATAAAGGGCCCCGCTATGATTGGTGAAGACTGCGAAATCCGGCAAGGTGCTTATATTCGTGGAAACGCCCTGATCGGAAACCACAGCGTGATCGGCCATGCCACCGAATTTAAAAACAGCATTCTCATGGATCATACCGAAGCAGGCCATTTCAACTATATCGGTGACAGCATTATAGGGAGCCATGTCAACCTGGGGGCGGGATCGAAACTGGCCAACCTGCAATTGAGAAGTGTCGACGAAAAACGTAAGGACTATATCAATCCTATCCAGATCCCCCTCGACCCAGGGATCCTGGATACTGGAATGGAAAAACTGGGTGCGGTGATCGGCGACAATGTTGAACTGGGTTGTAATGCCGTCGTCTGCCCTGGCACACTGATCGGAAAAGATGTCTGGGTCTACTCCGGCCTGATCGTCCCCAAAGGCTACTACCCCGCCGGAATTCTGCTCGTTCCGAAAGACCGTAAACCCCGATCCATACGAAAATAATGAAACACAACGAATCCCAAAACGAGATCCGGCTCAATGAATTTTTTGAAATGTTCGATGCAGTTGAAGATGATATTGCCGAATTGGTTTCTGATAAAAATGAAGAACCTTCGGAAATAGGCGGGTACGAATGCCTGTTCATCGCCTTTAGTAATCTGCGTCTTTATTGCGATAATTCTGGAATCCGCTTAAAACAGATAGAAGAGCAATACAAGGAGCTCAAAAAATCACATACTAAAGAAGAATCTTAATTTCTGCAAACTGCTGGAACAGATTGAAAACAGTTTTTCCGCTTTGGAAAAACGGTGTGAAAAAAGCGGAGAAGTTTTTGACGAATGGACTTGTGTCCTCCTCATGTATTCCTATCTCAGAAATTATTGTGTAAAAGAAAAAGTTGATTTTGAAAAGCTTCAGGAAGAAGTTTTGCGCCTCCATTCTAAAATGGATAAAAATAAAAATCCTTAAGAGACCAAGTAAGATATTTGCAGAATCCTTTTCTATTAAATGATATATTGGTGCTACAGGTTGTCTACGGGCGCATCCCTTTTAAAGCAGCTGATTAACCCGAGACCCTAACTAAACCCTTGAAATATAAATGCGGATGTGGCGGAACTGGCAGACGCGCATGATTTAGGATCATACTTTTTGAGGAATAATTTAATCGGTTCAAATTAATAAAATCCACGAAGTCCAGTAATGACGGCAGATAATCAGTTTCATTCATTTGAAACTGGTTTTTTTTTAACTTATACAAGACCTATACAAGCGTTTGATGATATATTGATCTCGATATGTCATACAAAATTATCAAAATTAAGAAATATAAAGACGAAAAACTTCATGTCTATTTACGAAATGACAGTAGGTTTTGGTTATGTCGTTTCTATGCAGATGGAAAGTATAAAGTTAAAACTACTGGTGAAACTGATCTACGAGAAGCACGAGATTTTGCAGAAAATTGGTATGACGATCTAAGGTACAAGCAAAGACATGGTATTTCTATTCACCAAAAGACTTTTGATTTTGTAGCATCTGAATATTTGGATTATCAGAAAACATTAGTAGCAAATTATCTACGGTCCAGAAAAAGTGGAACTATTAAAAAAACTGGAAGAATAACTGGCAAGTATAGAACACCACGACAAGCAAAAGATTATGGATATCGAATTAATGCACTCAGAAAATATTTTTCTAAATATGAAATTGGAACTATAAAATTGAATGATATTGAGAATTATGTTGATGAACGAATGAAGTCATGCAGTATGACTACAGTAGATTATGATTTGATTGCATTAGGTCTGGTAATGCAATTCGCAGAAAGAAAAGAATATATAAAATACATTCCAAAGTTTCCAAAACTTGATGTATCCACCACCAATCCACGTCCAGCATTTACAATAGAAGAATGGCATGCACTACTTGATGCAAGTCAAGAACGCATCAAAAGTGCAGTTGGCAGTAAACTCATTAAACAGAGAGAACAACTTCACGATTTTATGGTTTTCTCAGTTCACACAGGTATGAGAGTTAATGAAGTACTCTCAACAAAATTTAAGCAGTGTAAAATTGATAAAAATAAAGATGGTGAATTATGTTTGATAATTAAAAATGTAGTTGGCAAGAATGATGTCAGAAATGTTGTTGGACTTGTTGGTGCAGTACGAGCATATGAAAGACTGAAACAAAGAAATGAACCAAATCCAGGTGATTTACTATTTCCAGAACATCACAGAGATCAATTTAATTCTTTACTCAAAAGCACTGGAATGAAAACTGATTCACTTGGTAATGTCAGAAATGCACGAAGTTTTCGATCCACATATATTATGTTTCGATTAATATATGGAACTCCAATCAAAGATATCGCAACAAATTGTGGAAACAGTTCAACGGTGATCGACAAATACTACGCAAAATATATCACTTCAAAAGACTTGAAAGATCGACTGAGTTCTTATCCAAAATAACTAACCACAATCTCACCAGACGAACTCTAACCAACTACACCAGACCACTCTCACCACGAAAACTTCACAAGTCTCCACAGATACGGTATTCTTATCGTATGAAAAAACCACTCATCTTTTTACTTTCACTCACTTTTCTGTTTTTGTTTAGTGGTTCTTCTGTCGTGTTTGGTGGTGACTTCCAAGATGGTGTAGATGCATACGAGAGAAAAGACTACAAAGAAGCAGTCAAATGGTATCGTCTTTCTGCAGAACAAGGGATTGCATCTGCACAATACAACTTAGGTTTTATGTATTCCAATGGACAAGGAGTTCCACAAGATTACAAAGAAGCAGTCAAATGGTATCGTCTTTCTGCAGAACAAGGACATGCATTTGCACAATCCAACTTGGGACAGATGTATCTTAAAGGACTAGGAGTTCCACAAGATTATGTGTTAGCACATATGTGGTTCAATCTTTCCAGTTCTCAAGGAATAACAACTGCAATAAAAAATAGAAACATCGCAGAAAAGCAAATGACTAAACAACAAATAGATAAAGCACAAGAACTCGCAAGAAACTGGAAACCAACTTCTAGGTAGTCCACCCTCACCACCACAAACTTCACAAGTCTCCACAAATACGGTATTCTTATCGTATGAAAACAAAACCACTCATCCTCATGCTCATTTTTCTTTTTCTCTTGGTCAGTTTATCTGCAGCATTTGCGGATGATTTCCAAGATGGAATGGATGCCTATAAAAGAAAAGATTATACAACCGCATTTGAAAAATTTAAGCCGTTAGCTGAACAGGGAAATGCAAAAGGACAAAACCACTTGGATGCTTCCTCATAATCTTGTGGAACTCCGTGTCCTTTGGCAAACATCAAACCCAAGTTGTATTGTGCATCTGAATGTCCCTGTTCTGCAGAAAGACGATATAACCTGACTGCTTCCTTGTAGTCTTGTGGAACTCCTTGTCCATTGGAATACCTATTACCCAAGTTGTTTTGTGCTTTTGCGTTTCCTTGTTCTGCAGAAAGACGTAACCACTTGACTGCTTCCTTGTAGTCTTGTGGAACTCCTTGTCCCTTTCCATACATCACACCTAAGTTGTATTGTGCGGTTACATAACCCTGTTCTGCAGAAAGACGATACCATTGGACTGCTTCTTTGTAGTCTTGTGGAACTCCTCTTCCGTTGCCATACATCAAACCCAAGTTGT
>JYMV01006228.1_pt1 | contig 24262 bp, 19 predicted proteins | sample 338911 | NCBI WGS metagenome assembly JYMV01 (sample SAMN03354496, study PRJNA234377) | hydrothermal vent metagenome | biome: Deep sea; feature: Hydrothermal plumes at the Eastern Lau Spreading Center, Western Pacific Ocean; material: Seawater | place: Tonga | collected 2009 | depth 2000 m m
ACATACTAATGGCTAAAGGACAAAAAGTAAGAGCAAGAATTAAGACAGGACTTGCAGGAGCACCAATTGATGGTGGTGATTACAATCGTTTTAAGATCTACGTTCATTATGATGTAGATGCTAAAGAACAAACTGGTGTGGTTAAGAGCTACGCGGATAAACATTACACTAAATCCCAAGCAAAGGCTATTATGGCTAATCCTAAATGGGCCTACCTTGGCACTCAATTACCAGCGGCATGCTACTGGGATATGTTAGAGAATGAGTTCACTGGTATTTATTCCCACGCCCCTAGGTTTATTAAAGACAAATACAAAGAGCTAATTGCTAAAGGTAAAGTTATCTTAAAAGCTGCAGCAACTGCCCAAAAGGCTGAAGAGGATAAGCCAACTAAAGCTGTAGTTACGCCTCTTATGCGTATGATAGCCCATAATCAATTAACGATTATGGAAGATCTTTACTTGTTAGAGGAGGCATGGCTTAAGAATGATAAGAATGTTAAGCTTAACTTATATCACCAAATGCAAGTCCATGGCACTAAGAGATTTGTTGAGATGGAAGCATGGATCAATGAGTATATTCCTGACTATGAATTGTTTATGGCTAAAGATGAATATATCATGGAAGCTTATTCTAACCTAACCCGCAAAGAAGTTAAGAATCGTTTAGTAGTCCTTAATGGATTTAAAGATGATATTGAGTTAATGAAGGCCTCTAAGAAGGCGACACGCAAGGTTAAGGTTAAGAAACCACAAGCGGTGGATAAACAGATTGCCAAGCTTAAATTTAAGCCTTTAGACAACGACTACAAGTTGACATCTATCCAACCAATGCGAGTGCCAGGGGCAATGGTCTTATGGCTATTCAATACTAAGAATCGAATGTTAACCATCTTAAACTCTGAGAGCCCTAATGGAATGACTGTTAAAGGTAGTGCCATCAAAGGTTTTGATCCTAAGACTTCTATTCAATTGAAGCTTAGAAAGCCTGATGATATCCTCCCAACAGTCCTCAAGAAGAGTCCTACGCAAATACAAAAGTTAATTGGATCTTTAAAATCCAAGGTGAAAGTGCCTAATGGTCGAGTGAATAGTGATATGATAATCTTAAGGAGCAAATAATGAATGAAGATATAAACAAGAAGTCTTTTAGTAGAATGATTGAAACATTTGTAAGAACCCACCGTGGGTGTGGGTATATGGAAGCTATTGTCCTCTTGTGTGAAAAGAATGAGATTGATGTAAGGGACTCTAAGAAACTTATATCAAAAGAGATTGTAGAGCATATCGAAGTTGAAGCTCGTAACCTTAATTTGCTACACGGAGGCTCGACCTCATATACCCTACCAATATGAAGATGGATGGATATGAGGCCTACCAGTATGCTAACGCAATTAACATGCATTTCAATAGAAACTATGATGCGTTTAAGTATAATTTTAAAACAAGGGTATCCCAAAAGAGTTATTGGGGACGCCCTGACAAATACCAATTAACAAAGATTGGGCAAAGGTTTAATCGTCGAGAAGACATCATTAAATACTTTGCCGCGCACCAACTCGCTGGTAATAAGTGGGTGGGTGATATGATTCGAAACGAGAAAGATTACACTGATTTTCTTTCTCGCGTTGATAGTCTATCTTATAACTTTAAGAATGAGATGGATGATCTATCAGAGTATTCTCTTGATGGTTTGTTAGGACAATTTAAATCAAATTATCCTCAGATTATTGATAAATACCTTGACGGCACAGTTTCATTAGAGACTGTGTGTATATTGAATTCAGTGTCTGGCTTTATTGAAGATGCTAATTCAAAGATAACGGAAACAATCTTGTGGCCGGATATCTACAAGAAGGTAGTTAAGTATAGTCCTTTTTTAGACATTGATAAACCAAAGTTTACTAAAGTTCTTTTAACTATTTTTGCCAAGTGACGTTTACATTTGATGTAAACTATGATATAATGGTACCATCAGTTAGATAATGATACTAATAAAATACGAATAATATACTAATATATAGGAGATACAATATGGGTTTTGCAGATCTAAAACAAAAAGCAATGAACATGGATGCATTAGTAAATGCAGCAGATACAAACAAAAAGAAAGAGTCTTACGGCGACGACCGTAAATGGAAACCAACAGTTGATAAAGCTGGTAATGGTTATGCCGTTATTAGATTCTTACCAGCCGTAGAAGGTGATGACTTACCTTGGGCTAAATATTTCGACCACTTCTTCCAAGGGCCAACAGGGCAATGGTACGTTGAAAAATCATTAACCACGATTGGCAAGGATGATCCAGTTTCACAACTTAATTCTAAGTTATGGAATAATGGTACAGAAGATGGCAAACAACAAGCACGCAAGCAGAAGAGACGCTTACATTACGTAACAAATATCATGGTGGTATCAGACCCTGAGAACCCAGAGAATAACGGTAAAGTATTCTTATATGAGTTTGGCGCTAAGATCTTTGATAAGATTATGGATGCTATGCAACCACAATATCAAGATGAGACGCCAATGAATCCATTTGATATGTGGAAAGGTGCTAACTTCAAGATTAAGATTGCACAAGTGGCTGGTTATAGAAACTACGATCGTTCTGAATTTGGTGCGGCTGAGCAATTAGCTGATGACGCTAAGTTAGAAGATATCTATAATGCTGAATACTCTTTAAAAGAGTTCACTGATCCTTCGACATATAAGTCATATGATGAACTTAACTTGAAGATGACTAGGGTATTAGGTGAAGGCGGAGCAGTAACTACTTCCGCTGAACAAGTTGATTTGGATGAGACAGTTGCCTCACCATTTGAAACTCCAACCCCAGTAGCTCAAGCGCCAGTGGCCACTACAAGTAACGATGATGGTGGTGATACCATGAGTTACTTTGCTAAGTTAGCAGCAGAAGCTTAAAGAAAAAACAAAACGCTCCTTGTTTCCCCGGCTTCGGCCGGGTTTTTTAGGATCGTTACTTGCCAGCTTCTACGCCAGCAAGATAATCATCTACTATCTTAGCTTCTGCAGGAGTCATTTTATCATTGTATACAGTAATATTATTATTAGTAACACTATTACCACTATCCTTAGTAATAACATTAGTAACAGGAGGGGTAAATGGCACTTTAGAAATTATAGATCCATCACTAGCCCCTACAGAATCAATAATGTCTTGAACAGGATTAACAGGAGGTTTATATGGACCACGCTGCCTCTTTCTTTTATTATATGGGTTTGTATAATTAGGATCAGTCATATGTGTTTGAGGTATTATAACTTTATTTCCACGTCGATCAACTTTCATACCAGATTCATCCCCTACTGACCCATCTGGAAATCCCATTCCTTCAGCATCAACTTCAGCTATAACCTCTGCTAGATAATCAAGGGCTACTGATTCGAAAGCCCATATTGCTCCCATGATTGCTATTCCTACTGGGTTTAGCGAAGCTGCAAATAAATACTTAATTTTAGCCAAGCTTTTATTAGCTACAGCAGCCTTCATTATAGTCTGGGTACTTTTACCTGCATATTTATAAAAGGTCTTCATCTTCCTTTTTAACCACTTGCCAGTCCTCTTAACGAATCCTACACCACCAGCAACTACTGAGCCCATTCCAAGAGCCCCTAGTAAACTAAATCCACCACCGCCATCTGAGCTACCTGGCCCACCAGGTCTTTGAGGTCCTGCAAATGCTTGATGGCGTTTAAGAGCTTTTTTAGCTTCAAATTCCTCTTCCTTAGACCTAAGATCACCTTTCATCATTTTTCTTATTTGCTTAGTATCAGCCGCTATAGGACCTAAGTTTTTAAGGTATTTTTTAAGTAGTTCTGGATTAGCATCCTTATGTACGGTGTCACCATTAAATCTTCCATTACCTCCAACTAATCCTAGCATACCACCACCAGAGCCCTTATGTCCAGGGGTATTACTAAAATCGATTATAGTCGTTGTAGCTTTTGTTACATGATCACTATAAGCCTTAGTTAATACTTTCGAAGCAGCTGTAAGCGCTGCTTCATTAATATTACCTTTCTCATCAAATATATCTTTTTTAGACTTATTATACATTTTCATTATGTCTTCCGCGTCTGGGACTGTCTCTAGCGCCTTTGTCATATGTTTCATGCGCTGATCCCATGTGGAATCATCCGGGGCAAATGTACCCCCGCTATAGTCACCTTTAGCCTTGTCGTTTCCCTTACGTCTTACTGAGAATATGCCGCTCTTAACATTACCATCCTCGTCAAAGGTCTGGCGCGCGCGCTCGTCCATTTTATTTTTTATTCTAGTACTTTCAGCATCCCATAATTCCTTCAGCTCAGCTTTAGTTATTACTTGACCTTCCATATCGACGCCATTAATCTTCATGCCCTTCTGACCAATATATTTCTGATCGGGCAGGCCAGTTATACTATTAACATTACTACCATCTTCCCCTTTAAACCCCTTTAAGACGTCTAATTGGCCCATACCAATAGCTCTATGTTTTTTAATCGCGTCAGTATGTTCTTGTGATGATATTGCTAATCGTTCAGCAATCTGTTTTTCACTATCTCCAGCCATCCAACCGTGGAGTAATGTTATACGTTTAGATATTTCGCGTAGGCCAGCTTCATTTCTAGCATTAGACTCTACCATAAATCGTGGGGCTTGCTGCTCCATTTTCTCACGATGTTCTTTAGTTTCTTTAGTACTATCTGCTTCTTTTTTTGCAGTTATTCTTCGAGAATTAAAGTCATTAGCTAATTGAACCATTTCAACTGCTTTTAGGGTGGCAACATTTTTATTAAGATCATTTAAGACTTTAGTCATCTTCTTGAATTGACTATCGACACTAGTCATAGCCTGACTACCCTTTTCAGCTAGCCCGGAAGCCCTACGTTCTGCCTCATTAGACTTCATTCTATCAGGGGTAACCCCTGTTAATTTTTTACCCGCCATTTTCCCTATCCTCGTTGATTTGCTTAATCACTAAACTAGTATAAATCTCTCTTTCCCATGGTAACATATTATCTAATTCATATAAACTATATTTGTACTCTCCCATCAATGAAAAATTAAGTCTATAATGAGACTCTAGTGATTCATGCGAAAGAGCTAGATAAAAAAATCTACTAACCCTGTATAATCATATTTATTTTTATTACCACACTTACTACATGTAAATGTATCTTCATAATATACAAATGGAGCATCTACCATATATCCTAATGCATCTGAAAACTGAGGGGAACTTAATCCCTCAATAAATTCTATACGCTCTTCTATAGGAACATTTTTTGCATCAAATACTTCTTCTCCATAATAAATTGTAACAAGCCCTGTAGCTACATTTTTAATTAACATATCACTAGTATTCATATCTTCATCAAATGATAATCTATCATTCCAAGTTGGAAATGATAATTCTAATGATAATTCCTTTGATAGTTTAAGTATCCCATCCTTATCTTCATTATTTGCTACTATAACTTTATCAAGGGAAACACTAACATCACTAATATGTGAACATTCTTCATTTTCACATGAATGTTTAACCTTAACAGTTTCCCCCACTGACTTACTTCTTAATTGCAAAAATATATACTCTACATCATATACTCTATATTTTTTAATTTCTTCAGGGTCTTTATCAAGGCAACTAGCTACAATATTTAATATGCCGTCTTCTACTTGTTCTATATCTTCTGATTCCATCGCAATCATTAAAACCTTTTCTTCTTTGACCATATATGGTCGATAATTCAATACCTCTTGGGTTGATGGTACTGTTAATCTGTACGTAGGTACAGATAACGTTGGTAATGTATTCATAATATATCTCCGTTAATAATTATATAAATTGTCCTAAAGTTCCTTTTAAAATATCTTTGCCTCTACCTAATAAATCTGTAAAACCATCTATTAATCCTTGCTCCTGCCAATCATCAAATGATAATGTAACCGAACATAATAGTAAAGAATTTTCTGCAGTATTAGATAATTCTATAGCATTAATAGCTAAAGGGAAAGCATTCTTTAATTTAATGCTATAAGCTGGTATTATATCATTTGAAGGGGTTAATTGTTGAATGGTCACATCAGTAACATAATCATCTTTATAATTAACTTTTAATGAGCCTTGATCAACTACCATCTGCTGCCATTGGTCAAAATACTTACGAGCATAATAGTCATTTGTTAATACAAATGAAATAGTTACTTCATCTACCATATAAGAATAAGGTTTCTTAATAGCTTTATGCCTAACAAATGACTCCATTGTGGCAATACGCTTACCGGGAAGTTGAACACTTTCACATAGTAAGAACATATCTCTAGGGTCATTAATAAAGGCCATAGGATCCATAGTACCCCCACTTAAATAAGAACCAGCGGCATTAGATATTAATCCACCTATATCAGTATTAAGTAGGCCAACCCCCATAGATCCTTTCATCTTAGGATGGGTAATGTAAATAGCAAAGCGATTAGCCCTAGCTACTCCCCCTCGTTTTCCAATGGTGGCTTTTAAATCGTCTATATTTCCTGGTAATGACATTAGTATTTACTCCTTGAGTCTTTCCAGACTTGTGTTTTCTTTTTCTTAGCAAAGTTTTCGGTTGGTAAGAATATTGCAATATCCCATTCGCTTGCTTCTACTTTCATAATCTTAGATTCTACATGTTCTGTTAAATAATGCTTAAAGCAGGGGGCAAAGTATTTAAATTTAGTAGCCCCTTTTAATAAATTATAACTTAATTTCATCCTAGTGGTTTCATCAAACTTGTTATTATTAGTGAGGGCGGTTAACCTATCTAATAATATAGCCCTATGTTTAAGGGGGAGGTAATGTAAATTTAAACCATAAAATCCCCCTGGGGCTTGCTGCACCATAATGATCAAGGGGAATCTATCATAATAGGGTAGGGTTAATCTATTCTTTGGATCATAGATATACATAAACATATCACCAATACGAGGCCTCTGCTTTTTAACTAAGCGATCATCCTTCAGCATTTGATGCATATTGATCTTACCCATATTTTTCATCTTTTGCCTGAACCACTTTGATGCCTCCTTAGATCTTGCTTCTAGACCTTTGCGGAATGCTTCACTTTCTAATTTATCGAATAGACTTGCCATATACTTATTTATATGGTTTCTTCTTGATTCGTTTGAAAGACTTCCAAGGTTTCTTCTTCTTCCCCGTCATTAAATTAATACCAAAACCCTCTAAAGTCTTTTCCGTCCATATCTCAAACTTCCAATTACGATCATCACAATACCTCTTAGCATATTTCCATTTAGAAATATTCTTCATATAGGTTAAGGCTTCATTAAGGCTCTTTTTCTTAGGCCGTTGGGTTTGCTTATGAGGTTTAATCTCAACTAAAACAGTGGTGCCATCTTTGAACTTAATAGTCATATCAATAAAATACCTATGGGGCTTCCGGTCGGTAGCACATATATAAGGTATGATAGTCTCTTCAGAATTCCACCAAGCTATCTTAGGGTGTTTTTCCACCCACTTAAAGGTTTGTTTTTCCCAATAGGATCTATAAGTCACCTTGGTATGATCCCCTTTATATTTTTCAGGATATCTTACTTTGTATTTGCCTTTATAAGTCTGCATACATTTATTTATTAAAGGGCTATAAATAACCTTATACAATTACAGGTTTTTAAGTTATGGCAAATATTTTCGAAACTATAGCATCCGGAGTACGTGACTTTGCTGGAGATATATCAAATGCCTTTAATAGCAAAACAACCCCGTCAGGCCCTGGTAAATTCTTAGCATACCCAAATACATTAGGAGATATATCATCAGCAATAGTATACGATAGTGATCATTTTGATCCTCATACTAACAACCTTATAAGGAAAAGTAGTTTTTCAGCAGCAACTGGTAAAACTACTAATAGACAACCTCTTAATCTAAGTGATAGGATTAATGAGAGAAATACACCTACAGCCGCTATAGAACCATTTATTATGATGGAATTCTATAGAGTTATTGAAGCAGAAAATCTACTAGGACCTAAATCGCTGGCCGGGGTAGCTTTAAAGGAAAATGCTGCTTTGCGTAGAAGTATGAGTGTTGAAACCCATGGCCAAGTAGGCCATTTGGCACATGGTAATAAGACGGCTATAGCAGCTGCTAACCGGAAAATTCTTGCAAATGAAAAACTAATTAGTAGTAATAATAAAAGAATTGATAGACTTATACACACTAGGGTACTTAATAAAACAATAGCTATGTATATGACTGCTGGTATTGGAGTAAATGATACAATGAATTATGACCAACAATCTAGAACAACTGCAGCAGTTTATGATTCTATGCGAGATGGCTTCCTTGATGGTACATTTAAAGATAAAGGGGAAGCAGCAAATTTTTTAGGAAACAAAGGGAGTGGTAGTACTTTTAAAGAGGATATTAAAGTTCTAAGTTCTGGCCAAGCAGCAAAAGTTGGTGGATTATTTGGTTGGGGAGCTAGTAAACTAGGGAAAGGTGCTAATAACCTAGTTGGTGCTGCCCTTGGTGGTGGTTTTGCTGATATTGCTGGTGATGAACAACTACGTAATATGGGTAAAGCATTAAATCCTAATGAATATATGCAGTATAAGAATACTGCTTTAAGATCATTTAATTTTCAATGGAAGATGTTACCAGATAGTGCTAAAGAATCTGAGGATTGCCAAGAAATTATTAAAATATTTAGAGGCGCAGCTCATGCCCATAAAAAAAGTGATATAACTTTAAGTGTACCAGATTACGTGCATGTATCATTCCATGGAGTGGGAGGTATGGTTAACATGCCAGCATGTGTAATATCAAATGTATCAATAGTATATAACCCTAATGCTGCTTCGTTTTTTAGACAGAATAATAATCCGGTAGAAATAGATGTTACTATTACCCTATCTGAGATTGTACCTATATATCGTGATGATGTAGAATTAGGAGGATTATAATGAGTTATTTTAGTAATTTCGAAACTATACAGTATGACCTTAATGGTGATGGTATATATGATACTATAACTAATCTTACATCTTTAGTAGCATCATCCCCTGCCCGTTTAGATAATATATCATATTACGATACTATATTAATTACTGATGGGGAAAGACCAGAACAATTAAGTCAAAGATTATATGGAACCCCTTCATATTATTGGACCTTTTTGTTAATTAATCCAAATATTAAAAACGTTTGGAATGATTGGCCTAAGAATGAAAATCAATTATTAGAATATAGTGTTAAGAAATATTCTGATTTAGCTGTACTTGCTTGTAATACCACTGACGACTTAGTTGGGCTATTTAGGCCAGTAGATGCTGAAGGTAATGAAATTAAAGAATTCGTTATTGGTGATGCCTCTGGCGCGGTTGGTAAGATAATGGCAGTACATACCAATAAGAAATATTTAACAATTGAATTAATCTCAGGGGCATTTAAAGCTGATGGGGAAGTTATTAGAGGGCAGACATCTGGTAATCTAATAAATGCATCCTCTATTGTTAGTAGGGCTTATGCTCCAGCTTACCATGTCGATGAGTTTACAGGGAAGATAACAAACCCAAGGGTCCATGGTACTTATGCAGTTACAAATATTGCACATGAAACATATCAAAATGATATCCATAGGAGAATTAGAGTAATTAAACCTGAAATTATTAGTGAATTTATTGATACATTTAATAAAGAGCTTGCTGGATAATGAAAGTAACTAATTTAAAAATTGGTATTGTTAATGATAATGGCGCCATAAATAAAGATATAACAGCCTTAGTATTAAATATTAATATTACTGAATCTTTATATGGAGATCTATCTGCATATCTAGAAATCGTTGATGGTATAGGGGCCTTAGAAGGATATATTAATACCCAAGCTAAAATTATAATTGATTTTACATATTTAGATAATAAAGTACAGCAACAATTTATTATTGATGGGGTTAGACACGTTGATATATCATCTAATATTCATAAGAAAACATATGTTATTAATCTAAAGTCTATCAATACTGTTATCGATAGTATGTCATTATTATCAAAGGCCTTTGTTGGAAAGAGTACTGAAATCATTAAAAAAATATATAATGAATTCTTTGGGGACTTAGATATATATGGGGATTCATTAACTAGTGGCCACTATATATGTCCTAATATATCTCCTAAGAAAGCTATTAATAGAATTATAAGCCAAGCTTATGATACAAATAATAATCCATTCTTTTTGTTTCAAAGGTTGGGTAAAAATAATGGGTGTTTAGAAACATTAGGGTTTATTAAATCACAACCAGTATTTTTTAAAGTAGAACCTACAATAACAGATTTAAAATTAAATGAAATTACTAGTCCTTTAGCTACTATTGGTCAACCCTCCCATATTATAATTCATTCAGATAATGATGGCTCTACTAAAAAAATAGCTAAAGGTATATTAGGTAAGAATTTTAATAAATTAGACCTATCTAATTCTGGGATATCTAATAAGAAATATGGAATTACTACAGGGGCTATTAGTATATCATCACCATTTAGGCCTGATATGTATACTAATAGCGTAGATCCATTATTAAATTCTGGGGATATTATGGAAGTGGCTTTAATGAATACTATATTAAGCGAAATGGATCAACAGTTATCAACGGCTTATCAATGCATTGCAATACCTAATTTATCTGTAGGGTATATAGTCGATCTAGTTATTGGTAGTAATAATGTTGGAATATCTGATGTTAATAGTAAATTTGGTGGGCCATGTATAGTATCTAAAATTATCCATAGAATTGACGCGGGTGATTATACACAGACAATTGACTTAATTAAAGGTAATTAAATTATGAAGTTATATTACGGCATTGTAGAAAATATTGATGACCCCGCCCAACTTGGTAGGGCCCAAGTTAGAGTGATGAATGTACATGATGAAGATAAGGCTAAAATTCCTACTGAATCATTAGCATGGTCATTAGTAATGGCAGGGACAACCACCCCAGGTATTTCTGGAATAGGCCATTCAACTTACCTATTACAAGGGGGTTGGGTTGTTGGTACCTTTATGGATAATGACCTACAAGACTTTATGATTATGGGTACCCTTCCTACTGTTAGTAATTCAGTTAAAGGGGAAACATCTAAAGGGTTTGTAGATCCTAGTGGTAAATTCCCTAGAAAAGTATCAGAACCTGATAATAATACTAGGGCTAGAGGGGAAACATATAAAGATCCGGATGATGAAGTCATTGGGGTACATATGCCTCCCCCTAGTTATAATCCAAAATATCCATTTAATCATGTGTATGAAACACAGTCAGGTCATATTAAAGAGTATGATGATACCCCTGGATCTGAACGGATTAAAGAACTCCATAGGTCAGGGACATTTTATGAATTAAACCCTGATGGTTCTAAAGTAGAACGAATTAATGGCCCTAATTATCAATTAATAGTAGGTAATGATACTATAGAGGTTATAGGAACAGTTAATATTATCTCATCAGGGGATGTTAAAATATCTTGTGCAGGTAATTTAGATACTTATGTTGGGGGAGATATATCAATTAAAGCTGAAATGAATTGTGATATTAATATTGATGGGATCCTTAATATAGGGGCTGGTGAAAATATCAATATTAATACCTTTAAATCAGTTAATATTAATGCTAATGATGATATTAATATTAAAGCCTATAAGACGTTAAACTTAAATGCGGATGATGATATAACCATCACCTCATTAAAGAATATCAAATTAAAAGGCGAAAATATATACTTAAATGAATAAATAGATACATGGCAGAGATATCTAGAGAAATACAATATGTGGACTTGGATTTTATATTCAAGCATAACGTTAATACTGGTGACATATCATATAAAAGTGATGTATCTGCCATAAAACAAAGTGTGTTAAATATATTAAAAACTAATCATGGGGAAAAGTTATTTAACCCATATTTTGGTGCTAACTTAATATCATTCCTATTTGAAAATATTACTAATATTACTGCTGCAGCTATTGCAACAAATATTAAAGATGCAATTTATAACGATGAACCAAGAGTTAAAGTATTGAATGTTAGGGTAGCAACAAGGCCTGATAGAAATTCAGTTGACATAACAGTAACTATTCAAGTAATTTCCACTTCGGAAATATTTAATGTGGGTACAACCTTAGAGAGAATACGATGAGTACTAATAGAAGAATTAATGCTAGTGAGTTAGATTTTACAAATATTAAATCTAATTTAATAACATATATGAAGGAACAACCAGGGGTATTCCAAGACTATAACTTCGAAGGGGCAGCAATGAATACTGTCATTGACGTATTAGCTTATATCACCCATATCAATTCTGTTAATGCTAACTTCGCATTAAATGAAACGTTCCTGGATACCGCCCAGTTAAGAGAGAGTGTTGTATCCCACGCTAAGTTATTAGGTTATACCCCTAGATCTACTAAGCCATCAGTTGCATATGTAGATATTAAGATGATTAACCCAATTAATATTCAAGATGATGATGGTAACTATTTAAATCTTTCAATTGAAAGAGGTACGGTATTCACAACTATTATTGATTCCACTACTTATAATCTATTTTGTTCATCAACCTATACTACAAATATAGATGCTGATGGCAACTATATTTTTAAAGATGTTAGATTAGAACAAGGACAATTAAATACTAGAACCTATGTTTATGATGAGACTGGCTTCGAGCATTATACCTTACAAGACTATTACGTAAATACCGATTCATTAATCGTAGATATCTACGAAAGTGCTACAAGTACATCATATGATACATTTGCTAATATTCCTAATATTATTAATATCGATAGATACTCTAATACATATTTTTTAGAAGAGTCTAGAGATGGATTCTATGAAATTAAGTTTGGTGATGGTATTATTGGTCGTAGATTAAATCCAGGTAATATCATTAAAATTAATTACTCTACAGTAGGAGCTACAGATATTAATGGATCCACTCAGTTCTCATTAAATGATAGTATTAATGGAAATACCGATGTGGTAATTACTGCGGTTAGTCAAGCGGTTGGTGGTTCTCCATCAGAATCTACTGAATCAATTAAATTTAATGCTCCCTTAGGATTTGTAGCTCAAAACCGAGCAGTTACTCCAGATGATTATAGAGGTATTATTCAAAACTCCTATGGTAATGTAGATACCTTAACAGTGTGGGGTGGAGAAGATAGTATACCACCTGATTATGGTAAGGTATACATATCAATTAAACCTTTAGATGGCTTAGTATTGACAGATACCCAGAAGGCAGAAGTTATTGGGGTGGTTCTTAAACCTAAGAATGTTGTATCTATTACCCCAGTATTAGTAGATCCAGACTATACCTATATTGATTTAGATATCCATTTTAAATATAATCCTAATGTAAGTAATGCTACCGGCGCAGCCCTAGCAGAGCAAATTAGAGGTACTATTAGTAAATACAATGATGATAACCTAAAGTCTTTTGGAGGGGTATTCAGAAACTCTAATCTACTTAGGGATATCGATGATACATCAATTGCAATTGTATCTAACATCACTAGAATTACAATGCATAAAGAATTTATACCAGTCCTTGGGGAAGATAGATTATATCAATTTAGCTTTAACCAAGGATTAGCTATTAGGCCTGATGGTAATTATATAACATCATCAGAATTCATTTATAATAATGAAATCTGTACCCTACAAGATTATTATAATGATGATCAAGCAAAGAATGTAATACGAATACTAAATTTAGCTGGTAAGAGTTTGGATCATGACGTAGGTTATGTTGCTCCTCTAACAGGTGATGTAGTATTAGAAGGATTTAATTTAGATTCAGTTGTTGGATTAGGTGATATATTACATATTAATACTAAACCAGCTTCAAGTGATATTAAGCCTACGCGTAATGAGCTATTAAGAATTAACTCTTCCCAAGTTACTATTCAAGGGGAAATTGATTCTATGGTCGTTGGTGGAACAGTAGCAGGTATTGGTTATACAACAGTAAGTAACTAAGATGGCAGAGAATTATTACAATATATCTTCTCACATAGATGATCTAATACCAGAGCACATTAATACTGATTACCCTGAGTTAGTTCAATTCATGAAGGTATATGCTTTATATTTAGAGCATAGAAATAAATCAGGATTCTATCTTAACCAGTTAGATCACCAACGTGATATTGACTTAATTGAAGAAGAGCTCTTAGATGAATTACAGAATGAGATTGGTATTGCAATACCTCGAACATTCTCTGCAGACCCTCGAATATTCTACCGAAGATTAGTTGAATTCTATAAATCTAGAGGTACACCAGAATCTATTCATGCCTTCTTTAATCTAATCTATAATGATGAAGTAGAGATCTATTTCCCTAAAGTAGATATGCTTATACCATCATTTGGTAAATGGTTTAATACAGATATAAGCCACTTAGAAGCTTCTCTTAATACCCCTACAGGTACTATAGTTAATCGATGTGATATTCCTGAAGGGGCTACTTCCTTTGATGAACACACAAAGGAAGAATGTGAAGCTTTAAACGGAGTATTCACTAGTCAATATAAGACTTTCTATCCTACTAATACATGGACCTTAACAGTAGCTGCTAATGAAATAACACGTCATATGGTAGATGATTTAGGTTATATGCCATTGTTCGATGATGCGGTAATTGCAGTTAAAATGCCTGGGGGTAATTGGGAATTATATACAGGACATACTGAAGAGTTAGATCAAGTCCCTGATAAGTGTATATTACCGGATACTTCGGTTACATATGATATAACTGAAGAGGCATGTACTGCATTAAGTGGTACATATACCGCTAGACATATGCATACCAATTTATGTTTCCCAGAGATACTACCAATTGGTACAGTAATTTCTGCATTTAAAAAGGGTGTATATACAGAAGTAGATGGTTTCCTATCTGATAAGAAATATATTCAAGACTCATACTTTTATCAGAAGTTCTCTTATGTATTAAGAACTGGTAGAAATATTGATGATTGGAAGAGTGCATTTACAAGATTAGTACACCCTGCTGGATTCATCTTCTTCGGGCAGATTTATCTATATATTACAGCCTTAACAGATCAAACTGGATTATTTAAATATGAAGATACAGAGGCCCTTGAAGCTAGTACATATGACTTAGGTACTACCCAAGATGGTTGGTACCAACCGGGTTATCAGATTAAACTATTTAGAATTGATATCGATTTAGGTCCTATATACAGCTTACCAGGGGTTCATGATACTCCATTCGAATTCTATAATGGAGAGGGTGATACCGGTGGTGCTTTCTATCCTACTACATCTCAATTAGAAACTGCATATACTGCGGCTATTAACTTATTTCTACAGATAAAAAATGGCAGTACTCCAGACCCAACCTATCCAGAACTTGCTGCTTGGTTTATAGCCGATGATGGAACTACTGGTACTTGGAATATGGACGTCATGTCCGATGGTGACATTGACGGTTCTGATGGGTATATATTAGCCGGCCTGCTTGTTTGGTTACAAACAAACGGAGCATCTGGATTAGATCCAAGTAATGCATTATATGTTAAAGGGCAGGCCCTCTTTGATTATAGTGCCACATGGTTATTCAATCACTGGGGGTGGTCAACAGGGGCAGGAGCAGAGACATTCTTACTTCCTAAGGGTACCCTTATACAAGCTGATACTTATATTGAGAAATCATTTGTTAGACCAGGCTCAATTGGGTTTGACTATTTAAATGATGGTTCAATTGAACTACGTGAAGTAGTATATAATGAGAGTTTATTAGGTAAAACTATCGGCTTTAAAGACCATTTTGAAAATACTAAATTCTATAATCCTCGCCCTATAGGTGAATTTGGAACATTAACTTTTGAAGATGCTATAAATAAACGTATAGGTAATATACAGATAGGTGCTCAAGTCACCGAAGCAACAATTTAATTAGGAGTAACTTACACAATGCCAGCAATTATAACAAGCAAATTTAGATTAGACACGACTGGAAAGTTTGTTAATAGTATTACCACTTCAGGTGGAGATACATATTATATGGGATTAGGTCATCCACAAAACTGGACTGATGAGTCTTTAGCTCCAAGCCCATATGAAAATGATGTGACTAGTAATACTACATGGCAGAATATGTATGCCATGAAAGAAATAGCTTCGGAAGAAATATCATTTGCTACCCCTAATCATGCATGGATCAGTGGTACATTTTATGCAGCATATGATGACAGAGATGTTAATATTGAAGGTAAAGAATTCTATATTAATACCCCTGCAAATAACATCTATCTTTGTATAAGAGGTGGCCAAGGTTCATCAGTTAATAATCCAGATGATCATGCTGATGCAATGACTACTTCTAATATTGAAACAGCTGATGGTTATATATGGAAATATCTATATACTGTTGATAATACATCTAGTGACCGATTCTTAACTGCATCATTTATCCCAGTAAACTATTCTACAGCGGGTGGTGGTACTAACGAAAATATTAACCAATGGAATGTACAACAAGCCGCGGCTAATATTAAGGGATCTATCTTTAATATTATTATTGATAATGGTGGAGCTAATTTTACATCTGCCCCTACAATTACAATTGATGGTAATGGCGATAGAGATACTAATGGTGATCCAGACTTTTCTGCCACTGCTATATTAGGTACTGGTGTTAATAGTGATAAAGTTGTAGAAGTTACTATTACTAATCCAGGTAAAAACTTCTCAGCAGCTAATATAGGATTTAGTGGTGGTGGCGGTGATGGTTTAGCTATGCACCCTGTTATAGGCCCTAAAGATGGGTTTGGTGCTGATGCAAGAGTTGACTTAAGAGCCCATTATGTAGCTATTCACTCACAATTCAATGGTACTGAAAATGCTGATCTACTAACAGCAAGTTCATTTAGACAAATAGCATTAATTAAAAATCCAATTGATGTGGCTACATCAGCAGTTGCTGAAGGTAATGCTTATACTGTGTGTAGTGCATTAGCTATAGCCCCAAGTGGAGCATATGCTGCAGGAGATATTATTCAAGGTAGTGGTTCAGCGGCAAAAGGTATAGTAGTAGAATTTAAGAATGATACTATATATTATATACAAACTGATACCACTGGTTATACCCCATTTGATGTAAATGATACCTTAGCAATAGTAGCGGCCGATGGTACAGCTACTGGCGCCCATGCAATTGCAACTAGTGGTCTTATAGCCCCTGAAATTGTTCATAGATCTGGTGATCTATCTTTTGTAGAAAATAGAACAGCAGTAACACGAGGTACAGATCAAATCGAAACTATTCGTTTGGTATTAGCATTTTAAATTAGGAATTAGCAAATGGCAATTAAGTTTAATATTGAACCATATTGGGATGATTATAATAAGCCCTAGAGAAAAGTATAATAAGATCCTATTTAGACCAGGTCATGCGCTTCAAGCCCGTGAGCTTACTCAACTTCAATCAATGCTTCAAAATCAAGTATCATCTGTTGGTGATAACTTGTTTAAAGAAGGTATGTTGGTTGTTCCTGGCCACGTCCATGTTCATACCAAGATTGCATATATTAAAATTGCAGCTGGTACTTTAACCCTTACTGACTATAATGATCTTAAAGGTTTAACTATAACTGATGGAGCAAGTTCAGCTAAGATTATTCATGCTGAGACTGCAGTAGATCAAGATCCATTAACATTATATGTTAACTATATTTCAGGTGATAATATATTTGCTTCTGGTGCTGCATTATCAGGTACTGATTTAAACGGAGATGCATTTACCCTTAATAGTATTACAACAGACGCTATTGGCTATGGTTCATTAGTATCAGTTGATGAAGGTATTTACTACATTAAGAAACACTTTGTAGTAGTATCTGCAGATACTATCATATTAAATAAGTATAATTTTAATGTATCAGCTGACGTAGGTCTTAAGATCACTGAAAGTATTGTTAATTCAGGTTCTGATATATCATTAAATGATAATGCTTTAGGTACCCCAAATGAATCAGCTCCAGGCGCCCATAGATATTCAATTCGCACGCAGTTATCTAAACAAGATTTAAATGCTTCAATAGGTAATTTTGTATTACTAGCGAGAATCGATAAAGGTATATTACAACCTGAAGCTAGAATCGAATATAATATTTTAGGCGATACATTAGCGAGAAGAACATTTGACGAGAGTGGTAATTATACAATCAATCCATTTCCAGCTTCTATTAGAAATGAAGCGACAGGCGATGCTACTAAATTAGATATTGCAATTGAACCTTCGAAGGCCTATGTAAGAGGTTATGAAATTCAAACATTAGAAACAGTTAATGTTACCTTTAATAAAGCACGTGAATCAGCTTTAGCTAAGAACCAAATTGTTTCTAGTATGGCTGGTTTTCCAGATATAGTAACATTCGGAAGTATTAATCTTAAAGAGAATACTACTACTATTGGTACAGTTAAAGTTAGATCGATAGAACCTGCTGCTACTTCAGGTAATCATATATTACACATCTTTGATTTAAAATTAAATTCTGGTAAAACTGTAGCTAATGTAACTAGTATTGCTGGTGGCACTTTAACTGCAACACTAGTAGGCGCTGCAACTGGTGATGATACCTTATTATTCCCCCTCCCATTTTCTAGAGTTAAGACATGTGACACTATTGTAGATCCAGATAATACTCTTAATGATGTATTTGACTATGACTATTCAGCTACTGTAGTTGATGAATGTACTACTGTTGGTGGTGGATTAGATGGAGTATTTAGTGTTAAATCAGTGGCTTATGAAACATTTAAAGAATTTACTACAGGCCAAACTAATTATATCGCAGTTGTTAATGAATTAGCTGGTGAGATTTTAACCTTGCAAACTACAGACGCAACGGTAGCTAATTATATTGCATTTACTGGAACAGCTGCTGACCGTAAACAAATTACAATATCTAATTTATCTACTACTATACAAGGCAAGACTATTAAATTGTTTGCGCCGGTTACTAGAACATTAGCACATGGATCAAAAACTTTAACAACAGGTTCTGTTCAATTTGCAGGAGTTAATTTAACTGATCTTAATAGTGGATCAGCACTATCCCTTAATAAATGTGATATTATTAAATTAACATCAATTACTGAAGATTCTACTGGTGATGATATTACTAAACACTTTGATTTAGATAACGGTCAACGTTCAGCTTATTATGGCCCTGGATTAATTTCATTAGATATTAATACTAACTATACCCTTACAGGAGATATCACTGTTAACTTTGACTTCTTTACCCACGAAGCTGGTAAAGACTTCTTTACAATTGATTCATACCCAGCAGGCTCATATGAAGATATTCCAAGCTTTAACGGCGTTGAATTAAGATCAGCAGTAGACTTTAGACCAAGGGCTACTGATACTTCAACCGAAGCTTTAGTAACATTTGATAGTGATGGAAGTTCAATATGTCCTAAAGAGAGCTCACAGTTTAAAACAGATATCCAATATTACTTAAATAGAATTGATCGAGTATACTTAGATAAGGATGGTAAATTTGGAGTACTTGAAGGGGTAAGTGAATTAAATCCTGAACTACCAGCCACCCCTAAAGAGTCTATGGTATTATATAACCTATTTGTACCAGCTTATACATTAGACCCATCTGAAGTTAATATCCAAGTATTGGATAATAGAAGATATACGATGAGGGATATTGGTAATATCGAAAGTAGAGTTGATAGATTAGAATATTATACTGTGTTATCTTTATTAGAAAAAGAAGCAGCGGATCAGCAAATGTTTGATAAATTTAAGAGTGGATTCTTAGTTGATTCATTCCAATCTACTAATGTAGCTGACGTACTAAGCCCAGAATATTCTGCAGGTATTGACCGAAAGAATTCATTGCTAAGACCTTTATTTTCTGAAAGTAATGTAGGTTTAACCTTAAATGAATCTACTTCTACTACTGGAGTAAGAACTGGTGATATCGTAACATTACCATATACAAATGCAGCATTATTAGATCAGCAACAATATTCAGGGGCGGTTAACGTTAATCCTTATGAAGTATTTAACTGGACTGGTACTCTAAAACTAAGCCCATCATCTGATGAGTGGAAAGATATTGATCGTAGACCTGATGTAAGAATTAATAATGATGGCGTTTATGATGCTATGTTAAAGAGTGTTACAGCATCAACTGCTACAGGTACAATATGGAATTCATGGGAAACTAACTGGACAGGTAAGCAAACCCATAAAGAAAATATGAGAGGTTCTACTGGCTTTAATAGTATAACTTCTGATAAAGGTCAAAATAGAACAGGTATTCAAACAACGATTGGTACTGATACTATTATTGAAAGTGTTGGGGATAGAGTTGTAGAAATTAACTTTGCTCCATTCATGAGATCAAGATTTATATCATTTGAAGGAACTAGATTAAGACCTGATACTCAAGTATATGCTTTCTTTGATGGCGTAGATGTATCTGATTGGGTTAATATGGTAGATCTAGATAACTTAGATGCTACATTTACTGCAATGAAACAAAATGCAGAAGTAACTGGTATTAATGGTGAGGCTGGAAATCCATTAGGTGGGGCTGGTACACTTACTACTGAAGCTAATGGTAGTATTAAAGGATCATTCTTTATTCCTAATAATGAAGCTTTAAATTTTAGTACTGGTAATAAGACTTTAATATTAACATCTTCAAGCACAAATAGCCAAACAGGTGATAATACAACATCTGCTACAGCAAATTATATCGCTAAGGGATTAATTGAAACGGTAGAAGCAGTTTCAATTGCCACTAGAGTACCTGTAGTACAAAGACGTCGTTTAGATGAATCACGCGTGGTTAATACAACAGATAGACAATGGACAGTTGATTATTCAGATCCATTAGCCCAGTCATTTGTAGTTGGTATTGATGGGGGAGCATTTATTACCTCATTAGAACTATACTTCGAAACTAAAGATATTACTGAAGTGCCAGTACAAGTTCAAATTAGAGAAATGGAAAATGGAGTACCAACCCAACGTGTTGTCCCATTTGCTGATAAGACTTTAGATTCAGGGGATGTGAATATACCTGATACAGTTACACCTAATCCATCAACGGTATTTACCTTTGATTCCCCTGTTTATTTACAGAACGGTGTCGAATATTGTTTTGTTATTATGGCTAACTCAGCTGAGTATAGAGTTAAGTATGCTGGCATGGGCGAAGATGATGCTGACGGTAATAGAATCTCTAAGCAACCACATAATGGTGTTATGTTTAAATCGGCTAATGCATCTACATGGACCCCTGATCAAAACAAAGACATTACATTTAAAATGAATCGTGCGGTATTTGCACCAAGTGCCACAGTATATTTAGAAAATGATATAATTCAATCTCGAGCATTAAGAGAAGATGCTTTCCAAACAGTTAATGCATCTAATGATATTATTGTATCTCATAGCAATCATGGCATGACCACTGGTGAAACAGTATCAGTATCATATGATGCTACCACCGGTACAGTTGGTGGTATACCTGATACAGAAATTAATAAAGACCATGTAATTAAAAATGTAACTCGTGATAATTATACTATTACATCAGATACAACTGCAGCTAATACTGATGGTATCTTTGGTGGTAAGGGTATTAAAGCATCAGAGAATCTTGCGTGGAATATATTATATCCAACAATACAAGAAGTAACGTTACCTAATACTAGTACGGCTTGGAGTATTATGGGTAATACCCTTATAGCAGATAACGATTATGATGTAGATACTACATGGTATCCAATGATTGCTAATACTAATACTGCCCATGCATATCCTCAAGCAGTCTTAGCAGGATCAACTAAGACCCTTAAATTTAAGGGAATATTATCTACAGAATCTGATAACATATCACCTATAATTGACTTGCATAGATTATCTGCTATTACTATTAGTAATCGTATTAATAATCCTAATAGTTCTATTACTGAAGAGGTATCTGCAACAGCAGGTACAGCCTTAGCTAAATATGTAACTAAAGCAGTTCAATTAGAAGAGAATTCAAATAACTTAGATATATATTTAGATGTTAATGTACCATCAGGTACAGATATAAATGTATATTATAAAACAGCAGTAGATGCTACTGGATTTAGTGGGGCTAATTGGACATCGATATTACCTTCAGATAGAAATGGTAATACTATTGCTATATCTACTCCAATAAATATTGATGATTTTAAAGAATATTCATATAAAGTTACTGGTAGTAGTTTTACTCTATTTGCAGTTAAGATTGTATTTTTAAGTGGTAGTAGTAGTAATATTCCTACATGTAAGAGATTAAGAGCAATCGCGTCCCTTGATGTATGATACCAGTAAAGGGGAGAGCTAATTTATATCGTGATCCAAGTTCGGGAGCTATTATAAATAGAGATAACGGGGCAGCGCATGCTGCACGGGAAGCTGCTTCCAAAAGAAAATTAAATGAGCAGAGAATAACTAAATTAGAAGATGATATAGATGATATAAAATCTATGTTAAAATTATTATTAGAGAATAGGTAATATGGCTATAATTAACATTGCAAAAACTGATACTTTCGAAGATTGGCGTTCTGGCACTAATTCATTAGGGACTATTGTTGGAGATATATCCGCTAAAGATACAAATAGTGGAACAGAACCTGATATTATTACTACGATTAATAATCTTAGGGCTGAAACTGATAATAATTATGGGTGGATTGGTTTAATGGCTAATCTATTTAATGCCCCTAACTATAGTTTATCTGATGGTACATTAGATGGAACTACTAGTAGTTATACTAATTTAACAGAGGCTGCTAATAGACTTAAAACTGATGCAGATACTAGACAGGCTGAAATAGGTAATGTCCATACCTTAACTCATTATAGTACTTATCCAACATTAGTTGGTACATTAAATTCACATGATTCTAGATTAGATACTGCTGAAGCTACTATAGGCACTATTGGTAGTTTAGATGCATCTTTGCAAATAGCTGGTACTGATAACTTAGTAGCCGCTATTAATAAGAATAAAGACTTCATTAATCAAATATCAAGTGCCTCTGGTATTTCATTAACAACTACTTTTGGTGAAATATATGATGGAACTCAGACATCTGTATCCGGTGCATTAAATAATGACTATGCTAGATTAAATACTCTTAGTAATTTAATTGGTGGTACACAAAGCAATGGTAGTACAAGTGCAGCAAATGTACAAACAGCATTATATGGAACACATACTAATTTAGTAGCTGCTATTCAAGGTATTGAACAATTCCCATTAACTAATTCATTATGGGATGGTACAGATAACCAAACATTAATTGGCGCCCTTAATAACCATGAGGCTAGATTAGATACTGAAGAGAATAATATCGACCTTTTACAAGGGGATGTTGGTACTTGGAGTAACTTCGATGGAACAGAAGCAACAATTACTGAAGCCCTTGATGCCCATAAAGATCAATTAGATTTAGTAGATACTACATATGTAAATGCCTCTGGTGATTCTATGACGGGAAATTTAAATTTCTCTGCGTCTAAAGGTATATTTAGTTCATCAACTGGAGCTACAACATATCTTCATATAGGACATAGCGCTAATACTATTCGTATTAATGGTGCAGATATGGTTGGTATTGGTAAGAATGCTCATGATCTATGGAAGGTAGATGTATCTGGTACATTAAACGCCACTGATCTTAAGATAGGGGGAGAATCATTAGATGATAGATTCTTAGAAGTTACTACTACTGGCGGTGTTGATGAAGTCAGTGCTAATATTAGACTTCAAGGTAATACCTATGTAGAGAATCTATTCCAACTTGGTACTAAAATAATATATGATAATGGCGTCTTAGAATTTGACGAGGTCATTCAAGATATCTCTGGTACTATGTTTACAGGTAATACCGAATCAGGTGGTATATCTGCTGTTTATAATGATGGCACTGGTAAAGTCACCTTAGCAATTGCTAATAATGGGCATACCCATACTACATCTAATATTACTTCCTTTACTGAGAATGTACAAGATATTGCTGGTGGTATGTTTACAGGTAATACTGAATCAGGTATTACTGCAGTATATCAAGATGGTGATGGTACAATTGATTTAAATGTTAATGATCCTGTATTTACATTCTCAGGTGATATCGAATTAGAT